>Ga0182018_10001963_pt1 | contig 21848 bp, 24 predicted proteins | sample 812P2MmetaG_FD_120490 | JGI IMG/M metagenome (GOLD analysis project Ga0182018, IMG submission 120490) | Permafrost microbial communities from Stordalen Mire, Sweden - 812P2M metaG | ecosystem: Environmental > Terrestrial > Soil > Wetlands > Permafrost | place: Sweden: Stordalen | collected...
AAGCGGTTGAATCGCGCGGCGCAGGGATTTCTGGCCATGGTTGCGGAAGCGGCGGTGGTAGAAAACGGGCAACGGGTGGGCAGCGTGGACGCGGGCCAGAATTGGCGGTGACGCCGGGCGCGGCCCGTGCGCCGCCACGTTTCCAATGAGGGCAACCGGGCGCCTTGCCGAAGGGTGCGGAAATGGATAGTCAGGACATGAGTAGCCAAACAGCCGAGCTTCTAGAGGCTTTCGAGGCTTTGCCAGAGGACGAAAAGCGAGTTTTTACGGCGGAGTTCTTGCGACGGGGAGTGCCTTTCGATTCCGGCCCGTTGGACGATTCGGAGATCGCCGAGGCCGCCAATCAGTTGCTGGCCAGTGTCGTATGACGCCGGTACGGGGCGATGTCTGGCTTTCGATCTTGGGATGGCGGAGAAGGTCCGTCCTGCCCTGGTGATCAGTACCGCCTTCGGAGATGCGGATCGCGCGTTGGTCACTATTGTTCCTCACACCACCAGCCTACGTGGATCTCAATTTGGGTAATTATATAGTTGACAATCTGATTTCCGATCCTTCATGAACCAATGGTCAGGATATTCAAGACCTTCAGGTGCGGAAGCATTGACAAGCTCAGCAGTGTGCATGTTACCTCTCCGGGGAGTTTAATTATACGTTGCCGGAGATGGGGTCATAGCTGCGGTGCACGTTATTCGTCAACAGGCAGCACGGCACCGTAGACCGGCCCGATCCTGTTCTCGTCGAGGCTGTTCAGCAACGCCTTGTTGACCGCGTCGGAGGAATACCACTGCTTGTCCTTCCACGACGCGCTGTCGAGCCAGTGGGTGGACTCCCCGGCCTTACGCACCAGTTGGTCGTGTTCGATGAGGTACCAATTACCCTTGTGCGGGAAGGCTATCCAGATTCCCTTGTCGCGGTACTTCCCGTTTATCACCAGCCTCGACTTAAGCTGCACTTTTAGCGTGGTCGCACCGTTCACGTGGTAGGCGAGGAAATCCGCCCCCATCCAGTCGTCCGCCAGTTTGATGCAGTTGAACCCGTATTCGGCGAGCGTAGCCGCGATCTTCTGGAAGTTGAACTGCTCCTTCTGCCGCGCGTTGAGGCTGTCGTAGGGGATCTTCTCGAACCGCATATCTCGCAGGCTACCATTTCCAGGAAGGACGTATAATTACGCATGTATGAAACCAGCGCCAGCGCCGGACGTTCCCGGCAACACGGAGTTCGAGCGGTTCGACAACGCCGTACGCAAGATGTTCACGGTCTCGAAGGAGGACGTGGTGAGGGACGAGCGCAAACAGTTGCGCGCGCGGTCGCGCAAGAGGCGGGCGAAGAAGTCTATCGCATAGCGTAAGCGCCGTGTCGGCGATGCACCTGATTTCGACCCTTTGACTCCACGAGGGATTGTTTTCGACATTTTCAAATAGATCTCGACGCCAGTAGTGTTATATTTGTTTCGACATCACGACAAACTTACGCCCTGTTTTCGACCTTAAAATAGGAGTTTCGACATATGAAGCTTCCCACGTCCCCCGTTGCCGTCTTCCAGGAGAACACCGTCCCAGGCGGCACGAAACTGGTCGGTTGGGCAATGCTCGCACAGGCTTTTGCGATTCCCGCGCCGGTCCGTAGACCGAGTTGCGTGTCAGAACAGTATGTCCGTGGCAGTCATCGCGCAGAGGGGGCTTGGACCGTCTTTGACAAGCGTTACTGGCCTGGCGATACCTTCGCCGACCACCTCGGCTTCGCGCTACGTCACGAGCCAATCGATCTCTTGATCCTGAAACGCGTCTTTGAAGCGGCGCCACAGGGCGAAATGGAGAGCCTGGTCCGCGCCGCTCCCACGGGGATCTCCGCGCGGCGGGCGTGGTTTCTCTATGAAGAGCTCATCGGCCGTACCCTCAATGTGGACGACGCGCCGAACGCCACGGCCATTGATCTTCTCGACCCCGAAGCATACTTTACAGGTAAGCCGCGTCTGTCGAAACGGCATCGCGTGCGCGACAACCTCTTAGGGACCGGCCGGTGCTGCCCCGTCATTCGGCGCACCGAAGCGCTGAAGGAGTTCATTAAGCTGGACCTCTCTACCAAGGCGCGAGAAACCGTCGGCCGCACGGGCGCCCATCTCGTAGCGCGCGCCGCCAGCTTCCTGCTGCTCGCCGACAGCCGCGCCAGCTTTGAGATCGAAGGGGAGCGTCCGCCCCGCAATCGTCTGGAGCGATGGGGGCGCGCAGTCCTCCAGGCCGGCCGGCATCCACTGACGCTCGACGAAATGATGCGGCTTCAGCGGGTTCTCCTCGAGGACACGCGATTCATCCACGCCGGTCTTCGTCCCGATGGCGTATTCCTGGGAGGGCGGGACCACGACGGCAATCCACTTCCGGAGTTCGCCGGCGCCAGGCCTGAAGACCTGGGCGACCTCATGGCCGGCTTGCTGGAAGCGAACGACCGTATGCGCGAGGATGACCTCGACCCGGTGGTGAGAGCCACGGCGACCGCTTTTGGCTTTGTGTACATCCATCCATTCCAGGACGGCAACGGCCGCATGCACCGATGTCTGATTCACCATGTTCTCGCCGAACGGAAGTTTACTCCGCCGGGGATGGTCTTCCCGGTTTCATCGGTGATGCTGGACCGCATCGACGATTACCGCACGACTTTGCAGTCCCATTCCGGCCCGCTGATGCCTTTCATCGAATGGCGGGCCACGCCCGAGCGGAACGTCGAGGTGCTCAACGACACCGCGGATCTCTACCGTTACTTCGACTGCACCGCCGCGGCGGAGTTCCTGTATGCGTGCGTCAGGCGCACGGTCGAACAGGATCTGCCGCGTGAGATCGAGTATCTTCGCCGGCACGACGACGCTCTCCGGCGGATCATGGACGCGATCGAGATGCCGGATCGCCTGGCGGAAAATCTGGTGCTGTTCATTCGGCAGAACAACGGCAAGCTCTCCGGGAAGCGCCGGGAAGGCGAGTTCAACAAGCTGCGCGACGACGAAGTCGTGCTCGTTGAGGGCATCGTCCGGGACGCCTTCGACCAGACCTGAGGGACTTTTCGGGAGCGCCGTGGGCCGAGCCCTCATCTTGCTTCGAGCGCGGCCAGTTGCATGGCGGGGGATTGGCCGTCACTAGGGACGCCGGCATAGCCGTAACGGCGACGTGGATAGCACCGTGCGAGTGGGCTTCGATTTACTCGATCGGGCTGTCGGAAATGGGCCGGCTGCAAGAGGAGTTCGCGGTGCGCTATCCGGAGGCGCATCCGCAGGTGGAATGCATGCGGCCGGACCAACTGAAGTCGAAGGCGGCCCTCACCTCCTCGACCGGCGGGTAGTCGAGCGGGTTGTGAAGCGCACGCAATTGGCCAGGAGCGTGCCAACACAACTCCGGATAGACGGACACGAAAGCCTCGACTAGATCCCTACGCTGGTCGGCAAACTAGCGCATCTTTCGCTCGACCTGTTTCAGCTACGTCTTCGAGGCGAGCCTCACCGTGTTTGCAGACCAGGCGATTCATGGCTGCGGCTCATACGCCTTCGCTATGGAGCCGCGACTGGATTTCGCGGAAAATGCCGTCGGCCATGCCGAACAGAGCCTCCGCCTCCTCCAGTCCGGGGGTGTAGGGGGCTCCCGGGTAGCGCAGCTTCCATGCATAATCCGAAAGAACGTCCGCCTGCTCCAGTAGCGCAGCCAGCGTGTCATCAATCGCGCGGCATGCCTCGCCCAACTCCTCCAGGTCGTGCGTCCGCCGGAACGCCCGTTCGTGCCATGTCAGGAAAGCCTTGAGGCTCTTCTCGGCGGCCTGCTGGCAAAAGAAGAGAGAATTGGCGATGTGGCCGGAACCGATGAGGACACGTGCCGAGCCCGGGTCCTCGACGGCCTTGGCGAGCCATTCGCGCGATTCTCTGGCACGGGCTTCACTGGGCGTCATAGAGTAGTCTTCCTTCGCGCACGACGGTGGCCGGCAGGGATGACCTGACCCAAGCCGCACGCTCCTCGAAATCGGTCTTGCGCCACGGCACGATATCCTTCGCGAACCCGGTGCCACGTACCGCTCTCCTCCCCGCGCCGGGACGTAACTTGTCCTCGGGCGCATCGTCCGGGACCACCACCAGAAAATCCAGATCGCTATCCGGCCCGTCATCGCCGCGCGCGACAGATCCGAACAAGTAGATGCGAATCGGCTGGTAGAACTCGACCAACTTATGGGTGATCTCCGCAATCGCCTCGTCGCGCGTCATGTACACTCCTCGTATTTCAAGACTACTCCTCCTCCAGTGCCAATGAAAACGGCCGGCGATGCCGGGCAAGCTAAAATGCCTCACCTCAATTTCTCAGTGCACACAAGATTTCCCCGCGTTTGATGGTGGTGTGCACCAGATTAGTGCCCAACTGGTAACCCAGATCGCGGTGGTCGGGAGTGGCGAGGATCAATACATCCGCCAGCTTGTCGCATTCGAGCGAGCCCACGCGGCCGGCGATCTTGAGGGCATGGGCGGCGTTGATGGTGGCGGCGGTAATCGCCTCCGCGGGGCTCATTTCCAGTTGCAGACTGGCCAGCGAGATGGCCGTCTGCATGTTGAGCGATGGCGTATGACACGGGTTGAAATTGGTCCCCAGCGCGACCGGGACGCCGGCTTCAATCAGCGTGCGTGCCGGGGCATGGTGGCCGTGGCGGAAAGAGGCGCAGGGCAGCAGCGTGGCGATGGTGGGGGTCCCGGCCAGTATCCGCGCCTGTTCCAGCGTGGCATATTCCAGATGGTCGATGCTGGTGGCGCCATACTCCACGGCCAGGGACACGGCGCCGCCGCAGCTATGTTGGTCGGCGTGGATCTTGCATGCGAAGCCCAGGCTGAGGGCCGCGTCCAGGAATCGGATCAGCAACGGGCGGCGCGCCATATCGGTGTCCCATTGCAGGTCGGCAAAGTGCGACAGCCTCCGCCGGCGGATCTTGAACATCAGATCGTGGAAAACCATTTCGGCCGCGGCCGCATCGGCACGCTGACCGTCCTCTGTCCGCGTCCCCAGCCGGAAGAGAAACGTGGGGACGATATCCAAGGCGCCCTTGTTCAGGACGTTCAGCACGCGGAGCACTTTGAGTTCGGCGCTCTCATTGGGCCCGCATCCCGTCTTAGCCTCCAAGGTGGTGGTGCCGTGACGGGCCATGGCCTGCAACCAGACCCGTCCGCGGCCGGCCAGCCGCTGGGCGGTGACCGTCTCCAGGCGGTACGCGGCGCGGTCGATGTCGATGTCGAATACGCCCTCCCCGGATTGCGGCTGCGGAAACATCAGGTGGGTGTGGCAGTCGACGAAGCCTGGCATCACCACCTTCCCGGTGGCGTCGATCTCGATCGCGCCGCGGGCCGCCGCCAGGTTTTCCACCCGGCGGGTGGGACCGACTTCCTGGATCAACCCGTCCCGCAGCAACAGAGCGCCATCGGAAATGATGGCTAGTTCTCCCATGGCCAAACCGCGCCGCGGGCCCTGGGGACCACGCAGAGTCACCAACTGCCGCGCGGAGCGGATCAAAATTGCGGGGCCTATGGTCTCACTGTAACATTGGTACTGCTATGCGTCCTCTCAAAACGCTGGAGAGAGTCTTTTCCAAGGCGGGACTGGGATCGCGCACCGATGCCCGCGGTTGGATCGGCGCCGGCCGGGTTCGGGTCAATGGAACGGTGGTGGAGAATCCCGATCATTGGGTGGATTCTGAAAAGGACCGGGTCACACTGGACGGCAAGCCGCTCGAGGCCGCGGAAGCCACTTACATCCTGTTGTACAAACCCAAAGGATATCTGACCACTTGGCGCGATCCCGAGGGCCGGCCCACCATCTACGATCTGGCGGCCGATGCCGGCACGTGGCTCTCGCCGGTGGGAAGGCTGGATCTGGACACCAGCGGGCTGCTCTTGCTGACCAACGATACCGGCTTCGCGGAACGCATCTCGAATCCCGATCATAAAGTGCCGAAAACCTACCAGGTGAAGGCCTCCACCCTGCTGAGCGACGAACAGATCGAGAGATTACGGCGCGGAGTGCAACTGAACGACGGCCCCACACGGCCGGCCGAAGTGAAGCGCCTGCGCGACGGCCCGAAACACACGCACCTGGAGATCACCATCACCGAGGGACGCAACCGGCAGGTCCGGCGCATGCTGGAAGCCGTGGACAGCAAGGTATCGAAGCTGGTGCGCACAGCCATCGGCCCCATCCGCATCGGCGCATTGCCGATTGGAAAGTGGCGGCGATTGACCGCCGACGAGGTGCGGGATCTGGGAGGCCGGAGCCCGGCCCCGCGGACTACTCCGAGTTCGAATACCAGCGCACACCGACGAAAGCCGACAGGTAGTTCCCCTTCAGGTAATAATCGGCGTTCGTCGAAGTCTTGAATCCGTACCCCCGGGCGCCGGCGCGGATCTCGAAGTGACTGGTCACGCGCATGTTGATCGAAGCGTCGGCGTTCCAGGTCTCCCAGCGGTGCGGCAAGCCGAATCCCGCGCCGCTCGCCTCAAAGCGGAAATGGCGGGAAGGATAGTAGGAGATGCCCAGGCCGAACAGGGGTGAGATGATGTGCTTGGAGCGGCCCGCCGAAAGATTGATGGGGTTGCCCGAGGAGTCCAGAATGAGATTCCCGTTGGAGTCGTAGTAGTCCAGCGGCGAATCGAACTCCGAGCTGATGTTGGTGAACTGCACCTGCCACAAAGTTTTCAGCCGAATTTTGCGGCTGCCGACGGGATAGGGCCAGGTGAGGTATTCGTAAGAGAGATTGAAATTCTGCAAATGGTAGTTGGTGGATACATAGGTGCCGGCGGTATAGGTTTGCGCCCAGGCGGTCACATCCACGGGCGTGGTGAAATCACCCGAGGCGCGCATATCCGTGTAGTTGAGTTTCAGGGTATTGTGCAATCCCACCGCGGCGCCAACCTCCAGTCTTTCCGCCGCCTTGGGCTTGCCTTGCAGGGTAATGAACGTGCTGCTGCCCGCGACGGTGGATTTGTTGCCACCGTTGACGAACGGCTGTTCCTTGGGAATCCAGCCTTCGATGTCGATCCAGAAGCCCGATTCGCCGGGCCGGCGAACGTCCGGCACCTTGGGAGGCGGCGGCGGCGGCTCGGGAATCCTGCCACGTTGCGTGGGCTGGTCTTCCGTGGGCGGGGGAGTTTGCCCCGCGGGCGGAGTTTGTCCCGCGGGCGGAGTTTGTCCCGCGGGCGGGGTTTGTCCCGCGGGCGAAGTTTGTCCCGCAGGCGGAGTTTGCGGCGGTGGTGCGGTTGGCTGTGGCGGAGTCTGCTCGTCCGGCGGCGTTGGATCCGCCGGCACGGCTTGCTGCTGCGACGCGTCGGTTACTGGGGCGACCTGTTCGGCAGGCTGCGGGCCGGGCTTTTTCTCCCGCGCGCGGCCGGGCAGATTGCCGGCTACAACCAGCAGGCAGGTACAAATAAAGCCAGTCAAAGGAATCTTCACTTACGCCTCATCGAGTTCAATTTGCCGGTGAATGAATCTGAAGGCAGACCACCAGTTGCATCCGTCAGGCCAAAACACCGTTTGTGGATCGCTTCTCTACTATTTTGCCTCAATCGAGAGGGTTAGCGCACGAAAGAATCGCCCTTTCGCTTGTCGTCTGGGCGGCACAGGTGTGAAGTTCGCGCGGCGCGGCGGGAGCGAGAGACAGCGCCCGGAGGGAGCGTCTTTGGCGGTAGAAACCCGGATCTTCAAGCCGCGCCACGTCATCGCAGCAGGGCCCTTGCCGGAAATACCGGGCAACGCGCTTGGATCTCAGGCCCACTCTCGCCGGACTGTCCCGCACCAGGGGTAAATGGACCAAGGACGATCCGGTAATTCCAGAGTTATACGTCCGATTATGCCGCGTCCGGCCACCGGGTCTGGCGACCGGAACAGGGCAACGTTCGGTCCACGCGGGAGGAAACTTCCATCGACCCGGCGCTCTTCCCGATCGGTTGCTCCAGCAACCGGCCGCCCCTCCCACAGACGGTCAGCCCGGAATGCGCAGCCTTGGGAAAACTTGACGGGCCGGGAAAACGCCTTGGTCGCTCGCGTGAAGGAAATCAGACGGCAGTATGTTCTTTTCCAGGAGTATGATCGCCGGACGATCGCGGCGATTACGGAGCGCCGCGTGGCCCTTCAGTCCACCTCGCTTACGGAACTGCCGGTGAACGAGGAGATTTCGGGCTGCTCCGGCGATCCGCTCGACGATCCGCGGCGCCGATCTCAGCGGCAGATGCCGGATGCGGGTCTTTCCGATACCTTGGTCTTCATCGATCAGCCCGACTTCGAACCCATACTGGAGGCCTTGCAGAGAAGACGAGCCCTCGGGTATGGCGCCGATTTCTGTTATTCTCAAAGCAAAGTAGTCACAACTTGTTCGATAAGGAGATTTCAATGGCGAAGCAGTTCCCTATTTCCACACTAGAGATGGCACTGATCGGTTATGAGACCGAGCTTCGAAGAATTGTCGAGGCAATCCAGGAAATTCGCAATCAACTGAAACAACGCACAGGCCACTCGGCTGCCGCCGCTAAAGACGGCGCTCCAAAGTCGAGACGGCCCATGAGTGCGGGGGCAAAGCGGCGGATCGCTCTCGCTCAGAAAAAACGGTGGGCAGCGTTCCACGCTAGAGCGAAAGCTAAGACGCCGGCGCCACCGAAGAGAGTACTTTCGGAGGAACGGAGGGCCGCACTCGCGGCAAATCTGACGAAAGCCCGAGCTGCGAGGGCTGCGAAAAGGGCAGGAAAGTGAGGGACTGCGACCAGTCGATTCAATCCCTGAATTGAAAAAGTGGAGCTGGCGGAGGGGCTTGAACCCCCGACCCTCTGATTACAAATCAGATGCTCTACCAACTGAGCTACGCCAGCTTTAAAATCGGCAGTTTACAGGGGACAGACTGTTCCGGATCCCTTTACAAGAACGAGTATACCGCAAGGGCGTCAGCTCCAAAAAACGCCGCCGAGGATGGGTTTACACCGCGAGGCGGCGTTTGCGGTGCGGAAACCGGTCGAGAGCGAGCAGTCCACAACCGGTAAACAGCAAACTGGCCGTGCCCGGTTCGGGAGCTGTAGAATCGGTTACCAGCGCTCTGGAGATTCCACGCCGTTGGCATTTACACCTCGAGACCGCTCATGACAAGACCTGCCGTCAGCACATCCGGTTCCCACCCGGGGAAGATTTGATTTTCCACGAAAAGGCTGTAGGAGATGGCCTGGCCGAACTTGACCAGGATGACGTAGTAATTGTGCTGAACGTAAGTGAATACCGGGTCGATGATCCCCAGGCTCGGAATGGCAAATTCGCCGGCGATCTGGTTGGCGCCGAACGTCGACACATCGAATTCGATCCAAGCCGTTCCGGCGCCGCCAACCGCTTCCATCGAACCGTCAAACGGGTGCGCGACATAAATGTGGAGCCGATCGCGCCACTCGATTTTTGACGGGTGGCGGAGTATGGAAACAAAGAGCTATCGCGGGGCGCAAATTCGGTGCGTTCAGGGACTCGATGCGTTGCGGAGGCACCCAGATTGCATTGCGTACCATGTACGCTCGGGATCTCGTTGTTTCGTTGAGGGACTGCGGGTCGCTCCACTTTTATGTCGCACACCCCCGTCAAACTCCGCACTGGCGCTGACCGCCAGGAAGCTCTCGAAATCGTTGAATTGAGGCGTCACTCCATCGACAGCTACCATGAAAGGCTCGGCCGTAGCGGTAAGGTAAAGTTGACCGGGAAAACTCGCGCCCGAACATGCGCCAAGAGTCAAGGTTTCGGAGTTGGCTCCCACTGAAAGCGTACTTTGACAACTCACATCCGGCGGCGGAAAGAAGGACAAATCCATGATCGACCCCGCGGTCAGGCAGGCTTGCACGGCCAAGATTCCTAACCCCAGAGAGAACCCGCCGCACTATCTGACCTCCACATCGGTGAGATCATTCTGACGGATTTTCCGTGGGAGGGCTAGGCTATTGAAGGGACAGAAGTTTCAAAACTGACGGTGCCGATGTACCGTACTCGTGGAAAATTTCCACGAAGTCAGTCAGCGCGGGCGTCTTGACTCGACCCTCCTCGCTTGGGCCCGCATCGCAGCCGCACGCCGACAGTACTGGCTCGTTACTTGTCGCCGCGGCTTTCGTAGCCCTCCGCGACATCGGGACCGATTTCAACCAGCGACGTATTTTTCGCGCTGGTGGCATGGGGTGGCGTGGCGGGAGCCAAAGCATGCCCCATCCAGTGCGGTAGAATCGCTGGATACCATGAAGCCACTATTTCTTTTTCTGGCGGCACTGGCCGCGGCGCGGGCGGCCGACTATAAACTGACATCCTCGCCCACAACCGTGGTGTGGGGCAACTATTGGGCCGATGCCAAGCCGGTGCTGCGCATCAAGTCCGGCGACACGGTCGAAGTCCTGACGATGAGCACCAGCAGCCCGGCAGCTCTGGCGCGGGTCGGCGTGAAAGACGAAGACATCCAACCGGAATGGAAAGCCATCTATGCGGCCCAGCCGCCGCGCGAGGAGCGCGGTCCGGGCGGGCACATTCTCACCGGCCCCATCTTCATTGAAGGCGCCGAACCGGGTGACGTGCTGGAGGTCCGCATTCGGAAAATCAAGCTGGCCACGCCTTACGCTTACAACGGATTCACCCCGAACCGCGGCGTCCTGCCGCCGGAGGATTTCAAGCAGGGGAAAAGCCGGCTGATCCCGCTCGACCTTCAGCGCAACGTGGCCAAGTTCGCCGAGGGCATCGAGATCCCGCTGCATCCTTTCTTCGGCAGCATGGGGGTGGCGCCCGACGCATCGAAGGGGAAGATCGATAGCGCCCCTCCGGGAGACCATGCCGGCAACATCGACAATAAGGATCTGGTGGAGGGCACCACGTTATACATTCCGGTGCACGCAACGGGCGCACTATTCGAAGTGGGCGACGGCCACGCCGGCCAGGGGAACGGCGAGGTGGACATTACCGCCATGGAGACTTCCCTGGTGGGCACATTCCAGTTCGTAGTGCGCAAGGACATGAAGTTGAAATGGCCGCGCGGCGAAACTCCCACTCACTGGATCGCCATGGGGCTGGATAAGGACTTGACGCAGGCGCTGATTCTGGCGGTGCGCGAAGCCATCGATTTTCTGGTGACGGAGAAGCACATGACGCGCGAGGATGCCTATGCTCTGTGCAGCGTGGCAGTGGATTTCAACGTGACCCAGGCGGTGGATGGCACCAAGGGCATCCATGCCATGATCCCGAAGGACATTTTTAAGTAAGAATTATGAGCCGCCGACGACGCCGATAAAACCGCATCGTCGCCTATCGGGCTCAGGTTTAGGGAACGCCGCAGCCATGTGGATGTTGCCGCTCTCGAAGCGTTTTTAAGCAAGAGTTTTGGCCGTGGAGGAACGCATGAACGCAGATAAACGCGGATAAAACAAGAATTTCTTTCTTATCCGCGTTTATCCGCGTTCCTCCGCGGCTAATAATTCTTTTCTTCTATAGCACCGTCGCCCGCGGCAGCTTGTCGAGTTTAGGGAATGCCGCAGCCATGTGGATGTTGCCGCTCTCGAAGCATTTTCAAGCAAGAGTTTTGGCCGCGGAGGAACGCAGAATAAACGCGGATAAAACAAGGATTTCTTTTTTATCTGCGTTTATCCGCGTTCCTCCGCGGCTAATGATTCCTTTCTTCTATAGCACCGTCGCCCGCAGCAGCTTATCGAGTTTCGGGAACGCAGAATCCATGTAAGCATTCCCGCCCTCGAAGAGCTTCGCTTGCTTGCCTCCGCGCATGCCGCCTCCGGCGCCTTCGCCATACACGGAATAGAGTTTGTCGACCACGTCCATGCCTTCGATTACCTTGCCGAAGGGCGCGAAGCCGTCCTTATCCTGGCGCGAGCGATCTCCCATCAAGACGAAGATCTGCGTGGTGCGGGCGCCGGGTCCGGTCATGGCGTAGGCCACGTAGCCGCGCACGTTGCTCTGCTTCGCGGGGTCGTCGGGAAAGCTCTCGGTGCGCCACACCGCGGCCAACAACGGGTCGCCGGGGATGCCGAACTGCGCGAAGTCGCCGGCGATCACGCGGAAGAATCGCGAGCCGTCATAGAAGCCGGCGCGCACCAGATTGTAGAATCGGTCGGCCCCGCGCGGCGCCCAGTCGCGATGCGCTTCGATGGTGAAACTGCCTTGCGTGGTGGCTACCTTCACCTGGTAGGCGGCCGGCGCGTTCTGCTTCCAGTACTCGTGCGCGGGATCCATCAGGGCGGCGTGCGGTTTGGATTCGGCCAGTAGTTCCAGCAGGTATTTCTTCCAGACCACCGCGCGCGAATGCGTACCGTGGCCGCGCGTTTCGTCGCTGGTAGGAATCAGGATGTAGCGGCCGTGCGCCACCTTCTCGATCTCGCGCTCCAGAATGCCCAACTCCGGCGGATTGACCTCGTCGTCGGCGGAGTTGACGGCGTAGAGCGGCGCTTTGATCTTGTCCAGCATGGGCGCAGGATTGTAATCGGTGGAGCAATCGTACTGGTACAGCATGTCGTTGGCGTCGAGGCGCGCGGCCTGCTGGCGCAGCCGCGTCACGGCGGCATCGGATTGCTGGTGCGTCGGGTTGGTCTTGTGCAATTGCAGCGGGCTGCTGGTCATCATCCATAGCGCGTATTCCGCCGCCACCAGGCCGTTGACCGGCGGCTTGGTGTACTCGCCGTTGTTCCAATCGGGGTCGCCGCGGATGGCCTGCATGATCATGGCGCGGAACATGCGATTGCGGCCGGCGATCTCCACCGGGGCGCTGGCCAGCGGCATGAGGGCGTCCATGAAGTCGGGATACGTCTCGCCCCAGACCCAACTGTGCATCGCGCCCATGGAGGTCCCCATCACCAGGCGCAGATGGTCCACATTGAGACCGTCGTGCAGCAGCAGGTAGTCGGCCTTCACCATGTCGTCGTAGGTGTAGTGCGGGAATTTCATGTGCAGGCCGTCGCTCGGCTTGCTGGATTTTCCGTGGCCGATGGCGTCGGGCAGGATGATGTAGTAGCGGGCGATATCGAGCGGCTGATCTTTGCCGAAAAGTTCCCCGCCGAAACCGGCGCTCAGGAAAGCGCGGCCGGTGCCGCCGGTGCCGTGCATGACGATCACGGCGTTATTCACGTGGCCCGCCGCGTTGCGCGTGGGCGTGCCCAGGGTGGTGTAGTGCAGGCGCAATTCGGCCATTTTTTCGCCCGACTTGAATTCGAAATCGTGGGCCACCCAGTCGGCTTCTCGATTGGGAAATTGCGGCTGGTTTTGCGGTTGGGCCCAGCACGCGGCAGACAGCAAGAGAACAAGGAGCGGGCGAGTCATATGGCAGAGCTTATCACGTAAGGACCGTGGAATCGCCTACCTTGAATTCGAACCCCATCCGGCCGCCGGAAGGACGCGTAATGGAAAAGGAGGCCGTGACGGCCGGACTCCCAGCGCGATGTCGCTCGCTGGACTTCGGCCCCTTTTCCAGCGCGAGGAGGGCCAGCCAAAGCACGCCCCGCCCATGGCCTTGATCCTGGTGGTCAGGCTCTGTCTCGAAAATAGCCCGTAAGCCGGTGATTTCCCGTGCGGCGCGCACTGCCAGCGTGAGACCCCTCGTGCACTGGGCGTTGCCATTTTCATCATCTCGGGTGGACCGCCGCGGGCCATGGTTCAGCTCCGAAATCCAGCCTTGCAGCCGCCTTTCAAAGCGGCAAACTCGATGGAAAGTGCCCAAGGGCCCCCATCGCGGGCAGTATTAACCGCCCCACAAAACCGGCAGAATTTCACCCGCACTACTATAGGCGCTTAGGGGGAAGATCCGGGTACGACCGGCGTAAAGCGGCACCCGCGGACCCATCGGGCTCCGGGCGATGGCGCGCGGATTACTGCGGCACCGAGGCCAAGCGCTCATCGATCTCCGCCTTGGCCGCTTCGGGCGACCAGCCAAACCACGCCGCACCGGCGTTGGGCAGGAACGCCGTGAGTTCCTCCCAACTCCAGGCCTTGTTGGGCGAGAACGCTGCGTACCCCAGCGTGTCGGCGAGCCGCCAACTCACCTGAATGAGGAGGTCCAGACTGCAGTCGTTCGCCATCGGTTCGTCGTGGTGGCAGGCAATCGCCGCGGCCAGTTCGTCGGGGAAATCCCAATCCTGGGCGAGGTAGGCGCCCGCGGCGCAGTGGTCGATTTCGAAAAGATCCCGTTCCGTCTGCAGCAGATCGAATCCGAAGTCGTTGGAGACCTCGAGCATGCGCGAGTACTCGTCTGGAAAGGCCGACATCATGCCCAATGTGCCTAAGTTGTGCAGCAGACCCGCCGTATAGGCGCTTTCGCGGGCGATGCCGGTAACCCGCGAGCCTTCTTCGGCGATCAGCGCGGTCACCAGGCTGTGAATCCAGACCTTGCGCAGCGCTTCCACACTGACCGAGTGACGCACCATGCGGTTTACGGATACCAGCGTTGCCAGCGTCTTGACGCGATCCAGGCCCACCACGATGATCGCCAGCGGAAGGCTTCTCACCTTGCGGCGGGAACCCAGCAACGCCGAGTTGGCAAAGCGCAGCAATTCGGCGGAAAACGATGGGTCTACCTTGACGAGGTCGCCCAGATCGTTAATATTGGCATCCGGCTGGTTGACCAGGGCGAGAACCCGCTGGGCGACTGCCGGAAACGGTGGCACAAGGCGTAAGGCCCAAGGCGCTTGGGGACGGGCGAGTAGTTCGGACATTAATTGCTCCCAATAACCTATCGGCACGCAGGCTCCCGAACATAAGGGCGGCTCCGATTTCAGCCCCCGGGCAACCCGTGAGGCCGCTGGCCGCGGTCCGCAATCCACCCAAATTGGGGGGGCCACCGTTGACAACCCCGGACAACTCGGCGTATATTTGCTAACATACTGATCTCTCAGTGGTTTCTGGTGATTTGGCGCATGGTCTCATTCATTCGATCGGCCGGGGTTGATGAAGCGCGCCTGCTCCCACGTATGTTGAGCCAGCCGCAACCTCTCCAATTCCGGCGAGCAACGGTGAGTCAGTGACTGGCGGAGGCGTAATGGCCGTAGACCCTAACAATCAACCAGCCGAAGAGGAAGTCCCCGACAATTACGAGAATCTTCTCGACGATTACAGCCATTTCGCGCCCCCTGCCGCGGACGAAGTTCTGCAGGGCACGGTCCTCAGTATTACCGCCAAAGACGTCATCGTGGATTTCGGCTACAAGTCGGAAGGCCTGGTTCCGATCGAACAGTTTCAGGGGCCCGGCGGCGCCGTCACGGTGCAACCCGGAGACGCCGTCGATGTGATGATCGACCACGCCGGCGAACAGCCCGAGGGATACGTCCTGCTCTCGCACACGCGCGCGTCGCGCCTGCGTATCTGGGACAACCTGGAAAAGGCTTATCAGGAACAACTGGTGATTTCCGGCCGCGTGCTGGGGCGCGTGAAGGGCGGCCTGGCGGTGGATGTGGGCATCAAGGCCTTCATGCCAGGCTCGCAGGCCGACCCACGTCCGGTCCACAATCTCGATTCCCTGGTCGGCCAGGATATCCCGGTCAAGATCATCAAGCTGAACCGCCGCCGCGGCAATGTGGTGGTCTCGCGCAAGACCGCCGTCGAAGAAGAGATCACCGTGCGCAAGACGGCCACCCTGGAGCATCTGGTGGAAGGTTCGGTAGTCACCGGCGTGGTGAAGAATCTCACCGAGTACGGCGCGTTCATCGACCTGGGCGGCATCGACGGCCTGTTGCATGTCACCGACATCTCGTATGGCCGCGTCACTCATCCGTCGGAAGTGCTGCACGTGGGCGACGAAATCACCGTCAAGGTTCTCAAGTTCGACCGTTCCAAGGAGCGCGTCTCGCTGGGCATCAAACAGCTCGGACCCGATCCCTGGGAGACGGTCGCGGAACGCTACCCCATCCATGGCAAAGTAATTGGCCGGGTGGTCAACGTGACCGATTACGGCGCTTTTGTGGAGCTGGAGGCGGGCGTCGAGGGTCTCATCCACATCAGCGAAATGACCTGGTCGCGCCGGATGAAGCATCCGTCGAAGGTGGTCAAGCCCGGCGATCAGGTGGAAGCCGTAATCCTCGAGGTGCACTCCCGCGACCGGCGGATTTCCCTCGGCCTCAAGCAACTGGAGCCCAACCCCTGGACCACCATCGACACGCGCTACAGCGTCGGTTCCGTGGTGGAAGGCCGGGTCCGCAATATGACCGATTTCGGCGCCTTCATCGAGATCGAAGAAGGCATCGACGGCTTGGTTCACGTCTCCGATCTTTCGTGGACCAAGCGCGTCAAGCATCCTTCGGAGATTTTGAAAAAGGGGCAAACCGTACAAGCCGTGATTCTGAATATCGATTCGGCCTCGCACCGCCTGTCGCTGGGCATCAAGCAGCTCCAGCCGGACGCCTGGGAGAGCTATTTCCAGGCCCACCAAGTGGGCGATACGGTACATGGGCGGGTTTGCCGGCTGGCCAGTTTCGGCGGGTTTGTGGAACTCGCCGAGGGCGTGGAAGGCTTGTGCCATTTCTCCGAGGTGCCCGGCTATTCGGGCCGCCGGGGACACGAAGAGCCGCCTCTCGGCGTGGGCCAGGAATACGATTTCAAGATCGTTAAAATGAGCGAAGCCGAGAAGAAAGTGGGGCTCAGCCTGCGCGCCGTGGCGGACGACGAAGAGAAAAATCGCCTGGAAGACTACCAGCGCCAGGCGGCCGCGGCCACTTCCACCATCGAAGAAGTAATGAGTCTCAAAGATCGTACCCCCGAATAGCTTGCATATTTCTTATTTTCAAGCGATACTGCGGTTTCGTAACCTAGTGACACCGAGGAGAACGCGATGACGAAGGCCGATCTGATTGAAGAAGTCTCCAGAGTGGTGGAGATGACCCGCAAGGAATCCGAGGTCATCGTGGAGGCGATTTTCGACAGCATCGTGAAATCCTTGCGCACCGGCGACAAGATCGAGATTCGCGGATTCGGCAGTTTCCGCACACGCCAGAGGCAACCCCGTATCGGCCGCAACCCGAAGACGGGCGCAAGGGTCGAAGTCCCGGCGAAAAGAATCCCGTATTTCAAGCCCAGCAAGGAACTCAAGGACGTAGTCAACAATTCCGCGGTGCCCGCAGTGGCCGCGACACCTCCCGCGGCGCCCGATCCCGTTTCTAACGCGTAGCGTGAGATGGACTATCTTTGGACCCCGTGGCGCTACCAATACGTCACTAAGGCGGCAGACCCCGGCGTGTGCGTCTTCTGTACCGCGGCGCAGTCCGAGGATGACGCCCAGACGCTGGTGGTGCATCGCGGCACGCACAATCTGGTGATCCTCAACCGCTACCCATACTGCAGCGGACACGTGATGGTGGTGCCATACCAGCACGTGGCCACGATGGCGGAGCTGTCCGAAGACGCACTGGTGGAGTTGATTCGCCTGGCGCGTGACTGCGAGACGCATCTGCGGGCGGTGTATCGGCCCGAAGGCCTCAACCTGGGCATGAATCTGGGCAAGAGCGCCGGTGCGGGCATCGCCGACCATTTGCACCTGCACGTGCTGCCGCGCTGGGCCGGCGATACCAATTTCATGACCGTGGTAGGAGAGACCCGCGTGGTCCCGGAATCGCTGGAGGTTACCTGGGAGAAGCTGCGCGCGGCCTTCGCCGGAGGCCCCGCACCGAGCCGCGACCGTTAGGGAGTGGAGGCTACACCTTGCGGTGAAACCCGTCCGGCATCGCACCCGCGTTCCGCTTCACCCACTGGGAACCGGAACTCGTGGCATTCGGCGGACCAGCGCTCGCCACGCCATAAATTCCTCACTCAGAAACGAAAGCCGAAGTCGCCGGTCAGCGAAACCCACTCTTCCGTCGGGCGCCCGCCGTCGCGCGAGAAACGCACCGTGGGACCGATCCAGAAACGATGACGACGATCGATTGCCACGCGGCCGCCTCCGTTGACTTGGAAGAGCCAGTTGGACGACAGCGACGCCACCGCGCCATGGGCACCGCCCGCTCCCGCAAATAATTCGATACGACCACGCCTGAGAGGCGCGATCCCGCGAACGCCCGCGGAGATTAGCGTCACCCGCTCCCTCGTTATGAAGGTTCCGAATTGGCTATTCGGGATCAGATTGACCACGCCGGCCTCCGGCGCCAGATACCTGAACAACCGAAACTCGTAACTTGCGGAGAACGCCGCGCTGTCGGAAAACCCATGGGTAAAACTGCCGCCCGAGGGGAACCCTCCCCCGACCCCGATCGTGACAGTATTGCGACCCGCTTCCTGACTGAATGCCATGAGCGTGCAAGACGACGCCAGGATCAGTAATCGAAGTCTCTCCATATGCGTCTGGCAATACCAGGATTACTGCCATACCGTCTACGCTGATTCGAAATCCGGCATGCCGTTGACCTCCGCACGTTTCGTAGCGGAAGAACACACGGGCGTGTCCGATTTCAGACGCCGGCGTACCTCACACCTTGCGGTGAAACCCGTCCGGCGCCCCATTCCCGCCTTCCGGGCCGGCAATATCGAGATTGACCACAATCGGATCCTGCCCGCTGCGCACCACCACCGCTTCCACCGGCGCCTCGGGATCCGCATTGATTTCCTGGTGCGGAACGAACGGCGGCACGAAGATGAAATCGCCGGGGCCGGCTTCGTCCACGAATTCCAGACTGGCGCCCCAACGGAATCGTGCCCTTCCCTTCACGATGTACAGGACCGTCTCCAACTCCCCATGATGATGCGCGCCCGTCTTGGCGTCAGGCTCTACCACCACGGTGCCCGCCCAAAGTTTCCGCGCACCCGCGCTGGCGTGAGTAATGGCGGCCGCGCGCGTCATGCCCAAGGTCTGCGGAGTGTTGGTATCGAGCTCGCCGGCGCGGACAATGCGAATGCCGTGCGTCTTCCAATCCGGCTCCATGTGCCCCCTACTGCGCCAGCTCTTTGCACATGCCCGGCACTCCGGACTTGAAAAGCGTGCTGGCCTGGAAGCCGAGCCCGGTGAAATCCAGCCGGTCGCCGGCATCCGCCGCGCCTCCCGTACAGGCCTGGCGCACGCGGTCGCGGATGGTGGCCATGGTCTGCACGAACTTCACCACATCTTCGCGTTTCGACACCGGCCCGTGACCGGGAATCACGATGTCGAAATCATACTGCAGCACCTTTTGCAAAGTCTGATCCCATTCCTTGATACTGCCGCCGTTGTTGGAGTCGCAGTAGGGCGCGCCCACTACGAACAGGTCGCCCGTGTGGAGCACCTTCTCGGAGGGAAAGTAAATCACCGCGTCGCCATTGGTGTGGCCGCGGCCCAGATGGCGCGCCACCACTTCCTTGCCGCCCAGGAACACCTGCGATTCGTCGGTGAACGTGATGCGCGGAAGGCCCGGTTGTTTGCCGGTAACCATGTTGGCGCGCGCGTTCTTCTGGATGACGATTTCGGCATTGGCCGCCAGCAGCGCCTCATTGCCGCCGGTGTGATCGCCATGCTGGTGCGTGTTCAGCACGTACCGGATGGGCTTGTCGGTGACGCTCTTCACTTTGGCTACGATCTGCGGCGCGTCGGCCGCGAACTTGTCGTCCACCAGGATCACGCCCTCGCTGGTGGGCATGAAGGCGACATTGCCGCCATCGCCGATAATCACGTAAAGGTTGTCGGTGACTTTCTGCAGGTTGAGCGGCTGCGGCGGGTTCTGCGCCCAGGCTAGCCACACTCCCGCGCCGGCCACGGCAGCCAGGACAATCCGAAGTACTGCATCTTTGCGCATAGTCTTGTCTAAAGAATATACCGCGTCGTCAGGCTGGAGCGATATCCGTGCGCGTAAAATCTTCGCCGGTATATAGCAAAGGCATGCCGGCGAAAGATGCGATCGCATACGACATGCAATCCCCGAAGTTCAACGCCGCTGGATGACGGCCGCGCCCAAAGCGGAGGAACGCGGTGATCGCGGCGTCGAGGTGCTCTTCGTCAAATGGCACCAACTGGGCGTCCAAGCGGCGCAAGAATGCGTGGATCATCGGACGCGCATCGTATCCTAACCGCGAGGTTAACACCATCGCGGTCTCGAGTAGAGTGGGAATTCCAACTGCCACCACATCGGCTCCATCGATCGCGTCGATCAGCCGTTCGTAACCCGGTTCCCGCAGATGAATCGCAACGATGACGGAGCTATCCGGAACCATGCGTTAGAAGCCTTCCGGCCCGTAACCCAAAATCTTGTCTTTTTCTTCGCGGCTCATCACGCGCCCCAACTCGTTCGCGGGCACCAACGGCCACACGTTCTGCTCTAAGTATGCTCGCAGGCTCTGGCGGCTCCCCGGCTTGCCGGAACGGACGTGGATCCGCGCACGACGCTCCAGCAGCGCCTGCCTGATGGCTTCCGTCTTAGTTTCATGAGTGAGCATGGCAACCTCAGTTGCAAGCCTCTCGACTTCCACGTTCTTGATATTGAGAGCCATGGTAGAAACCTTCCGATATTCTACCATTCCACCTACGAACCCGAGAGCCCCTATTTCCCTATCGTCTCCCGCACTCTGGCGAACTCCGCGCCGTCTCCGCCCGGGACCACCGTCGCCGCCGCGGCTTCTTTGCGCAACTCCGCAAGCCGATTCTTCCGGAAATCCTGCCAGCCGGGAAACCCATCCGTGGGAGCCTTCTCGACGTCACGCACCAGGGCCACTGGATCGTATCCGGCCGCCGCCATGATCTTCACCGCCAGCCAATCCGCTTGCCTGTCCAGCGCCCGCCAAAACGGGCTCAGCGCAATAGTGCTCGCCAGGCCGCCCCCCTGCCTCAGTGGCTCCGTTGCGATCTGCATTAACTCCCCCCACGTCGCGATCCGGGTGGCATCGCGATCGGTCACGTGGGCCACGGCGCGCGCCAACAGGCCAACAAACTCGCTCTCGCTTTGTGCCGTGGTGAATTGCGATGCCGAAACGAAGATGTATCCTCCGGGGAGAGCTACCGGCTCCACTCCCAAATCGTCCTTCACCACCGTCGCCACATATTGAAACTGGGAGTCCGGAATCTGCGCCGCTAACTCGCGCGTCACCCGGTCCACATACGCGCTCGCCGCTGCGTTATTCAGGGGTATCGTCTTCGCAGCCGTCTCGCGAGCCTGCGCCGCGCCCATCGCGATTTCCTGGTCCACGCTATAGAAGTTGATGCCCAGCCGCTGCTGCGCGCCGGCCGCCAGTGCTATCCCCACCACCGCATAACGCCATAAGCTCATGCCGCACTCCTTCGCGAGTTAGACCCCGGCCGTCCGCCTTGCGTTTCACTTCTTCGCTTTGGGCGCGATGATCTGCGTCAGCAGGTCGGTCGTATTGCCGTCGCGCACCAGGTGGGGATACCGCTCGCCGCCGTGATAATCCACGCGGTACGTACCCGCCAGCGCCACAGGAGAAGCCTCTATTGCCTCAGCAGCTAGCCAAAGCTCGTTTCACCCGCATACCTCATCGTTCGTGGGGTAACACTTCAGCCAGCCCGAAGGGACAACTCATTGGCGGCTCAACATCGAATTCGGTCCCAACGATTTCCGCCGCGTCGGAGTAGCATTGCTGCAGCATATCGGCTGTCAGCTTGCTTTGCAGGCTGGGACTCTCCTGTAATAGCTGCCGGATCTCGCCCTGTTGCCGGCGGATGGATCCGAGCCAACCTCGCTCGTGGTTCTCGCGCACCGCGCCCGAGGTCAGCTTGAGCTTGAGCAAGTGTTCGAGGATCTGGGTGACCCGGCTCCGCAGTTGGTGACGCTGGCTCTTGCCCATGTCCTCGATTTCCTCCGCCACGTGATCCATGTCAACCTCCTGCAATCGGCCCTCGCGGAGAAGCTTCGCCGTCTCCTCGGCCCATTCGGCGTAATCCTGGTCGTACAAACC
>Ga0182018_10001964_pt1 | contig 21846 bp, 24 predicted proteins | sample 812P2MmetaG_FD_120490 | JGI IMG/M metagenome (GOLD analysis project Ga0182018, IMG submission 120490) | Permafrost microbial communities from Stordalen Mire, Sweden - 812P2M metaG | ecosystem: Environmental > Terrestrial > Soil > Wetlands > Permafrost | place: Sweden: Stordalen | collected...
AAACTCGACATGTTCAAAGACTCCAGGTACACGTTCGATGTGGCAGGACCACTGGAATGGGATCTGCTCGTAGGGACGCACGCCTATCCAGCGTGGAACGGGCAGGTCGATGCCCTCGAAATCGAAGTAATAACGAGGGTAGGGCAGGGCGGCGAAGAATGCGGCGCTTCCTGGTTCGAGAACGGGTTGACCGGTGCGATGTGCGGCCTGCATTCGGCAGTAGAGGGCAGCGTCGTCGCCGGTGAATTCCGAAGGTTGTGGCTCGTGGAGAGCCGTGTAACCGTGCTGCTGATTCAGTTTCTTGGCCGTGCTCTTACCGCCGATGCCGGGCAGCAAGGTGAGTGGGTGTTCTGGACCCGGGGTGTCTAGAGTTGTGCAGTGGTCATGGAAGGCGCAGTCGTAAGGCTTCGAGCACTGCGGGCCCGTTTGGGTTGCTGGCATTGCGCCCGCCAGCACATGTTGCGCCGCGGCATGCCAGTTGGGCACTTGTGGAATGCGTCCGGCAATGGCTACCGTCACGGGGAGTTGCCGGAAGAGACCGGAGTAATCGTCGTTGCCGGGGTAACGCCATCGGTTGTTGAGGAGATTGAGTTCAGCGCCGGCGAGCGGGAACCCGGTCGCCTGATAGACCCAGGCTTGAATGGCGACGTCGTCGAGATGATGTTCCTCGGGTGCAGCTGGAGTGATCTTGTCGGGTTTCAATGGAAACGTGGAGGCCTTCGTTTCGCGCAGGATGTAACCTCCAGATGGGGAGGGGATTAGCGCGTCGGCTCGCGCGTAGAGCCCGTCACGAAGCATCGGGACTTCGACGGCGGGCTGGTTTGGCGAGGCTGAAAGTTGGGCGATGGCGGCCGTTGCTGCGGTACAGCGATTATCTCTTCCTTCAGGCCAGATGACGTTCGTCCCGAGAAGCTCGCGCGCCTTCGCGCCGACGACGTTGCCGTCGTTGGCTCGGCGCCAGAGGATGGGGTCATTCTGCGGGATCAAGTCCGGGCGATTGTGCTCGAGCCAGAGCTTGCGGGCGCATTGGCGGAAGGAGGCGAGGTCGGATTTGGTGAGCATGGCATTTCATACCATGAATCGAAATGGGATACCCCGCGCATCGCGTACCTGCCACTCCGACAGAGCAACTAAATTAGCATCGCATACGGCATCGCAACAGATCGCCGCGTTGACGGTTCGCGAATGCCACTTGCGACCCTCGACTAGGCGAGCTAGATTCCGAGCTAACAATAGAAACTGCTGACAGGGAGATGTTCGGTGGTCGACGCACTTTGCGTTTTAGCCTTGGAAATCCGCGCGCGGTGTCCAATCGCCCTCGGAAGCCGCAAATCGAATTCTTTCGTGAGACACTAGCATGTGAGAGCGTGTCCAGCGCGAATGCTAATGTAGGAGCTAAGCAGTGGAATTGGTGCGCATGGTTAAGACGGTCTTTGCCAGGATAAACGACCGTCGGATGTGGCCGTTCCTGGCGTTTGTTGCATCCACCGCAATTGTAATCGCTGGTTGGCTTTGTTTACCCGCGCTGCTACACCCGTACGTGCGCGTTCCAGGGGCAATATTTTCATTTTCTGTTCCATGTATTCCTGAGAATGTCCAGGTCGAAACCATTACTCCGTACGCTGTATTGACCCGCGCCAAGCTAATGCTGCAAGACCGGCGGAAAACCAGCCTTCTAGCACAGTACGATTTAGACATTGCATCTAAACGAGCAGGTGGAGGGATCAACTTCACGCTCATTGCTTCTCCGAATGTCAAGAAGCAAATGTCTGACGCGATGTCGGGACCCAACGCCGGTTCGCAGCTGGCTGTATCAATGGAGTTTACGAAGATCCCAGCTATTGATCTTGTAAGCGTTGACGCGTCGTACGCCATTGATCTGGGTATGGGCGGATGCCGTCCGGAAAATATTAGCGCTGAGACGCTGATGAAGAGACTGGATGACCCGCGAGCTCGAACTATGCGTTACGCGCTCATCCAGGACAAGCTGAGCGATTTTATTTTGAACGCCAACGAGATTGGCGGAAATATTGTCCTGGCGGGCCTCGTCCTTATGTTTTTGTGGCTTACTGTTCTCTTCGTGGAGGGTGTTCGTCGTGTTTACCTGCTTTCTGACTCGAGGTTGCGGGCTGACCTATTGGCGCTTGTGCCCGCCGCAACGGAAGGGCGGAAGCAGCTGTTGGCGAACATGGTTAGTGCGCAATATTCATCTGTGTTCAGACGATTGGCATTCGCGCGCGTCTTTGGGCCAGCTACAGGCTTCCTGTTGACGGTGTCCTCGCTGGTGGCCGCTTTGCATCCTTCGGCGGCGGCGGCGCAAGATACGTTTCGATTTGTGTCGTCACTGCAATTGGCGTTAGTCGCTACATTCATGGGACTTGTTGTCAGGATAATGGCGGAGCTGGCTTTGCGGTTTCACCGTGACGATGCGGAGCGAAAGCTGCAAGCCATCGAGTTAAGCTGTTCTTAGTGGCACGTACCAATCAATCTCTCCCGGAAGAACGAGGATCCTCTGCAGAGGATGATTCCCCTTTCTTGTCGATTGCGGACTTCTTTTCGCTTGTTTCATTGACGGTGATCTACCTGATAATTACGTTTTCGCCACAAGCTCCGGTACCGGAGAGTGCGATTGAGGCTATTTCTGGTACGGCGTCCGGCACTGGACCGGCATCCGCGACTGACGCCCAGACAGCGTATGTTGCTGTCCTTGGACAGGGAGACGGTTTGGTAGTACGGGTTATCGTTCCCGGGGCGTCGACGGCTGAGGAGCGCCAATTCGCTCTTTCGGACGAGGGCATAGGTGGGGCAAATAACTGGGCACTGTCACGCTTGATGAGCGCACCAGCGACTGAGAGGGTGATGTTTTATATGAATACGTCGGAAAAACACAGCGAGGTGCACAAGGCCTTCATCCACCTCGTAAATACGGCCCGCGCGCGTTTCAAGGTATCAATGATTTTTCTTGATTCCGACGAACCGGCGTCATAGGAGCGCAGGGTACATACATGAAAGCAGGCGACGCGGATCTTGACGCGGGCGAAGATCAAGCGAACCTCGGCATGCCGCCGACATCGAATGCGCCGCTCGACATTCGCGCAGTGGCGAACTCTGGATTAGCAATCATCGCTCCGCTGCACCTTCTGCTTCTTGGGCCGCTTTCTATCGGTGCACTCGCAGTTGTTTGTTCGTCCGACGCTCGATGGAAATCTATTCCAGCGATTCAATCCGCTGGTGGTTACTATTCGGACAGGGTGAATGTCCCGATGAACCTGGTTTCGGCAGCTCGGGCTGCGAGCGTGCCCGGTGAGGTGATCTCGGCTCCGAGTATTCCTGGGGTACACCACATTCCCGCACTGAGAATTCGGCGGAATGACCCTCAGCTTCAGGAGGTAACCGTCGACAGGCCTCTCGTGCCCGATTCCGAGTTGCCAAATGTCGGGTCTGCACTTCCAACGGGAGTACCATCCCCGCCTCAGGGCCTGAGGATCACCACGTCAGATGGCAGAGTGAGTTCAAGCCCCGCCGCGCCAGGGACTCCCGGTACGACGCCAGACGGCAAGCGGGTCAACGACAAATCCCAGTGAGCACCGGCGCCAGAGTGTAGGGTCATTCTGAGGGATTAGATCCGGCGGATGATGCTCAAGCCAGAGTTTGCGGGGGCATTGACGGAAGGAAGCGAGGTCTGATTTGGTCAGGACCGCTTTCATGGGTAGTCCGTGTTGCCTCTCCCGGCGAAAAGTCCCAACTGGCGCGAGGCCGCTGCAATAGTTTAATACTTCGGAATCCGAGTGGCTTGCGGGAGGACGTGTGAATATCAGAAAACTTCAGAAAGGCCTCAAATATCGGGGTCAAGTGGCTGGTGTTCGCCAGACCTATCACGTGTTTGAGGCATCGGACTATTTCTTCATATTGTCGTTTGCTCTGTCCAAAGAACGGCGTGGGTCTGGATATTTTAACGTCATCAACATGGCCGGGGTCGAGTACGTGCATGTCCGCTTTGGTGGCAGGTCCGGGGTCACCGCGAAAGACGTCGTTACGGCTGCCCGGCGCACCAAGCATGTTGCAACGAGCCTAATAGCACTCAATATTCTGTATGTCTTGGTGGCGCTAAAGCAGGCGACGATCCTGCGGACAGGGCAACATAAGCGGTTGTACTTCGCGGTTCGGAAGGCGCGGAGGCAGTCTCACCCTTCTCAAGAGGCGGTTTGATCGGCTTTACAGGAAGAGGCCGTGAAGATCGATGCCTTGGTGGACCGAAGGGTCTAACCGACACGAATGGCAATGAACCGGGTTCTCCTTGCAGTTGGAATCGTATTCGTCGTCGCCGGCGTATTCTGGGCGTGGCTCAAGAGGGTGCCCTTGTTCCATCTGCCTGGCGATGTCGTAATCGACCGGCCGGGATTCAAGTTCATGTTTCCGATTACAACCATGCTAATCGTGAGCGCGGTTCTTTCGTTAATTGCGTGGCTGATACGGCGCTAAATCGTCCCGCGATGCGGCGAGTTGCTCCCGGGTGAAAAGCTCCGTCGGGTAAACGCTTTGCTGCCTCGTTAGCCGTCCGCACCTCTTCGGGCGTCCAGTGGCCAGCCGGCGCGTCGTCGGACGCTGCCCGATCATACGCCGGTTGGTAAGTCTTGTAGGAGCTTTCCGGAACACCGAGGAGCTCGAGAGACACGTTGTCCTTGACGATCTGGGCTTCAACTGCCTTACGCGCGTCGTTGATCTGACTGAACTCCCTCATGCCCAGGATCATGGGCATCGGCCGCGCCGTCCAGGCGCGCGAAAGAAGTTGAGCCCGAACCTCGCTGTCGATGCGCGCATCCAGCGCTCGTTGGAACTCCGCGTACTCCTTCCCCGCATCAGCGAGCGTGAGGCCGATTCGCCCGACCGGATCTTTGGCTCCTTCCGCCGTTGCGAGGAAAGTGAGACCCGCGGCGAGCGCAAATGCGGTCGAAATTCGGGCGAACCAACGAACGGCGAGCACCACGGCCGCCGAGGCACGAACCTCAAGCCGCGCGAGATGCGGGTTCACTTGGGCGATGACGCGGAGCGCGTAGATCAGCACCAACAAGGCGGCAAGCGCCTCCCATCCGAGTTTCAGACGCTCGAGCCTCTCATGAACCTCACGGACTCGTTTTTCCCATTCGCTTATAACCTCGAGAGTTGTTGAATCGAGCGCCAGCTGACTGAAATGCCACTCTAGGACGCCATAGAACAGCAACACCGCACAAACGATCACCAAGAACTCGATGAGTTTGTCCTTCAGCGCCGAACCGACTCGAGGCCAGAGTGTTTCGCCCGGAATGCGGAGTCGATGAAGGTAGATCGCTGAACGGCCGCGGTGACAGACCACGATTCAAGATGTCCATGCCTGCTGAACGCCGCACTGACGATGCTGGCGAGACCCACGAATATCCAAAAACAAATGGACAGGCTGGTCATCGTTACTTGTGGTTTCCCGCACGCCGTCCCTTTCAGGGTTTGGGTGTCTCGACGCGATCGTACCTTGGCTCTGCATTGATAACTTAGTACTCATTTCAGCGTAAGCCAAGGCTCCTCTGGAGAGACTCCTTTACCATTTAAAGACGTCGAGTGCGCTGCACTGCAATACCGTCCAAAATCTAGAGGCCTCTGAAGTGCGACGCGCCACCCGAGTAGTGTTTTCCGCGTCCGTAGGGAATACGGACAGAGCGAGGTCGATATTTATTGCAAATTTGAGTTGCTCGGTGTTAGCTCACGGTTAATAAGAAATAGTGGTTGATAGGAAGATCGCGATGCCGTGACGGTCGGGGACACAACGGTATCCCGAGCTCTGCTTCATGCCTGGCCAATGCCAAGGCGAACTTGAAGGAGCCGGAGAGGGGCTCTATAAGGGACGGGTCGATGAGTGCGGCGTAGCCGCAAATTATCCAGGACGACTACCAAGAAAATCTCGCAACAAGGAGGATGAGCTATGCACGGTATGGTTTTGTGGCTTGCAATTGCCGCAGGCGGGGCGGCGTTCCTTACGGGATGTTCCTTTTATAACCGATCCTATTCGACGGAACATAGCGCAGTATCGGGCCCGGCCTTTGATCTGAATATAGTGCAGCTTGACGATTTCGGGTCGTTCTGGAATGCAGATGAAGCCTCAAAGTTAATTCAGGCCGTTGACGTGCAATCGCAAACGGCAAATACCCTTGTTTTGTTGTTTGTGCACGGATGGCACCACAATGCAAAGCCAGGGGATCCAAACCTCCTCGATTTCAAGAAGTCGCTGGAGCAGCTCTCAGCGGAGTTATCACAGCCGAACCGCCGCGAAACTCGCCAAGAGCTAACGGGCAGCCCCGATATTAAGGTTATCGGAATATACCTAGGGTGGCGTGGTCGTTCATTACCAGGATGGCTCGATTATGGGACGATGTGGTGGCGAAAGAATGCGGCTGAGAGGGTCGGCGATGGAGACGTAGCGGAGTTTCTAGAGCGCCTTCAGCGCATCTATCTGCGTGCCAACGCATTTAAGAGGTATCAACAGAACCCGGGGGAAACGCCGTTCATGGGTCTCGTGACTATCGGCCACAGTTTTGGCGCGCAAGTGGTGCTAAAAAGCGTGTGCCATGAGTTAGAAGGGGACCTTACAGAACGGGCGCCGCGGCAGACAGATGCCGTAGAAGTCCCTTCGGCGCCGCAGAACCCGGTGCTGGAACGCGTACCCATCGACAGCTTTGGTGACCTGAATATCCTACTCAATCCAGCTTTAGAAGCGTATCAGTACGCGCGTATAGACGGTTTGTATCGGCAGTTATCATATCCGAGCACTCAAACACCCCAGCTGGTCGTCTTTTCTGCGGATAACGATGTGCCGAGACAATGGTTTTTCCCGATCGCTCGCGGTCTGACTCGCCCATTTCGACCGTCGTTTCGTAACCCGTATCAAGGAGCGCTTTGGGGAAAGGCGCTCGGAGAATTGCCGGATCAGCAAACACACGAGTTGCGCTTGGCTGCCGGGGAACTGGATACCTTAACTGACGCGGACTACTCTGTAGAGAGGCGTCACAGCATCGCGGAGCACGATTTTACGGCGGATACAGTGTTCGCGGGCATCAGGCTAAGCCCCCTTGCCAAATCCCCAATTATTGCCAATAGTCCTGTCGCGGTCGTCGTTACGCACGACAAGATCATCGACGGTCACGATGGAATTTTTCTTCCGGGCTTCAAAAGGTTCTTGGCGCCTTATATTGCCTTCATAGAGGGAAAGCGCGCCGTGCTGCAGTACGACCGATTCAAAGAATGTAGAAAAGCAGAGGAGTCGGTCGGTGCGACAGTAAACAGGTTATGTGCCGTCTAGAATGCGATATGACCGAGCTCATCGATCACCTACTCCCTCGACAGCCGATAGCCATATTACAGTGACGTAACCGCACACAACTATTGACCGCATGATCGAGCCGCCCGATATTTCGGAATTTCTTGAATCCCAGAAGACGTTTTTGGGCCGTAGTCGGGCTGTGTATCGTATTGGGGATTGTGGTCCGGGCGTTGTACTCATGCACGAAATACCAGGCATGACGCCGGACGTGCTTCGCCTCGGGAAACTTTTGGCACTTCGTGGTTTTCGAGTAGCCCTACCGAGCCTTTTTGGTACCGACGGCCGTTCACCGTCCGGGCTGCTGGACGCCGAACTGCTTCTCAAGATGTGCGTGAGTGCCGAATTTGCTGTTTTTGCGGCGAACGGCTCGAGTCCCGTTGTTGATTGGCTTCGCGAGTTGTGCAAGGACTTCGCTCAAGAAACTCGCGGCGACATTGCAGCTATCGGATTGTGCATTACAGGTGGGTTTGCGCTTTCGCTAACCGTCGATACCGGCGGAATTGTGAAAGCACCAGTGATGAGCGAACCGTCTCTGCCATTTCCCGTGCCGTTTTCAAGCAATAGCGCAGCGCTGCATCTTTCACAAGCGGAGCAGGATTCAATTCGTAGGTCTTCCCCGCCATGCTTGGCTCTCCGATTCACTAATGATTACCGGTGCCGCGCCTCCCGATTCGACGCCTATCAAAGGCTGTTGGGCAATAACCTCCTCCGCTTTGAAATACTATCGCCGGACCCCGCTCACCAAATTGGAGCCGATGCCCATTCAGTTCTTACCCAAGAATTAAGTGATGCACCCGGGCATCCAACGGCGGCGGCATTGGAACGGTTGATAGAATTCTTGAAGGCCAATCTGTAGCCGCAATCTCCGTCGAATCGTGCTCGGGGGAGCTGGGTCGTGGACGAATATCAAAACAAATACGTCTTAGAGAAAATGAAAACAGCACCTGGAACCTGACGTGGATGTCTCACACGAGAGCGACATAGGACGGTATACATTGGTGGCCCGCGACGGGAAAGCATTGCTATGAGCGCCACGATTGCGCCGTGCCATCGGCTAACCCATTCTTTCGAGTTCGGCCCAGCTCACGAATTCGAGCGCTCGGGACTCGGTCTCAAGCCAGACATTCAGACGCTCGACGGCGTGGGACTGGCTGTGTCCGGTGGTGGAATCCGATCGGCGTCGTTTGCGCTCGGTGTCGTCCAGGTGCTACTAAACGAAGACCTTTTGAAGCGAATCGACTACTTATCGACAGTATCTGGGGGCGGCTATCTGGGGAGCGCTATCTCGTGGTGGCTGCATCAGTATGCGTCAGAGAAGGGCAGGACTTCCCAGGAGCGATATGAGGCCTTCCGCGAGGAGTTCGGTTCGAAAGTGCAGGGCGCGCGTACCGTGCGTGGTCCGTCGAGCGATTCTGTGCGACCTAAGTTGGAAAAGTCCAACTGGCTCGCCTACATACGCCAGCATGGGAATTATCTCCAGCCACCGGGCGCAGGCCTGCTTTCGTTGGCAGCCACCGTCCTGCGTGTCTGCTTGCATAGCGTACTGGTCTATTTCAGTGCTGTTGTAGGTATTTTGGCCCTGCTGATGTACGGGTGGGGTGCTGACGTCGTGGGATTGCTAGGTTTCTACATTGCCGTAGGCTTCGGCTTGCTAATCCTTGCCACGACAATCGCGTACGGTCCCGCTACATGGATCGCCAGTAGTGTCGCATTGCTTTCGTCTGTGTGGCTTTACAAGTGGCGAACACGATTCCGGCAATGGTCCGGTACCCTTGTCGCGGGCGCACTCGCGGGCCTAATTCTCTGGAGCGTTGCGGGACTCGCGAGCTTACTGGTTGTCCACGGAAATCACCTGTTGTCCGCAGCTCTTTCCTCCAGCGGCCTCGGCATGATGGGCTCGATTTATCAGTTCTGGCGCGGCCGCGCTAGCTCGGCGAAAGGCTCAGCATGGACGCCTTTGAGGCTCATCATTACGGCCGCGCTGGTACTTTACGGGCTCCTGCTGTTGGCATACATGATCGCTTGGCAAAATCCGTGTTACCGATGGGATATTGGTTTCGCGGCCTTGGTCATCGCTGTCATCGTTGGCTTTTGGGTGAACACAAATTTCTCCGGCATAGGGCGCCTTTATCGGGATCGCCTGATGGAGGCGTTCCTGCCAAACCCGATCAGCTCCGCCAGAAACACCTGGGAGCTTGCGACGTTAGCGGACCAGCAACCAATCGACGGGCTGAGCGGCCGGCTGGGACCTGACGGTGAGTTGCACAAGGCTGACGACCAATGGCAATGCCAACGTCCGCTGCAGATCGTGAATTGTAATGTTGTGCTCATGGATAGCGGTAAAGATATCTTCCGAACGCGAGGCGGCGACTCCTTTACAATCTCCAGTCTTTGGAGCGGCGGTAACGCGACCGGCTGGATAAGAACCTCGAAGCTCGGGGATGGGAACATGTCCCTGGCAACCGCAATGTCCATCTCCGGGGCGGCGGCCAATCCCAACGCCGCACCTAACGGCCAGGGGGTCGAAAGAAACAGGATTGTTTCCTTTCTCATGACACTTTTCAACGCCAGGTTAGGGTACTGGATGGCGAACCCAGCGCGGCCTAACCGCGCATCGAGAAATAGACCCAATTTCTGGATTCCGGGCTTGCGTCAAGGCCTGCTCGGCCGAGGTTTGCACGAAGGGGCTCACTTCCTTGAGTTGACTGATGGCGGCCACTTTGACAACACGGGTGTCTATGAGCTCGTTCGCCGACGTACGAAGCTTATCGTTGTGTGCGAAGCTGGGCAGGACTCGGCCTTTTCTATGGACGACCTTGCGAACGTCATCGAAAAGGTCCGCGTCGACTTTTCCGTCTTTATCGAATTCAACAATCCGGCGACCGATATCGCCGGATTAAGGCCGCGGACCGCGCAGCAACGAGCTCAATCCAAACGCGGATACGCTGTCGGCCGCGTCCGATATCCTAAGGGAGGCCCAACGTCTTCGGAATTCGATGATGGCCTCATCGTTTACCTCCAGGCCGTGCCAATCGATGCGATGCCGACAGACGTCGATTCGTACTGGCGCCGTAACTTGCAATTCCCGAACGACACCACGGCAGATCAGTTTTTCGATGAGGACAATCTGGAAGCCTATCGGGAACTGGGGTACGCGATCGCTAGCCAGATGCATGAGGCCTTGAAATGGGCTTTGCCGGCTACTGGCCACTTAGCTGAGGTCGCCGACTTGCTTTTGCGCGGCACGATCGAGAGTTGAGCTATAACGGAGCGCTCGAGCGCATCACATAGTATCTGTTGCCTGGCGAAGAGGGTCATAGCCCGTATACGCGGACCGACTTCAAAGGTTAAGGGGCGGTTTGGAAGGATCGGAAGAAGCCATGGCACCGCTATTACGACTCATGGGGGTAATTAAGGGTGAAACTGTTGCGATGAAAGATCGGCGGAGAGAGGGCGGTGCAGAGGCGAGGGTACAGCGTTGCGTCGGTTGCTACAATTGTTGTACAACACGGCGGGAGCTGAGAAAGTCGCCGCACTCAGAACTCATGAAAAAGTCGAGCAGTAGGCGCCGCCAATTTCTACTGTACCTAGGGGTCTCGAGGTTAGGGTCCACGACAATTAGCTAGCGGCCAGATAGTCATGACTAGAGCGCTAATAGTAACAATCGCAGCAGCGATGATTGCTTCTTTGACCGTGGCGTTTATTAGTCACGCCATGCCAGATCACACGGCAAACGGCGGGGATTGGACATTGGCAGCCTGCATCGGGATTGCAGTCGCAGCAATGGTCGACTGGCTGCTGAGGCGTGCCGTCAATAAGCTTAAAGCGCGCAAGCAAGCGAGGTCTCAATGAAATGGCAGAACGGCGGTTGTGGTCTGCTGCTTGGCCTCGGAATGCTGACTTCTGCGTTGGCAGCCAACACACTGGCGGCAACGGGTGAAGGCGCAGTCGATCTGGAAGTCATTTCCAACGATCAAAGGTTATCGATCTCCAAATATGTCGACGCGGGGACAGAGGTGATGGCAAAAGAAGCTAAGCTAGAATTGGCGCGACAGATTGAGTTTACAACTAACCTCGCCGGCCAACTCGCCACACCGTTAGGAGCCGCCGTACAGACCACAAAATCTGCATTAGCCGACTGGGCAACGGCTGCCTCTGCTGCAGTTAGTAATTTGCCAGATTGTAAACATGCCATGGATGAGTCCCTGCGAAACAGCAACCTGATGATAAAATGGGGCACTGTCGCGCGAACAGCAAGCGACGCGTTTGCGAGCAGCGAAACTGCCAGCACCGCGAAGGTCCGCATGGTCAATAAGATGCTATCTGACTTCGTAACTTCTCAGTCAGTTGCCGATAACAGCACTAAAGTAGCGGTATCAACAATGAAAGGCTGTGGAAGTCGTACAAGTGACTTAGCAATGTCTGCGATACACGTTCAAGAGCTTTCGAAGGGACTCCAAAGCGATACGGTAATGCTAGACGACGATGTAACGCTGTTGTTCGGTCAATTACAGCTGTTTCCGGAGTCACTAGCGATTCCGACAGAGCTCTATGATTATGCGCAAGCGGTCGGGCCAATTGGCGCGAGGGCAAAGTCGCGCATAACAAATCTCACGTCAAGCGGGCCACTATATTCACAACTATCCGCGCTCTCTCGTGTAGTAATCACTCTATTGGAGAACTCCGGGGACGCTGTGTCTGCGTATTGCGATAATGCCGCGAGGTTTATAGCGGCGCAGCTGGCTAGTGATTACTGGGAATCGGGCGGGCGTATTGCCGGTAAAGCCTGTAGGAATTCGTCTGGGTGCGCTGATGCGATCACGGTACAAGCCAACTCCGCGAGTGCAGGGGCCGAGGCGGCGCGCCGAGATCTTGTCGGTGCGTACGCAGATCTAAAGCGAGATATTGTGGAGCTTCAAAGCGTTACGGTGAGTCTGCAAATCATTGCCGATCATATCGGCGCTGCATCGAAGGGGATGTCAGAGGTTGTTGTCCTTGATGACGGCGAAATGGAAGCCATAGCCAAATTGGGAGCCGCTGTTAACGGCTGGACAAAAGTGTTGAGTCAGGAACTCGAAACAGCTCAGCAAGCAATGGCCGCCGCAAAATTGGATGTCACTGGTAGTGTGAAAGGGACCGGTGGTAGTAAAGTGTATGTTGTGACACAGACAGCGCAGGGCGCGATTGCGGAAACTCCTGAGGAAGCACCACGTATTTTGTGGCACGGGTATGAGTTAGTGAATGCGTACGCGATAGAGACGAAAGGCTACGGCGCCTACACTTATGTGCTGTTCCCATTGCGAGTTAATGATACGGCCGCACCGCTCCCTCCAGGGCCCGCAGCCCGATACAAAGCACTTTTGGAGGCGATTTATTCGACGACTCTCGAGAGACAACAACTCCCGGTCGGCACTGCGGCAATTGGTACAAATCTCTTTTGTATTCCAGCCACTAATGAGGGAGTGCCGAGTCTAGCTAATTATTCGACTACTATAGCGCTCGAGATTCTTTCGTTAAGTAAGGGTGGTGTAATCCGCAGACCCGCTGTACAAGAAAGGCTTGTCGCAAGCGAAGGTCCATTCCTGTTGACCACATTCCAGCCAATCAGTCAGACCGTAATCGATGCCCCGCTTCTCTTTGCTGATCTTGAGCAGTTTCCGGTTGATAGCTTCCGTGCGTTGATGGCTGACTACAAGTCACGACTCGAAAGCCTGCAAGCAGTGAGCAACCAACAAGAATTTAAGCCGCCGGCCGGGCAACGCATAGCGATGCTCTACATCAAGTTTGCCCCGACATTTGAGGAAGGCATGGCTTGGGTGAAGAAGTTTGCGCCTTTGGCCGGACCATCGGCCGCCGTAACGCCAAGTCTCGGGCGGTGATAGTGTGCTAAATGAGGCGATCGAGAGGAGATCGGACGCAGGAAACGGGTTGACGATCTCATTAGCTATTTCTTCCAGCAGTTAGACGGAGCGGAGCCGTGCCAGTCGGGCGCGCGGGCCAGGTACGCTCGAAGCTAACAGTCTCGACGCGCGATACGGCTGCTTTCATCATGAAGGGCATTATCAGTCTCAATAATGTTCAATACCATTGAGATTTAATTACCAGCCTACTTCACATCCATCAACCGGGCGGCGCGTGAGGTTGACAGCTCACCGCTTTGATAATAGCCCATGACGGTCTGCACACTGCGATGGCCCGTCATGGCCATCGTTTCGCCTAAGGAGATGCCTTGTTTGCCCGCCTCGGTGACAAAGCCGGAGCGGAGCGAGTGGGCCGAGAGCCTGCCGAGCGGCTGATCCGCGAGCCGCGCCCGATGGCGAACGATATCGCGCACCGCCTGGTCTTTCAGCGGCTCGACAATTCGATCATGCCGGATGCACCGAAACAGTTGGCCTTCCGTGATGCGGTAGCGCAGGAGCTCGTCGATCCAGGCCTGTAGTGCTTCGGCAGCCGCGCCCTGGATGGGCTTCAAGTTCTTGGGATCCTTGCGGCCACTTTGATTGGTCTTCGATCGATGCAGTTCGAAGACGAAACCGCTACCGTCACGCCGCACGTTTTCGAACGAGGCCTCAATAATTTCCGAACGTCGCCGCCCGCCGCTGGCCCACCCAAACAGCAACAGCGCGCGATCGCGTTTCCCGGCGAGATCTTCGCCGCAGGTGGCCAATAGAGCTTCCATGACCGTGCGGGTAGCCGCCACCGGCCGTACCGGATCTCTGCCGCGGCGCGCATAGGCGCGGCGCGCGGCGCCGATCAGTTGTCGCACGGTTGGATCGCGAAGCGGGTTGACTTCAGGCCCCAGGTTCAAATGCGCGTGATGGGCGATGTATTGCTCGTGCGCCTTGGAGAGCGCCGCCAAGCGTGTTTGTACGGTCGCGATGGACCAAGGACCCAGTCGCGCCTTGTATTTGCGATCAAAGAGCAAGCGATCGATCGCCGGCGGCAACAGGTGCTGCGTGGTTTTGGAGGAGGGCGTGTACGGTGAAGTTGCCGGAGCTGCAAGTCCCGGTTGGTGCTCCAGGTGGTCGACGATGAACTGAATGACGACCGCCGGCGCGACCGGTCCCTCAATCGGCGCGCCGTAACGCAGCGAATGCCACGCACCCCAATACTGAAGCGCCGTCTTATAGGTGCGGGCTGTGTTGCGGGATTGCCCTTCGTGGAAGAACGCCTGGACGGCTTTATCGGCGTCCTCGGAGAGTGTGCTCGGATCTGGGAGCGGGCCCAAAGGAGGATCGCCGAGGAGGTTCGCGGGGAGGGGCGGAGCCAGGGAGTTCATCTTGAGAGCGAGTCTGGCACGTGGTGAGCAAAATTACAAGTACATGATTATATTATTTAATATACTCCTTAGTACCGATAACCATCACTTATCAGTGCAATGGAAAAGCGAAGTAGGGCCCAAAAGTCGTCGCTCATATAAAGAGTGCGCGGCAAGCAAACGGCCGTGCAGTTTTCGGCACCTAGACTAAGTAGTTGGCGCACCGGGCGGCCGTAACAGATCCCGACGAACTCGTTGACGTATCGGATATCGGGCGACCGGCACTAGTCAGAACCAACGCAACTGCAGAAGGCTCGAGCTCGCAGAGCAGATGGCGGCGCATAAGTCGCCGCGGACGATGGCGTTATATGACCGGCGGGATGCTGGAGTTGCGGTGGATGAGGTAGAGGGAATATTGATCTAACGTCGCGAGATTACCCAGCGTTGTCAATGCGAACGAGCGATCATCCTCGCAATTGCGTAAAGGACTACTTTATGAGTGCACCCTCCGACATAGAAGTTTCCGTTTTGAAGACGTTGTGGGGTCGTGATAATAACGGGCGCTGGGAAATCAGCGACCTAAAAGGCATCGCTCTTAAGCCGCAGGCCGGGTTTGCGTTGGACTTCTTCAAGTTCGAAAGCCAGATAGACCTACTAACCGGAAGGCCCCGCGGGAATATTGACAATATCTTTTCAACGTTTGGAACAACAGATTTCCTAATGAAGCAGAGTATCCTTCCTGTTGTTTCGTGGAATATGGATGAGAATATCGTTAGATGTATAGGAACAGCTTCCGTTCTCAGCTGTACCGGTTATTTGTTAACTGCATGTCATGTCCTTCTCGACCCAAAAGAGAGAAAATATGGTGATGTCGTCAGACATGGCAATACCCTGCACTTCGGCGACGGGATACAGATGGGCGTATTCATACCGTTGAACCCCGCTCGCGGCGCGAGAGCTCTTCACTTCCTACCGTTCGAGAAGTGTTGGTATTGGGGGGAATGGAAGGAAAGCCCTCTTTTCCACGAGCCTGAAAGATTCATATATCTCACAGATATAGCAATCTGCAAGATTCCTCAGTTGCCGAACGATGTTGCGCATCAGCCGCTGACCCTTTCTCTGAATCCTTTCAAGCAGGGAGAAAAGGCATACGCGCTCGGCTATGCGCTTATGGATGACATCTCAATTGAGATTAAAAGCGGGCAAGTAATTGTGAAGGAATTTACTCAAGACATCTTCGTGTCCGTTGGCGAGGTCATGGATGTTTTCCCCAGAAATCACCTCGAAAAGAACGTGCCCACCCCCGGCCCATGTTTCGATTTCAAGGCACGAATTCCTGGCAAGATGAGCGGTGGTCCTATACTGGGTGCTCAAGGTGCGGTAGTCCGCGGGGTAGTGAGCAGAAGTTTTTCCGGAGAAACTCACGCTTACGGGGCAATGCTTGGGCCAACAATGGACCTTCCGTTGGACGCGGGGACGACGCTAAACAGCCTAATGGCATCGGGAAACGAGGGAATTCCAAAGATTCAAGGAAAGGGCCTATAGCAACCATTCAAAAGCGTAGTCGAATTCCCTCAGGACTAATAAGAGTCTTTTTCCGAGAAAAATGTTGAGCTCTGCCTACTGCCGACTCCACATTTCTGAGCGAAGTGGCCGTGGCTTACCGATTAGCCTCCGCCATCCACAACGCGGTACGGAACGCATCAGGTCGAAGGGGTGTCATCCTCCTTCGGTCGACGCCGAGAACGGACAGTACCCGTCGGGCCGGAAGCCTTCTTGGATCGCGCACCTATGTTCTTCTCGTGAGACCGCGGACGCACTAGTAGGGTCACCCCGAACAGGGCAACCGAACCCTTCATGTTCGGGTTCATGCCGAGTTCCCTCGCGGACGCCTCGATCTCCTCGTCAGTTGCATTGAGCAGATCTTGCTCGAGAGCTACCAGAACGCGTTCAAGCCCCAGCTCGGGTCGTGTGGTCTTCATGGTTGCGGAAACCTCAAGCCGGCTCGCACCAAGACGCGTCGCATCCGCCTTCGCGTGGAATCGTAGTCGGTCTTCGATATGCCATAGGTGGCGCAAATCTCCTTGGGCGTCCACCCTTCAAAGAGCCCGGCAATGATCTGCTGGGCTTGTGCGTCGTCCGAAAACAGTTGATTGATCGAGTCCATTGCCTGTATCGCCATAACCCTTCGTTCAGGGTTTGGTGCGGGGTCGAGAAGCTCGCCCTCTGGGGCATCTATGACCTGCAGGTCGGCGAGCAGTTTCGGCACTTGCCGGGATCCCTTCCGAGCCCGCCGCCAATACTTCTCCTTGATGCTGCGCATGACACCGGCCAGAAAAGCGACTATTGGTACGCAGTCGGGTTGCTGGCGTGATCCCTCAAGCACCCGCGTGAAGGCTTCCTGCAGGAGATCGGTCCAGCCCACATCCGGTGGCAATCCTCGGGCGTTCAGCCGCGCTATCGCCTTAAGTCGCATCAGATCCGTCACGGTAACGAGCTTCAAGTCCAATGCCTGGCCGGCAGGCGTTCGGCGTATCAGCTCGAGCCCTTGCGGCCAGTTCTTTAGGTCGTTGCGAGTCTTCATCTTCTACATATGCGCCAACGGTACGAACCCACGGACAGTACCGCAGAAAGATTCATTCGCTGTCCGTTGCCGATCCTCGTTGGCGCATAGATACAGGGAGGATGGGACGAGTTTATCCACGTTGCTGATCGAGGCGCCCATGGAACGACAAACGGAATTAGCAATTGTACGTCGCGCGTACGCGAAACAGACCCTCGCGGCGTCTGGACTCGGAACGTATGTCTCGGGGGAGCCGGTACATCTGCCAAGGGCCACGTCCGAGGGAACTCTCTCGTGGGACCGCAGCGAACGCCTGTTCTATCCCGTAGTCGATCATTCGAGCCGAGGAGAACACATCGTTCATGTAGGTGCGGGAAGCGGGTACTACTCCGCGATCATGGCACGTCTCGCAGGCCCAAGAGGTAGAGTGACCGCAACTCGCTGCACGCAACGCCTATTGCGGCTGCCGGAATAAGGGAAGGTCAGGAAAATGGTGACTAAACGGGGAGTACTAAAGACCTCAGGCTCATCCCTCCGGGTTTAAAGCCCGGAGGACTCCACATAGAAAACGCTCCTGCGCTGTAGGCGCAGCAGTTCGCTTAGGTGGAGCGGGCATACGTCGGGGATGCTTTTGCGGCCTCGAATACTGTGTAGGGCGGTCTACTGTGTTCTCGCACTGCGCCGAAGATGGCTCTCAGTTTATTTCGGTACCATGCCTGGCGTTGGGTGACCATCCAGAGCTTGCCTCCGACCAAGAGGCGATTAAATCCCTTGTGGATAAACTGTTTCGGAATCTGGAAGTCCATGTGATACGGCGGATTGCAGAGTATTTGAGTGAATCCCGCTTCTCGGAGATCGTTGAAGCCATTGCCCTCGACAATTCTTAAGTCCTCCACTCCATTGAGGAGCGCGTTTTTTCTAGCGACTTCAATTGCCAGCGCGTCGCTATCGATCATCCAAACTCGGTCCGGTCCAATGAGCTTTGCTACTACGATGCCGACAACGCCATAGCCACATCCGAGATCGAGAACTTTATCGTTCTCAGAGAACTGGACACAGGAGAGCATCGCCAGTGTCCCCGCATCGACCTTGCGCGGGGAAAACAATCTCGAGTCCGTCTCGAGGATGACATCGACACCTGAAATATGGGCTCGAATCACTGCAACGTTGCCCTCCGAGTAAGAGTCTAGGCTCTCCCGCTGTTCGGGCGGGAGAGCCTCAGCGCAACCCGCGCTAAATCCGGCGCAGCCAGTCGACGAGGTCCGAGCCCTTCAGCAGGAGTCGGCCTCCAGGCGGCGGTGCCACGGCGTCGGGGAATACCTGTGCGAGCGCCCGCCGCTTGAGATCGATATCGGCGCGGGCATAACACGCCGCCATAAGCGCTGCGGCAAGAATCAAGGCGATGCACTGAGTTCCTGAAACCGTCATTGCTGCCTACCCTCTGCGCGTCTCTGCGACTCCATCAGCTTCGTAATGACTTCGGCGAGTGTGAACACCTCGCGTTGAACGTCGCGTTCACTATGCGGAAATACAGCAGCCTCAATCTCGGAATGCTTTGAGTGGTGTGCGGCTGGCGTCTGTCACTGGCCCTCGCCATGCATGTGAGGTCGTGTCCTGAAAATAGTAGACAACCGTCGCAGGATCGTCGTCATCGGCGATATTCGTCCCAACGTAGATCATCGGCTGAACGCCTGGAACCGTGAGAGCGGGGTCCGCGTACGTGACCCGGTAGTAACCGACCTTGAGGTCTTGCGGTGACACAAAGTGAGAGTTACGCCTGAGTATCTCGGCTAGCGTACGAATCCAGAACTCGCTTGAATTCCTGACGCATAGTGCTTCCCCACAGAAACCGCCAGAGCACGGCAGCCAGAACTGCAATGCTGAAGGCGAGCGCAAAATAGCGCTCGGGCTTCGTAGCTCGCGAGTAGCCGTCGATTGGCCCCTCCCAAGGATGAAAGGCCAAGACCGTGATGGGGAAGGTAATCAAGGCGATTGCCACCGCCGCCAAGACACGAAGTGCAATCTTCACCGCCAGCATTTGCACAGTGCGCTCTAACTACAGTTAGGCGACCCCATGCCGCCTTTGAATTACCTGATTCTGCGCCATAATGTACCGAGGCGCTCAGTCCCAGGCGCGTGGCACGGGACGGCGCTAACCTCGGTCCTTCAGACCAATCAAGGTCGGAGATCCCGAGTGGAAGGCTAAAAGGCCAGTCCCGCGATTTTCGGGGAATAGCAGGGTCAAGGAGTGGGGTGCGATCGCGGCACCACGGGCTTTATAGGCGGTCGATTTTCGGCGGAGACGATGCAAATCCTGCTAAAACGCCTGGTCAAGGGCTCTAGCGCGCACATTCCGATTTGCGTCAACGCTTGGGCGGTCTGCCACAACCAGATTATACAGTAATGGTAGTCCCCGAACATTGGATGGACGGCGGCTGTGAGAGCGTTCTACATTTTGCCGATGCCGACGATCGACCTCACTAACGACGAGTTGCGCGACTGTGCCCAGGCCTTGCGCATTGCAGCAAGGCAGGCGCAGAGCGATGCCGACGCGCAGCCGAATCCTCGAATCCAGCAAATTTTCCTCGGCGGTGTACAGCGCTATTCAGCACTGAGCGAGCGGTTTGAGCGTGCGCGGGAGAAACACACAACGGGGCTCGTTCCCAAGTAAGCTTAATCCCCAAATCCACATTACCGAAGGTAGACGCGCATGGTATCGGTCTCGTTGTCAGGGTTGCTGGACCCGTTAGAAGCGCATACACCGAGCATCCTCCTCCAGGCAGTCGTCACTCGTGGAGAGAAGACCGAAGACGGGGTCGTTATCGAGGCGGTTACCATTCCATGGTTCAAGATTATCGCGTTTATCAAACGCGATCCCAACGCGGTTTATCAACTTGATTGTTGGAAATGGGAGGACATGATCGCGGGTGCGTACAGAGAAAATGGCTTTGACGTGATCCTCACGCCACGCAGCGGCGACAAAGGGCGCGACGTAATCGCAACCCGCCCAGGATTCGTCTCCATTCGGATCTTCGATCAGGTAAAGGCGTATACCCCCGGCAATTTGGTCCCTGCAAACGATGTGCGAGCGCTGTATGGGGTCCTTGGACTAGCAGGCAACGTTTCCAAAGGCATCATCACAACTACTACAGACTTCGCGCCGGGTGTTTACAAGGATGAGAGCTTGCTCGCACTTATGCCGCATCGGCTTGATCTTCGCCCCAGGGAAAAGCTTATCGAATGGTTGACTCAGACCGCTGCTAAGCGTGCGGAAAAAGCCGCCGACCCGAAGGCCGGCGGCTAAAGGTTAACGGATCAGGTGATGATGCGTCGATGCTCGCGAGCTAGGTCGGCGTAGGCTGCGATGGTTCGCGTGGGTGTGAAGAAACGATCGCACTCGAGCGGTAGCCCGAGGGGACCGCGGGCGGCGGCGAGCTCCTGCAGGCTCACGTAGCCGAGTTCGGGTTGGCCGAGTCCGAGATCGCAAAGACCGAAGGCCAAGTCGATGTCGGGGTTAAGCTCCGTGAGAAGCCCGGTGGCGTTGCCGTCGGCGGTGAAGAGCTTCACGACGGGTTCGAAGTCCAGCACCTGGTCTTGTCTGTCGATGGCGTCGCGCTGTGCGCGTCCGTTCTCGAGGAGTTTCTGGCGTTGGGCGGCAGTGATGAGTGTCATGTGTTCGATTCCTGTTTGGGCGGACCGAAGCGGTCCGTTCGCCTGCGAACACGGACCGCACAGGGGCCGCTCGGCGTCGAACACGGCTCATCGAAGCCGGAAGCTGCAGGGATCGAGAGAGCAACCGCCGTGACAGCGGCTTTGCGCTGGCGCGGCGGGTGCGAGCCAAAAGCTCACTGAGTGGTAGTAGTATCACAGACACTAACGTCGCACGAGCGGACGTGGCGTTGTATTCAGATTGTTTTGGGTCTAAATCGCGCTACTCCGAGTTGCAGGATCAAAAAAACAGCGCCAATAAGTTCAAAGAGTAAAGCCCATGTGCCATGAAGGCCGTAAGACATCGTCGGGAAATCCCATCCCAGGAACGGCCACAACAGCACGATCAGGCTATCGCTTGCCGAATGATGCGCGCCAAAAAGCTTCGATACGGTGTCTAATAGCAAATGTGTAGCAGTCCCTATCGCACACGCGGACCAACTTGCTGATCTCCTAAAGACCGCTACAGCGACCAATAAAAGCAAAAATAGCGCCGTATGCGCGAATCCGCGCTTGCCGGGTACCCATCCGCCGGTTCTGAAATGCTCGAATAACCCAAGGGCAAAGAAAACGGGCTTATCTATCAGATCAGGTAGCAAGGTGCCCACAAGCAACCAGCGAAAAGGCAGGTTCGTGGAGACGGGACGAGCGATCAGGCTGCCGATTCCCAAATGGGCAAGTGGATACATCAGGAGGTTTTCCTTTGATGCCATCGCGGTCTGACGCGACCGGGAATTGTATCGACAAGGTCACATGCTTTGCATCCTCGAAACGAACGGCCTCGAATATCCGCTTTGGAATACGCACCGGTCTAAGTCCTAAGGTCGCGCAATCTGTACCTTCCTCCAGCTCGGCGAGGACGCGACCGTCAGATATCCGAGTTAGGGACGCGTGCTTTCGTGTAAGAAGGCCCGGTTTCTCTGCTGCAATATGGCATTGGTCTCGCTGAGCCGATGCAATTGACGGTGC
>Ga0182018_10001965_pt1 | contig 21823 bp, 16 predicted proteins | sample 812P2MmetaG_FD_120490 | JGI IMG/M metagenome (GOLD analysis project Ga0182018, IMG submission 120490) | Permafrost microbial communities from Stordalen Mire, Sweden - 812P2M metaG | ecosystem: Environmental > Terrestrial > Soil > Wetlands > Permafrost | place: Sweden: Stordalen | collected...
CGGCCGAAAGCGCCAGCCCAGCAAGCTGGGAGGTGTAACCAAGGAGGGTCTGCAGGAATTGCGGCATGAGGACCAGGCTGCTGAATAACATGATTCCCAGAGTGAACATCATCAAGTTCGAGCCGGCGAAATTAAAACTCTTGAACATGTGGACGTCGATGATGGGCGCCTGTTGGAACCATTCCCAGATCACCAGCCCGATCAGGCATACCGTTGCGACCACGACTAGAGTCGTGATGAAATGCGACCCAAACCAATCATCTTCCTGGCCTTTGTCGAGCAAAATCTGCAAGGCGCCAATGCCCAGAGCTAGCAGTGCGATGCCAATATAGTCCAACTTGACGCCCGCCGATCTGAGTCGGGCTAAATAGGGCGGATCTTCGACAAAGCGCCGTACCAGCAGCCACGTAACCAGGCCGACCGGGATATTGATGAAAAAAATCCAGCGCCAGGAATAGTTGAAGGTGATCCACCCGCCCAGGGTGGGACCGATCGTGGGCGCCATGATGGCGGTGATCCCGTACAGAGCAAACGCCAAGCCTCGCTGGTGCGGCGGAAAGGTGTCTGCCAGAATTGCCTGAGCCATCGGCTGGAGCCCGCCACCGCCTGCGCCTTGCAGCACGCGGAAGAAAAGAAGAAGGCCAAGACTCGGCGCAATACCGCAAAGGAAGGAACTTACCGTAAAGATGCCCAAACAGGCCATGAAGAAGCGCTTGCGTCCAAGGGTGCCTGCGAGCCAGCCGCTGATGGGCAGGATGATGGCGTTCGAGACCAGATAGGAGGTGAGAACCCACGTGCTCTGGTCATTGCTTGCGCCCAGATTGCCGGCCATGTACGGAAGGGCGACGTTGGCGATGCTGGTATCGAGGACTTCCATGAACGCGGCCATCGCAACGACGACCGCAATCAGCCAAGGATTGTACTTGGGCCGCCAAACGTCCTGGTCGACGGTGAGGGAGGCGGTGCTCATTGCAGGTAGACGTCCGGCACCACGTTCATGCCCGGGCGAAGCTGACGATCCCGATTTTCTCCCGGGTCGAGGACGATTTTTACCGGGACTCGCTGGACAATTTTCACGTAATTTCCCGTGGCGTTTTCCGGTGGAAGCAAACTGAAGAGCGGGCCGGTTGCGCCGGCGATGCTGTCGACATGACCCTTCAGAGTGCGGCCGGTGGAATCGATGTGGATTTCCGCTTTTTGTCCAACGCGCATGCGCTTGAGCTGCGTCTCTTTGAAATTGGCGGTGACCCACACTTGGTCGAGGGGCACTACGGTAAGGAGTTGCTGGCCGGCTTGAATGTTCAGACCGACGACGACCGTCTTGTTCACTTCACCGGAGACCGGTGCGATGATTTTGGTGTACTGGAGATTGAGCCGAGCTTGTTCGAGTAGCGCGCGCTTTTCCTCGACATCAGCGATAGCTGCCCTCGCCCGCGACCGGCTGGACGATACCTGCTGCGGCCCAGTCTCCGCGGATTGGTGGTTTGCATCCGCTTGCACGACCCGACTGCGAGCTTGTAGAACGAATTGCTGCGCTGCGGACTCATTGGCGCGAGTCGCCGCTACCGTCGCGGTGCTGGACCTGGCAGCAGCCAATGCCTGATCGTAAACCTGCTCGGCAACTTCGCGCTTGTCCACCAGCAGCTTGTAGCGGCGGAGATCGTCTTGCGCCTTGACGTCGTTGGCCTCGGCCTGTTCCAGTTGGGCGTGGGCGGCATTGAGCTGCTTTTCGGCGGCAATCACTCCGGCCTTGGTGTTTTCGATATCTGACTCGGTGGACGTCAGTTGGCTCGAACTGTTCACCGAAGTGATGGGTACGGTGATATTCAGCGATTGCGCGGTAGCTTCGGCGTTGGAGAGATTGGCTTGCGCCTGCGCGACGGCAACCTCATAGTCCTTCGGATCGATTTCGACCAGAACGGTGCCCTCCTCGACCCACTGGTTGTCGTCCACATTGACGCGGACCACGTAGCCGGCAACACGTGCGCTGACGGGATAGAGGTGAACATCCGCTTGGGCGTCGTCGGTCGATTCATAACTGCTGAGGTAGCGCCACAGGAAGAAGCCGCCTACAAGCACCACCAAGACGACGACCGATATCGCGATGTTTCTGCGACGCTTGGTGATGCGGCGCGTCGGCGGCGAATAGTTCGCGTCCGTCGAAGGCGTCGGCTCGAGGCGGGGCTCCTTTCCTGCCTCAGGCACCGAACCGGGTTGGTTCTCATCCGCCATGTTCATTGTCCTTTGAAATATTCCTTGACGCCCTGTTCCGCGAGGCCCAGAGCACGGGCCAAGGAAATTTTTGCAAAATTATAGGCGTAAAGGCCCGAGATGTACTGTTCGTGGGCGCTCGCAACCGCCTCTTGCGATTGCACCACTTCCACGGTATCGGCTACGCCAGCCTTGAAACGGTCGCGCGACTGGACCAGCGTCTGTTCCGCCAGATCGATGTTGCTTCGTGCCACTTTGACTAGATCGGCCGAGGACTGCAAGTTCAGCAGGGCAGTGCGAACGTCGGAGTCGATTTGCGCGCGCAGGTTGTCCAGGCGCTCGCGGCTCTGCTCGAGTTTCGCATCGGCCTGTAAAACGTCACCGCGAACGCTGCCTCCCAGAAAGATCGGAATAGAAAGCGTTCCGCGCACATCGAATACCTGCGTCGCTGTGGATGGATGAGCACCTCCGGCGCCATAGTCTGCGTTAAAGGCGAGCGACGGGAGATAGCCGGCCACCGCAGCTTTGCGGGAGAATTCTGCTGCGCGTACGTCGGTCATGCCCGCCAGATAATCGGAACGCGAAGCGTAGGCACGTTTCAGTGCTTCATCAACGGTGATGCTTTCGAACGGCTGGTACGGAGACTTATCCGTGAATTCGAATTCCTGCCCAGGGGCCAAGCCGATTACCCGCGCCACGGTCAGCTTCTCAATAGCGAGGTTGTTATTCGCTTGAATCAATTGCTGCCGACGGGTCTGGAGCTCAACGTTGGCGCGTAGTCCATCGATTTCCGGCGAAGTTCCCGCGTTAACCTGGTCCGTTGCTTGATCGTACAGCGCTTGCGCCGTTTTGACTTGCGCTTCCGCCGTTTCAATGCGGGCTTCGTCGGCGATGCCCTGTAAGTAGGTGTAGCCGACGGCGAGGACAACGAGATCGCGCGCATCTTTATAAGTGTATTGGGCGGACTTCAAGCTCTGACTCGCCGCGCGCGTTGCGTTGATCGACTTCCAATCAAACAAGGACTGAGTGACGGTTACGCGTGCGTCAAAATAGGAAAAAGGACCTACGGAAGGCGGGATGTTGATGCCAGGCAGGCTGGCAAAACCCAGCTGCGCGAGATTGATCTCTGTGGCCGCCACATAAGGCGCCGCAGTCACGTGCGGCAAGAGCTCACTCAATTGCTCCCAGCGCTGGCCGCGGGCCGAGCGAATATCTGTATTCGAGAGAAGCACTCCGAGATTTTGCTTCAATCCGCGGTCGATGGCGTCCTGCAACGAGAGCGGCATGACTCCGGGAACCAGCTTTGCCGGCACACTGCCTGAGAACGGACTGACTCCCTGTGTTCCGGGTATGGCTTGGCCCGGCGAGCTCGAACCGGGTGTCGTGCTGCTTTGCGCAAGGGACGTGGATGCTCCGAACAATAAGACTCCGGCGAGCAGAAACTTGGGGCCGGGTCCGTAACGGACGTTCAATGGAGCCTCCTTGGCTTCGCATTTGGCTAAGCGGCGTTTGGGGGGAATATCCTAGTCCGGCCAGTTATTCCAGACAACCGGTATCTATTCAGCTGTCGGCGCAAAGTGAGAATGTCCGGTTTGTGCAAAGTAGCAATGTCCGCTTTCGTGGAGGGCCGAGGGCCCTATGGAGACGGAGCGAATCACTTTGAGCCAACCAGAACGGGACCGCTTGAAAGTGTTGCACGGGGTGAAGCAGAAGCACCTTTCGCAGGTAGCAGCAGCCGAGGGCCTGAAGGTAACCGACCGCCAGGTGCGGCGAATGCTGACCTTCGCACCATCCAAATCACGCGGAACGCGGTAGCATTTACAAACCCTACGGCGACTTTCCTTCCCGAGTACATCGACCGTTTCTCTCATTGCTCTTGCCGCGGTTTATCCCATGGGTCTATCGCGGTCGGCGTCTACCGGTGCGGCCGCCCATGCATGTGGCCACACCGGCAACGCTTGGGCAGGGCCCGCTTGATCTAGCTGGTTTAATTGGGAAGATCCACCGAAGCCGAAGCCATCGAGACCGGCAACGATACTTTCGTCAAGGTCTTGCCACGCTTTTTCCCTGTGCTACAACAAGGCTAGCTCGCAGTTCATGGGAATGACAATGTTCGTGGTGCCCGCGAAGCGTTGCACGCGTTGGATTGCGACCGTTCCTTGCTCAGCCACTTTGGCGAGGAGCTCAACATAATCGTTAAAACGTTGTTGAATACGAACCGTCTCGCGGCGTCGAATGCCGAAGCGTTTCATGGCCTCTGCGCTGCGGCGGACTCTCTCCTCCTCCGCAACATAGAAGGACCAGTCTGAACCGGGTGAATGGTCGAAGACGACTACGTCGGGTGCCAAAGCTCTGGCGTGGGCCAGCGTCTTCTGAGGGTCGACGGTTTCGTGCAGACAAAATTCGAAATAGACCGTATCGCCAGACAACGTGACTTCCTCGAAGTCGGCACCGCGAACGTTCAAGGAACCCTGCTCACCCCGTGCGGCAATCTTCCTCTTGAGTTCGCCGAGAGCCTCGACATTTCGGTCAATGGCGATCAGCCTCTTTGTTTTGAACGATGGGTCGAGGAATTGTCTCCCACCCGCCCCGACAAAAAGCACGGTCTTACCTGTAAAGTCGTAAAAACGGCGAAGGTTCCCTGTGAGTTCTTCATGGTCAACTGCCAAGTCAAAATCCTTTCTCGGGAGCTGCAAGCGAACTAGTTGCGAGGGGTCGCACTTCCGGCACATTCGGTTTGCCATGCATCCGGATAAGTCACGGCCTATGAGGGCGGAACAAAAGATCAAACCACGGTTTCCATGTCTTTCCCCCATCAGTCGAAATTACCGCGGTCTCACGAACACCTCCCTCCGAGGGCTTCCAGGTGCCGCGTACAAGCCGGTCGCCGTGTGCGTGATCAACGCCACTCAGAACCATTTGGCCAGCTTGGAATTTGCCTTCGATAACAAGGAAGGCGCCACGATTGGTTACCCAAGTCTGTTGCCACTGTTTTCTTGGCGCGTCGTAGCTACTGAAACTTTGACCCTGCACTCCCGTTACCCCCTGATAATCTTCCCGCAAGACGCAGCCGCTTAGAATTCGATCCACACGAGTGCGCGCGACAATCTCCGGCTTGTCAATATCGAACGCATCCCAATCGCCGACCCAGAAGTCGAACTCCCGGTACTCCGGCGTCGAACAGAAAGTCAAATTTGTATTTTGTTGCGAGGACGCCATGCCAGTTCCCGGCAACTCGCGGAGCGTGAAGAGTGCGAGAAGGGAAATAACGGTGACTCCCCGCCTTCGAGGAAGCGATTTCATTGTACCGTTCTCGAATTCTTGGAACTCAACGCAAAATTCTGGGAAAGGGGCGGAGCGGCGAAGACGCCAGAGACTCGGCTTCGCCGCTCCGTTGGGGTGGTCGGGACCGGAATTTCTGCCTGATCCGTCATTCGTTTTTGAGCGTAGACCAGGCGGCCCGCGGAGGTTGGACGATAGCGGACCCGGATTTCGAACGTGAGGGAGCGATTGCTGATGCTCTGCGACATCTGACGCAAAACAGCGTCGGCGCCCCGGAACGGGCCCGCCGAGTCGTCCGCATGGAGGTCCGAAAATGTCCTGTTTTAGCCGCAGGATCGGCTATCATTCGCCGACGAACGATATGGACCTCGATTGGCGAATTTGTTCCCGAGCACGACTTGCGCGAGACGCCCGGTTCGACGGCAAGTTCTTTATCGGTGTTCTCAGCACGCGAATTTACTGTCGCCCGATCTGCCGTGCACGAACGTCCAAAGAGAGCAATGTTCTTTATTTTCGAAGTGCTGCTGCAGCGGCGGAAGCGGGTTTTCGTCCGTGTTTGCGTTGCCGGCCCGAGTGCTCGCCCCTGTCTCTGGCGTGGGCGGGCACTCGAAACACGGTGTCACGAGCCTTGCGCTTGATTACAGAAAACGGCCTGGATGAGGGTGGCGTGGAAGTTCTGGCTGAGCGTCTCGGTGTAACCTCTCGTCACCTTCGCCGCTTGTTCATGCGCCACCTTGGAGCGAGCCCCGGCGCAGTGGCTCAAACGGTTCGTTTGCACTTCGCGAAGAAGCTCATCGATGAGACGAAATTACCCATGATGGAGGTGGCTCTCGCTTCGGGCTTCGGTTGCGTTCGACGATTCAATGAACGCATCCGCAATGTCTATCATCGAACTCCCACTCAGATCCGTGCTCTTGTGCGGCGCACGGCGATCCAGCCAGAAAATGAATATTTTTTCCACCTTGATTTTCGGCCGCCCTTTAACTGGGAGCGAATTCTGCAATATCTGGCTTCTCGCGCCATTCCTGGCGTCGAATCGGTGGAAGGCGGAAGCTATCGTCGTTCCATCTCCTTTAACGGTAACCACGGGCGGTTTGACGTGTCGCTTGACTCGGAAAAGAATGCACTCGCCGTGCGTCTGCATTTTTCAGATCCGCGCTCGCTGTTTTCTATCGTTGAGCGAATACGCGCCATGTTTGATCTGAATTCAGATTGGGCGGTCATTGCAAGAACACTCCGTGCCGACCCCGCGTTGGCTCCATTGGTGGAAACCGAACAGGGAATTCGCGTGCCAGGTTGTTGGAATGCCTTCGAACTGACCACCCAAGGGATACTCGGGCAACACACTAGCCTCGAGCGAGCGACATCGCTGACCGCGCAGATGGTGAGTACTTTTGGACAACGGTTCACCGCATTGGGCAGTCCCAGTCATCTTTTTCCGACACCCGAGGCCCTAGCCAACGCCGATCTGGCTCGCGTCGGTCTGTACGGAGTGAAGGCCGAAGCCATTCGCACCTTCGTCCGCGCCGTTTGCGATGGTCGGATCAAGTTTGATGGAATTATCGATTGCGACGCTTTCTTGAAGCAACTGTGCGAAGTTCCCGGAATTGACAGACGAACAGGACAATACGTGGCGATGCGAGCGCTCCGAGATCCCGACGCCTTTCTGGCCGATGATCTTGTTTTGCGTCGCATCGCCGGTGTCCGGACAATACGGGAACTTGAGCGTCGATCCGAAGCGTGGCGTCCGTGGCGTGCCTACGCCGCCATGCTGCTTTGGCAGAGCGCCGGCAACGCGAGAACCGAGATCCAAACTCTCCGGTCGCGGCCGTGCACAAGCCCCCGCCTTGGATCGACTCAGGCCCGCCTTGAAATTGAGGCCTGCGCGAAGCCATCCCCAATCAATTCGAAAGCTATGCGGTCGCAGCGCTCGGGCTCGGTGTAGCGAACCCTTGCGTATTCGGGGATAGGGCGGGCACTAGCCTGCGGAGGAAGTCTGATGAGAAAGCGAGCTGCATCGGTTCGGCTAGTTGGGGGACTCTTAGCGATTGCGGCGGGGGCCAGCGCACTGTCTTGCGCGCATCGAACCAATGAGCCGGCTTCCAATGATGAAAGGATCGTTGCTTCGCTCGATATCCAGTATCAAGAGGCAGTCAAGAAAAGCGACGTAGCGACGATGGGTCGTATTCTTGCAGATGACTTCGTTCTGGTGACCGGGCGAGGGCGCACACAGACAAAGGAGGATCTGCTCAAAGAATCTGCCAGCGGCGAAATAACGTATGAGCACCAGGAAGATACCGACCGCACCGTCCGTATGTGGGGCGATAGCGCGGTTGTCACCGCGCTCTTGTGGGCAAAAGGCGTGCAGAAAGGGAAGAGCTTTGAATACAAGCTGTGGTTCAGCGATGTCTATGTGCGCACGCCTGCAGGCTGGCGATACGTGTTTGGCCAAGCGGCTCAACCGCTGTCCGTAAACCCCTGAATCGAGCGGGCCATGGGTTTCTTGCGAACGAGAGCTAGGACCTGTTGACGGACGTGTACGGCACAGATGCTGATAGGTTAGCGGAATGGACGATGGCGAAAACCTACGCGTGGATCGACGATCAATATCTCGCTCCAGAGCGCGGTGAAGCTGGCGTAAATCGGGCCGTCCCGAAGCGATCCAGATAACTCGCAAGGATTAAGAGATGCTGTCGGCCAACTATTTCTCGGCCAACTATTTCTCGGGTGGTGCGATTTCAACGAGGCGGGCTTTCAAAATGCGTTCGAAGACCTCGTATCCTGCGCGATTCGGCGTTGGGCGCGCTTTCACGACCCTCCCGAGTCCCAGGCATACTTCGCTTTCCGAAAGATACGGCGGCCATTCTGGCTGATCTGCCCGATTGGGACTCCCGGTTTTTGCGAACTGCGTCCAATAATCGCTCATGATGTCGGCAAGGCGTTTGTCGGCGGCATCGCGAATCCAACTCTTCCAAAAGGTATCGCCCAAAAACATTAGCTCTTCGCTGTGAAACGCACCCAAGGCCGCGAATCGGCCGCGGCCCACATAGGTGAAGTAGTAGAGATATGCCGGTTGGCCTTGGGCGGCGGTTGCAAGGGCCAGCCGGTGAGCGCCAAACCCAAAGTCGTAGTCGGTTTGCATTCTCAGGAATATGCGATGAACCTGCTCATCCGACCCGGCCGGATATTCCTTCCAAACATCCTCAGCAAATTCGCGAAACTCATGTTTCAACCACGCTCGATATTGCGCGATCGTCGTTGGACGCGAATCTTCGATGGCAAGTGGCGAAGCCTTCCCGAACACGGTGGTTTCGTCCGCGTTGCTGCCGACCAGCACAGGAACACGCGCTTGATTTCCGCGGGCAAAAGCTAACACCGGCTGAAGCGGCACGCTCCAGCCATCGACGACGACTCCAAATTCTGCACCCAGGGCGTTATGCGCCCACTTTAGGAGGGCCTCGACAGGAAGCGCACGCAGTGAGGCCGAGGCCTGCGGAGTCTCGGAAATACCGAAGTCTGCTGCCATGCGCAAGCCGAGGGTTTCGCCTGGGCCGTGATTGCGGTAATAGTTCTGCGGTCGGTGGAAGTCGGAGTAAAGGGAGTCCATACAGACGCCACTCTCAAGTATGGTGCCCTGAAACATTCCTTTCGCCAACGGTGACGCCAGCAGATGACACACGTCCTCCGCGCCGGACGACTCTCCGAATATGGTTACCTTGCCTGGATCACCACCGAAAACATCAACATTTTGTTGGATCCAAGCGAGTGCTGCGATCTGGTCAAGCAATCCGTAGTTTCCCGAAGTGTGCTGCGGCGATTCCGCGCTCAGAGCAGGGTGCGACAAGAAGCCAAGTACTCCGAGACGGTACTCGATACTTATGACCACAACCTCCTTACGCGCGAGCGCCGGAGCGAGCGGAGGTATTTCACCGGACCCTTCTATATTCCCGCCGCCGTGAATCCAGACCATAACGGGGATTTTCTTGGCGCGATTGAAGTTCGGCGTCCATACGTTCAGATAAAGGCAGTCCTCGCTGGTGTCCAAACGTTCGCGCCCTGCCATTTCAGGCCACCAGGACGAAGGAAGTTGGGGGCAAGAGGGAGCGAATTGTTTCGCAGCACGGAGGCCGGACCAATGTTGCACCGGTTGTGGAGGCCGCCACCGGAGTTCGCCGACGGGAGGGGCGGCGTACGGGACGCCCAGGAAAACGGCGTCGTTGACCGATGGTCCGGGTCGCGAGCCTTCGAGTGTGCCGGATTGGATCGTCACTTGTGGAGCGTAGATTTGGGGCAAAGCGGGGACGGCGCAGGCGAAGAATAGAGAAAACAGGCAAAACCGGATGAGTGTTAGAAACATTTGTTTCGCGCATGCGTCTACAGATGAAGGGTGATGCGTCACAAGCATGTTCCGTTTTTTGCTTCAGGATGTAAAGAATTGCAGTGAATGTCCGTGTATTTGTCGGAATCGTCTTGACAACGAATAGCGGCGAAGATTACGCTGCCGCAGATTTTTTAAGCAGTGTCCAAGGCCGTGGGGATGTCCGGGAAGATTTGAACGCACTCGTACTGCATAAGCAACGCGTGTATCTATCAAGCTCGTTGCCATTCTGGATTGGCCGTAATTTTCCGTTGACCAGTTCACCCCGAATAGCCTCCGTCAAAAGGAGCAACTATGCGTTTTGTGTCTGACGCGCAAAGGTATTTCGCGGTTCTGGGTGTATTGTTGCTTGCGACGTCGATGAGCCTCGGGCAAATTGGCACCACCTCGCTACGCGGCGATGTGCTGGATAAATCGCATGCCGCAATCGGTGGAGCAAAAGTAACGCTGCTCGATCCGGCCAAGGGCTTTCAACAGGAAACGACGACATCGTCCTCCGGCGAATTTGAGTTTCTGGCGCTGCCGCCCGCCACATACTCGCTCATTGTCGAGAAAGACGGTTTTCGCAGGTACGAGCAGACGTCGGTTCAATTACTGGTGAACGTCCCGACATCCTTGAATCTCACGCTCCAGGTGGGCTCGGTTGCGACGCAAGTGGAGGTGTCGGCACAGACCGAGACGATCAATACTTCGGACGCGTCCATTGGCATTGCCTTTAACGAAAATCAAGTCAAGCAGCTGCCCTTGGAGAGCCGCAACGTTCCCGATCTTCTGAGCCTGCAAACCGGGGTGGTATACACTGGCAATCGGCCGGATATTGACACGAACGTGGATACGCGGAGCGGCGCGGTCAACGGAGCGCGCAGCGACCAGAGCAACGTCACCCTTGACGGGATCGCGGTGAACAACAAGGCCGGAAACGCCTTTACTTCCGTGTTGCCGGTGACGCTCGATTCCGTCCAGGAATTCCGCGTGACCACCTCGAACTATGGAGCCGATGAAGGGACCGCAGGCGGCGCACAGGTCGCGCTGGTCACAAAGAGCGGCACGAACGCCTTTCACGGATCGCTGTACGAATACAATCGGAATTCCGCGGTCAGTGCCAACGACTATTTCATCAAAACAGCGCAACTTCAAAGCGGAGATCCCAATGAGCCGCCAAAACTCAATCGCAACATATTTGGCGGATCCGTGGGCGGCCCGATCCTGAAGAATCGACTTTATTTCTTCGCGAACTTCGAAGGTTACCGGGACGCGGAAGCAGTCAGCGCGGTTCGAACGGTTCCGACGGCAGCACTGCGCGATGGTGTAATTCAATATGAATGTTTGAACCAGAACACAACAGCGTGCCCAGGCAATACGGTCCAAGGTTTAAGCGGAGCAACGTACACTGCGCCGGCGGGCTATTTCGCTTTATCTCCACAGCAAATCACGACGATGGACAGCGGGAGTTTAGGTCCGCACGGCCCTGACCCTACCGTGGTTAAGTACATGAATTCGACTTATCCTCTGCCGAACGACACGACCGTCGGTGACGGCGTCAATACTTCGGGGTTCCGCTTCCGGGCGCCCATCGGCAATACGAAAAACTGGTACATCGCCAAGCTCGATTACAACATCACGTCGGACGGCAAGCATCGTCTGTATGTGAGTGGCGCGTTAGCGAACGAAAATGCCGCGGGAGCAAATGGTGATGGAGCGCCATTTCTACCTGGGTCGCCGCCAGAAAAGGACATCGTGAATTACAACAAGGGCCTCATCGCAGGCTACACGGGAGTGCTGTCGTCGAGCCTGGTAAACAGCTTCCGCTACGGGTTCGTGCGAGAAAGCGTTGGTACCATCGGCGATTCCAATCAGGAGTGGAACTACCTACAGGCCTTCGACCAGGGCGTAACCTACTCACAATCGTTTCAGCGTCCCATACACAACTTTACCGACGATGTCTCATGGATCCATGGGAAACATACGTGGCAATTCGGCTTTCAGTTCGGTTTTCTCCGCGACCACGAAAGCAACCTGAACAACTCTTTCAGTGTGGGCCAAGCCAATCCGGACTGGCTGCTGAATTCGGGTCTTTCCGGCCCTGCCAATCCTTCGCCCTTGAATCCGGCCAACCCGGCGAACGGCTACCCGCAGGTGGACCCGACTTTCGTGAGCAACTACGACTATTCGATGACCAGTTTACTGGGCATGGTTACACTGGGCGACGCGGTTTACAACTACGATCGGCAAGGGAACAGCCTTGCGCAGGGGGCGCCCGTCGCGCGGAATTTTGCCGAGGACGCGTACGAAATGTACGCACAAGATGTCTGGAAGGTGAAATCGAATTTCACGGTTACTCTTGGGCTGCGTTATTCGCTTTTCTCTCCGCCCTGGGAAACCAATGGCTTGCAGGTTGGGCCTACGGTTAATCTTGGCGATTGGTTCGACGCACGCGGCGCCGGAATGCTGCAAGGAACTCCGTCCAATGCCCAACCGCTAATTACGTATGCGTTGGCGGGCCCCGCCAACGGAAAACCGGGCTACTACAACTGGGACTATCACAACCTTGGTCCGCGCGTGGCTCTCGCATGGTCGCCTGACTATGCCAGCGGCTTACTTGGTTCGCTGTTTGGCGGCAAAGGCAAAAGCAGCATTCGCGCTGGCTTCAGCATTGTTTATGACCGGGCCGGCGAGGACCTTGTAGATACGTTCGACCAGAATGGCTCATTCGGCTTGGCCACCTCACTCAACAATCCGTCCGATGCCTTGACCTCGATTACTGCTCCTCGCCTCACGGGCATGAACATGATTCCCACGACCGACTACTCGGGCAACCCCATTCTTCCACCAGCGCCTCCCGGAGGTTTCCCGCAAACCTATCCGGTAGGCACGGGCGCCATAACCTGGGGAGTCGACCAGAACCTGAAGACGCCCTATTCCTACACCCTTGATTTGGCCGTTAGCCGTGAGTTCAAGTCAGGGTTTACGCTCGATGTCGCTTATGTCGGGCGTTTGTCTCATCGTTTGCTGGCGCAGGATGATCTCGCGATGCCGCTCGACATTTTTGACAAGAAATCTGGTATCGATTACTTCACTGCAGAAGACGCGCTGGCAAAGCTCTTCCGTCCGCAACTGACCGCCGGGGCTGCGAGTCCCACCCTGAGCTTCAATCCCAACCAGCTTCCCGCGAATGTGCAGCAATTTTGGAAGGATCAGATCCAACCCCTCGTCCCAGGCGGAGCGTACACGCTCAGCGGCTGCACCGGCACCAACCCGCAAGGCAATCCCAACGTAATGTCCACCACCAACCCGATTGTTTTCGCCTTTGACGTGTTCTGCGGCACGAGCTTCAACGATTCCCTGGCGCTCTACAATCTGGACTACAACGGAATTCCCGATTTCAATAATCCCAACCAGAGCTATTTCACCTCCGGTGGCCAATATTCCTATTATTCGCCGCAATACAGTTCTCTGTACGCCTGGCGTTCGATTGCCTGGTCGAACTACAACGCGTTGCAGGTTTCGCTGCGCCATCACATGACGCACGGGTTGCAGTTCGACTTTAACTACACGTTTTCAAAGTCGATCGATATTTCTTCTGACGCGGAACGTGTGGGACCAGCCAGCAATGGAAGTTTGCTGGGGTTGAACAATAACATCATAAACGCCTGGAATCCCGATGCGCAGAAGGGTGTGTCGTCCTTTGATGCCACCCATCAGTTCAATGCTAATTGGATTTTTGAATTGCCGTTCGGCCGGGGACGCTTTATCGGGAAAGATGCAAATCGCTTTGTGGACGCTTTTATCGGCGGCTGGCAACTCTCCGGATTGTTCCGGCTGACCAGCGGTTTCCCGGTCACCGTGGACAATGGCTTCAGCAATTTCCCCACAAATTTTGAGATGGAAGGAAACGCCGACCAGATCGCGCCGGTCAAAACGGGCGTGTTCTTCAACACCGGTACTCCGAACATTTTTGCAAATGGGCCGGCGGCAATCAGTTCGTTCGCGCCCGCGTACGCAGGCCAGTCCGGTCAGCGCAACACCATTCGTGGCGACGGGTACTTCGGTATTGATATGGGCCTGGCCAAGCGTTGGATCATGCCCTGGAGCGAGAAACAGAGCCTGCAGTTCCGATGGGAAGTCTTCAACATTACGAATTCCGTGCGCTTCGACGTGCAGTCAGCCTTGCTGTCTAACTCGCTCGGATTGGGAAGTGGCAGCAGCTTTGGCAACTATTCCGGGCTCCTGACCAACCCGCGAATTATGCAAGTGGCGCTGCGCTACGAGTTTTGATTCCGCTTCTACCGATCAACGGTTAGATCAGGAAGAGCAAGGGCGATACCCGCCTTCAGGTCTATCTAGACCTGCGACAACACCGGGTTCGGAGAGGATCGATCCGAGTTCGCCCGTGGACTGATCAGAGGTGAGGAGGCTGCCGTCCTTTTCCGCTCGGCACCCGAACGTCTTCTCGAGAACCCCCGCTCGGCAGCGGCGCTCCGTTCATCACTTGGGAGGGACTGACTGCCCGTGCGACGAGCCAAAGACCTACGGCTATTACACTCCCATAGCAGGGTTTGCTGCCACTAATCGTCGTGGTTAGCGGGGATTTTCGCGTTACCGACTCTCCTGCACGATGCGTCCGTTGAGCGGCTGAATAGGCCGGACATCGTGCGGATAAAGCGCGGCGAATGCACCGATTTGCGCTGCCGATACGTCCACCGGAGTCTTGAGTACAAACCAGGTCACGCCCTCAGTGCAGGGCGGAGCCGTAAGCGACCCCATATACATGTAATAAGAGGTGTCGCGGGGCAGCAGGCCTGTGGGATTGACCTCGACCCCCGCGATCACCTCCTCTTTGCCCGGGGTGTGGGGCATATGTTCCCAAAGCTGGCGAACAGTAGAATTCGCGCTGCCAGCCTGGAGAAAAACTGCAACTCCAGCAATCTTGCCGTCGCTGGATTGGTGCATCAGGTGGGCTACCATATCGAAGGGCTTGCCTTGAATGGACTCTTCGCTCGGATGGTGAAAGTGGAATTGCGTTAGTTCATAGCGTTGGTCTCCCACAAACAGAAAATTTCCGTTTCCCGGAGCGTAGTTCACGCGGACTGCCGTGAAGCCGTTGTTAATGATTTTGAGCGGGCCGCTTTTGTATTCGAATCGTATTGGTGGTAGCTCGGCTTTCTTCACATTTCTAATGTCAATGGGAGACTGTTCCTTGCCGACGTTGCAAGCAGCGTACGCCGGATCCAAGCCACCCCAATGTTCGGGCCCGTTTGCCCCTTCGTAGCTCCATGGTGTCTTCCATTGGGCTTGCGGACCCGCGGGCATCTTGACCAGCGCGACAATCAGCAATACAAACGCTATCCAACCTTTTCGCAAATTCCACCTCGCTTCGCACTCAACGGATTATTTGCGTGGTAAAAGATGCCGCCGAATCTATCGCCGTCAGTCTGCCAGTTAACATAAATGGATAATTCGTTTATCATCAAAGTATGAATGTTGTGCTCCCCGCGGAAACTGCGATCTCCCGAATTGCCGCTGCCATCGGCGAGCCGGCCCGAGCTCGCATACTCTACTGTCTGATGGACGGCCATGCGCGAACAAGCACCGAGCTTTCGGTGGTGGCTTGCGTGAGTCCGTCAACCGCGAGCGTACACCTGAATCGGTTGATGACAGAACACTTGGTTAAAGTGCTCGTCCAGGGAAAGCATCGTTTCTACAGTCTGGAAGGACCTAGCGTGGCCAGCGCGCTTGAGGGATTGAGCGTCCTCGCAGGCCGCGCGGGCGACAAGTTCGTGCCAACCACGCCAAGCCGGCTACGCGCCGCACGGACTTGCTACGATCACATGGCGGGCACAGCAGGTGTAGCGCTCCACGACCGCTTCCAGGCGCTAGGGTGGCTTTCCGCGGTTTCGAAGGGCGACGACAAAGCATATGACCTAACCTTGCGTGGAACGAAGGCGTTCGAGGCTCTCGGTATTGACATCGAGGCAACCCGGGGGTTGCGCCGCCGCTTCGCGTGCGCTTGTCTCGATTGGAGTGAGCGCCGGCCTCATGTCGGCGGAGCGCTGGGGGCGGCCCTCCTGAACGTCGCGCTGAAAAGAAAATGGGTAATCCAGGATCTAGACAGTAGAGCACTAGGGGTCACAAGTCTTGGGCGACGCGAAATGCTGACTCGATTCGGCCTTCAGGTCTGATTGTGCCCGAGTGACGGCGCATGGGAAGATAGCGACGATTTTATTTCCAACTTCAGATTGCCAACTCATCCGAGGAGTTGGACGCGATTGGCAAACGCAGCGATTCTCTGATCCGCGTGGCGCTTTCATAGCCTCGTTTTCTACATTCAAGCGTTGCCGCCTTGCCAGCCTACTTTTCGACCAAGACAGAAACGGCGCAAAATCCGTTCGAGGTTCTAACCAGACCTACGCTGAGGCATTCGTTTGGCGCGCGTTCGCACGTAGTGGAACCGGATTAAATAGATATTCTCACCTCGACCGTGTTTCGCGACCTTGAGCAGGTCAAGAACGCCAAGGAATCCAGACTCGCGCGCCAGTTCAGGAGTAATATCTGGAAACCCTATTGGTTCGATCGAATCGATCTGAATCTCACCTCCCTCCATACGGTACCGCGCGCCTACTCTCACGTGGGGACGCGTCCAGATTCGCACACTGCACGTGATTTCTCCGCGACGTATTCCCTCACGAAGGCGTTTAGTGAAGGTCATGAACAGAGTTTACGTCCAATGATGCGGTGTGCCCAGCGATCCAACCTTTGTCCGGACAGCGAACAATCATCGCCGACTCGCCAGAGCCCGACGTTCCAAACACACCCTCGCCAGTTGCGCCTTGCGAACCAAAGTCGCCCCGGGGTTGACGTCGCCTGCGCTTCTGATCGACGCAGTGAGCGTGGATCTAGCGACTCCTGATCCGATGAGTCGCGTAGCGGTCCAGTCCCGCTGTGTGCCTCGCAGCGACCCTTATTTGTAATTACAATTTCAAAGCCACAACTTGGGTCCGAACAGGTGTAACGGCCCCCCGCGTTTCTCATCACTTCCTTCTGGAAATGCCAGTTCCAGCCTTGAATATGCGCCGCGACAAAACGCTATTCGATACCGTCTTTCATGGAGTCTTGCGGTTGCCGTCCAAAGATACCGAACCCCATAACGAATTCTAAAAAGTAACCCCTAGATTAAAATACGGGGATTGCCTTATGGGAGGTTCCGCGGAGTTCAATAAAACTTCAGGTTCGGATCAGGAGAGGTGGCCATGAGCCTGAAGATCCTAGTTGTCGATGACTCGCAAATGACCCGTCGGGTTGTCTCTACGTTCGTTGGGTCCCGCTGGACGGTGTGCGGGGAGGCGGAAAGCGGAAAAGCGGGGCTCAAGCAATTTCGAGAGTTAAAACCTGACTTGGTTCTGCTGGATCTCGGCATGCCTGATATTGATGGCCTTGAGGTGGGCAGGCAGATGCATGCCATCGATCCTTCGGTACCGCTCGTATTATTCACGCTCTCAGATCCCTGGGGCCTGGCGAGTCCCGCACGTAACGCAGGTATCTGCCGGGTTATCTCGAAGTCCGAACCGTGGAAGTTATTGGACTGCATTGAGGAGATTGTCTCTCAGTCCGGGTCTTCGAGTGCTCCTGCGTGCTCGAAAACGAACAGTGAGCGGGCAAAATAAGCCAACTTGTAAAGTCCGGAACGAGGGTAACTATGGCGAGAATCCTAATTGCGGACGATCACGAGTCCATGCGCATTGCTTTCAGAGCTGCAGTAAGACTTCATCCCGGCTGGGAGGTATGCGGCGAAGCAACAGACGGGCGCGAGGCCGTGGCCAGGACGCAAGAACTGAAGCCGGATCTAGTTGTTCTCGACTTTCACATGCCCATTGCGAACGGCATTAAAGCGGGCAGCGAGATTGCGAACTCGATGCCCCGAATTCCAGTCTTACTGTACACCCTGTACAAGACTCGGGAACTGGAAGTGGCGGCTCAACTTGTGGGGATCCGCCAGGTGGTTGCCAAAGAAGAGGGGCCGCACAATTTGTTGAACGCCATCGACAAGGAGTTATCGGAGCACCCGCAATGACGGTGGCTTGATCCTTCAAGTCATTGCTGCAGGTGAGCAAGCCCGTGATGAGCCTGGTTCCCGTGCGTTGGGTGACTGATTGTGTCCCCCGAAAAACCGTCATTGCTGGTGATCTGCACCGGCTGCCGACTTTTTGTAAAGGCCACGGTGGAGTAGTCATGGCGCACGATTTCTTTACTGTCGCTATTCGACCGCGCAAGTGGGAAGCTCATTGGGCAAAGCATCGTCTTTTGCCCCAAAGTGTGTAACTGAGAGGGACACGTAGTGAAATTGCACAAATGCAAATGCCTGCTCGTCTTTGGTTTGATTGGTGGGCTGCTTGTTTTCTTAACTGCAAGAGTGCGGGGGCAGGACCGGACGGTCAGTCCTCAACAGAGTGTGTCCGACAAACGAGATGGGCAACACGATTTTGATTTCGCCCTTGGCACTTGGAAATTTCACCTGAAACGATTGAAGCAGCGGTTAGCGGGCTCGACCGAATGGGTGGAACTGGACGGGACCACGGACTGTAGGAAGGTCTTGGACGGTCGTGCGGAAGTGGAAGAAATGAATGTCGAAAGCGCGGACAAGCGCCTACACATCCAGGGGTTGGCTCTGCGCCTTTACAACCCGGAGTCCCATCAGTGGAGTATTTACTGGGCCAACGCGGCCGACGGAATCCTAGAACAGAATCCCATGGTCGGACAGTTTACCAACGGACGAGGCGAATTCTATAACCAGCAAGTCTACGAGGGCAGAGCGATCTATGCCCGATTCATCTGGTCAGGCGTCACAACAGATTCGCCACACTTCGAGCAGGCGTTTTCTACGGATGGGGGAAAAACGTGGGAGACGAACTGGATAACCGACCAAACCAAAGAAAAGCCATAGAGACTCAACGCCGATGCCGCTTGGGCATTGGTTGCTAACCCAGGCACGGAACGCCGTCGTCTTTTGCAGCGACAACTTGCTGGGCTTTGAACAGATAAATATAAGGCCGAACGAGGGCTTCCGTTTACCGCTAGACCGAAAGGAAATGTTCATTTCCCGTCCCCGCCGAGTGGTTCAGTGCGGCAGATGGAGTGCTAACATACGAAAAGGAATTCAATTGGTGCGGGCAACGCCAGGAACGAATACTGTCCGGGTTGGGGAGCTGGATCGCCTGCGAACTTTGGCGCAACCTCGCCTTATGCTGGCGGCGGACGGATTAGCGAGTAGAGTGAGCTATGAAAGAGAATCTACCGGCAATCGTAACGTTGTCCTCGGAAGCGTCCTTCGTGGAAACCTATGACAATCATCCTGTAGCCAATATAAACGACCACGTTGTACGGATCAGCACGATGACCCAGCCGTATCATTGGCACTCTCATCCGAACTCAGACGAAACATTTCTTGTTCTCGAAGGCGGGCTTGTGATCGAATTCGAGCACGGAGAAATCCAGCTCGCCCCGGGCCAGATGACAACGGTTCCTCGCGGTCTCCGTCACCGTACTCGTCCTTCGGGCCGCCGGTCCGTCAATCTGACTTTCGAAGCTGCCGATACGGAAACAGAGCCGAAGACAATCTGAGCAGCTCGCCGCTGCAAGACGAGGATCGCGTCATTCCCGGTCATTGTCGAAGTCTGCTCGCAAGAGTCTCGAAACCTAAAGATATGCCCTCATCGCCAACAAAGCGCAATTTGACAAAACGAACTCGCAGAAGTTTCTCAAATTGAGTCTCTTATCTATTCCTCGGTGGCTCGAACGGGCACGGGGCTTCCGGCAATCGCGCAAATTGGACTTGAGCGGGCTGGAGCGGATGCGGTTGGGTCAGCCCGTGACTCCCCGGTTCGACGTCGACTTCGTCCTCGTAGAGGGGCACCTGGGCATGAACGGCCCAGCGACAACCTCTCATTCAGCATGATTCGCATCGGGAAGCCTCCTAAGAGCCCCCGCTATCGGGGCTTCTGAAAGTTCCCTGGGAGCCGTAGCTCCGCAGTTGCTTGATAACCGTTGAGTTCCAACCAGGAACGCGCAGCACAACCCGAAACTTGTGGCGTTGGAGTAGAATTGCCGCCCGAGGTTGACGGATTCACGGTGTGGTTCGGCGACTGACCGCCGAATGGCCCCCTCGTACGGGGATGAACCGATGGAACGAGCATTCGAAAAGAACACGATCAGGATAGGCGACCCGATCTTAACCGTAGCCCGCTTGACCTTGGCCCTCGCGATCTTCGTGTTACCCAGTTTCGCCAGGCAGCGGTCCATCTCCGTCACTGTGCTAAATGTTCATTTCAATCCTGCGAGGCCGGTCGAGAGAGTACTGGTCGAATTAAGCTACCGCGACACCTTGGGTCCGGTTTCAGACACGCGAGAGGTTACAAATCGTGAGGGCAAGTGCGAGTTGATCGTCTCAGAAGGGGTCGAGAATCGCGGCGACCTGCGTATCACGGTGACTGGCGCGACAGGCCTCGTTATCTATCGTCCTGCGGAAGGAATGCTTACGGGAGTTCCTGACACACTGGTTGTCACTCTTGTGCCCATGGGATCACCGGAGCTGCTGGAGCCAGCGCAAATTGAGGCCATGCTTGGCGACCTTTTACAGAGGCAACAGAATCTTTCTTCACAGATTCGGAGCAGCGAAAGGGCGTTGTCTGCTGCGGAACGCGAGAAGTTAATGGCTGAGCAGCAGAAGCAGGAATTGGAGCAGCGTCTAAACCAATTAGCCACCGCCAAAGGGTTTTCTCCCGACGAATTCGCTGAGCGGCTTCATGTCTGGACTGAGGAGGTATTGAACAATCCGCGCCGTTCCACTGAGCAAGAAGCGCTGGCTAGGTTTAATCTTGGTGACTATGTGGCGGCTGCCAATCTCTTCAAAAACGCTGCTGAGTCCAACTCATTGACGTCGCAAAGCATGGAAGATAATGAAGAGACCCTGCGGACTCACAACCTAGAGATTCTTCGCAACGAGATGAGGGATTTGGAACAAAGCGCCAGTACCTTTCAGAGGGGGTTAGACTACCACAAAGCCACGCTGGTAGTGCAGGAGGCGGTGGAGTACGCGGCCAAGTCTCACCAGAAGAATCCCGATGACACAGCCAGACGATCGATTTGGCTGATGGCAAGGCAGTCGGAAGCCCGGGCGCTCCTGGAAGAGGGTGTAGTTTCTCCGGCTAATTTGAGCATGGCACTGCTCGGTCAGTCCATCGCGCAAAGCACGAAACTTCTCCAGGATTACGTGTTACCGCAGGACAACGAATACTGGGCTGCGACGCAGAACGACCTCGGCGTGGCGCTGGTCAAGCAAGCGGAGCGGAGCCATGGAGCGGAGGCTACAGACTTGCTGAAGCAGGCGGTCGAAGCCTACCGAGATGCATTGAAGGTTACCACCCAGCAGGACGTGCCCCAGCAATGGGCGGCGACTCAGAACAATCTCGGAAGTGCTCTGGCTACGCAAGCCGAGCAGAGCGAGGGAGCGGCTGCTACGGACTTACTAAAGCAGGCGCTCGACGCCCTGCGAAATGCATTGAAGGTTTACACCCAGCAGGACCTGCCCCAGGAATGGGCGATGATGCAGAGCAACCTTGGCCAGATGCTGGTTGAGCAAGGAAGGGAGAGCCAGGGAGCGGCGGCTACTGACCTGCTTAAGCAAGCGGTCGACGCCTTCCGAGAGGCATTCAAAGTTCGCACCCAGCAGGACGAGCCCCAGCAATGGGCGAGAACGCAGAACGACCTCGGCGTCGCGCTGGTTGAGCAAGCGGAGCGGAGCCATGGGGCGACGGCTACGGACCTGTTGGCGCAGGCGGTCGACGCCCACCGAGAGGCATTGAAGGTTTTCACCCAGAAACAGCTGCCCCAGCAATGGGCGGCGACGCAGAACAATCTGGGAACTGCTCTGTCTACGCAAGCCGAGCAGAGCGAGGGAGC
>Ga0182018_10001967_pt1 | contig 21816 bp, 21 predicted proteins | sample 812P2MmetaG_FD_120490 | JGI IMG/M metagenome (GOLD analysis project Ga0182018, IMG submission 120490) | Permafrost microbial communities from Stordalen Mire, Sweden - 812P2M metaG | ecosystem: Environmental > Terrestrial > Soil > Wetlands > Permafrost | place: Sweden: Stordalen | collected...
AGCCGTCCGTATCGAAGATTTGAAGTAGTCCTCACCGTCATGTTCATGGCCATCCTTAATTCTGAAAAATCCGAAAGGGTTCTTGATTTACGCCGAAGTCGCTAAACATTGACCAACTAGCAGCTCAAGACGAGAACTGAGGCGCTCATCCGATGCCGGCTTTTCTGAGCTGGCAGGCGGCAGTTGCTTGGAGTGCGATGCCATCACGCTTACAATTTGCTGGAAAGCGCGAGTACGCGCGGCGACCACGTCCCGCCGTGCACAGCCCAGTAGAAGAGAACAATCTTGATCGGAGTAGCGTTCAAGAACCGTCATTACGTAGACAAAGCGCTCAAACGGCTCGAGTGCAAGAACTGCAGCAATCTCGACCTGCTCCACCGCCGGCGTCTTACCATTGCCGCTGACCGACGCGGAGTTCGAACGGCCATTTTCGTCCGTTGGCCGCGGGTTGATTGCCCTCACGGCGTTTACGATGATCACCCGCCGAGCCCAGGAACGCGCCCATTTCTTGAAAACCGGGTTGCCCTCTACCGCGTCCTCCAGGCCAGAGACAAAACACTGCTCCGCCTTCTCACGATCCGCGGTTAGCAGGAACGAGAGCAGGTAGAGGCTGTTCATGTCTTCGTCGAAGACCCGGCGGAAATCGTCGCTGCTTGCGTACGGCTTGGGTCTCGTGATTTGCTTTAGCTCCGGCATGTTCACCTCCGTCTTTCATGTATTAGTCGTTCGAGCTTGGGGAAAATCGACAACCGAAACTATTTTTCTGATGTTTTCAGCGTCTCACTTCAACTTTCTTTTCGAGTACCTGCGACGGTGTGCATTGGCATTTTCGGGCAAGTCCCTTCAGCACGTGTCGAGTAAGAATGCCGGCGCAGGAAAACTTTGCGCCTCGCTGCATGAGATCGAAAATCGCCTCTTCTCCCTCGCGGCTGATGACGGTCAGGCCGCTTACGTCTATAACCACCTTGCGGCCTTCTAAGTCACGGCTGGCGTTTGTCCAGGTGGTGCGAAGCTCATCAACCCAGGGTTCGCTCAGCTTTCCTTCCACCACCAGCTTGCGTTGAGCTCGGGTGTCGACGATGGAAATCTTGAACATATTGGATCTCAGGACGAACCAAGTAAGCGCAACGCGCATGCCAAAGACGCACGCCTGCAAGATGTTGAAGTCATTGGCGGGAGCAAAATCGTCGGAGCATGGTGTCAACGAATGTCAAAATCAAAATTGACACTTGTAGACATTGGAGGCGGGAGAGGTGAGCCCAATAGTTAAAGGGTAAAGAAGGCTCAAAGCAGGGGAAGGGCCAAGCGCAATAGAAGGCGCTCAATGAGATAAGGGTTTGCAAGGTGCCGGGCCTTGCTCAGGCTAGAGAGTGCTGTCGGGAGGCTCGACGGTTGTCGATTCAGGACACTCTTCGCGGGTCGACGCCTAGCTTCTTCATGCGAGCGATGAGAGTCGTGCGTTTGAGGCCCATACGGGCCGCAGCGCCGTCGGCGCCTGCTACTCGCCCGTTGGTCATCTTCAAAATGCGGACCATCTCATCGCGTTCATTCGCCTCCCGCGTCCCAGCCACTGGAGTGGTCCTGCCGTTGTTGCTCAGCTCCGCGATTGGAGCCTGCAATGCTGTGCCGTGAGTGAGGATCACCGAACGCTCAATGAAGTTCTCCAGCTCGCGAATATTCCCCGGCCAATGCCAATTCGAGAGCTTCCTCATGGCTGCGACGGGAATCGATTCGATCTCCTTGTTCATGAGGCGGCCGTACTTCTGCGTGAAGTAGCGGACCAGCAGCGGGATATCCTCCGGGCGCTCGCGCAAAGGTGGGATGCGGATCGGAAAGACATTCAGGCGATAGTACAAATCGCTGCGAAACTCGCGATTCTCCATCATTTTTTCGAGGTCGCGATTGGTGGCCGCTACCAGTCGGACGTCGACCTTTTTGGTTCGGTTGCTGCCCAGCCTTTCAAACTCACGTTCCTGCAAAGCTCGCAGCAATTTGGGCTGGATCTCGACGGGGATGTCCCCGACCTCATCCAGGAACAGTGAGCCCTGGTCGGCCAGTTCGAGGCGGCCAATCTTCTGTGCAATCGCGCCGGTGAAAGCGCCTCGTTCATGTCCAAAAAGTTCACTCTCGAGCAGTCCCGTCGGGATCGCAGCGCAGTTGAGCTTTACGAAGGTCCGCTCCTTTCGACGGCTGCGTTCATGGATGGCGCGCGCAATCAATTCCTTTCCGGTGCCGGTCTCACCGAGAAGCAAAACCGTCGAGTCGCTGGGAGCCACGGTCTCCACCAGGTTCAAAACATGGCGGAGAGCCGAACTCTGCCCCACAATTCCTTCGAAGTCCATCTCGCCGCGGATTTCGTCTTCCAGATACAGTTTTTCCTGCGCGAGTTTGTCTTTGAGATCAGCGATTTCACCATACGCCAGCGCGTTCTCCACGCCGATCGCAACCTGCTGCGCCACCTGAGCCAGAAAGGCCGCCTCCTCCCGCTCAAAAGCATTCTCTTCCCGGCTCGCCAGGGCGAGCACGCCAAGCGAGCGATCCCTGCTGATGAGAGGCATGTCGCAGAACGAATTTATACCCTCGCCTGAGGCTTTGGCGTACATCTCCGGGGGAACTTCTGCCGGATCAAGGCGGTTCAAGACCCAGGGCTTGCCGCTTTGGTAAGTTTTACCGGGAATCGAATCCGCGATGGGAATCAATACCTGTTTTGTGAAAAATCCCCTGCTATCTGGGAAGTCGAGAGCGTGCACCCGCAAGTGCGCGCCGTCTGGCTCGGGCAGCATGATCGCGGCGGCGTCGCAGCGCATGACGCGGCGAACACTCGCCGAGATGGTTCGCAGCAGTTCTTGAAAATTCAGATTCAAGACCACTTGGTTCGTTAGATCAAGGATGAGCTTTAACCGATCTTGCGCCTGCCGGGACAAGTAGAAGTTCACGGCAGCATCAACGGCTAGCGCAATCTGGTCGGCGACCAGAGAGAGAAAGCGGACTTCCTCCTCGGGGTAGGCATGCGGGTGGGTGCTGCCAATGCTCAGCGCACCGAGCCGGCGCTCGCCTCTGGCGAGCGGAAGCACACAAGTAGAGGCGATACCTAATTCATTCAGAAATTCTCCATGCTTCGCAAACCGCGCCTCCTCCCTCCAGTCTGTCGTTACGAGAGCCCGCTGAGACTCATGTACCCACGCGATGGGCGTATCTTCCAGAACAACATCCGCCTCGGGCACATCGTGCCTTCTGCCATTTGAGTAGAGCAGATGCCACTCGACTGTCTTGGTGTCACTCTCAAACGCGACAAGCTGCAGGTAGTCAAAGGGAACAACCTCGAGCAGTGTCTTCAGAAGCATGTCAGCAGCGGCGTCGCAATCGCTGCACGTGCCAATCGCATTGGTCGCGCGCAGCAGCGCCTCATAGCGATGGCTGTAGGTCTCTGAGATTGTTGCTGCCAAAGTGCTCATAGACTTGTTCGCTTGTCACATCGATTAGGAACACCCCAATCACGGCTAACGCCCCAGGCGGGCGCTGCGGATTCGTGGATATGTTTGATCTGATGTAGTCAAGCGGCAGAAAGCTTCGACAAAATGTCGTTGCCTTCGCCACTTGTCAAACCAAGTGTCGCAGCGCTTGACAGACCGCATAGTCAACCTTCGGCTTCGTGTGCGTAACCTGCCCTCACTCAAGCACTTCAGAACGACTCCGCTACGGGCGCAACTTTGGCAGCTCAGATGCCAGTATCGAATGCGAGACACGGTTTACGTACTGCGACCATCAAGGTCGCGGAATCGTAGGCACAGATTCAAGTATGGAGGAGTCACATCATGCGACGAACTGCGATTATGCTTGCAGGTTTTGTCATTCTCTCAACTCTCGGCGCCGCGGCTCAGGAAAGCCGCTCGGAGGTCAGTCTGCAGGGGACAGGCTTTTTCACCCAGGACACTAACGGCCAGGGCATCTCGCGGACAACCACAAATACCGGCGGGTTTCTCGTCGGCTACCGTTATCACATCAACCGCTGGCTCGCCGCGGAAGCAAACTACGGCTACGACCGCGATACCCAGAAGTATTTCTCTACTGGCGGACTGTCGCGAGTTCAGTCCGACGTCGACACAGCCACTGCCGCTGCGGTTATAAGCCTTCCTTTCCGGATTAGCAGGCTCAATCCCTACGTTCTTGGCGGAGGCGGGAGTTTGGTGTTTCATCCAACGGGCAACGCGGGCGGCTTTGTGTCTGGCGCTGATACCCAGGCGAAAGGTGCTTTTTTCTACGGCGGTGGCGTCGACTACACGGTGACCAGGCATTGGTCTGTACGCGCCGAGTATAGGGGCTATGTCTACAAAGATGCCGACTTTGGCGTCAGGGCACTCAATACGGATAGCTGGACTCACACCGCGCAACCGTCTGCTGGAATTGTCTTCCGATTCTGATCGTAAGGCTCCTGGCGGGCAGGGTTTCCTGCCTGCCAGGGTGCTTTGATCGTTGCAGAGGGTCTGGCCATTTGATCTGCAGCTGCCTCGTGGGGTTCTCTTAGGACCAGCGAGCTGCGTCAGCAGAGCTGGGACTTCGAGCAAACGCCATTTAGAAAGGGGGAGACGTCGCATGCTGGAAAGCACGATTGAGTTGCTGGGCGGTCTATGTTTGAGCGCTCTGACCTTACTGATCAGTTTTTGTATCGTGGGCTCGATTGTTGCGGCCCTACGAGCGGTCCGCCGGGGAAGCGGTACTGTGAGTGCGAAGCGGTAAAGAAGTGGCGAAGGGCGGTCTTCGGTTTCGTTGCGGATGTCAATGTCTGGGATGACCGCGACCGCAGTATTCCCTACAGATGCCAAATGTTCGGAGGAATGCACCATGGCTGAAAGAGAGCTCAAAAACTGGAGAGAGTTGTGCAAGGCCGCGCTGGGAGCAAAAGATCCCGATGAGTTGCTGAAGATCGTTCAGGAGCTCAACCAGGCCCTAAAACGCGAAGAACAAGTCCGGCGTGATTTCAGGGAGGCCATGAGAGCGAACAAGGTTTCCGCATAAATCAACTGTTAAGAATTGAGAATTCAAGGCGCCACCGTGACATCTCAACAAAAAAGCGGAAACCCGACCGCGCAGGCGTCCAGAGGTTCAGTCCAAAGGCTGAGAATGAAAACAAGCAGAGAACGCTCTCTTGCCGTAGCTAGGACCGCGTTCAGCCTGTCCGCGTTCATTCGCCACAACAGGCGCGGGGGCCGCATTGCGGTTCTGATTCTGGTCCTGTCTGCAGTGCATATTCAGCTGTGTGTTCCAGCCGCCCGAGCGGAGTCCCCGGCAGAGAGGAAGAACGGCGGATCCCAGCAATGGAGCCTGCGAGTCGATAAAGTCGATACCGGCGATGTGAGTCCGGATCCCTCTCTCGAATCTGTCCTCCACAAGAATCTGTTGAGAGAGCTAGCCAAAACGAAGCGCTTCAAGCAAGTGCTCCTTGGCAGTGACCGCAACGCGAGAGAAGTTCCTGACCTGCTGATTTTGAAAATGACAGTGCAAGAGTACCCGTCGAGTAGCGTGACTCATCGGTCCAGCCTCGGAGACGCAGGTTTGCTGGGAGTAGTCGCGGAGCTTTTCCTTAGGTTCTGCGGACGGACTACTGTGAGTGGGGGAACCAAATTGAACGCCCGTGTCCAGCTTTACACACGGGAAGGCCAGCTCATTCTGGACAATGTTGTCGAAGTCGATGTTGGGTTCATCGGCGACAACTCGCGAGCTGCGCACGACCTGGCACACAAGGTTGCTGTCACCTTAAAGCGGTCAACCTTGCCGGACCCGGCAATCATGGCCCTTGAACAAGAGACTGCGAGAATGTCCAAATACCAGGTGGGCACGATCACTGCGGCGCAATGCCATCATGCCGTCGATGCCGATGCTCGCGTCACCCGCTGCGAGGTTTCTGTGAGAGTCGGCGGCACAGCTTATGGGGTGCTATACGAGGCGCCCCTCGGGACAGATAACGTGCGGTATGAAGCAGGTCGTGAGCTTCTAGTTCTGGTCGGAGAGGACACGATTACCTACAACGATATGTTGGGTAATTCATTCCAAGTGCCGATTGTGAGTCGCAGGACTGTCACACCGCAGGGCAGCCGGTGAACCATACATCCGGGCCAGGCGGAGGCGGCAAACTCCCAGTGCAGATTCCACATTTTCCCCAAGGATGCTACGATCTCCCGATCGATGTCGGTGGAGAAGCGTCGGGCCGGAGCACCAGGGATCGGGCGCGGCTGGAGAAACATCTTGGTTGAAGCGGCAAAAAGTCTATTTCTGATTCTCAGTGCGCTGTTCCCGATCGTCGACCCGCTGGGGGGAAGCCCGATCTTCCTGGCTATGACGAGAGAATACTCACCGAGTACGCGGAGAGCATTGTCTTTGCGGATTGCGATGAACAGCTTTTTCTTGCTGGTTGGATCGTACTTCGTCGGGACACACATCCTGTCCTTCTTTGGGATTTCGCTGCCAGTGGTCCAGGTGGGCGGAGGATTGATTGTCATCTCAACCGGCTGGGCGCTGTTGAAGCAGGGCAACGACGACAACCAGAAAGGCGTGAAGAAGAAAATTCAGCCAAAGGATCCGTTCCATAATGCGTTTTATCCCCTGACCTTGCCCTTAACGGTGGGACCCGGATCGATTTCCGTGGCTGTCACGCTGGGGGCGAATGCCCCGCACCAGCAAGGATTCAATCTCTTGAGCGTTTTGACCCCAATTGTCGGGTCTGTTCTGCTCGCGGCCAGCATTTTTCTCTGCTACGGTTTTGCAGACCGGCTGGCAAGGATGCTTGGCGCGACAGGGATGACCGTGATCATGCAACTTACGTCGTTCCTGCTCGTGTGCATCGGCGTGCAGATCCTATGGAACGGCGCCAGCGCGCTTTTGATCTCGCTTCCCTTGCACCTGCGCTGAGCTCTTGAGGCTGGTCTGGGCCCCGTCGCATTCATGCGCAATAAATATGCCGATGCTTAGCGCTGCTACGGCGACTTGATCACGCGCTTTGCCCCATCCCATTCTGCCGCCGGCGCCATGTATTGGCGGGCTGCAGCGCATTACCAGGCGACGAACGACCACACCGTGCTGGCAAAGTCGCCGAGGATCTCAGGAGCGCCCACCCGTCCAGCGTTTGGGCCAGCAAGGCCATCCCCTGGCTACCGAAGGAATAAAGCAGATGGCGTCATAGAGCGATCCAACCGCGTTGCTGCAATTGTTTGCCACATGTCGGCATCTACGCTATAGGGTTAGAAACATCCAGGGTAAAAGACAGGTGTGCAGCTGACTTCGTCGAGTTCGCGAATCTTCCCTGTTTTAGCGGCCGAGGCTGACTTTTCCTTGGGAAACTCGATCACCTTTCCCGCCGGTCACAGGGTCTCGACTTTACCTTCTCCCGCAGGAAATCTCGAGAGTGAAATTTGATCACTTTCGCCATAACATCATCCCATCCACGGGGCGCTTCGCTGGCTTGAAACTCCGTGATCGAGTTCCATAAACATCATCAGCCCAGTCCTGCCCAAATCTTTTGTTAACCGCACTTTCAAAAGCCCTCAGATTGTGAGGATGACCCTGCCAAAAGGTCGGCCCTCAACGAGGTAACACAGAGCCTCCGCCGCTTCCGACAGTGGGAACGTCCTCGCCACGATTGGCTTGACCGCGCCGGATCGAAGCAGCGGAACGATGGCATCCCATGCTTCGGCGTAAGCTGACGGCGGTTGTGCGAACAGGGAGAAGCTCTTCATACTCGCGCGCTTCCAGATCAGATCCGTGACGTCGATGATTGCCTTGCGGCCTGCGGAGTAGCCCAACGTCGTTAGGCTTCCCCCTACAGCGAGCGTGCCGAGAGCCTCGCTCAGGATTTCTCCGCCGATCGCATCGATCACGATGTCGGCGCCGTAGCCTTTCGTGATCCGGCGAACGCCGTCGCTGAGCTTCTCCTCGGAAAGATCGATTACCTCATCGAAGCCCAGATAGCGTGCCTGTTGCGCCTTCGCATGATTGGTTGTCGATGATATGGCGTTTTTCGCTCCCCGCGCCCCTGCCAGCTGGGTGACTGCGTTTCCGACCGAGCCTCCAATCGCAGGCGACAGCACCGTTTTGCCTTTCGCAAATCCCGCGAGACTCAGTGTCATTTGAGCGGTGAGATAGGCGACAGGAACACCGGCGGCCGCAACATCGGTGATGTTGTCGGGAATCAAGCAGAGGTCCTCTCTTCGGGCGGCAAGCCATTCACTGTACGTTCCATCTTCCGATACTCCATACGCTCCCGCGAACATTACCCGGGAGCCAACCGGAAACTCCGATCCTCCACCATCTTCAACGACCCCAGCACCTTCACCGCCGAGTACCAGCGGCGCCTTTGCTCGTGGGATCTCCCCCGATAGAATGGTGTTGTCAAGTGGGGTGACACCGGCCGCCGTGATCCTCACCAGTATCCGTCCATCCGAGACTTCCGGTTTTGGAATGTCCACCAGATTCAAATCCCTGTAACCGCCGAATCTTTCTGCTCTCATTGCACGCATAGTAGGTTTCCTGTCCTTCGCCGAACGATGCTTTGTCTCTCGCCGTGGTTCAATTACGACTTGACCGCGCGCTGCGGCCCACAAGGATAAGGTCGTAGTCGCGCTTTGCGAGACGGTCGGTATAGACGGCGCCCACACCCCTGGAGGCACCGGTAATATGGGCACTGCCCTTCGCGCTGGAATTACTCATACTCTTCTCTCCTTTTCCCAATTCGACCTCTCCTCATTGTGGTTGGCGTGGTGTCGCTTCTTGTAATGCGACAACGCGGTCGTAATCCTCTTCGCGCACTGATCACAGGCGAAGATGAAATCGGCAACTCGGCTCCTGACTGGTCCTTCGCGGCAAACCTCGCATGCCCGTGGAATGGAAGGCGCACCTATCCCTCGCGATTTGTGCCGTGCGAGAGCCATTTGCAATTCTCTCGACTGAAACGTGCCACTTAACGCGATCAGATGATGGATGAGACCGATCGGTCGCAGCAAAAATAAGCTAAATTTGTTGGGCAGGTTCGAACGAAGCTGGGCTATGAATGATTCAGGAGTACTTGAGAGAGCTGTTCTGTGAGCGGAGTTTGCTGCATGAAGGAAGCCGGGGACAACCTAAAGGGATTACCGTCCTGCGGCCTTCTGGTCGCGAAGGACCATACAAGTGGAACTTGCTTTCGCGACCAATCGGTTCTCCTGGTCGGTTATCATGCACTCGACGTAGCCGATCGTATGGCCCCGGCGCACGACCGTTCCTTCCGCTTTGAGTTGCGCCTGCCAGACAGGTCGAAAGAAATTGATTTTCAGTTCCACCGTAGTGAAGGATTCCTCCGGAGCGAGAGTGGTTGCAAATGCGATTCCCATGGCGGCGTCCGCGATGTCGCAAAGAATACCGCCGTGCAACGTTCCCATGGGATTTGCATGCCGTGGTCCGGCTGCCAAGACGACCGTCGCCCGTCCGTCCGCAATGTCTTTGGCCTCAAATCCAATCAGGCGCGCGATTGGAACGTCGTTCGTTTTTGCTCGTTCCCTAAAGTCCGGTTGCGAGGGAATTTCTTGAGTACTCATGACTTGTCGGCTCCGGTCTTCGCTTTGCGCGCTTTCCGCGCACGAACTTTAGTTTCGAGGTATTCCCCCAGATGACGGCAGGCGAGATCAAGAGGCTCCTTATTCCGCTGCAGACGACCCACCATCCCACTGCCTTCAAGAGTGCTGGCGATCAGGGTGGCCAATTTTGCCGAATCCACATCGGAACGAATCTCGCCTCGTCGTTGCCCCTCCTCGGCAATTGATTGCATTCGGTCAAGCCAAGAACTCAGGGCCTGACGAGCTTTCGCTCGCAGCTTCGGATTGCCGTCGTCACAGTCGATGGCCGTGTTCAACAGCGGGCAGCCTCCTGGAACCACCCCGGTGCGCCGGTCTCGAAAGTTCCGCACAATTTGTTTGAGGCGGTCAACCGTATTCGGAATCTGCTCTGTGGCTTCGAAGCGCGTATCCATTGCGAGTTTCCAAGCGTAGTCGAAGGCGTGTCCCGCAAGCTCTTGCTTGCTCCCAAAATGCCGGTAGATTCCGCCCTTTTCCAACCCGGTCGCTTGCATGAGATCGGAAAGTGCAGCCCCGTCGTATCCTTTTTGATTGAAGATCGGGGCCGCCTTACGAATAATTTCTTGCCGAGTCTGCTCGCCTTTACGCATGTTCCTGCTCCTAGCAGCGCCAACTCCGCGATAATACGGTCGCTGACCGCACGATACAAGGGGTTGGATGAGACCGACCGGTCCCAGGTCGCACTTGGATATGCGACCAGCGAGACGAACCACCCGTGTTCAAGTGCCCGCGTCTGGCTTCGGGACAACTCCCAGTACGTTTACGCGGGCCTTTGAAAAGCTGTAGCAGGCTCAGGCGCCTCGAACCTAAGGTCGACGTCGGTCAGCGGCTCACCGCTTTGCTGGTAGTCGTAATGATGCTCCAGCACTACACGCGATTCGTTCCATTTCCGCAAGATGCGCCAGCTCACGGTACAGATTTTGCCGGATACCCCGACCAACTCCAGTGTCCACACAGAACAGGTCTCGTCGATAGCATCTGCAGGAATCGCCGTTTCTCGAATGGATATCGACACCCCACCGACCTCGGCATTGCATGAAGGGGAGCCAGGATGGACTGATTTTGAAACGCGTCTGCGCTACATGGTGGGTGACATCAGCGATCCGAAGTTCTATGCGCAGTTACGCGTTCGTCTGGAGGAGATGGAGAAGAATGGTTCGAGCCCAAACCATTTGTTCTATGTATCGACGCCCGCGTCAGTAGCGGGCCCCATCATTGAAGGTTTGGGAGCGGTTGGGCTGAATCGACGCGACAAAGGGTGGACGCGAATTGTTCTGGAAAAGCCCTTCGGGCGGGACCTGGAATCGGCGCATTCGCTGAATGACGTTGTGCGCGGTGTATTCGACGAGAAAACGGTGTACCGGATTGACCACTATCTTGGCAAAGAGACCGTGCAGAACATACTCGTATTCCGCTTCAGAAGCTGATGAAGCCGTTTTCATTGCCAGCCGTTACATTGATCGGCGGCGGCGAACTCGCTCGCACCAGTCCGTCCACGGCCCAGCCTTTCAGGATTGCATTGCCTGCGCGGCCCAGGCTGGCGCCGGCACCTCATAGGAGACGGCCCCGGCGATGGAATTCCGTATGTCGAAGTCGGAGGGCGCGAGCGGGGGTAGCACGATCGGGCTCACGCTCGGCGCCATAAGGCCGGTCCCATCGCTGGAAGCGACATCGCTCGATTTCGCGAAACTGTAGGACACCAGTGCATGCAGGCCGCGTGACATACGGCGCTGGAACCGTACCTGCAAAGCCTCGCAGTGAGCGTAGCCGCTTCCAGGTTGCGTAGACCGTCTGTTGGTTGCCGTTCCCCACAAGCGACGGAGGAACGATATTGTCTTCCCGCAGGAGCCGCCTGGAGTCAGCCCCCATATAAGCGCTAACTTAAGAACTGTGGGGCTCCCAGCATCAACTTTGAGATGGACCTTCCTGCAGATTCGTCAGAAATCCGCGAACGTGCTGGTCAGCCGCGTATGCCTTTGGCGCCACTGGCTTGTAGGCCCTTGGTTGTCTCAAAGGGAAAGGACGCGTATAAGATTCCTCTATAACATTCTCTTAGACAACGTCTTGTGCTCAGGGAAGCTAGTAGTTCTGTTTGCCGTTAAAACGAGCCGGGTTTGAACACGGACGGATTGAGCCAGTTGATGTAGAGGTCCTATGAGTACCAGCCCCTCTCGCCGAGAGCGGAAGTTCCTGCCGAAAAGTCCTGGCGCCGAGCCTGACCTCCATGATGCAATTGCTACGAATTGTATTCACGCGAAGTGGCAGTGGACAGCGTCCATTGCGGCCGTGGCAGGGTTACTGCTGTTAATAGCGCCAGGCGCATACTGCCAGAGCGCGTCCTTCGCGATCTTTACGGGCCGTGCACAAGATCCCCAGGGAGCGTCTGTCGCAGGCGCTACGGTTACCGCAACTAACCAGGAAACAGGTATCGTCCGAACCACGCAAACCACGTCGGACGGTCTCTATCGATTCGACGACCTGCCGCCTGGCATTTACGATGTCGTCATCGAAGCCCGATCGTTCGCCAGAGTTGAAGTGAAGAACGTGAACCTGTGGGTCGGCGAGCAGCGCGACGTCAACTTCAACCTTAAACTTGCTGGGGGGAAGCAGTCCGTGGTTGTAACCTCGGAACTGCCCCTGATCGAAACTACCAAAACGGACGTTTCTACGGTGATCGACGAGAAGGACGTGGCGAATCTTCCGACCACGACGTCCTTTGAAGGCGTTGGCGGTGTGTCCAACGATTTCGAAGGCTTAGCCGTCTCAGCCCCGGGGGTGAGGTATGACTACACTAGCGATTCCTCTGATCTCGTAGGCCCGGGCAACGTTAACGACCGCGGCATCACCGTTAATGTGGACGGCGGGAATATCTGGGATGAGGCGCAGATCCTTGTCGCGCGCGACGCGCTCGGCGCATCGGTGGAAGAAGTAAAGGAATTTCAGGTTCTGACGAACAACTACAACGCGGAGTACGGCCAGGCCGGAAGCATCATCCTCAACGTCGTCACGAAATCCGGAACCAATGACTTCCACGGCGACTTCCACGCATACTTCCGCGGACGCAACCTGGAATCGTCGACGTACTTCTACAACCTGAGCGATCCGACAAGCCGCGCGCCCTTCTTCAAGCACGAGTATGGATTCACGGCGGGTGGGCCGTTTGTGAAGAACCGCTTGTTCTGGTTTTCTAGCCTTGAGGACACCGCGCAGGGTGCTCCAGTAACTTCATTGCCCTTCGGAAATAGCATCACCATCAATCAGCCCGTGAATGAGCTGCTCTGGTCCGCGAAAGTTGAGGCCAACCTCACCGACAAACATCTGCTGACGGTGCGTTACAACGTGCAGCGCGATACGTCGTCCAACGTTCTGCTAAATACGCCGCCGGGGAGCACCGACCCGAGTGGCTTGGTCAACTCAACCATTCACGACTCTGGCTTAAACATCGGCCTGATTTCTACATTGACATCTCACGCCGTCAACCAGGCACGGTTTTTCTGGCACCGCTTCCTGTTGTCGACGCTGACTGCGAGAACCTTACCTGCAGAGGCGTTCCCTAACGCATACGTCGGGGCGGACTTCTGCTGCCCGCAGGGCGATTACCAGAACCGTTTCCAATACATCGACAATCTGTCCTGGACGCGGGGTCGCCATGCCTTCAAGTTCGGGGTGAACATCAGCCACTTCCCCATCCATTCTTTGTTTCAACAGCTTCACTACGGCGAATACTCCAACTTCGCCCCGGGCCCCTGCCTCAACTCCTTCTTTCCGCAGGCGAACGGCCAGTGCCCGTCGCAATTCACAATCGGACTAGGACCGGGCGCCGTAAACATTGCCGACAATATCTATGGAATCTACGCTCAAGATACCTGGCAGTTCCGGCGCAACATTACTGTGAACTATGGACTGCGCTTCGACAAGGAGGATGGAGCATTCACAGGTGGAACCGTCCCCGACCCGCAGGTGCCGGGAGGCTGCTTGCAGTCCAATGGTCTGATTCCCGCCTGCGGATCGGACAACGCCAACTGGCAGCCGCGTCTGGGTATCGCCTGGAGCCCAAGTTTTGAGAATGGGACTGGGCACTGGCTCTTCGGAGATCCTGGCAAGTCCGTGATTCGCGCCGCGGGCGGGAGAATCACGGAAATGGTGGATCTCAACGTGACTGTTAATTCGCGGATTTTCGACGGCAACACCCTTTTCACGCAAAGCATCACTGCAGGATCGATAGGTAGCGACGGGGCCACGGGTGAGCAGGTGCTCAAGACTTATCCAAACCTGCCGAGTGCTTCTCTGTTGGACCTTTTCAAGCCGGTGGGATACTACGGACGAGTCCGCCCCATATCGCCAACACTTAAGAACCCGCAAGTGAACATGGCTTCGTTGGTGTATCAGCGGCAGCTGGGATCTTCCTTCACCTATAGCATCGGGTACCAAGCCGCGTTTACACACGGCCTTTTCGGCGAAAAGGATACCAACTTCCCGACGCCAATCGCCGACCCGGCCCATCCGGGATACTTCTATATGCCGGGTGTGCCCAATCCAGCCTTTGGTCCGATCCGGACGGTCTTCAGCGATCGCGAGTCGGGGTACAACGCACTTGTGATCACGGCAGTAAAGCGGATGTCCCACCATGTCCAGTTCCAGGGCAGCTATGTATGGTCCCATACCCTGTCCGACGGAGAGGACTTCTTCGGCCTTTCCGAACCCGGGAATCCGCTCGCCCCTCTTTCTTTGGACAACGCTTCCGCTCAAAATGATCTCCGTCACTTGGTCAACTTCAACTTCGTTGCCGACACAAACAATCTCTTCGAGGCTCCGGTTGCTCGCACCATCCTGAACAACTGGACATTCGGCATGATGAGCACGCTGCAATCCGGGAGGCCGTTTCCGGTTTCGACGGGCGACGCTTCCTTCACGGGACTAAATTTTACGGACCTGGGTAGCGAAACCATGCAGAGACCGAACGTCTGCACGGCGGGATCGTCCGCTCCAGGTTGCGCAGGTGCGCCGATAGGCGCTCTGGTGGCCACGAACATTGGCTCGATTTCGGGCACGAACCTGGAAGTGGGCCCCGCTGGCGTTGCTGCTTGTGTTGCGGCAGGGCTGACCGACTGCGCCGCATTGCAGACGACGTTTGCGGCGCCTGCGGGAGTCAGCACGTCTGGTCCGGTGGATAGCATCACGGGCACGCCTGTCGACTTTCAGTACATCGACGGCAATCTTGTCCGTAATGCAGGCCAAAGCCTGGCGATATACCGCTTCGACATCTCGCTGACGAAGGCCATCAAGATTCCGAAGTGGGAATCTGCCAGCCTGGAGCTGAAGATGGACGTCTTCAACTTGTTCAACCACCCGGGTTTCATTTTCAACAACTCTTTCGATGCTCTGAACCTCCTGCTGCTGCCGGCCCGAATTGTGAACGGCGCGCCAAATCCCAACTTCAACTGCACCGTGAGCTGCCTCAACCCTTTCACGGGCCTGTACCTGGGCGCCAACGGACGGCCGCTGACACTGGCGAACTTCCAGAGAGCCACGTTTAACGCGGCCAAGAACTTCAATGGGCTCGGTGGTCCGGCAGGAGAAGTGACGCCGCGCATCATCCAGCTCGCGATTCGCTTCCGCTGGTAGTTGAAGGGGTAGAGCGAAAGTTCGACGTCATTAGAGCTCCCTCTTCCTCCCGTCCCTCAAGGTCTGGATCGCTCACGGAGTGCTGATCTCTATTTCGTAGTACAGGGGAAATTGGTTTGATATCATCCACCGGGATAAGGACTTCGAGGCGGTTTCGGGTTGAGAGCGAATCCCTTTGGTTTCTGTCGTTTTCAGCGAGGTTTACTATTATGTCGTCGCCACAGTCTTGGCACGACGTTCGCAGTAGTCACCCGGTTTGAGGTGGTTCCTATCAGTTGCCGCATCGTAGCGTCGCAGTCTTAGAGGCTGGCAAAGCTTGTTTTTGTCTTGGCTGCCTTCTGGCTGCTAGCGCACTCAATCAGCGCGGCCCCGCTCAAGAAGGTCCGGCGCGTCCTCATCTTGCATGCTTTGGGCTTTTCGCCGTCTGCTTCCATTCTCGTCGATCAGGAAATCCGTGCGACGCTGGACAAGGCTCCTTACCAGATTGAACTGTATTCAGAGTCCATGCAAGGAATCCTGTTTTCAGATCCGGCTTCCCAGCGGGAACTTGCTCAGGGGTATATCCGCAAATATCGAGATCGGAGGCCAGATGTTGTCATCGCTGTCTCACGCAGGCCCATTAAGTTCATGGCCCAGTCCGGCGAAAAATTTGGCCCGACTACTCCCGTCGTTATTTGCGCCAGCAGCGAAGACCAACTAGAGGGAGTGAAGCTCGACTCCCGTTTTACCAAGGTTGGTGATCTTGCATTCGGCACCGACGATCACGGTGCCGGACAGGTCGGTCACCCTGCCGGAAATCCGGGCGCTTTCTGTTTGCGCGAAAGCAACGACCGTGGTCAGAACAAAAATCAGGACGAGCACGGGGCCCTTCATCAAACTTCTCCTTATGTGCTCGCACGCTGCAACTATCTGCTTCGTGCTGAGGCGCTAAGAAGAATACCCTGGGGGGGCGGAGCGATTCAAGCACGAAAGGAGGACGGCAGTGCCGGGGAAAGGCTTGCTGGGGCGTCTCGCTATGGGTGATTGGCTGCTCCCAGGTCGGCGTAGAGCATCTTCTGTCCGCTGGGCTGCTTGCCGCCGGCAGCGGGCTCGACCGTGATAAATACGGAACTGATCTCCTTCACGAGCTCCGGGTTCTCCACTCTCAACACCCAACGCCCTTGTGCCTTGGCATCCACGTGCATGAAGCCCAAGCTGCGTGCCGAGTTCTTTTCTGCTTGCGGCACTGCCCAGACTTGGAAGCTGCGCTTGGCATTTACTACTCTGTGTTCATTCAAATCGAAGGCGTAAAAGGTGAGCGACTTGCCTTCGGTCAGAAAAACGCGTCCAAAGGCCTGGTCGGGGTTGCCATTCGGGTCAGTGTCGCGGACATCAATGACATGCAACTGGCGAGACGCCATAAGCTCCCGGATATCCTTGCCAGCCACCGCGAGTTGCCTTTCCTGATCGAGAGTAGCGCTCGCGATTCGCAACTTATTGGTGAGCTCCGTAATGCGAGCCTGCTGCTCCACCATGGAGGCTTCGTCATTAACGCGCAATTGACTACTACGAGCTGCCTCGTCCCTTGCTTCCGCCAGGAGTTTCTCCTGGTTGTGGGATTCCCCCAGCAATTGCGCGTTCCGGCTGGAGGACCGCTCAACCTCTCCTCCTGCCGGTTCATTCTTGCGTCGCAGATTTTCAGTTTCCAGTTGTGCGCGCAGACTTTGGTTCTGGCGCTGGGCCGCCGCGAGCGACTCGTTTAACTTGGACAGGCTCGCGGTAAGCGCGGAGTTCTCCCGTCTAAGCTCGGCGATCTGCTGTGTCGCGGCGGCGTCCTTCGCTCGCCCTGTGTCCGGCATCTGGTGGAAGCGGTAAACCGCAAGACTGACCGCAATCACGGCCAACACTGCAACCGGGGCCAGGATCGTGACAGGACGGAAGTACAACGGACCCCATCGGGCGGGAGTCTCAACCTCGCGCGAGAAAACCACGCCCTCGGCGCGCGCCCGGCGCAGGAAGCGCTGCCGCGAATAGGGCAGCGGTGTGGTTCTCATCTCCGTCAGTTTTTGCCGGAGAGTTCCTTGGACTTGCGGTAAGTCCCGAGTGACAAGACCGGACAACTCTTGGTAGTCAGAGCGGCATTTGTTGCATTCCCTCAGATGCGCCTGGAAATCAACAAACTCCGCGCCCTCCAGGAGCCCGCCCGCAGCAAGCGCACAAAGCGCTTCGTACTGCTCATGCTCAGGCATCCCTCTCTGCGGTTGCTCAGGCACACTTCCCTCCCTGTGCATTCGGTTTCCTGTCGCCTCTATCCGATATCAATGAGCGCAACTTCTGAAGCCCGCGATAATAATGGTGGCGGACATTGACGAAGGAATCTCCCGTACGCTCCGCGATTTCCCGCATGGAAAGGCCTTCATAACACGCCATTTCGATCACCGATTTCTGCTTGCCTGAAAGAGCGGCAATACCCTGGCGAACCAGCATCCTAGTTTCCGGTGAACTTAAACCAAAGGTGGCGTGAGCCGCCACGGGCCGAGGCCCCAGTTCTTCTTCCTCCAGTTCCGTGTTTCTATAAAACTCCCTGCCTTGAAGATGCTGTCGGCGGTTGATGGCGCGGTGGTACACATACTGCATCAGCCACGCTTTAGTACTGCCTTTGCAGGGGTCGAATTGTGCCACTGAGCGATAGAAGTCCAGGAAAACGATCTGCGTAACGTCCTCCGCCTCGCCGGGGTCGCGGACAATTTTCAGCGCAATGCTCAGGACAAGCTTCTGGTAGCGGTCGAACAAGACAGCGAGGGCGTCGCCCTGTCCCTCCTGCAGGCAGGCCATGAGTCGCTCGTCAGACAGACGCTCTAGCTGCGCCATCGACAACGGCTCGGTATACCGAACTCTCGGGTTGATGGAGTCCAGGCCCACACTCGCTGTAGCTCCCAAACCAACGTGAGTTCTAGCAGTTTACAACCAAATGCCCCGGAAATGTATTTCTCGTCCGGGCTGGCACAAACCCCCTGTCGGAGTTGCATTGATAGGATGAACGCCTGACCCAGAGGCCGCGGGAAGTGCCCGCGGTTGTTGGCCGAAAGCAAGGTGATAAAGGAAGTTGGAGACGTCCTAAACATGGCGCTCGGTAAGACTGCAATACCTGAAGGAAAAGCTGAGGCAGAAGAAAGCATAGTGGGAATTCAACGCCCGACCGAGACCCCTTATGGCGATATCGTCGGCAATAGTCCGGCGCCGAAAAGAATAATGGATGACGCCTCGATTGTTGCTGAGACCGATTCCACGGCGTTGATCACCGGCGAAACGGGAACTGGCCACAGCGTGTTTACGTTGGCTGCGGACTCAACCCGTCAACCGTGCGCTTCCTCTGACGTTTACGAAGTAGCGGATGAGCCAGAGTGGATATGGATGTTTCTTAATTAGTGATCTGGAGGAGAAGTCTCTCAGCGAGCCATGGCTGCACCGACGTTAGTTTCCATTGAAACAATTCGGATCTTACTGCTGGAAGACAACCCGGCCGATGCCGACCTATGCATTCGAAAGCTGAAAAGCGCAGGGCTCCCGGTGGACGTGGACGTGGCTCGAGTCTCCCAGGAAATCATGGAACGGGTTGGTTCCCGAATCTACGACGTAATTCTCTCAGATTACCACCTTCGCGACTGGAGTGGACTCGATGCCTTCAAGTGGTTCCGGTCATCGGGCTACAACAAGCCGCTTATTTTGGTCACGGAAACATTAGGGGACGAACTCGCGATCGAGTGCATTAAGGCAGGCGTGAATGACTACGTCTTGAAAGAGAACCTTGAGCGTCTTCCCGTTGCGGTCCGGAGAGCTCTGGATGAAGAAAGATTGCGAGAGGAGCGTGATCGGGCGGAGAAAGTGCTACGCGAGTCAGAAAAACAATATCGGCTACTATTTGATGCCAATCCTCAGCCCATGTGGGTCTTCGACTTAGAGACGCTGCGATTTATCACGGTTAACAATGCTGCGGTTCAGCATTATGGGTATTCGCAAAAAGAATTCCTTTCTATGACCCTCAGGCAAGTACAGCTTGAGGAGGAATTCGAATGTCTTCTGACTGCGGTAGATCCGCGGCGCGACCGTGGCGAGTCCTATGCAGAACTCTGGAAGCATCGGAAAAAGGATGGAACTGTGATCGACGTAAAGGTCAGTTCACAGCCCATTATTCTTGGGACGGTGAAGGCTCAACTCGTTTTGGCACACGATGTCACCGCCCAGCGGCGTGCGGAAGCGGATGTTCGGGCCAGCAAAGATCAGTTGCAATTGTTGCTCGACTCCACGGCGGAGGCGATCTACTCCATTGATGTTGATGGAGTTTGCACACTCTGCAATGCTGCGTGTCTTCGGTTGTTGGGTTACAGTCGCGACTCCGAACTGCTTGCAAAGAACATGCATGCGCTGATACACCACACCTGGCCGGATGGGCGCGCCTACCCCGAGGAGGAATGCAAGATTTTCAAGGCTTTCCGGCAGGGGAAGGGGACGCACGTGACGGACGAAGTTCTTTGGCGCGCGGACGGAACCAGCTTCCCCGCTGAGTACTGGTCTTATCCCATACGCCACAACGGTCCGGTTGGAGGCAGCGTCGTCACCTTTTTCGATATTACTGAGCGCAAGAAGTCCGAGGAAGCTCTGAGGCGATCGGAATCACGGTATCGCTCAATTATTGAGAGCGCACCTTATGGCATTTTTCGCGTTGACCAGAATGGTCGCATCGCCATGGCAAATTCAGCCTTCGCAGCTATGCTTGGTTACCAAGCTCCAGACGAGGTTCTGGGCCTCAACACAGGTGCGGACGTTTATCTCAACTCGACGGAGCAGCAACGCGCTCGTGATTATGCATCCGAAGATCCCGCGGTTGGTTACGAGGCCAAGTGGAGGCGTAAAGATGGAAAAACGATAACGGTGCGACTCGGTGGGCGGCGCCTGCCAGATGATGACGAGCTTCCGGGCGGGTTCGAAGTCTTTGTTGAGGATATCACCGCACATCGATCTCTCCAGAAGCAGTTTGAACACGCCCAAAAGATGGAAGCAGTTGGCCGATTAGCGGGCGGAGTCGCCCACGACTTCAACAACCTGCTCATGATTATCAGCGGGTACGCACAGCTTCTGGACGAGTCCTCTGCTGACCCCAAGAAGGTAGTTGAATACGCCAGCCGCATCCAAGATGCTAGCTCCAAAGCCGCCACGGTGACTCGCCAACTGTTGGCTTACAGTCGGAAACAAGTGCTCGAACCAACTGTCCTCGATGTTAGCTACGTAGTGAAGGACCTGGCGAAAATGTTGCCACGTTTGCTGGGAGAAGATGTCGAAACAGTGATGGATCTCGATCCTCAGGTCGGTACAGTGCGGGCTGATCGAGGTCAGATTGAGCAGGTCATCATGAACTTGGCGGTGAACGCAAGGGATGCCATGCCACAAGGTGGGCGTCTCACCATCGCGACGAGTAACGTGGCACTGGACGCCTCTTACTACCAAGGCGTCGAGGTCCCGCCAGGGCAGTACGTCTTGTTGGCGGTCAGCGATACAGGCATGGGCATGAACGCCGAGACTCAAGTTCATATTTTCGAACCGTTCTATACGACCAAAGAAGCAGGAAAAGGCACGGGGTTAGGTTTGGCGACGGTCTACGGAATCGTGAAGCAGAGCAACGGATTCATCTGGGTTTACAGTGAACCGGACAAAGGCAGCATTTTCAAGATTTATCTTCCCCGTGTCGATGCTGCTGCGGATTCCGACGAGAGCCTCCAACTAGTCCATGCGCCATCCGCAGGGACTGAGACAATTCTCTTGGTGGAGGATGAAGCCGCCCTTCGCAACGTATGCCGAGTGTACTTGGAATCCAAAGGTTACACCGTGTTGGAGGCCGGCAATGCGAAAGAAGCGATGAGGATTTGCCAGAGCCATGATCGCCCGATTCACGTGCTAATCACAGACATCGTGATGCCTGGCTTGGGAGGATTGGAACTGGCCAAATCCGCATTGGAGCTGCGGCCGCCGCTTTCCGTTGTTCTTGTGTCCGGATACACAGACCGCCCGTTAGACCGCGAAGCGATAGGCTTCGGAAAATTCCTGCAAAAACCATTTAGTTTCGACGCCTTGGCTCGTACCGTCAGATCGCTCTTAGATAAGAATCGAGAAATACTTGTTATCGAGGACAGCGGATTCATGCGAATCGCAGTGCAGAGAGCACTTACCCGAGCGGGATACACCGTCCACACCGCGAACCACGGAGAGGCGGGTCTACGCGCAGCGCGTGGGACACTACCTGATTTGATTGTCTTGGACCTCGTGTTACCGACAATCTCAGGCCTCGACGTACTTAAAGCGCTGAAGAAGGATGCCATCACAAAGAGCATTCCCGTGATCGTCCTCGCGGCACTTTCAGAACCAACCAAGCAAGAGCTGTTAAATGAGGGTGCCGCAGCTTGCGTGGAAAAGTCGGACAAACTACTCGAAAACGATTCTGTAGCTTTGATTCAGACCGTCACGCAGGTTGTGGGCAAAGCGAAAGCATCGAGGGGATAAAAAACGGGTCTCATCCTGCTCCACCAGAGAAGTTCGCGTGGCGTAGCAGAATGACAAG
>Ga0182018_10001968_pt1 | contig 21802 bp, 28 predicted proteins | sample 812P2MmetaG_FD_120490 | JGI IMG/M metagenome (GOLD analysis project Ga0182018, IMG submission 120490) | Permafrost microbial communities from Stordalen Mire, Sweden - 812P2M metaG | ecosystem: Environmental > Terrestrial > Soil > Wetlands > Permafrost | place: Sweden: Stordalen | collected...
CGTAGCCGCGATGCGCGCAGTCGCCGAGAACCTGGTTCGCGCCTCGATGACGAGCGTGGACATCTGGCGCGCGATCGAGCGGCTCGAAGCCCAGGGCTGGAACGAACAGGCCATCGGCGATGCCCTCGCCTTGCCGGTACGCACCGTCCGACGCCTGAAGCTGCTGGCGCATCTGCATCCGGCGATGCTCGACGTGATGGCGCAGGGCAGCATGCCGAACGAAGACCAGCTGCGCACGATAGCGGCCGCCACGGGCGAGGAACAGGCGCAGGTCTGGAAGAAGCACAGACCGAAGAAGGGCCAGACCGATGTGGCCTGGTATGAGATCGCCCGCGCCCTCGCGAAACGCCGCATGTCCGCCTCCGCCGCCAAATTCGGCGACGATCTGGCGAAGGCGTACGGCATCGTTTGGGAGGACGACCTGTTCGCCCCGGCGGACGAGGACAGCCGCTATACGACCAACGTGGAAGGCTTCTTCGGCGCCCAGCAGGAGTGGCTGCAGAACAGCCTGCCGGAGCGCGGCACGCTCGTGCCGGTTGACGAATACGGCCACGTTCAACTGCCGAAGAAGGCCGAGCGGGTCTTCGGCAAACCCGGCAAGACAGATCTCGTCGGACACTACATCGACGTGCGCACAGGCGAGGCTCAGACCGTCGCCTACCGGCTGCCCCAGCCAAAGAAGGCGGGCAAACCCGTCGATGGCACCAAGGTCACGCCGGGTGCGGTGGGTAATGGTGCGGAGGATGGTGGCGAGACGCCAACCGCGAAGACGCGGGCGGACGTGACGCAGAAGGGGGTGGCCATGATCGGCGACCTGCGCACCGACGCGTTGCATCAGACGCTCGCCGATACGCCGATCGAGGACGACACGCTGTTCGGAATGCTGATCCTGGCCTTCGGCGGCGACAACGTCACCGTCGAAAGCGGGAGCGATGTCCGCGGCACCGATCGCCGGACGATCTGCCACGCGATCACCGAAGGGGGCGTGCTGACGGCTGACCGTGACCTGTTGCGTAAGGCCGCCCGTGAGATGCTGACCGGTGTCCTGTCCTGCCGGGAGAACCGTTCACAAAGCGGGAGTTTCGCCCGGATCGCGGGGGAGGCGATCGGCGCCTCTGTCCAATTGCCGAACATGGCGACGGAAGACTTCCTGTCCTGCCTGTCGCGCGGCGCACTGGAGGCGGCCGCGAGAACCGAGGGGGTCAATATCGCACCCCGCGCGAAGGACACGCGGTCGCGGCTGGTCACGCGCTTCAAGGACAGGACCTTTGTCTGGCCGGGTGCGCTCTTCCGTCTGACAGTGGAGGAGCAGGCGGCTGACACCGGACAACGCCACACCCGCTCTGGCACGGGTTGGGTCAGTCCGGTGCCCGGCGAGGAAGGCGAAGGCGGCGATGCCGCTGTGCCAGAGACCGGTGAGGAAGAAGCCGCCGGTTTCAACGACGAAATGCCGGTGCGTGAGGCCGCCTGATTTGATCGAGGCATCTGCCCTGGCCGTCATGCCAGGGCAGATACGCTTTAACCCGAGGACACGGTCATGACCCTTTGCTCACCCGATGGCGCCGTCATGCCCCGCACATCGTCCGCCGCCGGGCGGCACTGGCCGCGCTTGAAGCGGAGATGATCGCCGCCTGCGAGACAGCGGCTCTGGCCACCCGTTCTGTAACGGACGGCCCTCTCGATTGTGAACGCTGGGACCGGGCCACCTGGCATCGCTATCTCGCCGCCGCCATGCGGCTGGAGACTGTCTATGGCCCCCGCATGCGCCGTCTTCGCCAGGAAATCGGCCAGCTCGAACGGTTGATGACATTGCAGATCTCGGCCTGACCGGTTGCCGGATGTCCCCTCCCCTTCCCTGCTCCGCCGATAACGCGCACCGGCAGTGAACGCCCCTGGGTCGGCCTGGTTCACGGGCCAAAGACCATTCTCGGACGTCAAGGCGGGCAAGGCGCGTCATGCTCGATGTGGCGGACCGCGGCCCGGCGCGGCCGTGATCATCTGTTTGACCGCATGAGGTTCCTCACCGCTATCTGGTGCGGTGCCAACAGGGCGGACAGGTGAAGCACGGCCGGCGCCAAGGACTTCGGGCAATGAACCCGCGAGCTCCCGTCGAACCCCTCCTTCCGGCCAGCGAACACGGGCCGCCTCCCCGGTCATCGCGGACGGCGGACGTTGAACGTGGGAACGGCCAAAGCGGTTCGGTTGGGGATCGGTGGCATGAAGCCGGACAGACAACCAGTCCATCGAGTGAACAATCCACCGCGCCGGGCAGGGAGATCGTGGGATTGCGGACCTTGGGGTGGGTCGGTCATGGATCTGCGATCTTTCTCCGCCTCACGGGAAATGCCAGCGTTGTGTCGGCGTCACCCCCTCGGATGCGCGCGGTTTAGGCCGGACGCCGTCCTCCGCGAAAGGGTGGGTCCTCCCCATGCTCGCTCGCGAGGGCGAACTGCGCGTGGCTCCGGTCCCGCGAAACCGCGCCTTTCTCTCCGGCCGTCTCTGCCCGGCCAGAAAAACCGCACCCGAGGGGGAGGACGCCGACACACCGCCGGCGAGACCTCCCGGGCAGAGAGAAAGATCGAGATCATGACCCGGAAATCCACCCAGACAGTCGCGAAGACCACGACGCCTCGCTTCCAGGCGGCGCGCCAGTCCATCACCTTCGAACTGATCGTCAGACTCGCCCCGCATCAAGGCCTGACCGACAACCTCGTCCGCACCTTCGGCCTCGAACCCGTCCACTACGACAGCATCCGCGATGCGACCGCGGAACACATCGGCCGCGCCGCGAAAGCCTTCGGGACGGCGCTGAACGAGAAGGCCCTGCAAATCCACCTGCAACGGATCACCGGCGCCTTCGTCGGCTCCGCCTTCGGGGCCGCCCAGTTCTACGGCACCAAGAAGTCGGCGGCGATGGAACTCACCAGCAAGCTGCTCAACGACGATCGCGACGAGGACCGCGAAGGTCCGGCCGGGTTCGAAAGCAAGGCCGAGCGTGCCCGCCTGTTCGCCGCCGAAATGGCCCTGCAATCCTTTGCTCTGATGGCCGCCGCCGAGGGTGCGATCACCGCCTACGCGGACCTCACCGGCGACGAGTGGAAGCCCTACGAGGCACCCCTGGCACCGGCCGCCGGTGTGTCCCGCAAGTCCGCCGCCGTTGAGATGGCCGCCTTCGAATTGGCGGCCTAACCGCCACGGCGGAGGCGGAACCCTTCGGGGTTCCGCCTTCAGCTGTCGGCCTCGAAGACCAACGCCGCCCCGCAGCTTCGCCCTGCCCCGGCACCCCACCCGGACGTTCAGTTTCCTGCCAAATCGATGCGAAGAAACTCGGCCGCAGATCCTGTACTGACTCGTCTGTGAAACACGTCTGGGAACGTCAACCAGCGTTACTTACGTGGCGGTGGGGTCGTCCAGTGTTCCTGCACGACGGTGTCGGTCAACGCGGAGCCCAGGGGCTGCTACACCAGCCACGTCTCCGCGAGCTTACCAGCCTGGACCCGGTAAAACTTACCGGCATATCTTGTCAATTTAAGGTGAATAATCAGGCGTACGGCCTGACGTAAACAAGGATAGCTGCACGCGGCCCAACTTGGGTTGTGCCACAACATCGCGGCCAGCAACCCCCACATAATGCCAAAGTGCTTGTAGGGCGTACGCGGGATGGTCCCACCAGGCTGGCAGATTAGGTCCCACAAGGAATCCTCCCTCAGAATGCACCACCCTCTTTAGCCTTTCCGGATCGTGCTATCTGGGCTGAAACGAACCCTTTGGGATTAGAAAATGACAGCCCGGGCGATCCCTGACCTCCGCATTGTGCGCCAGGACGTGACTGCCGGCACGGGTTGCAATGTCGATTTCCCCGCATGCATTCGGTTTCCCGGCTCCGGGAGAGCCATATCATGACGGTTGGCTGGATTTTCGAAGATGCCTGGGAACGGTATCTGGCCGCTCAGCCAGACGCTAACTTACCGCCCCCTGGTCCATTGCGGGTGCGGTGCCCATTTTGCGCGACCGATTTCGCCGCGGTACAGGAAATGCTCGACCACCTCCAGAATCGTCATCGGGGTGAACGACCGGTCCTCCTCTTAGGAGGCCGGGAACCGTCCGGCGGTGGCAGCGCTCAGATCAGAACCTCCATTCGGTTGTCGGAGGTGGTTGTGCAGAACTGCTCGGAAGCCAGGTTGGGATTGGATGGTGCGGCACCCGACATAGTGTCGGCGGAGCAGTTACAAGAGCTTCTCACGCATCAGCGAGATGCTGTGGTCGATATCGAGTTGATCAACCAATACGATCAGGTGGCGCAGCCGATCCGGTCTTCATACCGCTTGATCGCCAGGATCCCCGACAAACGAGCATTGGATGCAGTTGATCGGGCTTTCAAGCGGCATCTTGCGTCCGATGCGCTGGATTTCCGCGCGGTGGATGATTTCCTGTCTGACCGATCCTGCGCCGGCGTCGCGCGGGATTACGCGGCAAGGCTCGCCGCCTATGTCCGCGGCCGCCTTGTCAAGGACCGGCCGCTAAACGCCTCGCCGACACTTCCGTACGCTCGATATCGTGAGCTGTATGGTGAGGCCCTGGACGGTCTGGACCCCTATCGTCGACCGCTGTCCGATCTCGTTTGTTCGGTCATCCGCTTCGCACTGAATATTTTCTCCGTGCCTTCTTCAACAGGCTACGCGCCGTTGGACGGCGCATTTTCAACCCTGGAACGTTTGGCTGGATATGGATCGGCACGTCCGGTGTCAGCACTTGAGGTCCAAACCGCAGCGAAAACCGTGGAAGTTTGCCCGTTGGATGATGGCGTATCGCGCGTCCTGGCTTTATGGCAACGGCTCCGCGATCGCCCTCAATGGACGCCGTCTATTGAAGAGGAGTGCCGTCAAGCTGCCGGAGCCCGAGCGCTCGACGCACCCGACAAGCAAAAAGTACTCGCATTATGGGCGGGATCCGCCCTTCGCGCATCTGCCGATGCGAGTGAGCCACTAAGCCTCTTGTCCGCTACCCATCCGTTTGGCGCATGGGCAAGCGGTGAACGAAACAAGGCTGCCCAATGAGCGAAATCACGGACCACCAAACTGATCCACAGAGCCAAGGTAGCGATAATTCCGTCGCTCCAGACACAGCCAAAGTGCACGCGCCAACTCCAGTGGCCGTATCGCCAACCTTGACGGCATACTATGCCGCCTCGCAACCCAAAATGTCAGACTGGATCAAGGCCGTACGCGAACACGCCCGGCGGGAGTTCGATCCTTCGGATGTCGAGGATGCGCTCGATCGATTGAACGAGCGCGACCCGTCACTCCGACGGACATTTGCTCTATCGGATAGTGCGCGATCGGTAGCCTCAATCCGGCGTTGGATCGAAAGCGCCACCCAAAAAGCTCTGAAGGATCGTCTCCCAGAGTTGACCGTCGATCCCACGGCACCTGCCTCCGAGCGGGTTGCCAGAATCGCCAGCGGCCTCGCGCCCCAGTTGCGATCCAAAGACAAGAATAACCGTATGGCCGCCGAACACACTCTGCGCCTGGGCATTCGATTGGTGCTGGACAGACGCGAGTATGAACCAGCCGATGTCCTGTCGGCGCTGTATCGTCCCCTCTCCCAGCAGGAGAAAGATGCGTCCCGACCTGCCTCAGCCGAGGTGCGCCGGCGACTCGAAAGGGCTGGTATCTCCCAACTGCGCGATCTCGCACTCATCCAGGCGTACTCGATAGACCGGATTGCTCAGGCTGAATGGGCACGACGTGACGCACAGGATCGTGCTCATGCACTCACGGAAGAGTTACGGAAGGAAGGCCAGAGGGTTGCCGAGATGAGCTCGCAACTGGAAGCTAGCGAGGCGAGCAGGACGGCTCTCCAAACAGAGATCGGTAGGCTCCAACAGACGATCAATGATACCCGGCAAATTGGCGCTCACGGAACCGCCGATCTGCTGGCACGCTACCGATCGTTTTTGGTTGGCCGGCTTGACCCTCTTTGTGCAAATGCCTCCGACGCGCTCGAAGAGCCGCCAGAATTCGAGGTTGCGACGGATCGGATTGCGTCAGTGCGCCGCGCCATCAAGGGGGAGGTTTCATGGCTGGACGAGTTTACGGGTTAGATTTTGGAACAACGAACAGTCTGATCTCTGTCATCCAAGGCGACGTCGCTCTCTCCCTCGTTGATCGAACCACGGGCCGTCCTCATCCGTCTGTCGTCTGGTATCGCGGCAGCGAGGTGGTCGTCGGCCGCACGGCGCGTGACCAACTCGACAGCACCGAAGGCGCCGCGCCACAAGGTTTGCTCCGGTCACCGAAGATGAAGCTCCGGCGCGGGGGAATGATCCACGTTGACGGGCGCGAGGTGGAACCCTCCGATGCCGTCAAGGAGGTCCTGTCGTTCCTGCGGACAGATGCGCTGGCGCCACGTCCGGGCGGCATTCCCCATGACGTCGATCGGATTGTGATGACGATCCCTGTTGATTTCGAGGGGCCGCAAAGGCGCGACTTGCGCATCGCCGCGCGTAAGGCAGGGTTTGGCGTTGTGCAGTTCGTCCATGAGCCAGTCGCGGCACTCTATGCGCATCTTCGCAGTCTGCCGAACTTGCGCCGAGAGCTTGCTGAACTGGAAAACCGTGTTCTGCTGGTGTTCGACTGGGGCGGTGGGACACTCGATCTGACTCTGTGCCGCGTTCTCGGCGGAACGCTGACCCAGATTGCGAGCGTCGGCAACAATGAGATTGGCGGTGACGTCTTCGATGAACGTCTGCGCAACCTTGTGCGCACTCGTTTTGGGCGCGAGCACAAACTTGATGACGTCACGGCTTTTGAAGCACCAGGGATGGGCGCACGGCTGCTGTCCCAGTGCGAACTGATGAAGATTGAACTTTCTTCCGGCAGCGACTCGGAGAGAGTGTTCATCCGAGACTTTGCGCAGATCGACGGGGTCGGTCGCAACCTCGTCGTCCCGCTCAGTCGTGCCGATATGGAGCGCGAGAGCGATGCGCTGGTTCGGCGCGGCTTGGCGATGATCGACGATCTCCTGAGCAGTGTCGGCCTCGATTATGCTGATGTCCATAGGTGCCTTCCGACCGGTGGGATGGTGAACATGCCTATGATCCGCAACGGCTTGGTCGAGCGGTTCGGCGGCAGAGTTCCAAAACTGCCAAATGGTGACCGCATTATTTCCGAGGGGGCCGCTTGGATCGCACATGATGGGTTGCGACTCACCCTCGCCAAGCCCCTCGAACTTCGGGTTGCTGACGGGTCTGGTGCCGGGCACTACCACGTTCTGGTTGAAAAGGGCGTGCAGATGCCGGTCGAGAACCAGACTGTCGCCGTGGCCAAACATCAATTCCTTTGCACCGATCCGCGTAACGGCGTCGCCGTGTTCGAAGTGTTGAAACCGAAGCGCGTCGGCCTCGTTCAGCCTACTGACCAGCGTGAGACACTGTGCGAGGTCCAGGTGGAGGTTAACCCGAGGAGCCAGCCCTTGCTCGAACGGCTTACCTGCGAGGTAAGTATCGATCACGACTACGTGGCCAAGGTGACTGTTCGTTCCCTGGGACGCGGTTCGCAGGCAACGGAGGAGATCCACCGGCTCGACTTTGGGTTGGCCCTACCGGTTGGGACCGCGCAGGTGCCATTGAGTACGGGTACTGGCGTTCAACGGTCCGCTGGCCCCGGAAACCGCGACCAATTTGGTTCCGCACCGATATCTGGTGCTCCCGGAGCCGTGGCGTTTCGCCCCAATGTGGTATTCAGGCCGGACGGAGCCAACGCGGAAAGGTTCCGAAGCGCTGTAGCGGGAGACCTTGCGGAAACGATATGGCCCGACATGTTCAATCCGAACCGCCGGGAGGCCACCCCTTACCAGCTCGACGAGGCATCGTACTATTGGCGGTGCGCAGTCTGCCGACGCACCCTCTATCAAATCCAGTCTGAGCCACTGACGGATCGCTGCCGTCCTGACGTATGCCGCCCGAAAATCCAAAACGGCCACGTCGCGGGCGGGACTGAAGCACCGGATATTGCGGCGCTTCCCGACCCAATGTAGTCGGCTTGGGATGTTCCTGCAGTGCCGATCTGACCGTTGAACACTTCGACTTCAATATTCTTCTTTGCGCAAGCGTCGTACGCCCAGATCATATTCAATTTCGGGCGGTTCTTAACCTGAATTATTATTTCACAAGAGGCTTCCCCGCGCTACCACAGCATCGCCTGACTGGAACAGCTTTTTTAGGGTTTTCTGGTCGACGCCGGCGTCTTCCATTAGGGTCTTGAGACCTTCCATCAGCTTCTCATCCTTGAGGTCCTCGATGGAAATGTCCTTGTAGATGTCTTTTGCCTCGGGCGCGCCGATCGTCAGGGCCCGTTGGAACATGTCGTCGGCGGAACTCTCGATGTTCTGCTTGCAGGAGACCTCGTTCACTTGGCCTCTGCGCACGAGATTCTCGGGGGGTGAGGCCTTCCAGAAGTCCAGGAACTCCTTGACCATCGTTTCGCGAAATTCTTTTTTCTTGGCGTCGAACTGGCCTTTCAGCGCTGCCTGGTAAGCCTCCGTCATCTTAAGCAGACGGCTGAGCTCCCTCTTGAACTGCTCCTTATCCTTACGAAGGATGACCTTGCCTCGTCCCTTCCAGTCATAGAAAAAAGTCCGCTCGATCGCGTCTCGTTCGCGTTTCAGATCGGTCTCGCTGATCTTCAGCGTCTCCCTCCCGCGGTACGACCAAAAACTCACCTCGAACTTCGACGAAAGATCGACAGGAATTCTCAGCGTTGACTCGATATCCCGCCGCAGCCCGGCATCGTCGAACTTCAAGAAGTGGGGCAGAAGCCTGATCTTGCGCGAGCTGAGCACCGCGTTGGTTAAGCGAAGCTCGACGAACTGCACTTCGGACACGAACACCGTCAGACGGCGGGTCAGGTCGAAGGGGCGCGGCGGATTAGCCTTCAGGTCCGCCTCCATCATCTCAACCTTCATTGGCTCTAGTGCATTATGCCCGATCTCCTGCGCAGGCGGCGGCTCAGCCTCGGCTCCAGCCGCGTTTGTCTCTGGGGGCGGCGTGGTGCCGGAAGCGACGGCGACCGCCGCAGCTGCGGGAGCGCCCAGCACCACAGCGTTGGGACGCTCCGCTGACATCGATACCGCCTCAACATTCCTGCTGACGGGCGCATAGATCATCGTACGCTCGTCTGAAATGATCACACCGATTCTGACGCCAGGCTGCTCGCGCAGATCGAAATGGGCGGCCTTGCTGGCGTTGCGGATGATCGCCAGCGCATCGGTGTCGCCATAGCCCATCCGATAAACTTCCGGATCAGTGTCGAGGATCACCGTCAGCGACAGATCCGGTAGGTCGGGCATCCGCTCAGCGAGCGCGCGCGCCACCGCGGTGGTCACGCCAGGGGCGATCACGGCGAGGCGCTGGCGCGCATTTCGAATCATCTCGATCACCCTGTCGTCACTGGCGGTGGTAAAGGTGCGGTTCATGTCAAGTGGCCCTGCCGTGGAACTCGAGAAATGGCGACGTGGCCTCCGTTACATCCACGGCAGCGCGGCCGAACTCCAGGAACTCGGGCCAGAAAACAGTGTCGCTGAACCCTCTGGGCAAGCGCAGCGACACAGTCGTCCTGTCCGTGTTTTGAGCATGTCATCGACACGGCTCGGACCAGCTTCGACTTCCCCGCGATCTTTTTGCTCCCCTTCTGAACACTAAAGCCGATCCTCCCGCTCGCCAGCGACGCCGTCGTCCGCACCGGATCCCGAGTCCGATGACGATGATGCTGGCTCACGTCGCGCGAGTGCGTCGAGCGTCAGTCGCGTGTCACGGATCGTCAGTTCAAGATGTGCCATGGCTCCCTCGAGTTCGCTGTAGTTGATCGACCGTCTTTCGACGGGCGTCATCGGGTGTTCCGGTGGCGGGGGTGACGCAGGCACCTGCTCCACGTCAATCCGAATTGCGGGTGGCCGTCCCCGACCACGGCCGGGCTCGGGGCGGCGCGGCGGCGAAATCTCGTCGCGGAGCGGCGCCAATCCCGCCAACCCGAATAGCCGCCGTTTGGATCGGTGCGTGACCTCGATGACGATTTCGTCCGCGCAGAGGCCGGTCAATAGTTCCAGTGCGTTTTTCGCCGCCATCCCGAGTCCTCGGGCGAGCGATGTCGCGGAGATCAAGGGGGCCGCGGCCAGTATGTCGATAGCGGTTGCCGCGCGTGAGTTGCTGCGCCGTCCCTCCACGGCGCGGCGCGCGCTGAACCAGGAGCGTTCCATGTCGAGAAGCGTTTGTCGCCCATCGTCGGCTTCGTCGGCGAGCGCCTTCAGGAATACCGGGACCCAGTCGTCGATCGCCCAGGGCGTCTCGGCGCGTAGCGCAGCGGCGCCGGTCAATGGAACGGGTGCGCGGAAGACGCAATGGCGGGTCCAATATCGGACCAACGCCGCACGCATTGGCGGTCGCGTACCGTCGCGATCGAGCCAGGCGTGCACCCCAAGCGCGGCCGAAAGCAGCGGGCTAATCCGGGCCTCCGGTCTCGCAAGCGCGGCTTCCGCCTGTTGAACCTCGCCCTCCTGGTCAAAATCCGGCACTGTCAGCCACTGATGTAAAGTGAGCGCGTGGCGCGCCGCGTCGAAAATCACGCCGCGATCGATGATGCGCATCGCGTGGTCCATTCGAAGGCGTAACCCTTCGAGCACGGCCGCGAGATGCCAGGGATCGATGAGTTGACCATCAACTGCCGCCTGACGGCGTACAGCTTCGAGCCTGGCGCGATAGAGGAACGCCGGCAGGAGGGGATGCCCGTCGAGGGCCTGATCCAATCGAGCGATGGCCCGTGACGCGCGCTCAAGGCTGCCAGCGAGCGCGGGATCCACGCGGATCCAGGTGGTGACGGGCCCAGGAATTGGTTGATCGAGCATGGTCCTCTCCCAAACCGGTTCTGGTGGGCTCGTCGCGTGGACGCATTGTCATTTCCTGAGCCAGGGTAAAATCAATAGGTTAGACATAGAATTACGTCAACCTCGTTAATACGTAATATAGGGTCATTAATAGTTTTGATGCCTCCTCTGCGGGGCTGACCCTGCAACGTCTCGCGTTGTTTGTGGTCGACGGACGCGCGAAATCGCACCAAATGAGCCGTCGATCCCGTCCATGGATGGGCTTCATTCCCCCAATCGCGTCAAATTCGCCGCTGAAAGCCTGGGAATAGTGACAATCTGGTCGCCTGCCCGCGTCGCGGGTGGGTTGCGCGGTTGAGCTGGCGCTCGCCATATGGCCACCTCTGCAAACGGCCGTTTACGGATAACCTGTGGAATTGTAAAAACGGACTTCGAAAGAGGAGCAACTCGCGAAATGGCGGCGAAACCCCGGAAAACCGCCCTCCCCGGCCGTTTGGTCGGCTACGCGCGCGTCTCCACCGAGGAGCAAGGCACCGATCCACAGCTCGACGAACTCCGTGCCGCGGGCTGCGATACGGTGCTGGAGGAACACGCGTCCGGGGCCGATCGCACCCGGCCGGTGCTCGCCCGCCTGCTACGCGAGATCCGTCCCAGCGAGACTCTGGTCGTGGTCCGGCTTGACCGCCTCGCCCGCTCAGTCAGTCATCTGCTCGCCGTCATCGAAGAGCTTGAAGCCAGGGGCGCGCATTTCCGCAGCCTCCATGATCCAATCGATACCTCAACGCCGCAGGGCATGTTCTCTTTGCAGGTGCTGGGGGCCGTCGCGCAACTCGAACGGGCGTTGATCGCCGAGCGCACCAAGGCCGGGCTGAACGCCGCGCGTTCTCGTGGCCGGATCGGCGGAAATCCTGGCCTGCGCACCGGCGACGCGGATGCTATCCGGAAGGTCCGGGCCAGCCGCGCCGCCGCGCATCTGGACGGCGTTCTCGAACAACTTGATTCGTGGCTTCCGACCGTGCGGCGCATGCGGCCGGACCAACCCTGGGGCGATGTCGTCCGGGTCCTGAATCGCGGCAACGGCGCGACCTGGACGGTTGAAAGGCTTCGCCGCACTGTCCGGCGACTGGTGACGGAAGGCCTCATCGAAGCGTCTTTGCTAGATCGCGCACGACCTCAAACGGGCGACGACCGGCTGGTTAGGTTGGTGGCCGGCATCAAGGCGGCGGCGCCGGATCGGACGTTGCAGCAAATCGCCGCACAACTCGAAGCGATGCACGAACGTACGCCACGAGGTGGGACCCGATGGCACCCTTCTTCCGTGAAACATCTCCTTTCCAAGCGGACTGCTTTAGAGTGAGCAGATCACTCATCTCCGAAGGCTGGCCCTGCCCCCCTTACTACTCATACCTTCTTGATCTCGTTCATGAATCAGCGGCTTCGGTGGGGACAATTTTTTGGGCCGACAGAGAGTCAATACGGCACGCAGACAAACACCGTAATCGCAGAACAGCGGCACCTCACCGCGCTATAATTCTGATCATGAACGCCTCGTTGACTGACCATTGATGATGTCGCCCACGCTATTTTCGAGCGGAGTCCGAGGATTTGGCGGAAGCACTTGGTTACGCTGAAAGCCTAGGTTACGGATTGTCAGGACACGTCAAAACGGTGATGTGCCGTGCACACAGGAAGACCGTTGCGTTATTGAAGCCCGTAATGAAGCCGCCGAGTCCGCCAAGGATCGCACAGATGGCCACAACGACAGCGCCCATCTTTTGCAAGCGCGTCAGTATCAGGCGGTGACGCACCTCGACACGCTTTCCATCCCAGAAAAGCTCTTTGTCGGTGTTGATGCCTAACCGGCCAAGATCCTCGATATTGATGGGATCAACGTCGGAGGGCCATCCGAGGGGTCTGTCTTCGGTCACCCCTTCTTGTCCTCTTCCAACGCGGCAAGCCGTTTGTCGATGCTCTCAAGCCGGTCGGCAATTCGATTCAGTGCCTCGTCATGCTTGCCGACAATGTCCTGCAAGCCTTTCAGGCTCTTCAGAGCTTCCAACAGCTCGCTGATCGGTGTCTTGGACAATTTCTCAAGATAGGCGGTGCAGCAGCCGATCAGCACTGTCTGATAGGCCTTTGGCATCCTTCTTGATCTCGCGAAGGATTCGAGCCGCCATCCGCTGCTGAACTTGAGTGCCAGCCGGGTTGCGGATAGGTTCAGAGTGGCCCGCAGCCTTCTTTCCGGCCACTTTGGATGAGCCTCGCGGCGACGGGTTTGACATTTTTTTCATTCGGAATTGACACGTACCTGTGGATTCATCGTCATTCAATATAGGCTGATTTGGCGCGCTTGTGTAGGGCTTGTCGAGCCCCTGCCCTTCTGATTTACGGCAGACTAGCAGACCTGTTTGCTAGCTTTCATCGAACCTCGGCAGACCGTTCCGCGCAAACCAATCGTTGATGGCTTCCACCAGGATGTGCTGCACCTGAGTGTCACGCTGGATGGCGACCATGTTCAACTGTTTGACCGCTTCTGGCTCTAGCCACGCCACTGCGGCCCGCTTACCGACACGGGACGGCGAACGATAGCTCTGTCCCCTCCCCTGCCCGACTGCCGGCTCCAGTGTGGGTGTGGGTCGCAACGGCTCCTGTACGGCTGGGGCTAACGCGGTTGGCGCCGGTTTGTGGGTCAGCGGAGGTCTGATTGCCATTATCGCTGTTTCCATGTTTGCAAGTTTGCCAGCAAATCCGTGATCTCCTTTGCTGCAGCGCCACCCGGCTCAAACTCACCTGCCGTCCTGCCGTCGATCAGACAATGCTGATAAGCGACGCGCTGACGGATGATGACCGGGCTGACGATACCGCCCTTTTCCTGAATGGCCTCGATGGCTTCTTGCACGACGCGTGAGCGGATCGGTGCGGAGTTGATGACCACGGCGGCTTGCTTGTTTGCCAGTCTGCAGAGGTCGAGCGTGGCGGAAATCGCCGCGATGTCGAACGTCGCCGGGCGGCAAGGGATGACCACGAGATCGGCCGCCCTCGCTGCCTGTAATGCAGAATGGTCGGCGTGTGGCGCGGTGTCGATCACGGCGAACGTATAACCGTCCGCCCCTGCCCTATCGATCTCTTTAGCCAGCGATGCTGGATGAGCTGGGGTTATATCCGGTGGCCGGTCCCCTCGCCTGCTTGCCCATTCGATAGCGGAGCCCTGCGGGTCCAGATCCATCAGAATGACCTTGTGGGACTCCGCCGCCAGCGTGGCTAAGTGGATCGCCAAGGTCGTCTTCCCGTTACCGCCCTTCTGGGAAATCACGGCGATTGTTTTCACGGTTGCCCGCACTCCAGGTTGCCCGTTTGCCGGTTACAATGTTAGCCCGCATTCATGCAAGCCCGCATGCTGGCACACTTGTGCGCCGATAATCAGGAATGCCGGCGCGCCCGATTACACGAAATCAAGGATACCGGCTTACGGGCACACCAGGACACCGGCATGCTTGGTTGATTGTTTGCAGGCTTTCACGTTTTCCAGATTACGTGTGAGCTAGTTAGCCGGGGAGGGGTGCTATAGAGCCAGGGTTCCTCTTGATTCAATTTTCCAATGCTTCGATGCTCGCAGAAGGCGACCATGCCCCATCGGCCACACGTCGCTGGCCCACCAGAAACCGGCCTAGCCGAATGTTTCCAGTATCATAACGCGCTGGACAGCTTCGTCTTGCGTGCCGAGGTCACCGCCTCGTCTGTCGGCGCCGCAGGATCGGGCGGAGTAACGCCATCAGAATTCGGCCCGGACATTCAGCCGCGCCCCGAAACGCCTCGTCGTGCAGGAAGTCCTGAACGACCTCAACGGTGGCAAGATCGAGGATGATAGGGTCGTCGTGGAACTCATCACGGGCCCGTGCCGCGGCACTTTTCCCGATGCTACGCAAGACGGAATCCGCGCGATTGAGGAACTCAAGGTCGAGCGCGCCGCTGAAGCGAAGGAAGCTTCCACGAAGCGAGCGGAACATGATCAGCGACAGTGTGATGAACAGCGGAAGGCAGAACGCGCTTCAGCCGCCATGGCCGAAAAGAGGTCAGGTTCCGCGATGCCTTTCTTCAGTTGGTCCAACCTCAGGACGCGCAGCAGCGTGGCTATGCGCTTGAGCGGTTCCTGAATCCGCAACGCAGCGACTGTCACCAGCCGGTTCTTGGGCGGGAAGGGGGTTTCATCTCGCAACGCATTCCGCGCCTGCCGTGCGAGATCGGCGTTGCTGGTGCCATTCCTGGCGATCTGCTGGAGCGTACCGCAGTAGGTCAGGTAGTTCCGATATCTGCTCTAACGCATTCAACGTCGCCTCAAATGCTTCCTCTCTCGCTGCTTGGGACATGAATATTCTCCCTAGGATTTGTTGCTCGAATATCGTGCATTATATTCAATACTCCGCCAGGCGACACAACAACCGAGGCAATAATATTGCTATCTCGTTTCCGCGCAATTTTCTTGCGCGACTCGGATCGGACGGGCGAAAGGGGAGCGCAACCTGTGGAGTCTACTCGCGGGGTGTGGAGTCTGTTCGCGCTAGGAGGCCTTGGCGATTGACGGCCGGGAAGGACGCAAAATCACCCCTCGGTCGCCCATATCGATCCTGGCGTCCGGGTAGGCTGCCGTTGCGAGCATCAGACACTCGCTGAAGTACTTCCGGAAGTCCCGGATGCGGGCGAATCCGGCGCCAAACTGGCCGTAAAGTGCGGGCCAGCCGACCTCCACATCCTTCTTCAGGGCGTGGAGTCTATACGCGAGCCATATATAGATATCGATCACCATGGACCGCGGCCCAATGGCCCTGAGCGCCGATTCGCTGAGCGGAACCGGGTGCTCCCGCAGGGCGCGGTAGAAATCCTCGTCGAGCAGAACCCTGTCTTGCCAAAGGGCTGGCTGGTCGCCGATCACGTTCGTCATGGTGATCTCGGTCTTCACAAAACCGCCGCGGCTCTTGATCTGGGCGCCGGCGCGGTCGGCGAAGAAGGTAAGGGAACATCCCGAAATCCGGCGGGCTTGCTCGTTCACGAGCCGATAGGTGGTTCCCCCGATCGACAGCCCCATAGTGCCTAGCCAAACCCGCATACTGCGGCCTAGTTCTATCTCACGCGACCCGGTGCGGATCGCCTCGCTCTGCAAGAAAAGTAGAATGAAACGAGCATACGAACCGTAGGGCAGACCGAGTGGCTTACTTTGCCTGTCTCGCCCGCTTTCGATGAGCATTGTCAGGTTATGTCCGTCCCGCTTCCAAACTAGCTCGGTCTGTGGCTTGTGCGGGAGGCTCGTCAGGGCAAAACCGCTGTATGTGAACCCCATCTTCTCAGCGTCGTCGCTCAAAACTTGGTAAGCTGCTTCAATCACCATACGTTCGTGTTTGGTAACGGCCTGTCGGCGCGCTTCTTCAATGCCCTCTTTGATGATTAACTGATGAACTTCGGCCATGGACGCACCGTTGCAGGATCGTTGTCGGTTTCGCAACCTTGGAGTCTGTTCGCGCAAGCTAGTAGGAAGATATTAGATTCCTTAGTTATTAGGGTATGCGAGTAGAATCCACGGGATAACAGCGAGTCGCGCGACCAGACTCCATGACGGGGGCGCGAGTAGACTCCAAATTTCCCCTGTGTATATTCACGGTATGTTCCCCGTCAGGGTCGCCCCGAGTCGCGTGGAAATCGTATATCGCCAACGGCGACTCGGGCGCGGCTAGACTCCACTCTTAGCAAGCCGCTTGAAGCCATTGATAACGGAATTTTCACGCCCAGATAATGCGGCATTCCGCGACCGGCGGAAGGCTTACACTGGGAAAGGTCAGACCATGGCTAAGCACAGCGAGTATTTCGTTGAAAAGCGGGCAGAAGACGGCAAGTGGGTGGTTGCCCTCCCGCATGCCGAGCGTGTGAGTGCGGTGAAAGACACCCAGCGCGATGCGATCGCGCGCGCGAAGGAACTGGCGCCAGAAGGGGTAATTCACGTCAAACAGGCGGACGGGAAATTTCGCAGGGCATGATGGCAGTGTGAGCGCGGTTGTTTTCCGACTGAAGCAATCGCGCGTCACAGACTGCTACGTCGCCCGGCGTGGCGCCGAGTGATGCAAGTTGGAGAAGAGCGGCAGACGGACAGCCAGGCCAAAGTCCGATAGGCTGCTAGGCGGGCCACCAATTGTTCGAACGACATGATTTGCAGGCCGTGGCACCTCTGGCGTGAGGCAATTAGGCGAAGCTCCCGCATCGGCGCCCTGCGTTAACCCGCCAACCGTTTGTTCGCACGGCGCGCGGCGATCTGGGTCGCCCCGCTTACCCTGAGACGGTAGGTGAGCATGACATCGCTTACCCCATACGTACTTGCCGCGGTTGCTTGCCTGCGAGAGTTCACGATGTGACAAGCTGCCTCGTTTGGGATGAGGAGGCAGCCACCCAGGAAAGCAGCCTCCTCCTCAATCACGCTGTTACGATCCCGAGTGCCGTCCGCGGATAGCAACGGTTTCAGAGGGTGTCCAAGGAAAAGGTGGGCCAACTCGTGGAACAGGTTGCTTCGTTGACGGACGGGAGCATGGGAGTCGTTGTGAACAATCGCCGTGCGTATCCCGCATGGAAAGACCACGGCGGAGAATGCCTCTCGATCAATCGCGAGGAAATGGTAACCCACAGCACGCCCGTCGTCACCGACCAGGCTGCTCAGTTTCAAAACAGTGACGTCGTAATGACCACAAACCGTCCAGGGATCGAGCGGCGACGTCGGAGCAAGACCCAGATTGGCCCTTATCTCAAGGGCGATTCGGTTCGCGCTGGTTTTGAAGCCATGTCGAAAAGCCATGCTGTCTCACAGGGTTCGGAGGCTCTCGTATGTAGCTCGCAAGACGCCCTCCAGAGCCAATTTTCCGGCGTCGCTAAGATTCGGATCCGCACGAAGAAGTGCCGTCATCTCGGCAAGAGTCTCGGCTCGGTTGCCTTCCGCGGAATCGATGAAGCTCTCCGCTTTCAGCCCGGACCACTTCAACAATGCGGCCAAGCCGTCAACGTCTGGCCTCTTGCCCTGCATCATCCTGGTCAGCGTCGAGGCGCCCACGCCGCTATCCTCGGCAACCTGTTTCCATGTTTTCCGCTGGGCCAGACGGTGCGCGTTCAGCGCCGCGCAGAACGCGTCGTTCTGAAAAACCTGCTTCATGGGGCCCTCCCTACGTTCGTCCGAATCTAACATGTGATTCGACACTTGCAATTGGTGGGAAATCTGGCATAATTGCAATATAGCAATTCACAGCCTAACTGGCAACACAAAGCCAGCGGGTGAGGGTTGGTCGACTCGCCGCACCGGAGGTAATGCCCTTCTATGAATGACTTTTCTCCTATTGGACGCATTGGCCGGGTCGATCCCTTGGCCGATCCCCTGGATGCGTTGCTCGCGGATATCGCGATCAATGTTCAGCTCCCGCCGGGTCTGCATGCGAAGGCGGGACGGCGTTACGCGGCCATTCACGCCTACGCCGGCCGGTCGGGCAGTCCGCTCGAAGGCCTCATCGTGCAGTTCTACACTCAGGGATCGATGGCCATCGATGCCACCAACTCCACGCGCGGAACCGATAACGAGTACGATCTCGATGCCGTCCTCGAAGCGATCTGGCCGCCGGGGACAACACCGTCAGACCGCCTTCATCTGCTCTGGTTGGCCCTGAAAGACTATCCCGGCTGCAAGGTGATCCGTCAGACACGGTGTGTGACGGTCCAATACGCGGATGGGATGCATGTCGACGTGACACCGTCGCGCCGGATACCTGGCACCAAGGATTTCGAAAGCGTGATCTTCCACGCGAAGCACGGCACCCCCACCAGCCTGCATGCCGAGATCCCGATGAACGCCTTCGCGTTCGCCTCATGGTATAACAGGAGAACTCCGGACGAGCAGTGGTTCTCGGCTGCATATAATCGCCGCACGATGGAAGCTCTCGAGTTGTTGGCGAAGGATGAAGCGTTCGTGCACGATGTGCCCGATCAGACTCCCCTTCCGCTCAAAAGCGTCACGACCGTCGCACTTCAGCTGAACAAACGTTTCCGCGATATCTGGAGCATTGACCGGCCCGGCCGCTGCCCGCCGTCCGTGATGCTGTCCTGTCATGCTGGTCATGCCGCGAAGCCGGGCCTGTCACTTTCGGAGGCGGCCATCAGGCAGGCCCGGTGGACTGCCCGAGCAATCGATGAGGCCGTCGCGGTCGGGCAACTGGTCGATGTGCGGAACCCGGAGATGAGCAGCGATAAATTCACCGACCGCTGGCCGGAGAATCAGACCCAGCAAAAGGCATTCGCGGTAGCCCTGCACTCGCTTGCGAACGGATTGGAGATGATTCGTCAGGGCGAGATTGAGCTGGAGGACGTCCAGGAGTGGCTGCGCGAATGCTTTGGGCCTCGCGTCGTCTCGCGTTCCATTAAGACGATGAATGACCGCAACGGTCGAATCCTGGCCGCGCGCCAACACGGCTATGGAGGTGCCGGCGGCCTGTATGTGCCAGCGGCTCCCGCGATCATCGCGTCAGGTGCGACTTTCGTGTCGAACGTCCCCGCTCGTGCTCATACGAACATGGGTGATCGGCGGCGATGACTGGCCTGATGAGCATCGATCAGCAGATCGCATCAATGGCTGTTGCGTGGCCATGTTTACGGCTTGCCGGCCGCGACGGGTCGATCGCCACGTGGCAGGGCAAACTGCGTCCGCTCTTCAGAACCTTCACGGTGAGAATCACCTATCGGGCACCCTTCGCGATTGAACTTCTGGAGCCGCGCCGGATCCAACCCAGGGTCCGGGTCGTCGACCCGCCGTTGCGGCCTCGCCGTAACGATCCGGAGGGGCAACTACCCCATGTCTACTACGTGGGCGACGGCCCGTTGGACGTGGTCCTGTGCATGTTTGACCCCCAGACGAACGAATGGTCACCGGAAATGCCGCTGGCCGAAACGACGGTGCCTTGGACCATCGACTGGCTCGCGTCCTACGAGGGGTGGAGGGCGACCGGGGAATGGACTGGGGGTGGTCGCCATCGGGAAGCGCGGGTCCTTAACGAGATATCTACATGAATTACATCCCCCCGAAACGTTCGGACGGTACCCTGCAACATAGGCGCCAGCCATTGCCATGGCCGAAGGATCGTCCATTCAAGATACTTTCCATTGATGGTGGCGGTATCTGCGGCATTCTGCCCGCGTCGGTACTTGCGGAGTTGGAAACGCGGTTCCTGGGCAAGGGGTCTGTCGCCGAGCACTTCGATATGGTTGCCGGCACATCGACCGGCGGCATCATCGCCCTCGGCCTGGCACATGGTCTCACCGGACGGGCCATTCAGACGTTCTACATTGAACGGGGACCTCTGATCTTTCCAGAGTCCAACGCGATCGGGCGATTAATCCGTATGTTTCGTCAATACGGGCGCTACGTCTACGACAGTGCGGTGCTGGAAGAAGAACTTCTCAGGATTTTCGGCGACACCCCGTTCGGAGATGCGACGATCCGTCTGTGCATCCCAAGTTTCGAGGGTACTCACGGCGAGCCGTGGATCTACAAGACGCCACACCACCCCGATTATAAAAAGGATCGCGTCGAACGGATGGTCAGGGTCGGCCTCGCGACGTCCGCCGCTCCCACGTACTTCAAGGCGATGCCGAACAACGGTTACATCATGGTCGACGGCGGTCTCTGGGCAAACAACCCGATCATGAACGCTGTGACGGATGCGCTGACATGCTTCGACATCGAGCGGAGCCAAATCCGGGTGTTAAGTCTTGGATGCGGCGAGACTTCGTTCAAAGTCGATCCCGCCCGGGCCACGGGGGGATTCTTCCATTGGCGATATGCGATAAAGGCCGCGATGCGGGCGCAATCCCTCAACGCTTTGGGACAAAGCTATTTGTTGCTGGGGAAAGAGAACGTTGTGCGTTTGGACGCGCCCGAGACGCCGACGCCCATCGCCTTGGACAACCATCGACGGGCGGTGACCGAATTGCCTGCTATGGCACGTGTGCTCGCGGAAAGCTCTGGTCATCACATCGAAAGCCTGTTTCTGGGCGAGCCAGTGCTGCCCTATCGGCCGTGTTATCCGGCAGGCGAATGAGCTTCAAAAGTCGTGATCAACTGCGGCGACGGATCGCCAGGCGGCACTCACTGACTCGCTACTTTCATCGGTCTGGAGCAGGAAGGGATCGTTCCGGGAGGTGAAGGCAGACATCGCCGCCAAAACGGATCGCCCGTAGGACACTGACGCGGCATGAAGGCCGCCATGCCGCCGATGGCTTACCGCAAGCCGGTCATGGTGAGCAGGCGATCAGCCGCGGGCGATGCTTCGACCCGCCGATACGGCACGCCTAACCGCCGGACAGCCGTCGCCCGCCGGTGCAGGCCGCGTCGCACGAACCGTATCGCCGCCGCCTCGGTGGTGAATTCATGGCGCATCGTCCGGCCAGTCGTGCCAATCCGCCCAAAGCTGACATGCGCGATCCAGAGGCCGAACAAATCCGCGCCAGCGACGACACGCCAGGCACGCCGCCGGTTCTGGGCGGGGTCGTGGGCGTGCAACTCGATGAGAATTTCGGTCATGGATTCCGATCCAGCGTTCATCGTTCGAAGCCGAGTCAACCACACCAGACTCGTCAGGCAAAGCCTTTAATATGACGCGGATGTACCTGATTTCGCGCAAGCAAACATCGCCGTCGAAGATGTCCTTTCCATAGCTCGATGAAGGGGCGGGCAGGGGGCTGTCATTTTTCCTGGCTCCCCTCCGGTGAGCCGCCTCAGGCCTCGAAAGCGCGATCCCTACGACGCGGCCCACGGCTTCAGGGCAAGGGCTTCGCCCTCAACGCGGTATCCCCAATTTTCGGCCGCGAAGGCGCGGCCTGTAACCGGGTGATCCCCCTCCGCGTCTCGCCC
>Ga0182018_10001969_pt1 | contig 21798 bp, 20 predicted proteins | sample 812P2MmetaG_FD_120490 | JGI IMG/M metagenome (GOLD analysis project Ga0182018, IMG submission 120490) | Permafrost microbial communities from Stordalen Mire, Sweden - 812P2M metaG | ecosystem: Environmental > Terrestrial > Soil > Wetlands > Permafrost | place: Sweden: Stordalen | collected...
CAAGCAAAATCTTTTGGAAACTTTCAGAGGCTCTTTTGGTAACCGCTCAACCGCCACCAACCATTGGCGGCGTGGTCCCTGCTGGCCCGCCAAAGTGGCTCCCTCCCCGGCCGCCACTAACAGCTCCGTCACGTCTTCTGGATTGGACGAGATCGTTGCACGTGGCCGCCTTCTTCGCGGCATACAATGCCAGAGAAGATGAGGGGTGTTTTATATGGACTGTTGATCAAAGGTACCTCAAGCAGCAAGCGCTCAGCCTGCTGGGCGAACAAGCCAAATGGGAGAAGGTTACCAGTTGCGGCTCTCACTTTGAAGACGCCTTCCTCCGCCAAGATCCTAGCGCAAGGCCGTTCGTCGCCCCGCTTGAACCCTTCGAAACAAGCGAACGAATGAGCATTCAACAAGGCTTGTTTCTCGCGGCCAACTGTCTGGATATACCTTTTCAACACGTTCTCACATCCGCGTTGATGGAGACTGATCGCCGCCTTTACAGAACCAGGATAGGTCCAGGTCTTCGTATTGACCTCCTTCGCCTACTCAACAGCATGAACATAAACGAAGCGACGCTCTTTCCCGGAATCGATGGATTTGCGCGCTCCCTGCGTGTCTCGGCAGGGCTACAAAGCCAATACTTGCTGGAAGAGCAGCCACGAGCTTGGAGACCCTGAGGTTTCGGTTGTTGCGTCGGTCCGACCAAGCCAGACAAATACGGGGTCGGATCCCGTTAGCGCAGCCCACAAACCCCAATGAAAAGGCACTTGGCGGGGGATGAGCGGGGAACGCTTTCCCCTCGTGCGGGGCTATTTCTGTCTTCAGAAGCTGGCGATCGCGATCTCGGACTGAGAGTCCGGATCGACCGTGACGTATTCCACCTTCACGACGGCGACCTCCGGGCCGAGATCATCGAAGACACCATCCGCGTACAGATCAACCTGCACCAACACTTCATCCATATTCACTATCGTTCTTGCCATTATCTTCCACCCTGCTTTCGCACCCGTCTTACAACGCCGGCCTTGAAGACCACCTTGGAATTGTCTTCGCCCACAAGTTTTTCCAGGTCCCGCCACTCATTAACCGACAACCCTGTTGATCGTTGCCTTATAATTCGGTAGACTTCCGTCTGCGGCCAGTAGAGCCTTTCGATGAAATCCGCCGAATGAGGAGCGTACTCTCGCCGCTCGTCCTTCACCCGCTCAGAGGCCGCGTCTTCGTCATAACGTTCCCCCAATTCGACGGCAACGTCTACGTCGCTGGGTCTCTCCTTGTTGGAGAGCATGCTGCCGAAGAGACGTATGGTCTTTACGTAGTAGGCATACTGCGGGTCACGATTAATCTGTTTGGCGCGGCTGATGGCGCCCTCCAACAATGCTTCCGCGCGTTCTCTCGTGAGCGGCCGCGCGGCCGAACCAGCGGCGAAGGCCAATCCCGGCTGGGTCTTCTTGAAGTCTCCGGGCAATTCCTCATCAGCTGTTGCCCAGCCTCGTTCGAGCAGTTCCACAAGAACGCCTTTACCCGCGGCTTGATCAAGCCTCAGCCCACCGCAGAGGCTTTCCAGGCTGAACCTTCGATGCCTCAGATAGTTGCGCACCTTTAGGATGGGAATCGACGCGATCCGTTCCGTGGAGTCAATGTGCATCGCAGTTGCTACCTCGGTTTGTGACTTTAGCTGTCACTAGAATACCTCTTCAACCGGCTGTTGTCAATGTATAAAGCCATTATTATCAAATACTTACAGACTGTCGGTCAGTAGCTCTGCCTCCGCAAATCCGGCTCGGTACTGAGCAGGTGGTTGGACTCTTAGTCGCCGCCATCGGCACGCTTGTCCTGATGTACGCCGCCGAATACCTGCACATGCTCAAGTAAAGTTCGCTGTAGCGCTCCCGAAGCCCGGCTCCCGCGTGGAGTCGGGCTATTTCTGTCATTACCAGCTGGCAATCGCCGTCTCGGCCTGACCGTCCGGGTCCACCGTGACGTATTCGACCTTTACGATCGCGGTCTCGGCCTGACCCTCCGGGTCTATCGTGACGTACTCCACTTTCACGACCGCCGCCTCCGGGCCGGCGAGATCCTCGAAGACACCATTGGCATTTCGATTGTCGTCAAACAGCGTTCCTGCTTCGGAGTTGGTAGGTGTGGTTGTCATTGGTTCTCCTTTCGGATCTTTCGCAACCGGCGCCAGGTGGCCACTAGTTGCTGGATTGCCGTAGGCGGTGGGAGATTCTTCCCGTCATAGCGGCACTCCTGATATGCAGTTTGATAAATACGCTCGACGCTGTCATCGCTCAACATCGCGAGTCGGCGGCTGAATTCCTCGAGTTGCTCACGGCTCAAGGTGGCTTCGGAATCAGGCTCGCCGGCCATGATCGGATTCTATCATCTTCGCCTTGTGTTCGCCATCGGTTCTTTAGTCTCTTGCTGGCTTCCGACAGGTCGGACGTGCTTAGCCCGGACTCGATCGCATGGCTTTAGCGTAAACTTACCCTCGGCACACAGACGGGCCCAATCGCTCTCGTCGATGTCGCATAACAGGGCGGTCAGCATGATGCCTTCATAGTCGAATGCCGGATCCTCTTGCATCAACTGCTCCAAGGCGCCTTCGATGCCTCCGATGAACTCCTCGGCTGGTACAAATCTCCCGTCCATAGTCACGGCGCAACAGTTTTCCAAATACAGGTTCCTAGCCCTCGCTATGATCTCCTGCTCGTGTTCCGTCTCAACTGTCAAATTGATCTCGATCTTATAGGCCTTCTTCACGTGTCCACCTTCGCTTTCCGGCTCCGCCCTCGGACGATGAAAAGCCGCAGTTAACGAAAGCATAGCACAACTATAACAAAATAAGGTAGTTACGCTTACCGACAGTGTGTCATGGTGGCGTCCCCGATCGCGATCTTCAACTCCAGGTCGCATGCGTTCTCTGCATCGGGAACGGCCGCGGCGTCGGTCATCTCCCCTCCGCGGCGAACACGCTGAACTGCAGATGCACTTTCTGCAGATCCGCGGTCTGCAGATTGACGTACCGCCTCTCGTCATTTCCAGCGTGGAATGCCCTAGGATCTTCTGCAAACGGAATACGTCCCCTCCGTTTCGATGTAGTTAAGAGCGAACGTATGCGGTTCTCACCGAGGGGTGTTACGCCCGGGCCCTGAAGCCCGGCTCCATCCTGGAGTCGGGCCATTTCTGTTTATGAGCTGTGAAGTGGCCGATGGCGGAGACCAGATCGTCCTCACGCTCACCGAGTCGCTGATGGCGTTCGTAAGCCTTCCTTGTCTCGCATCGCGCCTCGAGAACCCAGGCGATCCATAGTGTGTTCGATACGCTCCAAGCGTTCGTCGGTTGTTATGCCACACTAATTCTGGCGCCCCGGCATCAGAACCGGGCGAACGACGTCTCTTTCCGGGAGTCCGGATCGATCCAGGCCGAGTATTCCACCTTCACGACGGCGGCCTCCGGGGAGGGATCATCGAAGACACCATCGGCATACAAATCGACCTGCACCGAGTCGTCTGGAGGAGAAGGAAAGTTGCCCATGACCTCAACCCTGGCACTTTGACTCGGCCCGGGCGAACGAGAGTCGACTGAATCAGCAGACATTCTACCCAGTTACCCACTCAATTGCCCACTCAACAAGCGCAGAAATGCCCTTTTGGAGCCTTTTCACGCCTCCGGCACGTGTATATTTATCAATGACATAGGCGTGGTTTCAGTGTCTACGAACCAAAAGGTCGGCTGTTCGAGTCAGCCCGGGCGCACCATAAAACCCCCAACATTTTAAATGCTTACAGGCTGCCGTGAAATTGGCAGGGTTAAGGGGACTTATCCCGCCGGGAAACCGGTCTCCCCCCAAGCGTGGCGATAACGAAGAGGTCCGATTAGCGGAAACAAAGAACGGCTCCTTCGGGAGCAGTTCTTATTTGGGCGCTTTTGTCGGGATCTTATTCAGGACGTTGTAAAGGATGACGGGGAAGCATGTGAGTTTGGGATGCTTCCTCGGTCTGCTGCTGCCGTGGGCGGCATCGCGCGGGTAGGCGCTCTGAATAAACAGATTGATAATGCCAGCCTTCGAGGACTTCGATACGGTGAAGTAAACCTCGTAATCGACCCTGTCGCTGCTCTTGTCAGCGGGACGTTATCTGAACAGCCCCTTCCTTAAGCGATTCGGCCCTGGGCACAAGTCTCCACTGGCTTGGGCAAGCTGAAGCACAATGCCGCATAGTTTTGTGTCATGCGCAAAAGGTAGGGCGGACGCCCTCGTCCCGCACTCCAGTCGAAAGAATCAGGTCTCTGCCATCGCGAAGAGGCCGACCAGGGGGTCGGCCGCGGACCTGGGGGTCAACCGCCCCACCTTTTACACGAATACTCAGAAGTGGGAAAACTATCTGGCATTAAAGCTGAAGCATGCCCCACATTGGAACGCAGAGTGACCTTTGTGGGACATGCTTCAGCTTGTCCTGTCCGGGCGCTCGCATCAATTTCCCGGCTCACCGAAAACCCGCGGCGACTTCAGGAGTTCGGAGTCTTGAGTTGGGCTAGACGGCCGAGTGATGCGGGTCCCACAAAGTTTCGTCTTCGCTGCAAACGTGGCTCACCCAACGGCTCCAGACGAAAAACGCGTCGCTCAGGCGGTTGAGGTATTGGACGGCTTCGGGCGGAACGGGTTCCTGGCGGGCGAGAGAGACGGCGGCGCGCTCGGCGCGGCGGCAGACGGCGCGGCATTGGTGCAGGGCGCCGTTGAGAACACCGCTGCCCGAGAGCACGAAAGAATGAAGCGGCTTTAGATCACGGTTAGTGCGTCCGATTTCCTGTTCGAGGCGGGCGACGTGGGCAGAGCCGATGCCGGGCTGAGCAGGATCCACATCTTCCAGGACCGCGAGCGAGATTGAACAGCTCGTGCTGCACGCGCAGGAGGAAGGGCACCAGGGGCCAGATACGGCCGTTGCGATCGGTGATTTCTTCGGCCAGGGCGCGAGCCGTCCCGACGAAGGCATTCAGCTCGTCGACGGCGCCATAGGCTTCGATGCGGGCGCCGTCTTTGGCCACCCGATGGCCACCCGGCAGGGTAGTACAGGTTTGGTCGCTCATACTCGCTACTCCAATAGCGTTAAATTAAGGCTAGCAGGTATTAAGATATGTATCGAGCTTTAACGGTAGCGAGGGAATACGAGAGCGGCGGCGACCGCATCGCGGCCCGGCTGGCTGAGCGCCTGGGTTGGAAACTCATCGATAGCGCGCTGATAGACGAGGTCGCACAACTCGCCCATGTAGAGCCGCAGCTTGTCCGCAAATTCGATGAGCGAGTGGATTCCTGGGCGCATCGGGTCGGCCGGCGCGGTCTCACGTACGGCGCCTTCGAGGGCGTGGCGGTGCTGCCCGATACCGCTATCTTCGACGCCGAAACCATGGCTCTGCTGGCGCGCGCGGCCATTGAGCGCGCCTGGGAGACCGGCAGGTGTGTGATTCTGGGGCGCGGCAGCCAGTGCGTCCTGCAAGACCGTTCGGACGTCTTTCACGTTTTCATTTATGCGCCTTCTGCCGGCCGCGTCGAAGACCGCGCCGTCGATGAACGGCGGGCACGCTATATACGAGTGAATTTTGGCCAGGAATGGCGCAATCCCCATCTCTACGATCTGATGATCGATTCGCAGCTCGGGGAGGAACGCGTGGTGGCGACGATTCTGGCCGGAATGGGCAACCTCACCTAAATGCTTTTTACTCGCGATGAATTGGCCAAGCTGAAGCATGTCCCACTCTGCCTGCTTACGGCAGTCCTGCTCGCCGGATGCGGGGCATCGGGCCAGAAGACCGTCACGGCGCAAGCGCCGCCCCCAACCGTGGTGGTGATGGAGGTGGCGGGTGCCGATGTCCCCATCTTTTCGGAATTTGCGGCGCAGACTTACGCCCGCGACATGGTCGAAGTCCGCGGCCACGTGGAAGGCTACATCGAGAAGTGGAATTTCCGCCCCGGCGCGGAGGTGACGGCCGGGCAGACGTTGTACGTGCTGGATCTGCGGCCGTACGCTGCCGCCGTGCAGCAGGCCAAGGGGAACCTTCATCAGAGCGAGGCCGATCTGGAGTTCGCCCGCAAACAGGTCGCCCTCCTGCAAGCACAGGCGAACCTGGCCTCCGCGGAGGCGAATCAGGTCAAGGCCCAGCAGGACGTCGATCGTCTCACGCCGCTGGTAAAGGAAGACGCCGCGTCGAAGCAGGACCTGGACGCCGCAGCCGCCGCCCTGAAGGCGAACCAGGCGAACGTCGACGCCTGGAAAGCCACCGTCGAGCAGGCCCGCCTGACGACGCGCACGCAGATCGCTTCCACGCAGGCGAAGGTGGAAGCGCAGCAGGCCGCCCTGAATTCCGCTGAGCTGAATCTGCAATACGGCACCATCGTCGCGCCCATCGGCGGGCGCATCGGCGACACCTTGATTCCGGTCGGCGGTCTGGTGACTCCCGGCTCGGCCCAGCCCCTCACCACCATCGTGCCGCTCGATCCCATCTGGGTGCGCTTCAAGGTCACGGAGTCGGAGTATCTGTCGTGGATGCGCCAGGGCGGACTGCCGGGGGCAGCGTTGCCGCTCAAATTGATTCTGGCCGACGGCTCCGAATTTTCGTCCATCGGCCACATCGAGAATGCGCTCAACCAGGTGGACCCCAAGACCGCCACCTTCGAGTTGCAAGCCCGCTTCCCAAATCCGAAGCACATGATGCTTCCTGGGCAGTTCGGCCGTGTCCGCGTGCAGGTGGCGGCGCGCAAGAACGCCATCCTCGTCCCGCAGAGAGCCGTCCAGCAGTTGCAGAGCGTGCAGACGGTCTACGTAGTGGGACCGGGTGACAAGGTCGAAGTACGAACGGTGACTGCCGGCGACCGGGTGGGCAACTCCTGGATTATCGAACAGGGCTTGCAGCCCGGAGATCGCGTAGTGGTAGAGGGCCAGCAGAAGGTGCGGCCGGGAAGCAAAGTTCAGACGCAGCCGTACCGGGAAACTTCGCCAGCGGCGGGGAATTGAGCCATGGCGCGATTCTTCATCGACCATCCCGTATTCGCGATGGTGATCGCTATCGTGATCGTCATCCTGGGCAGTGTCGCCATCCCCAATCTCCCCGTGGCCAGCTATCCCGAAGTAGTGCCTCCGGTGGTGCAGATCAGCACCAGCTATTTGGGCGGTAACTCGCAGGACATCGAAAAGACGGTAGCCCAGCCGATCGAAGAACAGCTGATTGCCCTCGACGGCATGATCTACTTCATGTCGAGCAGCGCCAACGACGGCAGTCTCACCATCAGCGTGACGTTCAAGCTGGGCACCAACCCGGATATCGCCACGGTGCAGACGCAGAACCGCGTGAATATCGCCATGCCGAGGCTGCCCCCCGACGTGCAGCGCCAGGGCGTGGTGGTCAAAAAGGTTTCCACCGCCTTCCTCATGGTGGTCTCCCTGACTTCTCCGGACAATCGCTACGACGCGCTGTTCCTCACCAACTACGGGCAGATCAACCTGCTGAACCAGTTGGCCAGCATCGACGGAGTGGGCGAGGCGCGGCTCGGCGCTGCCCAGGTTTACTCCATGCGCATCTGGGTGGACCCCGACCGGATGGCGCAACTGGGCGTCACCGCCAGCGACATCAACAACGCCATTCTCGCGCAGAACCGGCAGAATCCCGCGGGATCGATCGGCCAGCCGCCTTCACCCACGGGCACGAGTTTCCAGTATTCGGTGAGCGCTCAGGGACGCCTGGTGACTCCCTCCGAATTCGAAGACATCGTGTTGCGCGCCCGCCCGGACACCGGCCTGCTGCGCATTCGCGATATCGGCATCGTGGAGCTCGGAGCCGCCACTTACAGCGGCTTCAGCCACGTCAACGGCGCCCCCGCAGGCAACGTCATCATTTACCTTGCCCCCGGCGCCAACGCCGTGGCTACCGCCGACCGCGTGCGCCGCTTCTGCGAAAACGCCCGCAAGAACTTCCCCGCGGGCCTGGACGTCCTCATCCCGTACGACTCCACCATGTTCGTCCGCTCGGCCATTCACGAAGTGATGATGACGCTGTTCGAAGCCACCGGCCTGGTAATTATCGTGGTGTTCCTGTTCCTGCAGAACTGGCGCGCCACGCTCATTCCGCTGCTCACCGTACCGGTGGCCATCGTGGGAACTTTCGCGCTGTTTCCCCTGCTGGGGTTCTCCATCAACATGACCAGTCTGTTCGGCCTGGTGCTGGCGATCGGCATCGTGGTAGACGATGCCATTGTGGTGGTGGAGGCCGCGCAGCGCCACATCGACGAGGGTGCGGGCGCGCGTCTGGCGGCTATCCGGGCCATGGAGGAAGTGTCGGCTCCGGTGGTGGCCATCGCCTGCATTCTGGCGGCGGCTTTCATACCGGTGGCCTTTCTGGGCGGCATCAGCGGGCAGATCTACAAGCAGTTCGCCCTCACCATCGCCGTGTCGGTGCTGATCTCGGCCTTCAACGCCTTGTCCTTGAGCCCCGCTTTGAGCGCCATCCTCTTGCGGCCGAAAATGCAGACTCACGGGCCGCTGGGCCGCTTCTTCGGCGGATTCGACCGGGTATTTGAGTGGACCCGAAGCCGTTATCTGGAAGGGGTGGGCGCGCTCATCCGCAAATCGGCACTGGCGATGCTGGGGTTGTTCTGCTTCTGGTTCGCGGCCGGTTACTTGTTCCGCCAGCTTCCCACCAGCTTTCTCCCCGACGAAGATCAGGGCACCATTTACGTTACCGTTCGCCTGCCTGACGCCGCCTCCGCGGAGCGCACTACTGCGGCAACTGCGGCGGCGGAAGAGATCGTCAGCAAAATCCCGGGAGTATCGGGCACGTTCACTCTCGGCGGGCTCGACATCTCTACGCGGACCTCCAGTTCAAACGTTGCCACGCTGATCACCCGCCTGAAGCCGTGGGACGATCGCACCACCCCTGAGCAGGAGTTCCGCGGCGTGATCGCGAATATCCAACGGAGACTGGCAGCGATACCGGAAGCCACCACCAACGCCTTCGGCCAACCTCCCATTCAGGGATTGAGCACCACGGGAGGATTCCAGTTCATGCTCGAGGACCGCACCGGCGTGGGTGTGGAAGACCTCGCGCAGGCAGCCGACCTGGTGGCACAGGCCGCCCGCCAACGCCCCGAGATTGGAAACGTGGTCAACACTTTCCGCTCCAATGTCCCGTCCTACAAGGTGAATCTCGACCTCGATAAGGTGCAAACCCTGGGCATCCCCGCCACCGACGCCTACGATGCCTTGCAGACATTCCTCGGCGGGCTCTATGTGAACGACTTCAACGTGTTTGGACGCACCTGGCAGGTGATGGTGCAGGCCAAGCCGGAATTTCGCACCCAGCCGCGCGACATCAATCGCTTCTACCTCCGCACGGGCGGAGGCGACATGGTCCCCCTCGGCACGCTCGCCACGGTCACCGCCACGGCCGGGCCCGAGGTGATCTACCGCTACAACCGCAATCGCGCCGTCCAGTTGATCGGCACGCCGGCCCCCGGCTACAGCAGCGGCCAGGCGGTGCGCGCCATGGAGGAAGTGGCGGCATCCGCCCTTCCTACCGGCTTCAGCTATGAATGGACGGGGACCACCTACCAGGAGAAGGAGGCGCAGGGCCACGAGGGCTTCATCTTCGGCTTCGCCGCGGTGCTGGTTTTCCTGTTTCTGGCCGCTCTTTACGAGAGCTGGTCGATCCCGTTCGCCGTCCTGCTGGCGTTGCCGCTCGGTCTCTTCGGCGCGCTGTTCGCCGTCTGGCTGCGCGCCTATCCGTACGATCTCTACACGCAGATCGGCATCGTCACGCTGATCGGGCTGGCGGCCAAGAACGCCATTCTGATCGTAGAGTTCGCGCGCACGCGCTATGAGGCCGGGCACTCCATCCGCGACGCCGCCCTGGAAGCGGCCCGCCTCCGCCTGCGCCCCATTCTGATGACTTCGTTCGCTTTCATCCTGGGAGTCACACCGCTGCTGATCGCCCGTGGGGCCGGGGCGGCTTCGCGGCGCTCGCTGGGCACGGCGGTTTTCGGCGGCATGAATGCGGCCACGCTGCTGGCGATCTTCATCGTGCCGGTGCTCTTCGCGGTGATTCAGGGAATCGCGTCGCGGCAACGGAAGCCGGGCATCGAGCCCGCTACGGAGGTCGGATGATGCTCCGTAACTTGAGCCATCTTCGTGACCGCTCCCTCACGGTCGCGGCTCGGAAACACGCCGTATGCCGATACCGAGCCGCGACCGTGAGGGAGTCGGTTTGCGGGCTCATGCTCTGCCTCCTGCTCTCCGCTTGCACGGTGGGGCCGAATTACAAACGCCCCTCGCTGGCAGTGCCCCACCAGCACCGCGGCGAAGCTGCCGCGAGCCAGGCGTCGCTCGCCGACACCAAATGGCCCGACCTGTTTCCCGATGAGGCCCTCAAGCAACTCATCTCCACGGCGCTCGAGCACAACTTCGACCTCGTCCTGGCCTCCGAACGCATGGAAGAAGCGCGCGCCCGCTACCGCATCGCCGGCGCGAACCAGTATCCGTTCGTCTACGCCGAGGAACAGGCCGGAACGGTACGATATTCCACCATCGGCTCCAGCTTGCAGAGCCCGCCAGGCTCGAAGACTGAGGCCACTTACACCCAGACCGGCATCGCGCTTTCGTGGGAACTAGATTTGTGGGGCCGCATCCGCCGCCTGAAGGAATCGGCGCGCGCCGAATACCTGGCGACCGAAGAAGCCCGGCGCGGTGTCACCGTCTCGCTCATCGGCGATGTGGCCGGCGCCTATTTCACCCTGCGCGAGCGCGATCTGGAACTGCAGATCGCCCGCAACACGCGCGACATCGCCGACCGTAACCTGCACCTGATCCGCCTGCGCCACGATCACGGGGCCGCCACCGGCCTCGACGTCCAGCAGGCGGAGCAGTTCCTCTACCTCACCACGGTGCGCATCGCCAGCGTGGAGGGCGACATCGGACAGGCGGAGAATGGGCTGAACCTGCTGGTGGGAAATCTGCCCGGCGACATCGCGCGCGGCCAGCCGATCGAAAGCTTCGTGCTGCCGCCGCAACTCCCGGCGGGCATGCCGTCTTCCCTCATCGAACGCCGCCCGGACATCCGCGCGGCCGAACAGAAGCTGATTTCCGCCAATGCGCAGATCGGGGCCGCGAAGGCGTACTACTTCCCGCAAATCACGTTGACCGGCATTCTGGGCGGACAGAGCCGTGCGCTCACCCAGCTGTTCACCGGGCCGGCGGCTTATTGGACCGTGGCGCCCGACGCGCTTCTTCCGATCTTTACGGCCGGCCAGGTTCGCGTGGCGGTGCGGCTCACGGAGGCGCAGAAGCGCGAGATGCTTACGGCATATCAGAAGACCGTCTACACGGCATTCCGCGAAGTGTCGGACGCGCTCATCCGCTACGATCGCACCCGCGAGCAGCGCAGCCAGCAGGACCATCTGGTGCAGGCGCTGGCGGAAGCTACCCGCCTGTCGACGCTTCGTTACCAGGGCGGCGCCGACAGCTACCTGCAGGTGCTTAACGCCGAGCGCGACCTGTTTCAGGGACAACTGGCCCAAGCTCAGTTGCGTCTGCAGGAATTGCTCGCTTTCGTCGATCTCTATCGGGCGTTGGGGGGCGGCTTACAGTAGGAGCGGCGTCACGACTTTCCGGCGTGGTCGCCATATTCCCAGCCGTACGGCACACCGGTGTCGCCGAGGATGAACTTCACCAGGCCGGCGAAGCCTGCCTCGGAGCGAACATCGTTCGACAGTATGACGACGCATCGCTGGCCGGACTCGATGCAGACCAGGGTGTTGGCGGTCTGGCCGTCGTGGCCGCCCTTGTAGAAGCCGTGGCCCTGCGGGCCGTCGAAGACGGTGACGCCCAGGCCCGAGTACAAATCCTTGCGCTGCTCGCTGAGCGGCAAGTCGGGCTGGAAAAGGGGAAAGAGGTTCGCCGTCGCGATATGCAGGCTCGGTTTCGTCATCTCGGCGCGCGAAGCCGCGCTCAGGCCATCGCCGCGCACCAGAGCGGCGGCGAACTTCGAAAGGTCGGAAATGGTGGTGTTCATGGAACCCGCCACGCGCACCTTGCTGCGCTTGTCGTGCGGCTGCGGCTGTCCCTCATCGTTCCAGCCGTCGGCGACATTGGCTTCGGGATTGTTCAGCCATACCAGGCTGGTGCGGGTCATCCCCAGCCGGTCGAAATCGGCCTTCGCCAGATCGCCGACATCGAGCCCCAACCCCTGCGCCTTGCGCCCGTGTTCGATGACGAATTGCAGCAGGATGAAACCTTCGCCCGAATAGCTGAAGCGCGTTCCGGGGTCGAAATGGATGTGCAGCTTCTGGTCGGGTTCGATAAACCAAAAGTTACTGAAGCCGGTGGAATGCGTCAGGCACATACGCGGCGTGATCTTTTCCCAGCGAGGGTCGGCCGCCAGATCCTTGTATGGCCCGTACTTGTCGGGGAAAACCGGATCGGGGCCATAGCTCGGCAGCGGATTGTCGAGATCGTTCTCGATGGGCGTGTCGAGGTTTATCTTGCCCCGGTCGACCAGTTGCATGACGGTGTAGGCGAACACCGTCTTGGTGAGCGACGCGCCGTACATCACCGTTTCCGTGGTGAGCGGATCTCCCTTGGCGTTACGGTCGCCATACGCGTGGACATAGCCGGCCTTGCCGCGATCGATGACCGCGACGGCTATGCCCTTGGCATGGGTTTCGGTCATGATGCGGCTCACTTCGCCGTCGATGGCGGCGCCGTTGGGAATGGTTTGCGCGGCGGCCACGGCGGCGAAGGCAGCAAGAAGCACGGCCGGAAGCGGAAAGACCTGTTTACCTTTTGGCATGTAATAGTCCCTTCAGAACTGCATCCTGAGCGATGACCCTCTGGAGTCTGCTTAGAGCTACGCATCGGGGTAGCGGAAAGGTTCCGCGATCCGTGGGAGTGATGTAACCATTCACCCCTTTGCGCGTCTGTAAGCTATGCTGCTGGCCGACCTGCGATATGCTGTCCGCACCCTGCGGCGGTCTCCGGTTTTCACCATCGCAACGGTGCTGACCATCGGCGCAAAGACCGCCATCTTCAGCGTCGTTAACGCTGTGTTGATCCGTCCGCTGCCGTTCACTTCTCCCGGGCCGGCCGGGCGGTGGACCTCGCAGACGGGCGCACAATCATCGTGCCCCTGACGTGGTATCCGCGGCTTTTGAACGCCACTATGGAACAGCGATCACGCTGGAAAGTGAGCGGAGCAGGCTATGGGATTCACTGGCCGGACATTGATGAAGACCTGAGCACGGAAGGTTTACTCCGTGGCGCGCCTGCCGCCGCAGAACCCGCTCGTATGGGCCGCTAGGCGGGTCCCGCGGATTGGCCATTCGGAAGCCGGCCCCCAGACCCTGGCCTACGGTAGTTCCTCCCCGGGCCCAGCGTTCAACTGACGTTCTCGGGTCCCCAGTTTGAGTGCTCCAGTCGGAAAACGCACGACTCGGAGAATGAGCTCGCCGCGTCCACTCGATTCGACCTCTGTACGATCCGCCCGAGGGAGCCTGGCGCTTCCGCGTACCCGAGTCTCTCATTGGCACGCCCCAATTGGTAATGTACGATTAACGGCGTCCGGGATCGCATAAGGCCGGGCGCTTGAGAGCCAAGGAGAGAAATGACGATGAAATTGGCGAAAGCGCCGCTGCTTTTCACCCTGGTGTCGGTGGCGGCCTGGGCCCAGGTCAATGTGGGCGAACAGAAGCCCGAAGCCACCCTGCCCTTCAACATGACGACGGTGACCACGTTTAAACTGCCCTGGCGGCTGGCTTTCCTGCCCGATGGCCGCATGCTGATCACCGAAAAGCCCGGGCCCGTTTGGCTGGTGTCCCAGCAGGGAGAGAAGATCCCGGTGGGCAATACGCCCCCCGTTTATTGGCAGGGCCAGAGCGGCATGCACGGCGTCTTCCTCTCGCCCCATTACGCCACCGACCACAGTATCTATCTCACCTATGCCGCGCCGGGTGACTACGGCGGTGGCCTGGCGCTCGCGCGCGCCAAGCTGAACGTCACTCCCACCTCGGCCACACTCGAAAACTTCGCGGTGCTGTGGCATCAGATGCCCACGGGCAAGGGCGGGCAGGAAGGCGCGCAGGTCGCCTTTTCGCCCGACGGCCAGTTTCTATTCCTGGCTGTTGGCGACCGCCAGCGCATGACCCCCGCCCAGGATCCGGACCAACCCGTAGGCAAGATCCTGCGCCTGACGCTGGACGGCAAACCCGCCCCTGGCAACCCCAACTTCGGCAAGACCGGCGCCGCCACCATTCCTCTGATCGATCCGCCCAGGGACACCGAAGCCGCCAAGACCGCGAAGGTAGTAAGCACCTACACCTTTCCCGGCCCCAATCTGACGCCGGCCGAAACCTGGGCCAGCGGCGTCCGCACACCCTACGGCCTGGCGTTTTCCCCCACCGGCGAATTGTGGGAGGTCGAGCATGGCCCGCGCGGCGGCGACGAGCTAAACCTGATCGAGAAGGGCAAGAACTACGGCTGGCCGCTCGTCTCCTATGGCCAGAACTATAACGGCGTGCCCATTCCCAATCCCGACACGCGGCCCGACCTGGCAAAGCCCGTCCTCTATTGGGTACCGGTGATTGCGCCGGGCAATTTGATGTTCTACCGCGGCGTCCAGACCTTCCCGCAATGGAACGGCAACGGCTTCGTCAGCGGCCTGGCGACCAAGGCGCTCGTCCGCATCGTCTTTGATGGCCATGGCGGCGCCAAAACCGCCGAGCGCTGGGATCTGGGCCGCCGCATCCGCGATGTCGAAGAAGGCCCCGATGGTTCGTTGTGGATCCTGGAAGACGCCAATCCCGGCGCCCTGATCCATGTGACACCCAAGTGAGCGCTTCGCTGGTGCCGGTTCATCAAACCGGCCGGGATGTCGGCACTCGTAGGAGTCCGCGGAAAGTTCCGGAAGGCCCCTTATGTGAAGTTAACCGGACCGTCGCGAAGCGCGCGAACTCCCATTCCCTGATATGCTGCCTAGATCGCGATGTTGCTCCGATTCTTATATTCCAGGCTCTCCTTTCGGCGTTCGCCTTTGCTGGGGATGCTGTACTTCGTCCTGTTAGTCCGCCCCGCCGCCGCTGACATCGTGATCTTTCGCGGCAAGGTCGTCATGGAGGATGGCTCCCCGCCCGGCCTCCCCGTGACTATTCAGCGTAGCTGTCAGGGCATGGACCACGTGATCGTGGAAGCGACGGTATCTCCCAAAACCGGCGATTACTTCGTGCGGCTGGACATCAACGATTTCGGTTTCCTCTTCTCCGGCACCAACGAACTGCTTCCCTGCGTTCTCCAAGCCGTCGCCCGCGGCTACGCCTCCACCAAGATCGATCTCACCGATCGGCGGACGACTATGATGCCGCGGTTTCCAAATATCGTGCTCTCGCACGCCACTCCCGGCATGGTGCTCGACGTCGTAAACGGCCCCGGCGTGCCCCGCGCTGCCGCCAAGCCCTGGGCCCTCGCCATCAAGCACATCGATACCAACGATTGGGCCGCCGCCGAAGCTCCCCTGCGCGCCGTAGTGGAGGCCGCTCCCAAGTTTGCGCCCGCCTGGGTCGCGCTGGGCTTTGCCTGCCAGCGTCGCCATAAGCCGGGCGAAGCCCGTTCCGCTTTCGAGCGCGCCATTGCACTCGACCCCAAAACCCTGGCGCCATACCGGGAGCTAGCCGCCGCGGACTCCGAACTCAAGGATTGGGAAGCCGCCTCCAAGACATCCGAGACCCTTATCCGGCTCGACTCCAAACACGCTTTCCTGGAAGCCTACCTTCTGAATGCGGTGGCCCGCTACCAGCTGCGGGATTTCGATGGCGCCCTCGCTCGCCTCAACCAATTGGCCCCCCTCGATAAACACCAGGACTTTCCGCGCGCCGAGTACATTCAGGGTCTGGTCTACGAAGCCCGCCACGAATTGGAACTGGCCGCCGCCCATATGCGGACCTACCTCGCGCAGCATCCGCACTCCGCGGATTACAACGTGGTTTCCGAACGGCTGGCCAACCTCGGCAAGCAACCCTTGGCCGAACTTGCCGACGCGGTCACCTCCGAGGACTTGCGTCCGCCATCCACAGGCGAAGCTCCAGTGCCTGGAGGAATGAAGGCCTTCGCCGCCATAGCAGGCATTCGGGAGACTCCCTCGTACCATGATTTCTTCCTGCAATATTGCCGCGCGATCGCCGCAACCGAACCCGGCGTCGAAAACCAGACGGTGGATGCCACCCCAGCCATCAACGCCTTCGTTGCCGCCGTCGGCGAGTTGGAACAGCTCGGCGAACGCAGTTCCGATCGCACCCTCGTGCGCATCGCGGTGGATACCGACGGCCATCGGCGCGCCACCGAGCGCATTTTGAACTTGCTCGGGTGGAAGCTCACCTCGAGCGGTAACACCTTTTCGGCCGAGCCCGGCGACCAGGCCATCGACGGCATCCGCCAGCGCTTCCCCGCCGCCTTGGGTATCGATGAGCTCGACATGAGGTCTGCTATCGAAGCCCACCGCGCCTTCCAGTTCGCGATCCCCATCGAGACCGCCCGTCTGGTTGGCGGTACGGCCTGGAGCGTCCTCCTGAAAGGTGTCCCGGAATTCTCCGGCGGTCCGGCCGAGGTTTTCATCCGCGACAGGCGCTATGCCAGAGTGTATGCGGGCCTGGCCGCCATGGAGCCCGATGCCGCTGGCGCGGTGGTTTCGTCCATCGGTCTCGCCAACCTGATCGTCAAGTACTCCAGCCTCCTGGCCGAATTCGGCAGCGCGCTCACCATTTCGGACAACCGTGTCGCCGTGCCGGGCGGCACCCAAGCGGAACTCGTGTGGGCCAGTCTGGTGGGCGCCAGCCCCCAGAACCCCGCGCTGTTTTTCCGCGCATTGTTCGACAAGGACCAGGGCCGCCTGCTGGCCTTCTATTTCGATCTGGCACGCGCCGACGCTGCCCATCGACAATTCTTCACCGGTCCCACGTCCCGTATTGAGGCCTTCTATAGGTGGTATCGCGACTCCCTCGCGCAGGTCTACTTTATTCGGAAAGGGGACCGCTGGCAGGCCGCCATCCTCCAGGAGCTGCGCCTGGACTCTTCTGGTAAAGTCGCCTTCCCGGGCGCCAGGCAGTCCTGGGGCAGCGCAGCCAGCGACGCGGAACTGCTGCTGCGTCTTCCATCGCTTCAGCCTCTGGCCGCGGTGGTCCGGTTGGAAAGCCGGCGCGGCGCGCCGCTCGACGCGGAATCCGTCGCCATCCTGGTGCGTCATCGCGACGAGTGGCGCTACCTGTTCCCTTATCTGGAAAAGCTGCCCGGCCTGGGCGCGCCCGAATTCCAGGCGCTGGCCTCCTTCACGGAACAGGCCGGCAAACTGTCGGGCGATCGCCAGGCCATCCGCCTGGGCGACTGGCACTCGCTGGTGGAACTGATCGTGCTCGCGAGCCAGGCCGGGTCGCTCGACGCCGCACGGGCCGCGCAGGCGTTCCGGCAGGCTTGTGAAACCATACGCGCCGACGATCCATCGGCCCAATCCATCGCGGTGCTGCGCGCCATGGCCAACGGCGCCGATGACCTCGACGAGGCTGTCCCGGCAGCTCTGCTGCGCTTGAGCGGCGCGCGCCGCGCGGCTTTCGAACGTGTCAAGGAACTCCAGCATGTTCCCGCTTTGCGTTCTTTGGACAATCCTCCCGAAGCTCGCAGTGCGCTTGCGGCTCTCAGCGGACTGGTCTACGCCGCGGTACTCGATCCTCAATACCTGCTGGTCGCGGAAGACCAGCGCTTGCTGGCAAAACACAACTTTTTGCTGGCGCCTAACGACAAGAGTTCGCGCCTTTTCGTCGATTCGTCCCTGATCAGATCGAACAACTCGCCCGGGACCAAACTGGCCGGTGGCTTCGCGCGCTTCCCCGATATTACGCAGGCGCTCAATCGTGACAAGGTCGGTTCGCCGGTTGACGAAAGCCTGGCCGGCGGACCGTCGATCGCCGATGCATCCCCCCACCCGAAGACATTCGAAACGGCGACGCTTCCCGCTCCCACGGAAACCCTTTTCCGCGCCAGCAGCAATCTGGTCGAGGTCTATGCCACCGTCACCGATAGCCACGGCCGTTACGTCGACGACCTGACTGCCAAGGAATTCGCCATCCTGGAAGGCGCCCATTCGCAGTCTATTACCGCTTTCGAAAACCATACGGCGAATGTCTCCGTAGCGCTGCTGTTCGACACTACCAGCAGCATGGAAGGCGCCCTGCCTTCGCTCAAGTCCGCTGCCCTTCGTTTGCTCGAGGAACTCCGTCCGGACGATTCCGTGGCAGTCTACGGCTTCAACGACCACGTGGCCGAGTTGCAGCGTTTCACCACCGACAAGGTCGCTGCCAAACGTGCTGTCCTCAGGGCCCACGCCCTTGGATCCACCGCACTCTACGACGCCCTGTTGCGTGTGAACCACGACCTCGCCGCCCGCGCGGGAAAGAAAGTCATCATCGTCTTCACCGACGGCGACGACAATTCGAGCATGCTGACCGCCGACGACGTCATCCAGCGCGCCAAGACCCTCGGCGTCCCCATTTACACCATCGCCGAAGGCGAGGCTTTAGACAGTCTGCAGTTACTCGATCAGCTCGCGAACATGTCGCGCTCCACGGGCGGACGGCCCTTCGTGGTGCGCAAGTTGAGCGATATCGCCGCCGTCTTCCGGAAGGTGTCGGAAGATCTGATGCACGGCTATCTGCTGGCCTTCCAGCCACCGTCCGGCGACGATCGGGGCTGGCACGCCATCAAGGTCTCGACCGCGAAAGGCTATCAAATTCGCGCTCGCGAGGGCTACTACGCCGAGTGACTCGGTCTCGGCCGGCAAACCGATTTGCGGAAGCCCGAAACGGCCGGCCTGAGCACCTCGCCGCTCCGGAAGACTCACTGCGAACTCACGACTTTCTACGGCGGCTGGCCCTCAACGATCGCGCCCTCATCTCTTCGCCCCAAAATGTCATCCAGTGGCTTGCGAACCCGGTGATGGGTCCGTCGAGCAGGTACACGTAGCTGTTTTCCTCGTGCCTGCGGTGGAGGAATTGCGCGATTCCTTGCAGGGCGGAAAAGAGCCCCACTCCCGCCCGGCAAAACAGGAGTGCGCGGACCTGCTTGACCGTTTCGAAGGTGCTGCATACCACTAGGAGCATCGCAAACACGAAGAATTTGCGGATCTGCGGCGTCCCTGCCCTCGGGTCGCCGGAAGCCAGCACCGCGATTACCGTGATGCCGAAGAACAATGCGAGCGGCGCGCGCGACGGTGGGAAGCGGAGTGGCTGCCCGGAAAGCAGCAGGAAGGCCAGGGACGGACCCAGGAGAATCTGCGAAATCGCAATGGAGAACAGGATACTGGCCGCGGATCCGAACGCCAGGTAAAAGGTGGCCCGCCTAAGTGGTAACGACATGCCCAGGGTATTAGTATTCCACTAAGGTCACTACTTACTAAGTGTACGGTGGAACTGCCGAAACGCCTGTTAAAATGCGCCTGAAAAGGGATGCCATCGCACGAAGGCGGCCGGTTTTTACAAGGGTTGCCCCATACGTCCACCAGGATTCTAGTCGGTGTACTATGTAGGCAGCATCCTGGCGGTGCCTCCGTGGAGAAGACCCAACGCAATCTCGCCATCGACGCATACCGTGGCTTCGTCATGCTCCTCATGATGGCGGAGGTGCTGGAACTCTCGCGCGTTTCCAAAGCTCTTCCCGGCAACCCATTTTGGAGCTTCCTGGCGTTCCACCAGACACACTCCGCCTGGGTCGGCTGCTCGCTGCACGACACCATTCAGCCGGGATTCTCGTTTCTGGCCGGCGTCGCCCTTCCCTACTCCGTCGCATCGCGCCTGGCGCGCGGCGAGACGTTCCGCAAACTGTTCGCGCACGCTCTCTGGCGAGGACTCCTATTGGTGGCGCTGGGAATCTTTCTGCGTTCGCTCAATGCGGCGCAGACTTACTTCACCTTCGAGGACACGCTCACACAGATCGGGCTCGGTTATCCACTGCTTTTCCTGATCGCCTGGCGTCCGCCGAAATGGCAGTGGACCGCCCTGGGCGTGATTCTCTTCGGTTACTGGCTGGCATGGGCGCTCTATCCACCCATCCCCGGCGTCTTCAGCGGATTTCTGGCGCACTGGAATCAGGGCAACAACTTCGGCAACGCTTTCGACGTCTGGTTCCTCAACCTCTTCCCACGCGTGAAGCCGTTCGTCCAAAACGATGGCGGATATCTCACGCTCAGCTTCATTCCGACGGTCGGCACCATGATCCTGGGGCTCGCAGCCGGCCGGTGGATGCGCACCGCGCAATCGGCCCTCGTGCGCCGCCTGATCGCCGCCGGCGCCATCGGCATCGCGGCCGGACTCCTGCTCCACTTCGCCGGCATCTGTCCCATCGTGAAGCGCATCTGGACGCCCTCGTGGACGCTCTTCAGCGGCGGCCTCTGCTTCCTGTTCCTGGCGGCATTCTACTGGGCCACCGAAGTAAAGCTTTGGCGGCGATGGGCGTTCCCGCTGGTAGTAATCGGCACGAATTCCATCGCCGCTTACCTGATCGCGCATTTAACCGAGCGCTTTTTCATCGACACCTTCCGCATTCACCTCGGCGCACATTTCTTCGCATTCGCCGGCGCGCCGTGCGAGCCTTTTCTCCGAGGAATCGCGATATTGACGGGCTATTGGCTGATTCTCTGGTGGATGTACCGGCGAAAGGTGTTTTTGAAGATTTAGCCGGCCAAGGCATCTCGCCACTGGCGTTATACAATAGTGGTATATGGAAGTGAGATGCACGTGGGATCCGGCGAAAGCCGGCAGAAACCTACGGGTCCACGGAATCTCGTTTGAGACAGCCCAGGAAGTCTTTGGCGATCCGAACCATGTGGCGGCGGAGAACTACTTCGCCGCAACGAATGGCGAACAGCGTTATCAGCTCATCGGTATGACGAGGAATCTCGTCTTGCTGCTGCCCGTATTGGTCGGCCGCAGCGAAGCGGACGTCGAAGTGATCCACCTGATCTCGGCCCGAAAGGCAGTGGACTATGAAAAGAGCATCTACCAGGACCAATTCCGCTAAGGGGCTAAGGATTGGCAAGGAAACGAAGTTGGCATACGGAAAGCGGGAGCGCAAGCTCGATGGCGATCCGGACGTGCCGCAGTTGCCTCCTGAATACTGGAATAACGCAGCGATCGGCAAGTACTATCGCCCGTTGAAGACCCAGATCTCGCTGCGAATAGACAACGAAATTCTGGACTGGCTCAAATCGAAGGGCGAAGGGCACCTAAGCCGGATCAACGAAATCCTCCGCGAGCGTATGGCGCGAGACCGTCAGGTCGCTGACAAGTAAGATCCTTAAAACCGCCATCGAATGTGATTCGAATCCTACCTGGGGAGCCAATCTGAGCCTTCTCGACTTCACGCTGTCTGATTGAGTTCATTACGAAAAGTTCAGATGTTTCTTCTGAATTGGCCTCACTTGACTGTGACCCCGGTGTGGACTCGAACTCTTGACAACGAATTCATCCGACCTGCATCCCCCAATCGGCGCTGGTCCACTCTGCGTGCCAACTTCCGGACGCTGACCATCCCGGCCCTTGTCCCCGCCGCCCCGCACAAACCCCATCTGTCCGTGTACAATTGTCTTGGCCTTTGCGCCACCCATGCTGGACGATCTCATAGCCGACCGCTACAGAGTTGAAGCTGAGCTCGGCCGCGGCGGCATGGGCGTTGTACTCCGTGCCCATGACACGCGGCTGAACCGCACCGTCGCTGTGAAGATGCTGCCCGCGGA
>Ga0182018_10001970_pt1 | contig 21792 bp, 16 predicted proteins | sample 812P2MmetaG_FD_120490 | JGI IMG/M metagenome (GOLD analysis project Ga0182018, IMG submission 120490) | Permafrost microbial communities from Stordalen Mire, Sweden - 812P2M metaG | ecosystem: Environmental > Terrestrial > Soil > Wetlands > Permafrost | place: Sweden: Stordalen | collected...
ATGTGCCGTGACATGGATAAACAGGAATCCGAAAATGCCCGCCGCAAAGCCCGGTGACATCTGGATCGTGGACTTGGGCATGGCGGCGAAAGTCCGTCCGCGCCTCATCCTCACCCCGCAACCGCGCGGCGATGACTTGGAAGTTTTCACCGCGGTCGCCCACATGACTGCGGTTCGCGACAACCGCCGGGAAGTTCCGATTCTCAAATCATTTCTTGATGGTGAAGGCGCATTTGATGTGCAGGGCGTCGTCACGGTTGCCGGCGTGAAACTGGAACGCAAACTCGGCGAACTCACGGGCGGAGAAATGGATTTGATCCTGGACCGGCCGCCGGAACGTCTGGGTTTGTAATTTTTCATGTCACCTCAACAAGCAGCAACTTTCATCCGCGGACAAATTCCCGCTGGCGGTCTTTTTGCCGGACTGGAATGGCGTATTTCCCCGTCGCCGTTTCCGCTCGGTGAAAATCTGGCGAAGGAAATCGAATCGCTGGGGCGCGTGCTGCTGCAATTTTATCGCGCGGTGAACCTGCTTTACCGCCAGAGCGCCGGGGGCAGACAGCCGGAGTGGGTCGCGCGCTGGCTGGATCAAGGCAAGCCCGCCGGACTGATTGAATTTCAGCGCTCGCCGGCGTTCAAAAACGATGTGCCGCGCGTGATTCGTCCCGACATTTTGCTGACGGAAAATGGTTTCAGCATCACGGAACTGGATTCTGTTCCCGGCGGCATCGGGCTGACGGCCTGGCTCAATCAAACCTATTCAGCCATCAGCCGGCAACCAGCAACCAGCAACCTGCTTGGCGGCGCGGATGGAATGATCCGCGGATTTGAAAGCATCTTTGGCGACGCGAAACAGGTTCACATTGTCGTTTCCGAAGAGGCGAAAACTTACCGGCCGGAAATGGAATGGCTCGCGAAGGAAGTCCGAAGCGCGAAGTGCGAAGTGCGGAGTTCAACTTTCAACGACTTCGCGGATGGCGACGCCGTTTACCGTTTCTTTGAGTTGTTCGATCTGGCGAACGTGGGCAGCTGGAAAAAGATTTTGGAGCTGGCCGCCGCCAAAAAAATCCGCCTCACGCCGCCGCCCAAGCCGGTCTTCGAGGAAAAAATGCTGTTCGCGCTTTTGTGGAACCGGAATCTGCAAAATTTCTGGCGGCAGGAACTCGGCGAAAGTTTTCTGGCGCGGTTGAAAAAAATCATTCCCTACACCTGGCTCGTGGACCCGGCGCCGCTGCCGCCGCACGCGGCGGTTCCCGAAATGAACCTGACCGGCTGGCAGCAGCTCAAGACGCTGTCGCAGAAGGAGCGGGAGCTGATTTTGAAAATCTCGGGTTTTTCCGAGCACGCCTGGGGCGCGCGCGGCGTTTATCTCGGCAGCGACCTGTCGCAGGCGGACTGGAGCGCGGCGGTGGACCGGGCGGTTTCAAGTTTTTCAACCTCGCCGTTTGTGTTGCAACGCTACGAAAAACCAAGGACCGTTGATGCGTCGTGGTTTGATTTTGACAGGAACGAAGTCACGCCGATGAAAGGCCGCGTGCGGTTGTGCCCGTATTATTTTGTAAGCGGCGGGGGCGACGCGGCGCGTCCGCAACTCGGCGGCGTGCTGGCGACGATCAATCCGGCGGACAAAAAAATCATCCACGGCATGACCGGCGCCATCATGGCGCCGTGCTCGACATGAGCCTGACCGAATACATTTTGCTCGCGGCGAGTTCGCTCTTTGTCATTGTGGATCCGCTGGCGGCGGTGCCGGCGTTCATCGCGATGACGCCGGACGACACGCCGGCGGAACGGTCGCGCATGGCCAGGCTCGCCTGCCTCGTCATGACCGGGCTGCTGATCGTCTTCGCGTTTGCGGGCAAATGGATTTTCAAATTTCTGGGCATCACCATGCCCGCGTTTCAAATCGCCGCCAGCATTTTGCTGTTGCTCGTGGCGCTGGACATGTTGCGCGCGCAACGCTCGCGGATGCTGGAAACGAAGGAAGAAACCACCGCCGGCGCGGAGAAGAACGACATCGCCATCACGCCGCTGGCGATCCCGATGCTCGCCGGGCCGGGCGCGATCTCGACGGTGATTTTGCTGCAATCCGGGGCGAAAAGTTTCTGGCAAAACGTGGCGTTGTGCGGCTGCATCCTGGCGGTTTCGCTGGCGAGCTACGGCATCTTGCGGATGGCGGCGCACGGGGCGAAATCATTGAACCCGATTGCGCTGCGCATCAGCACGCGCATCATGGGACTGCTGCTGGCGTCGGTCGCCGTCCAGTTCATGCTGAACGCGATCAAGGCGCTGAAGCCGGAGTGGGTTGGTTGATTCCACGCGCGGTTTTGTCCGCTGAAAATGGCCGGTCGTCGCGTGCAGGAAGTCCATTGGAGGCGGGATTATGCACTTCACAAACTGTTCGGGTGGTAGGGACGCCGCGCTGCGGCGTCCCCGTCCGACAGGACGGAACGAACGTGGTCAAAGCTCCGTTTCTCCGGTCGCCTGACGCTACGCTCGGCGACGGGGACAGCGCAGCGCGCTGTCCCTACCTTGATAGTTTGCAAAGTGCATAATCCCGATTGGAGGCAAAACCCGCCTTGACGATTCCTTCTCCAACTGGCAACGTCTATCTGTCAATTTTGCGCCAACGTAGCTCAGTTGGTAGAGCAGCGCTTTCGTAAAGCGCGGGTCGCTGGTTCGATTCCAGTCGTTGGCTCCAGTTCGGCTTTTCATTCGGCGCAAACAATGTTTGAAAACGTCTGGTAAGTTGACTGCGTAAAGCTGCGCTTGAACATGGCTGGTTGTGTTGGTTGATTCGTCTGGAACAGTCAAAACCGTGAAAGCGTTGGGATTTTTCTTCCTTGCGGCAATAATTTTAATCCTCGACGGGCAGCCGGAGCACAGGCGCCGCTGGAAGATTCAATGGGGTTGTGAAGCATCAGGATTGGACGGTGATTCATGATATGGCTGGTGTGCTTGATAGAAAGTGACCAGCTCCTGATTTTTTTTAAACAGGTTTGTGTCTCCCAGCTCGGACGCCAGCGCACAGGCTTTTTGCCCCGTTGCGATCGCCTCGTCAAACCGGCCGGCCTCCGCGTAAGCCGCCGCCAAAGTGCCGACCATGATGGTTATCCGGTAATGCGTCTGTTCGCAGGCGCTTTCAGCCAGGTCAACCGCACGCGCACCATCTCGAATGCCGGGATCCGGACTGGTGGCGAGTTCCCAAGCTTGATTGCTTAAAGCAAGGAGATTGCAGAAGTTGGTGAAGCCGGGGCCGTATTCCGGTTTAAGGCGGACCGCTTCCTGGTATTGGATCATCGCCTTGGAGGTCTGGCCTGTGTTGAAAAGCGTGACACCGAGGTTGTAGTGGGCGTAGGGGGAATCGGGTTTGAGGCGGATGGCTTCCTGGAACTGGTTGATGGCGCCGTCGGGCTGGCCTTCTTTTAAGAGCGCGAGGCCGAGGTTCACATGGGCTTCGGCGTAATCGGGTTTGAGGCGGATGGCTTCCTGGAACTGGCTGATTGCCTTGTCGGTTTGACCTCTCATGCCGAGGGTGCTGCCGATGTTATTGTGCGCGAAGTAATTGTTTTCCGTGACTTCCAGCGCATGCTGGAAGAGGGTTATCGTGTCTTGCCAATACCCGAGCTGATGCCGCGTTATTGTCAAGCAGCAGACGATCGCCACCGAACCCGCCAACGACAAGGCAATCACATGATGCCGCCACCGTCTGGTCAATTCATACGCGCCCCAGACGACGAGAATCAACACCCCCAGCGATGGAATATAAACATACCGGTCTGCCATCGAGTGGCTTCCTTGCTGGACCAGTTGGATCATGGGCACCAGCGTCCCGCAAAACCACAGCCACCCCATCAGCAAAAAGGGATACCGCTCCCGCTTCACCCATAGCAGCACCGAAACGCCGCATAAGAACACACCTGCCAGCAAAACCTCCGCCAGCGGCCAATAACCGGGGTGGGGATAGAACGCTGCCAGATGCGCGGGCCAGAACAGCTTCCCCAGATAGCGGCAGTAGGAAATCAGGGCGTTGCCGCCGCGCGCGCCGAGTGGCTGGCTTTCAACCGCAATCACAGAGCCTCCCTGCTTCATCACCACGAAGGTCACGATGCTCGCCGCCGCTGCCAGGGCGACGAAGGGGATTTTCTCGAGCAGCAGGCGCTTCAAACCGGAAATCCGTTTGAGCGGCCAATAATCCAGCAGCAACATGACAAACGGCCATGTGACCAGCATCGGCTTGCTCATCAAACCGAGGACGAAAAAGGACATGGCCAGGCCATAATCAAGGGTCGCAGGTCGGGAGCCAAAATCGTCTTCTCCCCCGACCTTCTGGCTACCGGCTTCTGACTTCCGGGCGTAGCGGACGTAAAAAATCAGCGCGAGCAACCCAAAGCAGGCGCTCAACACTCCCTTCCGTTCCGCCACCCATGCCACCGATTCCACTTGCATCGGGTGCCACCCAAAGAGAGCCGCCACCAGCACGCTTCGCCAGACCGCACCGGTCATGCTGCGCAGAAGCAGAAAGACCAGGGCCGTGTTGACAGCATGCAGCAGCACGCTGGTCAGGTGATGGCCCCAGGGCTTCAAACCGAAAAGTTGGCAGTCCGCCATGTGGGACAAGAGCGTTATCGGCTGCCAATAGCCCAAATCGAGATCAGGGTTCAAGAAAGCCCATCCCAGGCTTTCCCAAGTCAGTCCGTTTTGGACGTGAACATTTGAAATGAACAGATAATCATCGTAATTGAGGAAGTCATGGCTCGTCGCTGGCCAGTAAAGGGCAATCGTCACTATCGCCAACAACACGGCCACCAGCCACACTGGGAAGTGAAACCGGGCCGGGACAGGGGCAGCGGTCTGCGTTGGCCCGGTTGGGGATTCAATCGTTGGTTGGCGCATGTAATTTCCCCCAATGTTGGCAACGGATTTTTTCCGGCACCCGCAGGCCGGCGGCGGTGGATTCCTGTTCCTCAATTAAATTTTCCAACCAAGGTGGAAATTGATTGGAGCCAGCCATGCCGGGTTTGGGTGCCTTGGACGTCAATTCATGATGAAGTATTGGTGCGAATCGGGGATTATGACTCAAATCCAGCGCTTCGGATTGGAAAATGTGTTTTAGCAGTTGCTTAAACGCATCCGTCACCATTTGTCCAATTGCTGGCACACTTCGTTCCATGCTGGTTTTTATTTACCATTTCCCATATTACCCGTCACGAAGTATCCGCGTAGTGAGTGAAGCGATGCCAAAAGATTGCAATGGATTGCAAAGGCAGAACGGGATTGCCCCGTTCACTATCAAGGTAGGGATAGCGCGCTGCGCTGTCCCCGTCGCCGAGCGCAGCGTCAGGCGACGGAAGAAACGGAACTGTTACCACGTTTGTTCCGTCCTGCCGGACGGGGACGCCGCAGCGCGGCGTCCCTACCACCCGAAAAGTTTGTCAAAGGCATAATCCCGATGCAGAATTGCGGAAACGTCTGCAAGCCAATGGCGTATTCCTAAAGCGCACGCTGGTTCGAATCCAGTCGTTGGCTCCAGTTCGGCTTTTTATTCGCAGCCGCTCCACAAACGCCGGCCATTGCTGCAAACGATGTTCGGAAAAGTTTTTCAATTCACGGTTTGGCGCGCAAGCTGGTAGCTTTGCGTCGTGACCGAAACCGGAAACAATCCCGCGCTCCGCACCCCGCACCCCGCCATGCGCGGCTTCTGGGCGCTCATCGTCACGCAGTTTCAGGGCGCGTTCAGCGACAACGCGCTCAAATGGCTCGCCATTTTTCTCATCACGGGCATGGGTTTCACCAACGACAAGCGCGACCAGCTTGTCGGCGTCACGGGCGCGCTGTTCGCGCTGCCGTTCATCGTGTTCTCCATGGCGGGCGGATTTCTCGCCGACCGCTTCAGCAAGCGGACTGTGATCATCGGCGTGAAAATTTTTGAAATTTTCGTGATGTTCCTCGCGCTCGCCGGGCTGGCGACGAATCATCTTTACCTCACGATTTCGTGCGTTTTTCTGATGGGCGTCCACAGCGCGTTCTTCAGTCCGTCCAAATACGGCTCGTTGCCGGAATTGTTGCCGGAGGAAAAATTGTCATGGGGCAACGGCGTGCTCGAACTGGGAACTTTCATGGCCATCATCCTCGGCACGGTCGCGGGCGGCTCGCTGTGCAAAATGTTCGCGGCGCAACAGGCATGGTCGGGCGTGGTGCTGATGGCACTCGCGGCGTTCGGGCTGTTCACGAGCCTCGGCATCACAAAAATTCCCGCCGCCGACCCGCAAAAAATTTTCCACGCCGATTTTCTCGCCGGACTTTGGGCGCAGGTCAAGCTGGCGCGCACGGATCGCCCCCTGTGGCTCGCGCTCATCGGCAACACTTACTTCTTCGCGATGGCCGCGCTCATCCAGTTGCTCATCGTGATTTACGCGGCGGACGTGCTGGGCATCGCCGACGCGCAGAAGACCAGTTATTTGCAGGCGGCCACGGCCATCGGCATCGGCTTGGGCAGCTACGCGGCCGGACATCTTTCCGGCGGCAAGATCGAATACGGCCTCATCCCGCTTGGCTCGGTTGGCTTGACGGTTTGCTCGGCGTTGCTCGGACAAACCGGGATTTCGTTTTCGACCGTGGCAATTGAACTCGCGCTGCTCGGCTTCTTCGGCGGTTTCTTCATCGTGCCCGTCGCCGCGCTGTTGCAGCACCGTCCCCCGCGCGAACAGAAAGGCAGCCTGCTCGCCGCCGCCAACCTGCTTTCGTTCGCCGGAATTTTTCTCGCGTCGGGCATCTATTATTTATTGACGGTCACCTGGCGGCTCGCTCCGCCCACGGTGTTTCTCATCGTTGCCGCGGCGACGTTTGCGGTCACGGTCTATGTCGTGAGACTGCTGCCCGATGCGCTGCTGCGGTTTTTGCTGTGGGTGCTGACCCATTCGCTTTACAAAATCCGCGTCGCCGGGCGCGAGAACATTCCCGCCAGGGGCGGCGCGCTCTTCGTCTGCAACCACCTTTCGCGCGTGGACGCCATGTTGCTGCTCGCGTCCACGGACCGGCCCGTGCGCTTCATGATGTTCAAGGGCATTTACGAGCAATGGTGGATCAAACCGCTCGCGAACATCATGCGCGTGATCCCGGTTTCATCCGGGCAACGTCCGCGCGAATTGATCAAATCGCTTCAAGCCGCGGGCGGGGCGGTAAAAAATGGCGGGGTCGTCTGCATTTTTGCCGAGGGACAAATCACGCGCATCGGGCAGATGCTGCCGTTCCGGCGCGGGTTCGAGCGCATCATGAAGGATTTGGACGCGCCCATCATTCCCGTCGCGCTTGACGGCGTGTGGGGCAGCATTTTCAGCTTCGAGAAGCGCCGCTTCACCTGGAAATGGCCGCGCCAGATTCCGTATCCGGTCACGGTGAGTTTCGGGAAACCGCTGCCCGCGACCGCAACGCCGTTCGAGGTGCGCCAGGCCGTGTCGGAACTGCTTGCCGGTGCGTGGCAGCATCGCAAATCCCGCATGAAACCGCTGCATCGCCAGTTCGTCCGCACCGCGCGCCGGCACCCGCGCCGGTTCGCGATGGCCGATGCGCAGAACAAAAAAGTCACGTTCGGCGCGGCGCTGGCGAAAACAATTTTCCTTGCGCGCCGGCTGGAAAAAATCTGGGCCGGACAGGAAATGGTCGGAATTTTCCTGCCGCCAGGCGTGCCCGGCGCGCTCGTAAATCACGCCGCGATGCTTTGCGGCAAAGTGCCGGTGAATCTGAATTACACGCTTTCCGAAGCCGCGCTCGCCTCATGCGCGCAACAATGCGGGATCAAAACCGTCGTCACGTCGCGGACATTTCTGGAAAAAATAAAATTGTCCGTGCCGTGCGAAGCTGTTTTCCTTGAAGACTTGGCTGCCAAACCAATGTTCGTTGAAAAACTCGCGGCGTTTTTGATGGCAAAATTTCTTCCAGTCAGCTTGATCGAACGTGCGTTGGGAAATTGTAGGAGACGACGTAAGGAGTCTCATTTCAAAACTGGCAAGCTGGAGACTCCTCACGTCGTCTCCTACGAGAGCGAGTTGGATGTTCTGGCCACCGTGATCTTCTCCAGCGGCAGCACGGGCGAGCCGAAGGGCGTGATGCTTTCGCATTACAACATCGGCTCGAACATCGAACAGATGGAACAGGTCTTCAGCCTCGACAAACACGACCGCGTGCTCGGCATCCTGCCGTTTTTCCATTCGTTCGGCTTCACCGGCACGCTCGCGCTGCCGGCCGTGCTTGGCGTCGGCGTGGTTTTTCATCCGAATCCGCTCGACACCAAAACCATCGGGCCGCTCGTGCGCGACAATGCCGTGACGTTTCTGCTCGCGACGCCGACGTTCCTGCAGCTTTATCTGCGCGGCTGCGCGCCGGAGGATTTCGGCAGCCTGCGGCTCGTGATGACCGGCGCGGAAAAATTGCCCGACCGTCTCGCGGCCGCGTTCGAGGAAAAATTCGGCATCCGCCCGCTCGAAGGTTACGGCTGCACCGAGTGTGCGCCCGCCGTGGCCGTGAATACCCACGATTTTCGCGCGGTGGGCTTTCATCAGGTCGGCGCGAAACGCGGGAAAATCGGCCATCCGCTCCCCGGCGTGAGCGTGCGCATCGTGGACGTGGCAGATCCGTGGAGCGGAAAAACGTTGCCGGCCGGCCAGCCGGGCTTGATGCTCGTGCGCGGCCCGAACGTGATGCGCGGCTACCTCGGCCGGCCGGAAAAAACGGCGGAGGTTTTGCGCGACGGCTGGTATTGCACCGGCGACGTGGCGGCGTTCGACGAGGACGGCTTTCTGCAGATCACCGACCGCCTGAACCGTTTCAGCAAAATCGGCGGCGAAATGATTCCGCACATCAAGATCGAGGAAAAATTGCACGAACTCGCGGGCGCGACCGGGCAGACGTTCGTCGTCACCGGCGTGCCGGATGAAAAGAAAGGCGAACGCCTCGTGGTGCTGCACCGGTTGGCGGATGAAAAATTGCCGGTGTGCCTCGAAAAACTTGCCGCGTGCGATTTGCCGAACTTGTGGAAGCCGAAAGCGGATTCCTTTTTTCGCGTGGAGCAGTTTCCACTGCTGGGAACCGGCAAGCTGGATTTGCGGCAGGTGAAAGAACTTGCGCAAAAATGTTCAGACGCTGATTCCGCGAATTGACGCGAATTCAATTTCAATCCGCTGGGATTATCCAGATGACAAACAATCTGGGTAGGGCGCGTCACTCCGTGCGCGCCGCCTTCGTTGCACCAACGCCAGATGATTGGTTTTCTACGTTCGCGGCGGGCAGAGGACTGCCCGCCCCACCAGTTTATTCAATTTTGTTTGTCATCTGGATAATCCCATTCATACGCGATAATTTGGGATTATGCTTGACGAACTTTTCGGATGGTAGGGACGCCGCGCTGCGCCGTCCCCTTTTAGGATGGTAGGGATGGCGCGCTGCGCCGTCCGTGCCGCAGAGCGGCGCAACGAATTGCTCAAATCGTGCGACCTGCCACAAGCGTTCCGCCCGCTATTGCGCGGGCGGGGACAGCGCAGCGCGCCGTCCCTACCTTGATAGTTTGTGAACGGCATAATTCGCGATCATTGGCGAAATTCGCGTCAAAGATTTATGAATTCGTGCCGGATGCCCTTTTCATCGCAGTGCAAAATGGCCACGCTGCGTTCCGCGCCGAACTTCGGCTTGCCCGCATAACCGGGATTGAAGAACAAAATGCCGTTGACCGTTTCGCAAAATTGCTTGTGCGTGTGGCCGAACACGACCACGTCCGGTCGTTCGTGTTTGATTTTAGCCTCCACTTTTTCCGAAAGCGCCCGCGGACTGACGATGTGGTGGACGAGAATTTTCTTCTTTGCCAGTTCGACGATTTCCGTTTCGCGAAAACCGATGTCGCCGTCGCAGTTGCCGGTCACGGCGGTGACGGGCGCGATGAATCCCAGTTCCAGGATGATGGAAGCGAAGCCGATGTCGCCCGCGTGCAAAATGTGGTTCACGCCCGCGAAAATTTTTTCCACGCGCGGGTCGAGGAACCCATGGGTGTCGGAAAGGACGCCGATTTTCATAAACGTAACAAGTGACGAATTGCCGTCGCCAGCCGTCCGAAACCTTTTCTTGTCACTTGTCACCTGTCACCCGTCACTTCTTTCATGCCTTGGCTTCCTCCGGCGCTTCCTCGCCTTCCGGTTCCTCGTCGCGCGCGCCGGCGGTTTTGTCGGCGGGCGATTCGGCGGCGGCGGCCAGTTTCGCCACGCCGGCGAACAGCGCGGTGAACAGCCCGCCGCTCAACAGGGTGTTGCGGAAAAATTCCCAGGTGGACGGATAGCCGCCCGCGCCCCTGGTGAGCGCCCTGATCCAGCCCGCCAGATTTTTTGTGTATTCGGGGCTGTGGGACGGATTGAAGAACCACGACGCCGTGTTGGTGATGAGATAAAACAGAACTGCGCCCAGCAGCCCGCCGCCGAGCAGCGTGAGGAACGACGTTTGCGGCCTGAACCGGCGGCCGAGCAAAATCAAAACCGCATACGCGGCGTAGTTGAACAGCATGTTTTTCAAATCCGGCCAGTCCCAGAACGCGATGCCGTGCAACTGGTAATAAAAGCCCAGCCCGATGTCCGTGGCGAGCAGGGTTGCCAGCGGCAGCCACCACGCCAGCCGTTTGGGAAAATAAACGCCGGCGCAGAACGCGAGCGCGTAGGCCACGCTGAAATTCGACGGCATCAGGCCGGGAATCCGCGACACCGCGAACACCGCCAGAAAAATCACCGGCAATAATATTTTGCCTTTCACCAGCGACAGCATAGCGGAAAGCGGCGGGGTTTCAATTCTGGAATTTTTAAGAAGTCAACCGCGTTGGACCCGGCAAATGGGATTATGTCTTTGACAAACTTTTCGGGTGGTAGGGACGCCGCGCTGCGCCGTCCCCTTTTCGGATGGTAGGGATGGCGCGCTGCGCCGTCCCCGTCCGGCAGGACGGAACGAACGCGCTAAAAGCTCCGTTTTTTCCGTCGCCTGACCTGCCGCGACGGGCGCGAGCACGGCGGGCGCTGCGCTCGGCGACGGGGACAGCGCAGCGCGCCATCCCTGCCTTGACAGTTTGTCAAAGACATGATCCCGCTTCTGATTTATTTCCCGCCGCAGAGATTGGCGGGAACAATTTGTGCATTGCTTGCTGTCTCGGGCGGAGATGAATCCGGGACGGAACCATCCTGTTCACAAAACAACCACAAGTGGTGGTGGGGCGGGCGGCAGAAGATAAATCGTCGGTATTTGCCTTGACTTTCGGACGCGGCGGGTTCAGAATTGGGGTGCTGGCCAAATCGCACGTCACATGAAGCTTTTGCGCATTGCTTGTTTCGTTGCAGCTTTGTTTGCCCTCTTGCGAAATGTATCCGGGCAGGGCTTTGTGAACTTGAATTTTGAACAGGCCACGATCACACCTGACCCATCAAGCCCTTACTATCCATACGCCGTCTATGCCAGTAATGCCATTCCCGGTTGGACAGCCATCGGGATTCTTTCACCCGACATCATTTATAATGACCTTTCCCTCGGCGCTACGAGTGTGTCTCTTGTTGGCACGAATGACCAATATGGCCCCGATAGTCTGGTTGGAGCATACAGCATTGATTTATATGGAGGAGTGGAAGGCCCCGCTGCGGGTGCTTCAATCAGTCAGACAGGGTTGGTGCCTACTAATGCCTTGTCTCTTCGTTTTGTGGCTTCGGGTGGAGGGCCGGGAGGAGGGCCTCTCTTGGTTACATTGGATGGCCAAAATATACCAATCTCCGCCATTGGAACGGGGCCGGACTATACGATGTATGGCGGCAACATTTCAGCCTTTGCTGACCAGATTGAACAGTTGACGTTTACGGCACCGCAAGGAAATAATAATTACTGGGAAATAGATGACATCCAATTTTCTGCTTCACCGATTCCCGAACCAGGCGATTTGAGCTTGTTCGGCATCTGCCTTTTGTTCCTTTGCTGGCGGATAAAGCGGCCCAAGGCGCTTTGGCATGGCTTTTTGTAATCACCCGCTATTTGAGGTGTGTGTTTTGTCAACAGGATGGTTCTGATCCAGGATATAAATGATGAGCATTACTGTGGCCCAGGCCAGCAGCAACGGAAAGAGATAACGTCCGGTGGAAAGGTCGCCAATTTCATTCAACACGGCGTTTAGGTCGCTGATGCTGACAAAACTGGCAAACACCAGGCTGAACGCAATCATGGAGCTGATAAAAACACCAAGCGTCCAGATGATGATTGGCCGCCGGTTGGGTGTGGCAAACCACAGCATGATTGTCAGGAGCAGGCAGACCCAGGGCAGGCCAAGCGTCAGGTGGTTATACAGTGACGGCAACCCTTCCCACCGGCCAATCCAATGAATTTGTCCGTCTGCTGCGCTCCAATTTGCAAAATCCGGGTTCAAGAACAACCGTGCCAGTATGACAAAAAAAATCTTTGGTATGCATGAACAAGTGATGCCCGGATGGGCCATCGCATAGCCGGCCCACCCTGACTCGTAGTTTAAAACGGGGATTTGCATGCGCAAACAAACAAATGGCAGTGCTGACAGGAAACAGAATGCCAGCATCCGCCAGAGCCGGGGTGTTGGTTTCAATGGCGGGCGCAACGAAGGTGGCAAAAGCATCCAACCGGCTGTCAGCGCCAGGAAGATGGCACCCTCGAATTTCGCCATCGCCGCTCCGAACAACAACGTCATTCCCAGGCCAAGCCGGACACGGTCATTGTCAATCAGACCGAGGGCGCATTGCACGAAGCCCATGACCGTGAAGAAAATCATTGGCAGGGTGGCACCCTCCATTTGAACGTAAGTCTGCGTGAATGGCAGCAGCAGCACGCCCAAAAGGAAAAAATGCGGGGCATGGAACCAGGTTTTTCCGCTCCGGTTTAACGAAGCCAGTGCCGCCAGCAGAAACAACAGCATCCAAACCGGCCAGAACTTGGTGACGAATTCGTCCACATGGCCGATGGAATCATAGGTGGCGGCATGCAACGCCGGCACGAGCGTGGGGTAATCCAGATGTGCGTAGGCCAGGCGTGGATTGGAGAACCACTGCACAATCTCATTCCCGGTGCAGAGGAAGAAGATTTTCGCCTTGAGCAGCCATGCCGCCACGGCATCATATTCAACCGCGCCTTGCAATGCGGCCAGACGAAACAAGATCAGAAAAACCACCCCGGCGACCACATGGAAGATTACGGTGACTGGATTGGAAACCATCTTTCGAAAACCACCGGCAATTTTGTATCCCCAAATCTCCCAGTCTTCCAGCCACAATTCAGCCAGGGCGCCTGTGGCAACCAGTGCCAGCACCCAGCCACGTCCGTGGAAACCGCACAATTTAACGCCGAGCGTCAATGCCGCCACCGCCATCATTCCCAGCCCCAGCCCGCAGGCCAGTTGTTCGGCCGGCGCCATCCGCCCGGTCAACCCGGAACCAAACAAACAACGCAACAGCCGGATGCCGGACAGCGCCGTCAGCAGCGGCAGCATGAAGGCGATCACCGCATCCGGCCAGGAACCGAACCAGCTTGGGTTGGCCTCTTGTTTTCTAGTCACTTGGTGCAGGGATTTGGCCTGGGTTTTCTCGTTGGGCATCAAGTCCACCCGGACATCAAAGCCGTTTGCCAGCATCTCCGCATCGGAATCCGAACCGCGGCCCTGAATGCCGTTCACGGTATAACGCGGTTGATCCAGGCACACGGCGACCTCGCGTGGAAAGAGGTAATAGGTCAGGAAGTAATAGTGCCCGATTATGCTGGCATTGGTTGTTCCGATCATGCCCGTCAGAAACACGCGCGCATCCTCCGGCAGCACCAGATCGAGGCGGCGGTCCATGCCGCCTCCCCGTTTCACGATGTCCGAAATCTGCGCGAGCTGTTTCTCCTTGAGGAACGAGCCGGCGATGGATTCCGGGCCGAGGCGTCCCCCCCGATAAATCAGAAACTGTGTTATGGCCACGAAGCCGCCAAAAATCAACAGCAACATGCCGGCCATGATGGTGCTGCGCCGGCTCATGCTGTTCCAACCGCTCCCGGCGCGCATGCGTCATGCCTGCATTTCATTATCCACGAGATTGTGAAAGGATTCTCTGCCAGTCAAGAGGAGACAGGCCTCACTTTTCGGGATTATGTCTTTGACAAACTTTTCGGGTGGCAGGGATGCCGTGCTGCGCCGTCCCATTTTCGGATGGTAGGGATGGCGCGCTGCGCCGTCCCCGTCCGGCAGGACGGAACGAATGTAGGAGCCGACGTGAGGAGGCTCTGACCGTTTTTTTATTTGAGACTCGTCACCTCGTCTCCTACTTGTTTTTCCGTCGCCTGACCTGCCGCGACGGGCACGAGCACGGCGGGCGCTGCGCCCGGCAACGGGGACAGCGCAGCGCGCCATCCCTGCCTTAATGGTTTGTGAACGGCATAATCCCGCCGGGCAAATGGTTTATTCCTCCGGCATTGGTGAAAAATCCGTGTTCATCCGGGTCCATCCATGGTTAATAATTCCGTGTGTTCGCCATTATCCACGAAGACGCTGATCTGCTGGTCGTCAACAAACCGGCCGGCCTAGTCTGTCATCCGACCAAGGGCGATGAATTTTCCAGCCTCATCAGCCGCGCCCGCCTTTATCTGACCTCGACTCTCAACCCTCAACCATCAACGCACTTGATTAACCGCCTCGACCGCGAGACCAGCGGCGTCGTGCTCATTGCCAAAAATCCCGAAACCGCCGGCGAGCTGGGAAAAATTCTGGAAAGCCGTGCCGTGGAAAAAGAATACCTGGCCATCGTCCACGGCCACGTTGCGACGGGGCAGCGGATCATTGACGCGCCGCTCGGCAAAGACGAATCCAGCCGCGTCGCCATCAAAGATTGTGTCCGTCCCGACGGCGCGCCCGCCCAAACCGAATTCTTCGTCGAACAAAATTTTTCCCGTCCCTCAACTCTCAACCCTCAACCCTCAACTTTTTCCCTTTTGCGCCTCCGTCCCCGCACGGGTCGCAAACACCAGATCCGCCTCCACCTCGCGCACCTCGGCCATCCCGTCGTCGGCGACAAACTTTACGGCGGCGACGAGGATTTGTATCTCGCGCTCGTCCAAAACCGCCTCACCGGCGGACAGCGCGCCCGGCTCATTTTTGAAAACCACGCGCTCCACGCCCGTTCAATCAAATTCCTCTGGCGCGGCCGGCCGTTAGAATTTTCCTGCGAACCCGAACCGTGGTTCACAAAATTTTTGTCTGTAGATTACACCGATTGATGCAGATTTTGTGCGAATGTTATCTGCGCTGGTTTGCGTCATCTGCGGATAAGTTTAATAAATCTGTGTTTCATCCGTGTTTCATCTGTGGCTAAATGTCTCCGTGTCCGGCATCCCCAAGACCATGCGCGCCGTCGTTTATCGCGGCGTGAACGACCTGCGCCTCGAAACCGTCCCCGTGCCGCGCATCGGCCCGCACGAACTCCTCGTCAAGGTCGCCGTCTGCGGCGTCTGCCCCACCGACATCAAAAAAATCCAATACGGCACCGTCCCGCCGCCGCGCATCTTCGGCCACGAAACCGCCGGCACGATTGTAAAAATCGGCGGTGGTCGCTCGTCACTCGTCACTCGTCACTCGTCACTTAAAGTCGGCGACCGCGTCGCGCTGCACCATCATGTGCCGTGCCTGAAATGCCATTTCTGCCGGCACCGCACCTTCGCGCAATGCGAAACCTACAAGCGCACCGGCATCACCGCCGGATTCGAGCCTGCCGGCGGCGGCTACGCCCGGTTCGTCCGCGTCATGAATTTTGTCCTGCCCGGCGTCGTGAAAATCCCCGCCAAAAATTCCTTCGAGGAAGGCGCGATGCTCGAACCCGTCAACACCGTGCTCAAGGCCGTGAAACGATTGAACCTCCTGCGCGGCGACACCGCGCTCGTGGCCGGGCAGGGGCCGATTGGCCTGCTGTTCACGCGCCTCCTGAAATTGCAGGGCGTCCATGTCCTCGCCACCGACCTGTTGGAATCGCGCCTGCAACTCGCAAAAAAATTCGGCGCAAAATGGACCGTGCAAATTCAAAATTCTGGTTCGGACCCTCAACCCTCAACCCTCAACCCCCGACTACCACTCGACGCCGCGATCATCGCCGTTCCTTCGGACGATGCGGTGACGCAGGCGCTCCAGCTCGTGCGCGGCGGCGGACAGGTATTATTGTTTGCCCACACCAAACGCGCCATGCCAGTTCAAAATTCAAAATTCAAAATTCAAAATTCCGGCTCTCAACCCTCAACCCTCAACTCTCAACTGGATTTGGCCTCCGTCTGCCTCGACGAAAAGGATTTGATCGGCAGCTATTCCTCCGATTTCACGTTGCAGGACGAAGTGGCCCGGCTGGTTTTCTCGCGCCGGCTCGACGTGCGCCAGCTCATCAGCCACCGCTTTCCGCTGGAACAAACTGCGGATGCAGTTGCCCTGGCGGGCCGCCCAACCCCGGACTCGCTGAAAATTTTGGTCTGCCCGGAAGCCTGATTTTCACCATCAGCTGATTGGGTAGGGATGGCGCGCTGCGCCGTCCCCGTCGCCGAGCGCAGCGTCAGGCGACGGAAAAGCGGGCGTTTTACCACGTTCGTTCCGTCCTGCCGGACGGTGACGGCGCAGCGCGCCATCCCTACCAGTTAAATTGCGGGCGCCGGCCGTCGGCGAAATAAACGAACGGCCATTCTTCCGGGCGCACGATGAGTTTTTTCCGCACCGGGTTCTCCAAAATGTAATCAGCCTTCTGTCGCCGGCTTTCATCGTGGCGCAGACGGTGTTCAAAGAAGTCGCGTTGCCAGCCGATGCCGGTTTCCTTCGCCGTCCATTCTTTCCATTTTCTGACGACCGTTTGCATCGGCTTGCCAGATGGTGGAAAGGAAATCAGCGCGTGCAGATGATCCGGCATCAGCAAAAAGACGTGCGGCCACCACAAAAACTTTTCCTGCCGGTGGCGGACGGTTTCAAACAGGCGGTTGGAAATTTCCGGCAAGGCAAGCTGGTTGTGGCAGCGCTCCCGGCAGTTGATGCTGATGAAATAAATTTCCCGGTGCGGGTCAACCCACAATGGCACGTCATGAGGCAGGGATTTTCTTTGGGGCGTGTCCATGGCGGGAAAGTATTGGGCTTCACACTGAACTGGCAAACCAAAAAGGCCGGGGCGGATTGAACGTCGCCCGCACTTTCATTCCATCGCCTGACGCCGCGCCGTCCCCTTTTCGTATGGTAGGGATGGCGCGCTGCGCCGTCCCCGTCCGGCAGGACGGAACGAACGTGGTAAAACGCCCGCTTTTCCGTCGCCTGACCTGCCGCGACGGGCGCGAGCACGGCGGGCGCTGCGCCCGGCGACGGGGACAGCGCAGCACGCTGTCCCTACCGCCATTAAACCCACAATCCCGGATCATGTCTTTGACAAACTTTTCGGGTGGTAGGGACGGCGCGCTGCGCCGTCCGCGCCGCAGAGCGGCGCAACGAATGGCTCAAATCATGCGACCTGCCGCAAGTGTTCCGCCCGCTGTTGCGCGGGCGGGGACAGCGCAGCGCGCCGTCCCTACCGCCATCAAACGCCAATCCCGGTCAACGTGATCTGCGGATGAAGAATGGCGTCGGAATTGCTGTAAATGGCGGCAGACGGGCGGAAAACCGGGTCTGGCGTTCAAAAATTCCTGTTTTCCGCGTCCCGGTCATGTTAATTATGTGACAAAATGATGACGAAAAGACAATTTTGTGTCTTGGACACTGCCGGGAATGACAAAAACACTTGATAAACCGGCCATTTTGAAGTATTTTGGCCTGTCTAACAAATGTTCAAAAAAATTAAAAATAATTGTTGACGCACCCTTGCACTTATGACAAATTGTAGGCACACACGGTAACACTAAAACAAAAACAGAGAGAACAAAATGAGAACAAAAACACTACTACTGGCGGCCTCTGCACTCGCAGCCGGGCTGATAACCTCCCAAGCACAAGTTTATTCGGCCAACATCGTCGGCTATGCCAATGTGCCCACGTTACAGAACGGCTCGTTCTATCAGATCATGGTGCCGTTTGACATCGGCGTCAGCAACGGCGCCAATGAAATCTTTGGCACCAGTTTGCCTATCGGCACGACGCTATCCACATGGAGTGTTGCGCTGCAGGGCTATGTGACTACCTATTTTGACAATCAAGGTAATCCTGGTGACCCACAATGGTATATGGGCGATGATACCACGATAACGAATCCTCCCATTTTGCTGCCCGGGCAAGGAATTCTAATAAAGCCGAACGGCCCGAATGTGACAAACGTGTTCGCTGGAACCGTTGCGGTGAATGTCGGTGCCACCAATTCAGTGCCACTTACTGGCAATGGCAGTTTTTATCTGGTTGGTGGTTTGGTTCCTTACGGTGGTGTGGCGACGAATGGCACTGCTGCTGGTGGTGGTGGAAATCTTAATGGTTTGCCTATTGGCACGACTGTTAGCATTTGGAATGTTGGCCTTCAAGGATACCTTACATATTATTATGACAATCAAGGTAATCCTGGTGACCCCCAATGGTATATGGGCGATGATACCACGATCACGAATGCTCCAGTTCTCAATGTGGGACAACCAGCCCTTATTAAACCTAATGCATCAGGGTATAATTGGACCAATGGCTTGAGCAGCAACTGATTTGAGAGAAAAAACTATCAATGAACCAACCTAAATAAACAGCAATAAACCTAAATAAAAATATGAAAAAACTAGTATTAACAATCGGAGCTGCGCTGGTAGTTGGCGGAGTTGCATTTGCCCAAGGAACGATTCAATGGACTGCGCCAGCTGGCAATTTTACAGGACAAACCAATACGACCACGCTCTCGTTTATCCAAGGCAGTACACCGACCGGTGGTGGCACCATTGGAAACACGACTACAACCTTGGGGTTCTATTACGAACTGCTCTATAGCACCACCGCGTTTAACGGCTCGGGCATCGCGCAACCCAATTCCACGGCCGCATTGTTTGGTGGAACGTGGCAGGATGCCGGGCTTGGGATGACCAACAATGGCAATGTTGGCAGAATTGTGCCAATAGGTGGCGCTCAAAACGCCGCCGTTCAGCCGGCTGCAATGGGAGCTGGTGGTGTTGGTGTTGGCCAGACAAATTACATCATGCTCGTCGGTTGGTCGGCCAACTTGGGCACGTCATGGTCTGTCGTGTCAAACGAACTGGCCACCGGAAGCTGGATGAGCGTTCTTGGTAATGCCATTGGTTTCTTTGGTGAATCGGCCACGGGCTATGTTGTTGGCAATACTGGAAACCCTGGTGTTAGTCCGTTCATTTCCAGTGGTGCAGACGTAAATGGGCAGCCGATTATCGGGGCGGGCACGCAGTTGTTTGAGCTGTTGGCGGTTCCGGAGCCAACTACGTTGGCGATGATGGGCTTGGGCAGTCTCTCGCTCCTGATCTTCCGCCGTCGTAAATAATTAAGTTTAGTTTTCATTCAACCCCGCTCTTGAAAAGGAGCGGGGTTTTTCATTTGTAGGAGACGAGGTAACGAGTCTCATTCTTAAAGAAAACAAGAATCGCTAAATTTAATCAGAGTCTCGTGACCTCGACTCCTACCGGGATTATACCGTTCACAAACTTTTCGGATGGTAGGGACGCCGCGCTTGCAGCGTCCCCGTCCAGTTGGTAGGGATGGCGCGCTGCGCCGTCCGCGCCGCAGAGCGGCGCAACGAATTGCTCAAATCGTGCGACCTGCCACAAGCGTTCCGCCGCTATTTAACTGGTAGGGACGGCGCGCTGCGCCGTCCCCGTCCGTCAGGACGGAACGAACGTGGCAAAACGCCCGCTTTTCCGTCGTCTGACCTGCCGCGACGGGCGCGAGCACGGCGGGCACTGCGCTCGGCGGCGGGGACAGCGCAGCGCGCTGTCCCTACCGCCAAATTGATTCACTACCATTGATCCGCTCCGCTCTTGCGTCAAGTTTTGGATTGTGATAAGGTCATAACCAAGATGGCAGTCCGATTGATGACTGCCGGGTCAAACGACGTTGAACACCGGTTAAACGTTCTTTGAAAAACCCGCAGCAGCCGGAATTGAAGGCGGGCGGGGTTGTCGCCGCAAAAGTATTTTTTGCGAAACGAACCCAAGTTGAAAACGGGACAAACGCCAATAACCGTGCGGTCCAAAGTGGGTTTTGGCCGTCCAAACCGGTGCGTCAAACGAACCCAAACGAACCCAAATGCCGGATCAAACCTAATCCAAGCTAATCCAACCTGATCCACCCCCTTTTTCATCAGAACCCACGCCAGACTGTGCCACAATGACACACTTTGTTGTTTTTGAACTGCGGTTTCAAATGATGCGATGTTTTCGGGATTATGCACTTCACAAACTGTTCGGGTGGCAGGGACGCCGCGCTGCGGCGTCCCCTTTTTAGGTAGGGATGGCGCGCTGCGCCGTCCCCGTCCGTCAGGACGGAACGAACGTGGTAAACGCTCCGTTTTTTCCGTCGCCTGACCTGCCGCGACGGGCGCGAGCACGGCGGGCGCTGCGCCCGGTGACGGGGACAGCGCAGCGCGCCATCCCTACCTTGATGGTTTGTGAACGGCATAATTCCCTTCATTTAATCCGGCCTGGATTGTGCCATGAATAGAAACCAGCGAAACGGAATGTCAATTCCTGCGGACGTATTTGGAGCCGCATCGGTAGTGGGCTACTTTGAAAGTCGTTAATCGAAAATATCCGCCGGAAGCTCAAATCTTCGTATGATTGCCTTCAGCATCCCCTTTCCTATGTCGCGTCCTTTGTGGTAGGTCATTGGAAAAGACCGTTTTTGGCCTTTTATGTCTGGATGAAAAATCATCCGATGAGAGCCTTTTCCCCTGTTTACAAAAAAGTCGAAACGCGAATCGTGTGCGTGAAGAATCTGAAAAACCTCGGCTGGCTTTTGAGGTTTAGGCACAAACCAATGGAGATTTTTGAAATTCTTTTTGCCTTATTGCCGCAAGTTCTTCTTTGCTGAATGTAATAAAAGTGGCAACGGCCTGTAATCGCACAGGCTTGTCTTCGAGGACTTCCATTTTCATCGCTTTCATCTGGGCTTCTTCCCATCTGTCGAAATAAGATTTCTCTGATGGAAAGTTAATGAGACTTTCGTCATTCATTTTGCGGGCAAAAGAAATTTGCGCCTCGACTGCGCTTTTCAATTCCTCAACCGCTCCAACTTCGGTTTTGCCGTAGCCCAGCAAGTCCAATTCCAAGGCTCTAGCGACGTATTCTCCATCTTCTTTGCAGATAAGAACTCGGATTTGAATGTTGTAGATATGACGATTCATAACCGTTTGCTCGTTGTTGCAAACGAATATGCCGGTGTATCGCCGTGCCGTCAAGCTGCGGTTTCATATAAAAGACCTGCTAATTCTTCTATGCTCCAAACATGATTGCTGGTTGGCCTGGCAGGGGCTTTGATCGGCTTCTCTGACAGCTTAATCACGTCGGCAAAGACGCTGTGAGCGAGTTGGACTGTATCAGTTGGCCGCTTGCGCTTCGGTTTAATCATGCCCAAACTTAACGCAGTCAAAGTCAAAACGGAAATCCAAAACGAAAGTAGCGGGATTATCCGGTTCACAAACAATGGTGGTAGGGACAGCGCGCTGGGCACGTCGCCGAGCGCAGCGTCAGGCGACGGAATCGGATTGCCGGAACTTGAGTTTTGCCACGCCCGTTCCGCCCTCCGCTTCGCTCCGGGCGGGGACGCCGCAGCGCGGCGTCCCTACCAAACGG
>Ga0182018_10001971_pt1 | contig 21785 bp, 18 predicted proteins | sample 812P2MmetaG_FD_120490 | JGI IMG/M metagenome (GOLD analysis project Ga0182018, IMG submission 120490) | Permafrost microbial communities from Stordalen Mire, Sweden - 812P2M metaG | ecosystem: Environmental > Terrestrial > Soil > Wetlands > Permafrost | place: Sweden: Stordalen | collected...
CCGAGAATCTTGGCCGCCGGACGAACCTGCTGAAACTTGAGCAGATGAATCAGGTCACGCAACTCGCCTTCATAGCTGCCATAAGCGACCGCGCGCTCAAACGGAGGATCGATGCGTTGGCAAAGCAAGCAGCGCACGTCGTCGTTACTGCCCCCTCCTGCGTCAAGACGCATGGGGATGTGCAACCCCTCGCCGCAAACGGCGCAGTAGGCCCCCTGCAACGGGCGGACCGCCGTCAAGCACGACGCACAAACAGGAAGTCTTGAGACTCGAAGGAGAGGAGAACCACAGATACGGCAATCGGCGGGAAACAACGTGAAGAATAAAGTCGTAGCCGCGCGCTCGGCCAAGCCAACGAACCCACGCTTGGCCAGCCCATTCACGCCAAAATCACGCTGGGCCAACCGATGGTCCGCCGCTTGGCCCTCGGCAGCCGGTATTCGAAAGCCAGTACTGCTGAAGACGGCCTCCCGCTCCCGGCAAATCGATGATGCTCTGTCGGGTCGCCTCGGCCAGTATAGCCGTGCTCACACTCGCTATGCAACGCGGCTTGTTGAGTTCGAACTGTCCGAAGGTTGACTTTGTGAGTCCTTGCGCCGGTGGTGATAGCGTTCCGGCACAGGAACCGTTCGGAAAACATAGCTGCGGTGATAGCAGCGTTCGCAACGAACTACTCGCAGCCACAGCAACGGAAGCACAAATCTTTCGAAGAACCCACGTGAGCGGGAACGATACGCTTCCCACCCCCCGCATCCGCGGCAGCAGAATTCATCGAAGAACTGGCTCCAGGAGGTACGAAAAAGGGGAGTCACAACTCACCTCATGGACTTGGCCTATTTTAACCCCGTTTCAGACGCGAAGTTGCACACAAAGGTTGGCCGGAGCCTGCTCCGACCCCGTCAACCCAAGCCGCACTTGTAATGCTGCCTTTCGGCATGATAAGGTGCGCCCTCGACGGCTAATATGAATCGGCAATTAAATTTCCGGTGACTACTCTGGAGACTTGAGGCTTCGATGAACACTCCCGCTGTTGAAACTCCCCGCAAACATCGCCCCTACGTCCCGGAAAACATGCAAATGAAAGAGTTGACCTTCCGGGCGATTTTTTTGGGCCTGATTCTGACAGTCGTTCTGGGAGCCGCTAACGCCTATCTTGGTTTGCGGGCCGGCATCACCATCGCGGCAACCTATCCTGCAGCCGTCATTTCCATGGCCGTGCTGCGAGCGTGGAAAGGATCGCTACTCGAAGAAAACATCGCCCGAACCGCCGGCTCCATAGGAGAGTCCGTCGCGGCCGGTGCTATCTTCACCCTCCCCGCCTTCGTTCTCGCCGGAGTTTGGCCCAACTTCTGGTCCTTCGATTCCTACTGGAAGTCGACCGCGCTGATCATGGTCGGAAGTATTCTCGGTGTCCTTTTTATCTCCCTGGTTCGGCGAGTCATGGTCGAAGACCCCGAGCTTCCCTTCCCAGAGTCGGTAGCGGCTTCTGAGATACACAAGGCCGGACAACGCGGCGCTCAAGCTGCGAAGTATCTTTTCTGGAACATCGGCGTGGGCGGAATTGTCTATATCCTCGGCAGCTTCGGACTGTTCGCCGCTGGCAAGGACTTTCACTTTGCCGTCGGCAGTCTCGGACGCAGCCAGGTGCGCCTCGGCCTCGCCGGCAGTCAAAACATCGTGCCCGCAGGCGGCGCCAGCACTTTCGCCGCGCCCAGCGTAAGTCCGGCCTATCTCGGCGTCGGTTACATCATTGGACTTCGCCTCGCCTCCATTCAGTTCGCCGGCGGCGTGCTGGCCTGGGGGCTGATGGTCCCGCTGCTCATTTTTTTTCTCGGACCGCATATCAAACAATATCTTCCCGCCGATACTCCCGACGACTGGACCACGATGGCGATTTCCGTCTGGAAGTTTATCGTCCGCCCCATCGCCGTCGGCGGAATGCTGGTGGGAGCCGCATACACTTTGTTCAAAATGGGCAAGAGCCTGACCGCGGGCTTCGGCAAAGCCATCAGCGATCTGCGCCAAACCGCCGAGCAGCGCGCCCAGCTTTCTCGCACCGAACAGTACATGAGTTCCAAGGCAGTGTTCAGCTTGATTGCCCTCATGTTCGTATTCATGTGCGTGCTCTATGTGCGGCTCACCGGTCTGTTCTGGCCCGCGCTTCTCGCTGCGGCGGTGCTCCTGGTGGTCGGCTTTTTCTTCGCCACCATTTCAGGAAGCCTGGTCGGCATGATCGGTTCTTCCAATAACCCTATTTCCGGCTTAACTCTTTCCACCCTCCTGATCGCTGCCCTGCTCATGGTTTCAATGGGAGTGTCAGGCGCTTCCGGAGTGCTGGCGGTATTGAGCGTGGCCGCTGTGGTTTGCGTCTCCTCAGCCGTCGCCGGTGAGCTCTTGCAGGACTTCAAGGTCGGCTACATTCTGGGCGGCACGCCGCGCAAAATTCAGTTGGCCGAATTGATCGCCGTGGTTGTCGCCAGTCTGGTGATGTACTTCCCCGTGGCGCTTCTCAATAACTCCTTCGGTTTTGGCAGCCGCGAACTCTCGGCGCCTCAAGCCGGTCTGATGGCCACTCTTGCCGTGGGAGTGGTCGGCGGCAACATGCCCTGGCCCCTGGTCGTAGTCGGCGTCTTCATGGGCATTGGCATGATCATGATGCAGGTGCGCAGTCCCATGCTGGTTGCGGTCGGGATGTACTTGCCCTTCGAAACTACCTTCGCCATTTTCCTCGGCGGAGTTTTTCGCGCTCTGGGCGATTGGCTCGCCAAGCGCCGCGGTTTCAATTCCGCGCAAATGGCGCGCGTCGAGAATGCCGGAGTACTCACCGCTTCCGGGCTGATCGTGGGAGAATCCTTGCTGGGCTTGGTATGGGCCGGAATCGTCGCCATAGGCAAAGCCCGCAAATGGGATATCCCTCAGATCTTCGCCCACCCATCGTATCTGTTTGGTCTCGTCGTCATGGCCGGATTGGCAGCCATCATGATCAAGATCCCGCTGACGAGCGCTGGCGATCCCAACGAACCGGCGCCCCCGGTCGGCATGATGTAGAAATGCCGATTGCGGAAAACATCGCCGCGGTGCGGGAGCGTGTCGCCGCAGCCGCTCGGCGAGCGAACCGCAATCCAGACGACATCACCCTGATGGGCGTTAGTAAGACCTTTTCCGTCGACGCCATCCGCCAGGCCTACGCTGCCGGCCTGCGCGTGTTCGGCGAGAACCGCGTGCAGGAGTTTGCCGCAAAAGCAGCCGCCCTCCGCGATTTACCCAACGCCGAGTGGCACCTCATCGGGCATCTGCAAACGAACAAAGCTGCCAAGGCGGTGGAGTTGTTCGACGCCGTCGATTCGGTTGACTCCATACGCATGGCCGAGAAGCTGAATGCGCTCGCGGAAAGTGCGGGCAAGACGCTGCCCGTTTTGATCGAAATCAACATCGCAGGCGAGAGCGCGAAGAGCGGAGCGGCGCCCGACTCCGGCGAACTCGAACAGATTCTCCAATCCGCTCCGCACTGGGGAAATCTCAAAATTCGCGGCCTCATGACCGTCCCGCCCTACACGGAGGATCCCGAAGGCTCGCGACCCCATTTCCGCCAACTCCACCAGATTCGCGACCGCATCGCCGCGCGCAAACTGCCGCAGATCGGCATGAATGTGCTTTCCATGGGCATGTCGCGCGATTTCGAAGTCGCCATTGAAGAGGGAGCAACCTGCGTGCGCGTGGGCACGGCAATTTTCGGAGACAGAGCTCACCCGTGAACCACGAAAGCCGTAATTTATGAATTCGGTAGAGGCAAAACAATTCATCGCTTCGCGGATCGACGATCAAGCCGTGCGGGAGGGCGTGCCGTTTTCCGAAGTCGAAAGGAAGATGCTCTTCTTCAGTGAGATTCATCCTTCCCTTCCAGATATGGATCAAGTTCTCCTCGAATTTAATGAGACATACAACATGTTTCCATATGAACGAGTAGTTTCGTCATTAATTTGCAATGCCTATCGGCGCGACCGGAAGGAACCTGAGTTTGCGCAGAAGTGGGCAGATGCCAGAACAAGCTTGCGCGGGGAAGACCATTACAACAAGGTTATGTTAAACCGCGGCCTCGCCGCAGCCAATCGCACGCGAGACTTTTTAATTTATGTCGCAATTGGAATATTGGTCGTCTTCACCCTTTTAGCAGTTATTGCATTGAGTCACTAGCACGTTGATTTTTATTTAACAAATGGAAACTAGCGTCACCTTCGCCGTCAGAGTCCATCCCCGCGCCAAAAAGAACGCCATTACCGGCAAAGTGGGCGACGTGCTAAAGCTTTCCCTCACCACACCTCCCGCGGACGGCAAGGCCAACGCCGCCTGCATCGATTTTTTCGCAAAGCTTTTGAACCTGCCGCGTTCCTCCGTTACTATTGCAGCCGGCCACACCAGCCGGAATAAAGTGATTCGTGTGTCGGGCCTGTCAGCAGAGGAACTTCGGCAGCGTTTGCAGATCTGAATCTGGCAGTAGTAGTAGAGGAGCCACGCTTGACCTTTTCCCAACGCTTCGAAGAAATCCGAACCGGCTTCGAACGGCCGTTCTGGGTCGCGAACATCACCGAGATTTTCGAACGGCTCTCCTACTACGGCGCGTTTGCTTCTCTAGCCCTGTACTTGCAGGAAAAACTGAATTTTTCAACTGAGCAAACCGGAACCCTGACCGGTTTGTTCGGTGGCATGGTCTGGTTTCTCGCCATCTTCGGGGGAGCCGCCGCCGACCGCCTCGGCTTTCGCCGCGCCCTTTCGCTGGCCTACTTGATTCTCGCCGCCGCCTATTTCCTGATTGGTTCGATCGGCGCTCCATGGCTCGCACCCGTGCGCAACGCCGTGCCGCTGGGATTGTTCGTCGGCTGCATTCTCATCCTCCCCGCACTCGGCATCTCGATGGTGAAACCTTGCGTGGTCGGAACAACGGCTCGCGCTTCCAAAGAGAACGTCCGTTCCATCGGCTACTCGATTTATTACACGATGGTCAATATCGGCGGAGCCCTCGGCCCTTATTTCGCTTCCTGGTCCCATCGTCACCTGGGCGTCGAAAATGTTTACCGCGTCGCCGCGATCAGCGTCTTCGCCATGTTCTTCGTGGTTATCATTTTCTTTCGCGAACCGCGCAAAGCCGGAGACGCGCCTCCGCCTTCGATCGCGACCGTCGCGCGAAACTTCTGCACCGTAGTAGGCAACTACCGGCTCGTTCTGCCGGTATTGTTGGTCGCGTTGTTATTGCGGATTGGATTATTCATCTATCCCGAGTATTCCGTGCCGTGGTGGATCTGGTGTGCGTTTCTCATTCTTGTGCTCGCCGGCATCAGCCGCTTCATGTGGTTCCTCGTGCTCTTTACCGGCTACTGGGTCGTGTTCTGGCAGCAGTACATCAGTTTGCCAGGATACATTCACGGCTACATCAACTCTCAGTCCGACGTTGAGATCATTCTGGTCACCGACGGACTGACCGTGATCTGCCTGACGCTCGCAATAAATTTTCTCACCCGCAAAATTCCAGCCTTTCAGGCGGTGATTCTGGGCACGGTGATCACTTCCCTATCGTGGATAATCCTCGCCTTGCGCCCAACAATCTGGGGTGCCGTGCTCTCCCTGTTCGTGCTTGCGCTCGGCGAAATCATTCAGGCTCCCCGTTACTACGAATACATTTCACGGCTCGCGCCTCCCAGCGAGCAAGGCACGTACATGGGCTTCGCGTTTCTGCCTATCGGTATCGGATCGCTGATCGGCGGCTGGTTTGGCGGCACATTGCTTCACCACTTCGGAGAAGTCACCCATCAGCCGGAGCGGATCTGGTGGAGCGTCACAGCAGTCGGCCTCGCAACCGCGGCGGCGCTTTGGATCTATGACAGGATCATGAGAACCGGCGAAACCGTTCCCGCCTAGTAATAACCGAGCCCTACATGCCCAACCGCAAAATCTCCCCCCGCCACCTCGCAGACCAAATCCGCCGCGTGCTGAAAGATGGCGGATCGACCGAGCACGCCGCCGGAGTGCAGTGGTTCTTTAAGGATGAAATTAAATCGCACGGCTGGTACACCGCTGCGTTAAGAAAAGCCGCGGTCCAATCCCGGCGCAGCCTTGCCCGCGAACGAGGAATGGATTTCGTGGTGCAAGTCGCCGACCAACTTTTCTCCGGCCGGAATCTTGAAGAAAAGGTGTTCGCCGTTTTCCTGCTCGAAAATCAAACCAGGAATTTTGGCGATCGCGAATTCCAGCTCTTCGCCTCGTGGCTCGACCGCGTATCGAGTTGGGCCGACCACGACGCGTTGGTGCACGATCTGCTGGCGCCAATGATAGCCGCCGACCCGTCCCGGTCCCACGAAGTTTTTCAGTGGGCGAAGTCGCCGAATCGTTGGCGGAGGCGTGCCGCCTGCGTGGCGCTAATTCGCGGCACGCGAGAAAAGAAGTTCTTTTCCCAAATCGTGCGGCTTTCCAATCAATTGCTGCGGATCAAAGATGAAAGGGAAAAAGATGAAAGGGAAAAAGATAAAGACCACATGGTGCAGAAAGGTCTAGGTTGGCTCTTGCGCGAAACCGCCAAGGCCGATCCTGCGCGCACCGTGCCCTACCTGATGAAGATTCGGAACAAAGCTCCGCGACTGGTCCTGCGGACCGCTTGTGAGACACTAAGCGCTGCCAAGCGACGGCAGGTTCTCAAGTAAGATTCGTTATGCGGCCATGATTTGGCCCCACAATCCCCCATAGGCGAACGTCTTCACCATTTCGTTCTCGTAAAATCGGGGGAGAGGATTCTAAGATTACCGCTGCGACGGATGACCTTCCTGAGACCTGAGACCTAAGACCTGTAACCTGGTTTCTCACAGTCCTTCCTCTTCCAGATATTTCTCCACTTCAAGCGCCGCCATGCAACCCGAACCCGCGGCCGTGATGGCTTGGCGATAGCGCCGATCTTGCACGTCGCCGCAGGCAAACACACCGGGAACTTTCGTGAATACGTTCTTGTGCGTAATCAGGTAGCCATCGGCGTCAGCATCGAGTTGGCCTTCGAACACCTTCGCATTCGGAATGTGCCCAATCCCAAGAAACATGGCGCTGACCGGAAGGTCCCAGCTCTCGCCACTCTTCCGATTGCGCAGACGCAGCGCAGTGACTTCTTTCTTGCTCACGTCGAGAACGTCGTCGACCACCGTATCAGTCAGAAACTCGATCTTCGGATTCGCGCGCGCGCGGTCAAGCATGATTTTCGAGGCGCGAAACTGCTCGCGACGATGGATCAGCGTCACCTTGCTCGCGAAACGCGTCAGAAACGTGGCTTCTTCCATGGCGGAGTCGCCGCCGCCGATCACCGCGATTTCCTTGCCCGAGAAGAAAAATCCATCGCAAGTCGCGCAAGAAGAAACACCGTGGCCGATCAGCGCGTGTTCATTCGGCAAACCGAGCCATCGCGCCGACGCGCCACTCGCAATGATCAGTGTCCGCGTCTGAACCATTTCTTTTCCAAAACTCAACTCGATCGGACGCTTGCTCAAATCGGCTTTAACCACGTGCCCCATGCGGTACTCGGCGCCGAAACGCGAAGCTTGCTCGCGCATATTCTCGATCAACTCCGGTCCGGTAATGCCTTCGGGAAAGCCGGGAAAATTTTCCACCAGCGTCGTCATCGACAATTGGCCGCCCGGTTCATGGCCTTCGATGATGAGCGGCTTTAGGTTAGCGCGGGCGCTGTAAAGGGCAGCCGTGTGACCGGCGCATCCGGAGCCCACGATCACAACATTACGAATATCCATAAGAAGTTGGGAACAGCGGCTCCCAGTCCTGGTTACTACTGCTAGATAGATTCGCGAAAATAGATTTCGCTTCAGACCGCTCCGGCGCCATCCACTTCGCCGGCAAAACTAGGGACTCTTCTTGCTGTCGGCACCCGTGGTTGTTTTCGCGGAAGCCTTGGCCGCCGCGCCCATGCCCATGCGCGCCAATTCCTCCGGAATCAATTTGCGTGCGCCCAAAGCGTCGCGATAGTGCTCCATAATCGACGAGGCCGCGCGAAAGATCGGTTCATAAGCGCTCTGGTCCGTCGGTGGAGTTCCCTCTTCTCCCGAGCAGCGCGAAAGACCCACCGACGACTTCCCGAAACGCTCCAGCCTTACTCGCGACACTGGCGTTCTGGTCGACAACATCGCGGCCGCCGAAGCCACGGCGGATGCGCTGTCTTCAATGGAAACCTCCATCACATCTTTGGGATCGCGCACCCGCAGCACCAGCGTCTCCACCATATTCTTCGCATCCATACTGAACGAGTATTGGACGTTGCTGAAGAGATTGGCGCTCGGAAACTCACGGCGAATCCGGACCCAGTCGGCAGCCGCTACCTCGCCCGGTGGCAGGGATGCCATGCCCGGGATCGGTGCGCTCGGATCAAGCACAGAATGCCCCCGAGCCACTTCATACTCAGGCCCGAATAACGGCTTCCCCGGCACTTTGGCCAGCGCCGACGATAATTCCTTCTGCTCGTCAGCCGAAGGCTTGCACACATTGAGAACATTTACCTTTACCGGAGGCTGGCTGCTCGCAGGGGGTTGCTCGGCAACGGCCACGGCAGCCAGAACCATGCCCGCCGTCGTGATCAGAATTTTGTGAGGGAACACGGCGAAATTGTATCAGGCGTAGCCAACTCGCACCTTTGGCTGGTGTCGTCAAACTGATTACGTCAGACTGAATACGCCGCTCGAATCGATATCCGGATGTCGCACCCGCGAAAAAACGGCACGTTAGTCGGCCGCACCCGACTCGACTTCGATGGCGCCATGACGGCGCAGCAACTGCGGCAGGTTCTGCGAAAACGCCGACCGCGGCAATACCATGTCGCAACCGACTTCGTGCGCTTTCTGCTTCAAATCGCCCTGCACGTGCGATAGAAATCCGATGATCGACGTCCCTTTTTTCAGCTTGCTCTTCAGCTTCGGGATCAGTGTCAAAGGCTTGGCATTGGCGTTGTTCAAGTCGAAGATGATGAGAGAAGGTTTCTCTTCGCCGTTACTCTTCATCCGCTCGGTGAGTTCTTTCTCGTTCTTTACGAACTCCACTTTCACATTCATCTTTTGGCCCGTGGCCTGAATCTTGCTCAGGAAAAACAGGTCCTCGACAAATGCGAAAACGCGCGAAGCCGCGTCTTCTCGCGGCGCTGGCAATGGCTCGGGATCAACCACTGGATAAGACGCGGAAAAACCCGGCCGCCGCGGTCCCCGGTTGTTACCGTTATCGCCATTCAGATTGGCGCGATAGCTGTGGTCCATGGGAGCCGTAAAAATGCCCTGATGCTCCTGATTCGGACGGCCCATCGGCCCGCCCGCTCCTCGTTTCGGCGCACGCCGTCCACGGCGTCGTTTGTGCCTTCCTCCGCCTCCGGAGGAATGTCCGGGTCCTGCATTCATATTTTTCTCTTGTTAAGCGTTGAAGTTAATCCCCGAAGTTGATCCTCGAAGCCAATCCCCGACAATCGATTCCTGGCCCGAATCTCAGCCCGATTGTTTTGTCTTCCTCGCTGCCGGCGTGTCCAACCCCAGCGCAATGTGCTGTACACGTCGCGCAGTTGGATGCACGCAGTTCAAAATCGCTCGCCTACCGGCAGACCAAACTCCACATCGGCTGGATGCGATTCGACAACGATGCTCAAACTTTGGAATTCCAAAATGTCGCTGTTCAGTCGTTGTTCAGTCGTACTAAAACTAGGCGCCTGGAGTTTTATTTGGCGCGAACGGCCAGCCTGGAAGCATGGCCATTTGGGAACATCTTGATGGTACTCGTGAAACCGCCGAATACGCAAGCGGAGAATGCTCCGGTTTTCCACATCGAGATTACCAAAGTGAGCCAGAATCCGCTTTCCGCCGCGGCAACCTCCCGAATCTTTACAGGCGCCGTCTCTCTGAAGTTCCCGGCTACCACGCCGATGGAACAGAAGTGAAACCCGCGCCCGCCACAACGAAAGACATCACTCCAGATCCTCTGGCTCGGCCCGGACAACGTTTCGTCGCCCGCCAGCCCATTCTTGACAAATCGCTGAATGTGTTCGGGTATGAACTTCTTTTTCGCAACGGTATCGAAGATTTCTTCAACGCCGATCCCGAAAGCGCGGCCCGCTCTACCTTGGACACCTCGTTGCTTCTCGGTATCGGCGCCCTTTGCGGAAACCGGCTTGCCTTCGTGAACTGTACCCGCGACGTGTTGTTCAAAGATCTGATCACGCTGCTGCCACCCAACCAGGTCGTGGCCGAAATTCTGGAAACCGTGGAGCCCGAAGACCGCGTGATTGAAGCCTGCAAACGCCTCAAGTCATTTGGCTATCGCATCGCTCTCGACGATTTTGCCCCGAACGATCCCCGCATACCTCTCTGCGAGTTTGCCGACATCATCAAGGTCGACATACGAGCAACCAGGCCCGAGGAACGCGCCGGCATGATGCGCCGGTTTGGGTCTGCCAAGTGCAAGATGCTGGCGGAAAAACTCGAATCGCCACACGAGTTTCAACAAGCCCGTGACATGGGCTTCGTCTATTTTCAGGGATACTTCTTCTGTCGCCCAGAACTCGTCATCGGCCGCGAAGTTCCCGCCAGCCGCCTGCACTATATGCGGCTGCTCGAATTGGTCTCCCGATCCGAACTCGACATGCCTGAAGTCGAGAAGCTCCTCAAGGGGGAGCCCTCGATTTCTTACCGTCTGCTCCGCTATCTGAATTCACCGGTCTTCGGAATTGCCCTTGAAATCAAGTCGATTCGCCACGCCATCGCCATCCTGGGAGAACGCGAACTGCGGCGCTGGATCCGGCTCGTGGTCACGGTAAGCGCGGCCGAACAGAAGTGCAGTGAGCTCGTCCTGATGGCATTAACGCGCGCCCGTTTTTGCGAACTGGTCTCTCAGCACATGCCCATCAAGTACGACTCTTTCCTGATGGGTTTGCTTTCCATTATGGACGCCATCCTCGAGGTCAGCATGGATACCCTCCTCGAACAACTGCCCATGGAGCACGAAATCAAGATCGCTCTGCTCGGCCAACCCGGCACTCTCCGTCCCCTTTACCAACTCATGCTGTCGCAAGAGTCGGGCGAATGGACGCAATCAACCGAACTCGCCAGGCAATTGAATATCTCCGATGAATCTGTCGCCTCAGCCTGGTTTCAGGCGATGCAGTGGGCGCAGGATGCAACCGGCAGCAAGTGAAAAACAAGGTCAGAGGTAAGATTTAAGAAGTAAGATTGCAGAAGCAAAAGGCCGATGCGCCTTTGCTTCCACCTCTGCAATCTGACCTCTAACCTCTGCAATTAACCTATGGCGCCTCAATCAACTCCATCTTGCCGTCCCGTGTCCGGTGCAGCACCATCAACGAGCCTTTGGGATCGCGGAAGACGAAAACATCTTTGTCGCGAAAATGTGCCTCTTTGATCGCCTCCTCCAGCGTCATCGGACGGAGCGCAACCGAATCCCGGGCCTGCACCAGATGCACTTCGGTGGTCCGTGCCACCGAAGGAAACTTGTGAACTAGCACGGAAACGCTGGTAGTTTCCGCTGGTCCGAGCGTGGCCTCGAGGTTTCGTTCCAGCAACTGGCCATCAAATTTCTTGACCGCCTTGCGTTTCTTGCTCAGCCACTTAGTCTTATATTTCAGCGCCTGCTTGTGCAGATGTTCCAGCGCCTCGCTGACCGCTGACATCATGTCGGCGGTCTCAGCCAGCCCCACGATAGGACCATGGGGTGGGTCAATCGCGATTTCCGCCTTGTGCCGCCGCTTTTCCACCGCCAGCGTCACCTTCGTCTCGAATCGGTCGCCCAGAATTTTGCGGATTTTATTGATTCCGGTTTCAACTTCCTTGCGAATGGTGGGATTAAGGTCGTACTTCCTCGCGGTATATTCCACGTTCATTGAGTGCCTTCCCGGAAAACAAGGTCAGAGGTAAGAGGTCAGATTTCATAGGTAAGAAAACCCGATGCGCGGTTGGTTTTACCTCTGAAATCCGACCTCTGACCTCTGCAATTATTTCTTCACTCTGCGTTGATGCGTGCTCGGAATTTTCATGTCTTCCCTGTATTTCGCCACCGTTCGCCGCGTCACCTGAATGCCTTGCGATTGCAGAATGCGAGTGATCTGTTCGTCGGTCAGCGGACGGCTGGCATCTTCTTCTTCGATCAGCTTCTTCACGCGGCGTTTCAGAATCAGCAGTGATGTGCCGCCGCCCTCCGGTCCTTGCACGCTCTCCGAGAAGAAATAGCGCAACTCGAACACTCCCTGCGGCGTGTGGACGTACTTATTGGCCACCGCGCGGCTCACCGTCGACGGGTGCACGCCGATCTCTTCCGCCACTTCTTTGATCATCATCGGCTTCAACTGATCGATCCCGCGTTCCAGGAAATCCTCCTGCCGCGCCACGATCGAGTAACAAACCTTCGTGATCGTTTGTTTCCGTTGTTCGATGTTCTTGATCAGCTGGATGGCCGATTTGTAGCGATCTTTAACGTAGTTTCTCGTATCGCGGTCATTACCGTCGCGGTTCAGCAAGCGCTTGTAGGCCGGATTCAACCTCAACTGCGGCATGTCTTCATCGTTCATGATGACCAGCCACTCGTCGCCATGCTTCACGAACGCCACATCGGGCTCAATCAGCCGCGCCGGAACCTTGTTGTAGCGCAACCCCGGCCGCGGATCGAGCGTGCGCACATAATCGAGCGCCGCTTGCACCGCCTCCACCGGACGCACGATGGCGCGTGCAATTTCCTTGAACTGCTTCAGCGTCACCGCTCGTAGATGCTGATCGACCACCGCGATCGCGTCTCTCACTACCTGCTCATTCTCGGCGTGACCGTTTCTCTGCAGTTGCAGCTGCTCTAAGTGATAACGCAATTGATAGAGCAGGCATTCGCGCAGATCACGGCAGGCAATTCCTTGCGGATCAAATTGGCGTACAACTTCCAGCGCTTCGTGCAGGTCCCCGACGGCGAAGTTTACATTGAAGCCCACATCCGGAATCCGCGCAGGCGCGGCGGCTGCTCCCGCAGCGGCTCCCTGGCTCGGCGCAGTTGCCAGCGGCGACTCGGTCGCTCCCATCTCACCTGTCTGAGGCTGGGTGGCCTGAGGCTGAGTTGACTGAGGCTGGGTTCCCTGAGACTGGTTCGCCATTTCGGAGCGATCACCCAGCTCGACCTCCCGTGCCCCTAAGGATTCAGCGGCATCGCCACCCGTCATCGATTGCGCAAATCCGGGCTCGTCTTCCAGGGATTCGTATGACGCCGGAACCGAGGCTTGATCATCAGAAAGATGACCGGAATGATGATCGGAGCTTGCATCCGGAAGCGTAGCCCCGGTAACCGCCAACCCCAGCGCCTCCGCGTCGCCCACGATCTTCGCCGCAACCTCTACGTCCGCTTCGGGAGGCGCAGCCGGGGCAATTCCCAGAAGCTCCTCGTCGCTCGCGATCAGGTACCCTTCTTCGTTCAGATTCCCAATAATCAGCTGGGCCGCCTGATGCACCGCCGGACGGATCGAAATCGCTCCCAACTGCCAAAGGAGATGGTCACTCAGATTCCCAGGTTTCGACAGGAAGTTCTCGAACGACGGCTTGTCGATCTCTTCCATTTCTCCCGAGCTGCGATACCCGGGATCCAGATACTCCTGAAAAAACGAGCCGAAATCGATCTCTTCGAACGGGTCTTTCTTCTCATCCGCGACCGGTGGAGCCTCTTCGGAAGTCGCCTGGGCGGCCACCCGGTCCCGTTCTTCCTCCTGTCGCCCGACATCGTCGAGCAACGGGACGGCGTCTTCCAGCTCTTCCAGCACCGGGTTTTCGACCATCTCGGCGTTGATCATGTCCTTGAGCTCGAGCTTGTTGAGCGCGAGCACCGACACCATTTGCACGAGACCCGGCGTCAGAATTTGCCGCTGGGACAGCTTGACGTTCAATTTGTGCTGAAGCAGCACCATTTCTCCCTAAAAGAAGTTCTCAGTTCCCGGCTCTCAGTTCTCAGTCAACCCGCTGCCCCACATTGGCCGGTTCATCGTTCATCGGGGTGTGGAAAATTTAGCTTCTCATGCACGGAGGTAAACCGTCTGGACACGAAAGGTCAATGGGACCACGCCTTGGTAACTTGAAGCAGTGGTCAGTGGTCAGAAATGCTTCGTGACTAGCCACTGGCCACTGACCACTCACACCAGAGAGAAGCTCTCCCCCAAATACACCCTCCGCACCTCCGGATCACTCCCCAACTCCTCCGGCGTACCCGAGCGGAAGATCCGTCCGTCGTTAATGATGTACGCCCTATCGGTCACCGACAAGGTCTCCCGGACATTGTGGTCGGTAATCAGAATCCCTATCCCGCTTGCCCGCAAATCTGAAATGATCTTCTGCAAATCCAGAACCGCAATCGGGTCGATACCCGAGAACGGCTCATCGAGCAAAATGAAGGTTGGACTGATGCAGAGCGACCGCGCGATTTCCACCCTCCGCCGTTCCCCGCCCGAGAGCGCATAGCCGCGATTCTGCCGGATATGTTCCAGTCCGAGCTGGTCAATCAGTTTTTCCGCTTTTTCTCGGCGCTCATGCCATGAGATCGGCTGCACTTCGAGCACGGCTAGGATGTTCTCCTCAACCGTCAGTTTGCGAAACACCGAAGCTTCTTGTGGAAGGTAGCTGATGCCGAACTGGCGCGCCCGTAAGTACATGGGAACGCTGGTGATATCTTCGTCGTCGTAGAGTACTCGGCCGGTGTCGGGAGGCACCAGACCTACGATGGCATAGAAGGTAGTAGTTTTTCCGGCGCCGTTCGGACCGAGAAGGCCGACCACTTCGCCCTGCAGAACCTGAAGACTCACTCCGTTGACCACGTGCCGACGACGATAGGACTTTCCAATTTCGTCGGTGGACAACGTATGCATTTATCGTGCCACTTGTGTCCGCGTGACGGCGGGCGATTTTTCTCTTCCTTCCACGAGCACCCTATCATCGCGTCTGTAGAAAGTCAACGAATCGCCGGTGGTTTTGCCCCGTTCGGCATCAAAAATGCTAGGCGGATCGTTCGACCCGCCCGTCAGCACATATTTGTCATCTGCCGATGTGTAGACCAGCCGCTCACCCGTCGCATGCCGAGTCGGTTGCACGATCACAACATGCTTCTCGGTGATGATCCGGTCGATTTGGCCGGGCGCGGCCGAGTTGGTCTTCCCTGCCTTTTGACTCCGAGGCAGCAAGAATACCGTCATCCGATCCCCCGTCATCGTCGCGTCAGTCTGCCTCGCCGTCACCCCGCCATCGAAAAATGCCTCCCGTTCCGCATCGGTGTATTTCATGCGCTCGGAGGTAACTCTCACCGGCGTCGCGTTCCCGGCCTTATCCACCTGCACCAGCACCGTCGAAACCGGTTGCGATACTGTTCCCTTCGGATCGCCGTAGGCGAATAGCGATCGATGGTCGCGGTCGAACTCCAGCGTCGGAGCTTCCACGATGTTCGCGTCCTGCCACAACCGCGCATCGCCCGTGTATACCGCGATCGACGATGCCCGGTGCGCCGTCATGCTGCGACTGGTCACGTGGATCGGGTCGGACGAGGCGAGCAGTGCGCCATCCGGTTGCGCCTTCAGATCGTTGTACGTGCTCTTGACGTTCCCCTCAGCCGCGGCGTCGCCCGTCGCCCGATTCATCCGCACCGTCTTCGCCGTCGTCATCATCCCGCCATCCACCACCCGAGGCGATCCCGTCAGCACCACCATTTCATCCACCGTCGTGTATTCTCCGCGCTGCGCCCAAGCCTTTTGTGTGCCGTCGACGTAGGTGAACTCACAGGTCTGTGTGATCGACTGCACACCGCCCTCAGGCAGAAAGGCGACATCCAGCAACCGGCTGGTCGAGATTCGATCCGACGCCGCTCGATCTAAAGACATTCGATCCGACGAGATGCGATTCGGCCCCGCCGTGCTTGATCCCGGCTTCATTGCTATCCTGTTGTTCGCCTCATTCTTGCCGGCATCAATCAGGCTGCTCACAATCTTCGCGTCCGGCTCTCCATGCAGCGTCGAGAGCCGATTTTTCTCCGTGAATTTCGCCGTGAATTTGCCCGCCGTAACCACCGTTTCTTGATTCGATCCCGGCTGCGTGATCACGATCTGCGGAGGTCCGCTGGTCTCGGCATTCTCCAGCAGGCGGCCGTCTTTCACCAGGAAGTCCATCACCGGCGCAGTCATCTCGACGTCTTGACCCTGCTCCTGGCCAGCGGATCCTCCCTTCACGCCTGATGGCATCGTCGCCTGCGGCTTACCCATCGGCTTACCTGTCGATGATGCCATCAGACTCCCGCTCCGGCTGTTCTTCTGCGTCAATCGCACGCCGTCTTCGGCGTGGATCGTCCGCAGCACCTGCTCACCGGAAAAATGCAAGGTCGCCCGTCCAGCAGCGGCGTCCGCAGGTTCTGAGGCTTCAGCTCGCGCTCCTTCGTCTTGAATCTTTTCCGAATGCATCTGCACGTTCCCGGTGAGAATGGCCATCGTCAGCAGGTTCCGCGTTCCCGTCAAAAATAACTCTGCCCGGTCCGACCGCTCACGTGTCACCGAAGTTCCATTCGCGCTAGACTTTCCGAGGCTAGACGTTCCGAGGTTAGACGTCGTCGGGCTAGACGTTACGAGATTAGTCGTCGTCATACTGGCCGTCTTCAAATTCGAAGTCTTCGACTTGGAGGCAGCCTGTCCGCGAACCTCGGTCTTCACGTTGCCCTCAGCCAAAACGCGCTCAACCGTATTGTCCTCACGCAGAAAAAACGTTGCCTGGTCAGACCATGCTTGCTCCCGCTCCCTCGTCATGCGTACGGTCGTCAGAAAAACCTGGTGCGGCTGCTTGGTGATCACGCCGTGGTTCGCCTCCAGATGCACCGGTTGCGGCCGGTTTATTGTCAATTCGACCGCCGACAGCAGGTTCATCGTTCCCGTCTTGGCCACATACTGCATGCCCACCGCCGAGCCCGATGCCTGCGGCGTCTGAAAAATCACCTTCCCCGTGGCCGACGCGTCCCCCGTATTCTTGTTAAATACAAGGTCGTCGGTTTCGAGGTGAAGCGGGGTCTTGATCTGCGCCGGCGGCGACTGGTCCGGATGCCGAATGCCCTCCGGATTAGTTTGCAGATCGATCAGAACCCGCCCCTTGCCTTTCACATTGCCCGATCCGGGGTCGTACTCGAATTCGTCGCCGGCAATGCGGTCGAAGCGGCTGGCGTCCTTGCCATAGATGACGATCTTGACGTTGTGCAGGTCGGAGCGTCCACCCTCTTTGAACTGGACCGCTTTCGAAGCACTCACCGTAAACTGCGTGCGGCCATCGGTCGACTTCGAGATGGAAAATCCTTCGGCGGTCTGTTGAATTTCCACGCCGAGTTTGGCGGGCACCGCTCGGACCATCTTGCGCAGGCTGTATTGCGCGTAAAAATACATTCCCGCGACCGTCGCCACCATGAGGACCGCGCCCAAGGCAAACCAGACGCTCAGCCGTGAAACCCTGACAGACATGGCTTTAGTCTAAAGGAAAGCGGGGGAAGATTATTGCAGAGGTCAGAGGTCAGATTGCAGAGGTCAGAGGTCAGATTGCAGAGGTAAGAACCAGAGATCTCAGAACTTGAGGACTTGAACCTCTGCAATCTGACCTCTAACCTCTGCCCTCCCTACCCTCGCCGCACCAGCGTCCCGGCCAGCAGATCGTGCAATCCCTGCTTGCGTTGCGTCAGCCCAACCATGATGAAACCGATGCACAGCACCATTCCGGAAAGTATCTTGGCGAAATGTCTCCCCGTCGCGCGGCCAAAAGAGATTCTGTTGCCATAAAGATCCGTAACCTTCATCCCCAGGATCATCTTGCCAAGCGTGGCCTGATACGACGAGCTCTCCATAAGAGCCTCGTACAACCAGCCGCCTAACAGTACCAGCATGATCGTGACACCACCGCCCAGGATCGCAAGGCCTGCGTGCGGTAGACCCGTCATCATCCCCGCCATCCCCAGACCGCCAAAAATCAAGGCCACCGGCGCAGCCACCACGCGCACGATAACCGCGTCAATGAGCGCCGCAAGTACCCGAATCCAGAATCCGCCATACCCTACGGCCTGCGCAGCCGGTGGATAGGAACTGGCTGAGACAGCATAAGAAGGCATTGGATTAAATGGCCCCTGCGCGGCAGCCGGCGAACCGGGCGCCAAGTTTGTCGGCGCTCCGCACCGACTACAAAACTGCGCGCCGGCGGTATTCTGCGCTCCGCACTTGTTGCAGAAGAAGTTTTCGCTCATGACCCGGCACCATCCGGCACTATAAAGATGGTCTGGACTCTTGTCAAAGAGAGACTAAACACAGAAGTGAACGGCGGGAGCCAGCCCCGCCTGCCCGGCCAGCGCTCTATTTCGCCCGGACTACGTCCCGCAACGTCAGCTCCAACCCACCAAACTCAGGATGGTCGTTCATCCCCAGCGAGTACGCGATGTCCAGCCGGTCTCCAGCCAGCAACTGCAATTTGTCGCAGGATTCCTTCAATCCCCATCCCATCGCCTTGAACGCAACATTGTCGCGCCAGGACGCCGCCGACGCCGTTGACGATGACGCCGACGATGATGATGACGACGACGCGGCCACCGTGGCTCCCGTCTCCCGGCTTCGTTTTGGAATCGCCGCCGCGTCCGGATGGCACCGCGGCGTGAAATCCGCTACCGTCTCCGACATCGCCACCGTGCCATTGAAAGCCGGCGCCACTCGCAGCCGTACATGCTTGTCTTTCACCGCCTGCGGAGGCGCCATCAACCGCACCGCCCGCGCCGCGAACACCGGCTCCCGATTGTCCATCCCAAACGGCTCCAGCAAAAGCAGCGCCTGATAGAGTTCCGGCGTCACTTCGCCCAACGGCAGTTCCCGATCAACCTCCAGTTGCGGTTCGAAATCTGCCGGAGTAAGCCGCGCCCGCGCATAACCATCCAGATGTTCACGCAGCTTTTCCACGTTCGCGCTCGGCAAAGCAAAGCCCACCGCATGAGCGTGTCCCCCGTAGCGCGAAAAAAGTTCCGCACAGGACTCAATGGCGTCCAGCAAATGGAATGCCGGAATCGATCTCCCCGACCCGTGCGCCTCGCCACCCTCCCGAGAAATCACCAGCGCCGGCCGCCCGTGCCGTTCCACCACCCGCGACGCCGTAATCCCAATCACGCCCCGATGCCAGCCCTCCCCATCCAGCACCACGCAATACGCTTCGCGCAGCGCCGGTTCTTCCTCCAGCCGATGAAAAATGCTGTCCATGATCCGCCGTTCTTCTTCTTGCCGTTCGGCGTTCAGTTGGTCGAGACGGCCCGCGATCCTGCGAGCGCGTTCCATGTCTTTCTCATTGAAAAGATCGACCACATCCCTCGCCACATCCATGCGTCCAGCAGCGTTCAGTCGTGGCGCAACCCGGAAGGCAACTTCGCTCGCGGAAAGCGCCCGCCCGTCGCCCAATTTCGCCACCTCCAGCAGTGCCTTCAGCCCCACATTCACCGGACGGCGCAACCCTTGCAATCCCAGCTTCGCAAACACCCGGTTCTCACCCAGCAGAGGAACTGCATCGGCGATGGTCGCAATCGCCACCACTTTCATGAATGACATCAGCAGCCGCGACTGGTCTTTCGCCTCCAGCCGCCGCTGCATCAATCCCTGCGCCAGTTTGAAAGCCACCCCGGCGCCACACAAATACTTGCACGGATAATCGCATCCCTTTTGGTTTGGATTAATAACCACCAGCGCCTGCGGCACGCCGTCCGTTCCCGGCAAGTGATGGTCGGTAACGATCAGATCGACTCCCGTGCGCCGTGCCGTTTCCGCGGCGGCAAATGCGCGGATGCCGGTATCTACGCTGATGATCAGCCGCACTCCCTCGGCTGCGGCCCGCTCGATCACCTCGTCGCGCATGCCATAGCCTTCGCGAATGCGATGCGGAACGTGAAAGTCCGCCGTCCCGCCGCAAAGTTCGATCGCCGTCTTCAGAATGACAATCGCCGTCGTGCCATCGACGTCATAGTCGCCGTAAATCAGAATTTTTTCTTTGCGTTCCAGCGCCGCTTCCAGCCGATCCAAAGCCGCTTTCATTCCGCTCATGCGCAATGGATCGTGAAGATCCTCTAGAGCAGGCGAAAGAAAACGCGCAGCCGCTTCCGGTTCGTCGATTCCCCGGCTGACCAGCAGATCGGCTAGAACGGGCATGGCCGCAGCAGGTATTTTCAACTTGGAATCCCGCAGCGCCACCCCCAGCATCCCGGCTTTCGGAGAATTCAACGGATTGGCGATCCAACGCATGAGTAACCCACCGGCGAGGAACCAGCTTAACAGCCCCGAAAAGCTTCCTGCGCGACCCGATTCACGAAAGACCCGCGATTGCCGATGGAAGAGGACAGGAAAACGCCATGCCCCCCGGAACCATGACCTCCGCCACAATGACGACTGCAACGACGACCACAGCAACAACGGCAGTTGACTCGACCGCCGCAGGAACGATCCCCTCCAATGCCGCACCGGCGAAGCAGTTCACCTTTGACCCGCAGGCCCTTACACCGTTCCCCGCCATCGCATTGAAGGCGCTCAAACTGATGGCCGGTACGGACACGTCTTTGTTGGATCTCTGCAATCTCATCCGCTCCGATCCCGCCTTCTCGACCGAAATCCTCAAGATCGCCAATTCCCCCCTCGTCGCCTTTTCCAGAAACGTCACCAACGTAATGCAGGCATCCATGCTGCTCGGCTTCCAGCGCCTCCGGAACTTGGTCATCACCATCGGCCTGAAGGCGTATCTCAAGGGTTCGTCCACGCCGGTAATGAGGTTGTGTTGGCGCCACAGCGTCGCTTGTGCCCTCATCGCCGAGCGCAGCGCCAACTGGAGTTTGCTCGACAAAGACTTTGCCTATACAGCCGGCATTCTGCATGACATCGGCAGGATCGCACTAGCCACACTCATGCCCGTGCCCTACGCCGCCGTCATCGAACGCGGGGCCGATCAGCCGCAGGATTTCTTGCAGAGCGAGCTCGATTTGTGCGGCATCGACCACTGCCAGGCCGGACGTTCCCTGGTCACCGCCTGGAACCTCCCCGACGCGTTCCTCGATGTCACCGCGCTCCATCACACCGCGGACTGCCAGCTACCTGGCACCACCGCGTTGCTGCCGCCTGCTTGTGCTTTAGCCGATGCGCTCGGGTTCGCTGTCATCCGCTGCCGTGTCGCTCCGGTCTATAGCGAAATCCTCGCTCGGTTTCCCGAGGCAGCGCGCAAGCGCTTTCCCCAGGACGCGAAAGAACTCGCCTCTGAAATCGACCACGAAATCAAATTGCTTGAGTCGGTGTAAAAACACCCTCGCGAACTCAAACAGGATCTGTATTGGCGATTCGTGTCGGAAATTCGTATATCTGGGATTGGTTTTCCGGAGTTCGTATCCGCGGCTCGAATACGAGGTCTCAACTTATCGCTTGAGCGACACCGCGGGGAATGATTCGCTCGCAGGAGCCGCGCCTCTGGCTCCGTCCGAACCTATCGTTCCTCGTCCTGGTCCGGCTCATCGATCATGAATCCGCCGCCATCTTCCGCCAGTTCGCGCAAATGCTGGTAATGCTCGTACCATTCCGTGCCCGCCTCGAAGACAAAGACGCATCCCTGGTATGCCCATCCCAGTTGCAGAAAACCGGTCTTGCCGAGGTAGGACTTCAGCCACCGGCTCTCCTCCAAATCTTCCTCGCTGCGAAAATCGCTGTCAGCCAGTTGCTGCGACAAGCGCTCAAG
>Ga0182018_10001972_pt1 | contig 21782 bp, 16 predicted proteins | sample 812P2MmetaG_FD_120490 | JGI IMG/M metagenome (GOLD analysis project Ga0182018, IMG submission 120490) | Permafrost microbial communities from Stordalen Mire, Sweden - 812P2M metaG | ecosystem: Environmental > Terrestrial > Soil > Wetlands > Permafrost | place: Sweden: Stordalen | collected...
AATTTAGTTTGTTGGAATCGCTTGGCTGCCGGAGCAGCGCAAGGGATCATCCATTCACAAACAATATCCATCTTCACCGGCACACCGGATTTAGCCTTGTCCCACGTGGATTCGACCACGGGCGTGACAGCGCTCATCAACTCCGCCACAACATCACGGGCCCAAGCCAAATCTGGTTTGCTTCTGGACTCCCATGTGAAATACCGAAATCCTGCGTCACCTTTATCGCTTCCAAGTAGCGCCACGACGTTGCGCAAATCGTGCCTTCCGGACTTGTCCCGGTCGATTTGCAATCCCAGATTCTCCGCAGGCCTCTTATGGGATGGTGGTTTACCTGTGGTTTGAGGGTGGTAATTGGCTGTCGCACCAAGCCCACGAATCCAACTGTCCTGAATGGTGTCCTGAGATTGACGAATGAGGTCACATTAGGTGAGTCTTGGTTCGTCAATGCGACTGTAAGTGGCTGGGATTGCAGGGCATCGCAACGGAACAGACAATTGCTAAACCGTTGTACGGGCTAACACCTGTACCGAGGGTTCGAAGCCCTCCCTCTCCGCCAGCTCACTCATAGGTAGGCACTTAACGATTCCTACTGAGCAGAATCCTTAGCCTTGACGTCCCCATCTGGAGCACAAGTGGAGCAGATCTACGAAGCGCTGGAAGAGCGGGGAGTGAAATATGCGATTCGCATTCCGGCGAACGACAACCTGCTGCGCGACATTGAAGAACTTCTGACGCGCCCGGTGGGGCGGCCCAGTCACAAGCCCATTGTGTGGTACAAGGGCTTTCTCTATCAGGCAGCGAGCTGGAAGACCGCACCACGAGTCGTGGCGAAGGTGGAGTACCATGTCGGGGAGTTGTTCCCGCGAGTGGGGTTCATCGTGACCAACCTGGAGACGCCGAGCCGGGCGGTGGTGCGGTTCTATAACAAACGGGGAACAGCCGAGCAGTGGATCAAGGAGGGGAAGCAGGCGGTCAAGATGACGCGGCTCTCCTGCCATCGGTTTCGCTCGAGCCAAGTGCGGCTGGCGCTGAGCCTGCTGGCTTACAACCTGGGGAATTTGTGGCGGCGACTGACACTGCCGCGACGAATCGATAACTGGTCGCTTACCAGTTTGCAGCAACGGCTGGTGAAGACCGGAGGACGGCTGGTGAAACATGCGGGTTACTACTGGCTTCTTCTGGCGGAAGGACACCTGAATCGACGGCGATTCGGAGCGATGCCGGGCCGGATCGCATTGCTGCCGGTAGCGACGGGATAACAATTAGGCGGTGGTCGAGTCGGCATCGGAATAGGTCCAAAGCGGTTGGGAATAAGGAGAGGTGTTCCAAAAGTACAGTGCAACATGGGGTAATTTGGGCAGTGTCGGTGAGAATCTCGGATCCAACTGGGCGTGGCAGATGAAAATCTATTCACATATTGCGACTAAGCGAAATGGGTATACAATTGCCGCTGTTTTTGGAAGTAAAAAGGAAATTCCAGGTTAAGAGGTGCTTGCGGTCTGCCCTTCTCTAAGCCGGCATCCTCGTTCCTATCGCGCGGAGAGGTGCAATATGAGCCATGTTCTGATAAAGGGAATTAGATCGCCGCTGGTTCCGACATTGAAATCCTGGCTCAATGTGATTCTGAAGCCCAGCCCTCGGTTGGACCAGAATGATAATAAGTTCGACGAAGCGACCTTTGATGCGGTTGTGCGGTTTCAAACAGTAGAGGGCCTGCATCCCGACGGCAAGGTCGGCTCAGGCACATGGGGTGCCCTCGGAAAAGAGATCGGCGGTTGGGACTTCCCGCTGGAACTAATCGCAATACTGCCCGACTGGCTTAAGAAATTGGTCACTGGAAAGCCTCAGGTTCTTGGGGCGATGGCGTTCAATCCTTCGACCTTCGTCGGCATGTACATGAAAGAGTTCGGAGGAATGAAACAAAGCCAGATCGACGGATTGGAACTCCTGCTGGGTTGCATCGAGTTGGATCCTAATGTAACCGACATTCGTTGGGCGGCCTACATGCTGGCGACCGTCAAGTGGGAATGTGGCGACAGTTGGCAGCCGATTGAGGAAGACGGGAAAGGAGCAGGTCATCCGTACGGCACAGCCGTACAGGTACGGGATACAGACGGAGCTGTCTACAACAACACCTATTACGGTAGAGGATATGTCCAGCTCACCTGGAAGGCGAACTATGAGAAGTTGAGCCAGGCGTTGAACCTAGGAAATCAACTCGTCATTCACCCTGAGAAGGCACTTGACCCTGGTATCGCATATTCGGTTATGTCTTACGGGATGCGCAACGGGTCGTTTACCGGCAAGAAGCTCAGTGATTTTATCTACGCGGACCAATGTGACTACAAGAATGCACGAAAAATCATTAACGGCCTCGACCAATGGGCGATTATTAAGGGCTTCGCAGAAAAGTTTGAGGCAATGCTGCAAGCGAGTCTAGGCCCATGAATAGCCCGGATGATGCGAATTTTCTGTCGGGGAAGAATCTGGTCCAATGAGGAAGAAGCTGATTCTCGATGGATGCTTTGCAAGCTCTGCCTTGATCGTGGGCCTATCTGCCGCCCTATTTAGTTCGTACGCCTGCGCCCTTCAACCGTCCACACGCTTGGCTGAAGCAGATAAAAGCATTTCTTCGCCGGCCTCTGCCAGTTTGAAAAAGGCTGACCTCACTTATGCGGATCGAGTTGCCTGGCGAGCTGAGCTGAAGTGGCCTCAGGATTGTGAGGATTCCTTCGATTATCCCGATAAGAGTTTCGCTGGATTGGCGTTCTTCGAATTATCTGCTAACCGTTATCTTGTGCAAGTCACTTGCACACTCGGATCGTATCAGGGAACCTATACGTTCCTGCTCCTCGATGAATCGCATTCGCCTTCCAGTGCGAGGCTGCTTCACTTTGTCGACTTCGAAGATTCGGGTGAGCCCGGGCCCAACCGATTGAAGAAGCAGATTGTGACGGAACTGACGGGGACACCGGAATTTGACGTGGAAAAGAAGCAATTGCGGCTAATTAACAAATTCCGTGGTCTCGCTGACTGCGGCTATATGAGTACCTACTCGTTCACAAAAGAACAGCCGGAGCTCATTCTGTTCCAAGCCAAACTGGAATGCGACAAAAAAGGGCCTTTCAACCCCCGTGAGTGGAAGAAACTGTCCGTTGAATAAGAGACGTTCAATAAAACGAATCGGACCTGCAAATTGAGGCAGAAAAAGGAGGTCCGATATGAAATATTCTTGAGCAATGGTTATTTTGTCCTGATCGTTCAAAGTCATTTTCGTTCCCATGTACGGTTTAGCCGACGCGATACTGACCGCCGTCTACGACAATTGCCTGCCCAGTGATGAACGCCGCATCGTCACTTGTAAGAAATAGAATCGCCCCCCTAATATTCCTGGTTGTTGCGGTGTCTCCTGGAGAGCACGGTTGCTGCGCTCGCCTTCAACCGGGTTGCGCAAGAGGACTTCGAGAGGCACGCCTGCGTCCACGGCGCACAAGGGGAGGCGTGATGCAAGCTCCGAGCGTCGGCCTGGCGCCTAGAATGAAACTTCTGTGCTCTTGGCGGCGATTTCCGTAGCGTCCATTTAGCGTCCGGTCTGCCGGGTTCGAGCGAGACGGCAGGGAACCGGAAAGATTCTAGAGACTCGGGGCATCTCCAACGCCGCCCGCGGGTTGGGCGTTAAGTCCCGTCCCGACTGTCGTTTGCGGCAGGCAGTCCGGGAGAATTCGGCTTATAGGTCTCGATTCTTCAACGTCGTCCCAACAAGTCATTGATGGAGAGACTATCGGGCTCAGCGAGAATTCTGCGGCCGATTGTGGCGACTGACTGTCGGACACCAAGAACTCGTAATTTCCGCGCAATACAAGGGATTTGAGACAAGGACTTTGACCGGTCCCACGGCGTCGCCATCCAGAATCGGGCTTCCAAGTCGGGCCCGCACAGCGCTCGCCTTTGACGCTCGCGAGCTCCAGAACTTTGAGTCCGTGCGGCGCGCGTGCGCTGCGATGCGGGGTTTTCAGCGGACTACTTCAATTGCAACATCAAATGATCTATGTGACTCGTTAAATACCTCTTGGCATTTGCGAAATCCTTTTGAACTCGATGATACTGGGTGGGTGTCGGAAAAAGCTCCTTGATTAGTTCAACCCCGCTGCGGCCTTCCCATGTCCACGCCTCGAACTTCGCCTTGGCGTCGCTCTGGATTGCCGATAGCTGTTTCTCTTTCGCGATGTCCGCTTTGCTGACGTTCTCGGGAAACAGTACGACAATATAATCGCCACTCGGAGCGGCTCCCGTGAAGCCCAGTTCGTCAATCATCTTGCGCGAAACCTCTCCCAGATGGCCTTTGGGGCCAATGTCGCCGACCATACCGTAGGCGATAGAAGCCGATTCGCCATTCTTGATCACAACCGCGCTGTTGGTCAGTTTCACGCCGAATTGGTCTTCTGGCGAATTCAGGACCACCCATGGATGTTTTTCGGCGTCGGCCCAATCGGGTGTGATGGCTGGAATGTAGAAACCGGTGTCGGATCCCGAGGTGCGGACAATTGGTTTGCCCGATTTATCGGTTTTGATGCCCGCCCAGTGCACCACGTGGCGCCAGTCATCCTGTGAATCTTTCTTCGGGCGACCGTCAACGTACAAAACGCAAACGGCCGATTCGCTTTTTGCCGCCAGTTCACTCAGCTTCGTGACACCGTATTTCTTGAAGATCGCGTCCAGGGCGTCTTTGGCGTCCTTGGTCTCCTTCGCAGCCTGATCAGCGGCGGCCTTCGTCTCCAGCCCCCTGGCCTTGTGAAGGTCGCGGAACAACTGGCAGCCCGCGGTCAACGCCCAATCCTCTTCCTTTTTTGAGTGTGCGTATTTCGTTACGCCCGGATTACCGACCGCGTTGGCCAGAGAATCCTTCCCCAGACCATGACCGTATCCGTTCCAGGAAGCATCCGTGGGGGGATGATAAGCACGCGCGGAGCCGTCTAGATCCTCGGAAAGATTGGACACGCGGAAAACGATGGCACCGGCCACGCCCCAAATGCTTACGTTGTTCCACAACCCATGTTTGTCCTTCAAATGCAGGTCCGAGAGCCGCACGGACTCGACCAAATGCGATTTGAATTCGTGATGTCTTACCAAGTAGTCGAAATCCATCGGATCGACCATGCGCGTAACATCATATTCCGCGTCATCATTGATGCCGAGGCTGCCGGGCGTTTCGCCACGGAACGTCAGGGTGCCGGGATCGGCTGCGTCGTTGCACCCCAACGGCCCGGGCGTGCGAGGCGCGGTGAACCTCGATAATGGATTGTGATTGGTCGGACCCGGACGGCATCCACCCATGCTGCTCACCTCGGTGCGAAGATTATATCGCCGCAATTCTGGGACGCAAAGCGAATCTCGTCGCTAATTTTCGCCGCGCGGACGGGCTTCCATCGAGCGGGCAGTAGCAGTAACAAACACACGTTTTTGAGTTGACTAATGCTATCTCTTCGCGTAGATGATTAGAATCCTCTGGTTCGTGTGTGCTCGACACACGCTCCCCTTAACCGGGGCTTGGCGCCGGCGGGATCGCGCAAGATTCGGGCGATTGCCGCGCCCACGCCAGTTTTCGACCTGGCGCCTTCGAGCAGAATGCAGTAGAAGATTTCAATCTGATAAAGATGGTCGCGTTTTGCTTCAAAGAACTTTCGCCGTTGTTCGATGGCCGCTTCCGCAATAGGGTCGTCGTATTTTGCGAACGGTATGTCGGGGCGGTTGTTGGGCACGTCACACTAGTTTCTGTAGGAACTGCTGTTGTGCGTGCGGTAGAGACCGCGCTGTGAAGTTTTGAGGCAACTCCAGGGGCCGACGCCGTTATTCGCCTGAATCCCGCAAAGTAGGTCAAGTCTTGCGCCGGCTCTAAGATTTTCTGTGTCGATCTGACAGTCAATGGGTGGCAAACTGCTAAGGACCCGGCGAATCGAGATCGCTACTATATCTACCTTGTCACTAACGCTTTGTCAGCTACCGCCGGGACCCCCAGTTCGATCACCAGCCCCGAGGTCAAAACCTTGTTGGAGCAACCGACAACAATAGGCAAGTACGAGGTTCTTAGCACTATCGGTCGAGGCGGAATGGGCGTCGTGTACAAGGCGCGTGATCCGCAGCTCGATCGGCTCGTCGCGATCAAGATGATTATTGGGGTGAACCCTACCCTTTTGAAAAGATTCGATGTAGAAGCGAGGTTCAACAGCCAGGCTACAACCCCAAAACATCGTCACGACATATGAGTTTGGTTCTTCCTCTAGGAAAAATTGTACAAAAGCTAGACGTGGTTTTCTCTCGGTGTTCTTGGCATCCGTGGTGCCAACCCCCAACGCTCGGAGCAGATCGAGCAAGGATTGGCCATCCGTCAAAGGACCTTCTCCTGACGCTTGTCTGACCTGGCAAACGCCGCTTTTTCAAGAAATTAGAAAAATCGATGACTTGCGTACGGAGTTTCGTGCCATACTTTCGCGCCAACGGGGAGGTCCGCTGGGGGTCGCCCTTCGCCACCCTGGTTGCAACGGCCAGCCAGCCTCCGTCGTCCTAAATGCTGCGGCATGGGAGGCCGTCGCTATGGGCAAACCAGAGAATCAAGCCGAACTATCGTTGCCGAGTGCTTCGGTTGCCCGGATCAGAAGTGTAATCGCATGGTTACAGCCGTTACGCTTCAATGCTCTCACACGATAGGAGTAATGGACGCGGCCCAACTGCATCACGGTAGCAGTGCGTGGAAGTGGGACTGGTGGGGGTGCAGGGCAAAGATGGTCGGAAGATGGATCCGCATCGGCGAAGCCGCGCATTCAGTGGTGGGCCAATAGATTTCCGTGGTAACTTAGGAGCCAGGTGGAGCGCCGTGGGATCGGGCCCGCGAAGCACCTTATCTGACTGTCAGTGACCGCGCTTTGGTCGGGCGCCGTTTTACGGAAGCGTTTGGCGTTCATTGAGTCGAGCGAATCGGTGTATCGCTACCTCCCGCGAATCTCCTTCGCGTATAACCAATGGTACCGCCCAAAGTCAACAAGATCGGGAAGTACGAAATCCTCGACGTGATCGGTCGCGGTGGCATGGGACAGGTCTACAAAGCCATCGATCCGACCATCGGACGCATGGTCGCGATAAAGAAAGTCACATCGGTCTTTTCCGATGACCCCCTTCTTCTCAAACGCTTCTACCGCGAAGCTCATTCCACCGGGAAACTCCAGCACCCCAATATCGTAACGGTTTACGACCTCGGCGATCAGGACGGAGTCCCGTACCTGGTAATGGAATACCTTGAGGGCGACAGTCTGGAAAAAGTGATCAGGGAACAACGCCCCTTCAGCCTGGCGGAGAAGTTGAACATCATCATGCAGGTTTGTGAGGGCCTGGGTTATGCCCACCAGCGGCAGATCATCCATCGCGACGTAAAACCGGGCAACGTGGTTGTGTTGAACGATGGCGGGGTAAAGATCGTCGATTTCGGCATCGCGCAACTGGGGAATGAAAGATTCACGCGAACCGGGCAAGTCATTGGCAGCTTGTACTACATGTCTCCCGAGCAAATTCAGGGGCTGGATATCGACGCCCGGTCCGACATTTATTCCACCGGCGTCCTGCTGTTTGAGTTTTTGGCAGGGGTGCTCCCATTTCAGGGAAAAGATCCAACCTCAACTCTCGCGAAGATTCTTCAGGAACCTCCTCCTTCCCTCTCGAACCTCTCCACAGCCTGTCCTCCCGAACTCGACGCTGTGATTCAGCGGGCGTTGTCGAAAGATCGCAACAATCGCTACACCGCGATGGAAGACTTCGTTTTCGAACTCCAATCGGTACAGGAGAAGTTGAGCCGCGACGTGATCGCCGGTTGTCTCCGCAGCGCCGAATTTTCGATGGAGACTCGGGACTGGAACAAGGCGCGGGAACACCTTCGGCAGGTTCTGAAATTCGACAAGCAGCATCGGCGCGCCAGTGAGTTGCTTCGTGAGGTCCAAGCCCAGATTCAGAGACAACAAATCAGTGAACAGGTTGGGCTTCTGCGCTCACAGGCCGACGATGCCCTTGCTGCGCGACGGTGGGACGACGCCGTAGCCCTGCTCGACCAGGCCGTCAGACTGGACGGAACCAACTCTGAGATGATCGAGTTTCGTAACTCGGTTCGGCGGTCAAGCGAGCTGCTGGCCGAGGCCTTGCGCCGGGCGGAGCTCGCCCATGGCCAAGGCGATCTGGATACCGCTAAGAATGCCGTGCAGGCAGCTCTACGGGTCGACCCATCGGATACGACGGCCAAGGCCCTACTCGCCATTGTGTCGAAGGAAATCGCCGAACGCTCCAGGCGGAACAAGATCGATGAGCTCATCGCCGAGGCGCGCAAAGAGATAGCTTTGCGCCGCTACACATCCGCTCTCGATATTTTGCGCCAGGCAGAAGCCGTCGACCCCACGGTCGCAGAAGTTCACCAGTTGATCCGCACCGCAACTGCTGGCCTTGAACACGAACTGCGTCGGCGAGCCCTGGAAGACGCATGTAGTGAGATTGAAGACCTTCTGAACCGGGACGAATACGCAGCTGCATGCACCAAGGCTGACGAAGCGATGCAGCGATTTCCCGAAGATCTTGGGCTTTTAAAACTAAGAGGTTTTGCCGAGAAGCAGCGGGAGGCTTGGACTCGGCGGCAGTTTATTGAAGCGCAGATGACGAGGGCCCGGCAGGTGCTGGACGCGGGTCAATTAATCCGTGCCCAGGGCATCTTGAATGAGGCGCTGGAACGTTATCCCGATGACTCCGGCCTGACCTCGCTGCTCGCGACGGTTACAGATGGTCTTGCGCGCCAGGAGACGCAGCGCAAAGAGGCCGAGCGCCAAGAGGCCGAGAAACTCCGCTACATCAATTTGCAGCTTGCCGCTGCGGATGAGCTGCAACGCTCAGGACAAACGGCACTGGCGCTGAAAAAACTTCAGAATGCGCTGCGCCACTGCCCGGGAAGCGAGGAACTGAAGGCTCAGGTCATCGTCGTCGAAGACCTACTGAAACAAGAAGAAGATCAGCGGCAGCGTGTCCAGCAAGAGGCCCAACGCAAGAGAGCGGAAGTCGAACGCGAAATCGCGATCTCGCAACAGTTGTTGGGCGCTAGGCAAACCGATGAAGCGGTGGCGAAGCTGGAACAAGCGCTTCGGCAGTACCCGAAGAGTCAGGAACTGAAGTCGCAACTGGAGTTTGCGCAACGTCGCGCGGCGGTTGAGCAAGCGGAACGAGAACGTGTCGAACAGCAAGCCAGGCGCCAGCGTTCGGAGATCGAAAGAGACGTTGCCAAAGCTCAGGTGTTGCTGGATTCCAGGCAGGCGAGCCGCGCCGTCGCCGCGCTGGAGCAGGGTCTTCACCAATACCCCGACAGTGAAGAGCTAAAGTCGCAACTAAAGATTGCCCGGCAGCGCGTGGATATTGAGCAAGCGGAACAGGAGCGAGCCGCACAGGAAGCTCGACTCAAGCAGCAACAGATCGAGCGCGACCTGGCAACGGCTCGGCAACTGCTGGATGGCAAAAAGGCCAATCAGGCAATCTTGAGTCTGGAGCAGGCACTTCACAGGTTCCCAGAGAGCATCGAGCTCAAGGCGCAGTTGGAAGCCGCCAGGCAACGTCTGGCCGATGACGAGGCCGAAGTCCAGAGAATGCAGCGGGAAGTGCGCAGACGGGCTGCGATCGAAAAAGGAATCGCAGTTGCGCTGGAACTATTGGACTCCGACCAGACCGATCAAGCAGTTTCTACGCTGGAACAGGCGCTGCGAAATTATCCCGACAGTGAAGAACTGAAGTCCACGCTGCAAGACGCACAGCGGCGCCTGGCGGCGCAGCAAGCGGAACGAGAAAAGGCTGAGCGCGAGGCCCGCCGCAAGCAAGCGGAGATCGACAGAGAGCTTACCGCATCTCGCCAACTCCTCGACGCGAAACAAACCAGTCAAGCCATCGCCAGCCTGGAACAAGCCCTGCGCACGTTTCCCGACACTAAGGAACTCAGGGCACAACTGGATCTCGCCAGTCGAGGCTTAGTGCGTGAGCGGGAAGAAAAGGCTCGCGCCGAAGAATTGGCCGCTCGCAAGCGCAGCGAGATCGAGGGCCGGATGCAGTCGGCTCGACAGTTTCTGGAGGCAAAGCGAAACGAACAGGCAATTGACGCTCTCGAACGCGCTACGCGGGAATTTCCTGAGAGCGCGGAATTGCGGTCGTTGCTGGCAACAGCCGAGCAGCGACTGAAGCAGGAGCGCGAAGAGCAGGCGCGAGCGGCGCGCGAGGCGCAAGTCCGCAAAGAGCATATCGCCGCGGCGCTGGAAAACGCCAAGCGCTATCTGAAATCGAACCAAACATCAAAGGCTTGTGGATTATTGGAAGAGGCGCTCCGGCTCTATCCGGAGAGTGAAGAACTACGTGGCCAACTTGCAGTCAGCCAGCAAAAACTCGCGCGCGAGCAAACTGAGCGGGAAGCGGAGGAACAACGTCGCGTCCGCCTGGCAGCCGAGATGGCCCAAGCTCAAGCGCTTCTTGATAGCGGAAAGCCGGATGAGGCGATCGAGGCGGCAGAAGCCTCTTTACGGAGCCAAGGCAAGCATCCCCAGTTGCTATCTCTTCTGGAAGCCGCGAAAGCTGCGGCAAAGCAGAAAAAGGCGGAAGAACGCAAGCACGCCGCGCAGCAAAAACAGACCGAAGAAGTAAAGCGCCGTCGAAATCACGATCTCGCGGAACTAGAGAAGCTGGTGGAACTCTCTGCATCCGGTATCAACATCCCGGTCTTGGAAAAGCGTATACGTCGAGCCAGTGAGCTGGCCGGGAATCATTCTGCCGATCAGGAATTTCAAGCGAGCTTCGCAAGGGTCAAAAGAGCTCTGGAATCCGCCATTGACGACTTCAATGAACGGCAAGCGGAGACGGCTCGAACCGGGCTGGCAACCGAAATGTTCGCACCTGCCCGGGAGGCGCGACGGACGACCGGCACAGTCGAAGAGCGAGCCACAGCGGCGGCTCAGCCAATTCCGGAGCTTGAGCCGCCCCGCATTCGTTCCAAGCTCCCAGTCAAATGGGTCGTTGTAGCGGCCCTTGGGCTGGTGGCGGTCGGTGCAATCGTAGTGAAGCTGCTCACAGCGAAAACCTATACCGTGCAAATTGAAACCCAGCCGGTCGGTGCGCAAGTGCGAGTCGGAGATCGAACCTGTGTCACTCCGAACTGTCGTCTCGACCTCCCAGCGGGAGACTACCAGATAAGCGCCCAACTGCAGGGGTACGGGCAGCATTCCGAAACCTTGACCGTCGATCCCCGCCACCCGGAGCCGACGGTCAGAATTACGTTGGATCTTGTTTCAGTCCCACCAGCTTCAACCCAGGGAAGCTATCTCGTGGTAAAGACGGGCGTGGACGGAGCTGAAGTTCTAATCAACGGCAAGAAAGCCGCGCAATCGACGAGCGGAGGCGTGCTGCGTGTGCCATTAGATCCAGGAACGTACCGCGTGGAAGTCGAGAAAAGTGGATATTCGCCCGCAAAGGCCGAACAGGCTCAGGTGCGCAAAGATGCGGAAACGACAATCAACTTTAACCTGACGCTCTCGCCCACCAACGCGGCACTAATCATTAACGGCGCGAGACCCAACGCCCAGGTGCTGGCTGACGGACATTATCTGGGATTGACAGGGAGCGATGGAAGCTTCGCTCGTGATTTAAGTCCCGGCCGGCACGAGATTGTCTTATCCGAGGATGGGCGCAATTCCAATGCGATTGCCGGCAATTTCCTCGCGGGAAAGTCCCGCAACATTGACGGCAGAGAATTCAATTTCCCTCAGCCTGCGAATTCCACCGCGTTTGCCGTTCTCCGGAACCTTCCGCCCGGTGCGTCCATCAAGGTGGATGGCCGCGACGCGCATCACGCCGATAATTCCGGTCTTGCCCAATTTGAAGTCGCGGCCGGAAATCATACGTTGGAACTCACGAAGGATGGGTTTAAGTCGAAGAGTATTCAGCACTCGTTCAACTCCGGCCAGACAACCTTGGATGGCTCGATGGAGCCGAGCGCGGATATGCTCGAGGCACAGGCGTGGAAGCAGGCAAGTAGCACTCCCGACCCGAAGCAAATCGAAGAATACCTCGCGAAGTACCCGGGCGGACCGCACACTACAGAAGCAGAGTCCAGATTGCAGGATCTGGTTTGGGGGCTTACGAATCAGGGCGACGTTGCAGCGCTGCAGGGCTATGTGAGGCGCTTTCGCAGCGGCCCCCATGCGCAAGAAGCGTCTCGCTTAATTGAGAACGCTCTCTGGACCCGGCTGGACAAGCAAAATCCCGGTGCCCTGCGAGACTTCCTGAGCCAATATCCGAACAGCTCACATCGTGAGGAGGCCCAATCATTCCTGAATAAAATCGATTTGCAAGGGGCCGACAAGAAAGCCATACAAACAGCTCTGGATAAGTTCAATGCAGCCTTTGAACACCACCAGACCAGGGAGTTGAAACAGATTTGGCCTGCAGTTACGGAGCAGTATCTCAACCTACCGGCCGGTTACAAGGTCGTCCTAATGCTGCAACAAACCGGCGATCCTGCCATCTCGGGCGACACCGCAGTTGTCCCCTGTCAAGTGAACTCCAAAACCACGAAGCCCGGTGGTCAAACGACCGAGAACCAAAAACAAACCAATCTCCACCTCCGCAAGAGTGGAGGCGGCTGGCTCATAAGCAGCTTCGGGCAATAAGCCGAAATCGCTCTCGTGCCTTCAGGCCTTGTGCAAAGCCGCCGTCCTTAAAACGTGTAGCTCAGCCCATACAGCGGCGTTGCGCGTGCGGTGAGACCGTTGTTGTCGAATCGAACTAACATGTTGAACGTGGCCACCAAGTTCCCTGCCAATCGTGCCTTGTAACCAAACGCGCCACTATACTGTCCAAATGATACACGGCCGGCGCTCACCAGGCCGGAAGCAGTTACAAGTTGAGGAGCGGCACCCACCGTAGATTGCGGGAGCGGCACATTCGCCACAGAGTCATCCATCAGGTTTTGGATGCCGTGAATCCATCCAATCTGATTTCCCAGAACATCAACCACAACGGTGTTATGCCGTCCCAGAGCGACTTCTGTTCCTACCGCCCAGGAAAACACGTCGGGTAGGTAATCCTTGCTCGACGCAAAAGGAGGCCCAAGCGCCGATGAACCGCCCAGCGTTATGGGTGTTGCACTGAGTTGTCCACCCAGAATGCTTTTCCCGGCAATCTGCCACCCCACATTGAGGTGAGGAGAGAACACGATGCCATTACTCCAAGGCTTGGTGTAGAGCGACAGCGCGGCAAAAGGCTTGACCGCCATCGCGCCCGTGCCCAGATAATTGCGTTCGTCGCCAGTCGGCAAGCGCAAGTCGACTCCGAGAGCGAGCGCAACTTTGCGCGCTTCGAGTACGTTCCCCTTGAATCGCAGCAAGAGATCTCCAAACCCCGTTTTTGAAAAGCTGGAGTAATTGACCTGCGAAAGGGTCAGGCCCCCGCCGTTTACAGGAGCGACCGCAGGTGTGAATGTGTCGAGGCACCAGCAATTTCCGTTGCCGTTATTGTTAAATCCGTCTCCAACGTAAATCAGCCCGTTGGAGGTTCTGGAAGAAACCGCGGCATGAACTACCGGCAGCCCGACCGATACATCGAAGCGTCCGGTAACGCCGTACGTGAGAAATGCCACATCTTGCGACAGGCTAACATCTGCCACGTCATTCACCGTCGTCGGAAACGTCGTGAGCGGTTTTCCGCCAGCCTCAATATTTGTTGAATCACCGCCGGGATCCAACAATGTCAGGTTTTTCAGAGATTCGCCGTTCAGAGACCTGAAGTGAAAGTCCTGGTTTGAGACTCCAATGTAGAACTTATGTCTACCGATTGTTTCGGCGCGTTCCGTGAAGATTGGTCCCAGTGTGCTGCTGGAGGGCAGCTCCGCTCCCGTCGCCGGATCAATCTTCGTAATTACGCCGGATGCAGGAGATGCCAGGGGTATGACGGAGAGCGCCGTTGCAATGCTTCCATTCAGGCTTCCAGCCAGGTTCAGGATGCCGGACTGAGCTTTCCAGTTCGAAGGATTTGTAAGTTGCGCCCCCGTGCACGCCGGCGTCTTCGACCCCGCAGGCGGAGCCAGATCGCAGGTTGGCCCCTGATAGCTGGCGACACTCGCCACTGATCCCGCAAGGACTCCGGACGGCTGAATTGCCGAGAATGGCAAAACGTCGAATACATCTGGGGCGTTGACTTGGGCGTTGGCAGCTGGCACAACGCAGACTGCTAGAATTCCGAGACACAACAGCTGGCAGGCGCGCATAGCGGTCCTCTCTTGAAAGTTTGACTTTTCGACCTGACCCAGGGGTAAGGGGAGGTGTGTCGAGCGACCACACGCACCCGGGTTCTAATGATTTACGACAAGAGATGTTTTAAGTCAACCCCAAATCGGCACCCCAAATCGGCCGGAAAATCGAAGCTTGTTGAAAAAGCACGCTCAACCGCTGCACCTGTGCCTATGAATAAATCGACACACGCGAACCTATGCGGTCACAATCCCATCGCCAGTTACACCTGCCGCCCCAAGCCATAGCGCCGGCATCGAGGATATAGCAGTCGCTCTAGCGAGTCTTCCCCAGTTGGAAGTGGATGTGGTCGTTGTGTGACCGTCGTCCAGGAGTCGCCATCTCAGGATAATCCGGATGCATAATCCAACCTTTGCTGAGCGGCAGACCGAACGCGAACGAATTCGGACTGGCGTCGAACGCCTCCGCTCGCGTCTCCTCATAGGCGAATTCGTAAACTGCCGCGAAGAAGTCACATGCCACGGCATCCTGGGGTTCAGGCGACATTGCCAGCCGATAGTAAGTCTTGGTTTCGTTTTTCCAGCGATCCATGGCCCAGCCGTTGCCTTCGCTTGCATGGAGGTTACCCGCGCTGTCATATACCGGGCGCATCCACCAGTCCTGCCGCACATCGAAGTTGCCTCTCTTCGTGTTGGCGCCGTAGAAGTCCACGCAGTGCCCGGTGGAGTGGCAGTCGGTGACGTTCGCATTCCCTCCTGCTCCGATTCCCCCGTAGACAATCTGCGTCGCTCCCCAATCGTTCGCCAACAACTTCGCCAGTTTGTAAAGCACGATCGCAAACGCCGGTGTGGGGGCAAAGTATTGCTGCTGCGTCGCTCCCAGCGACCCGTTCGGACCGGGATTAGACCCCCGCGCCTTCAAAAACGGGATTCCCGCGATCACGGGAACGATTCTGGTTTGTACACCGGGCTTGTGCGACGTGATGTTGCCGCTCTTGTCTTTTACCAACTTATCGAACAGCGTGATATCTCCCGTACCGACCAGGTACATCATGAGCTCAAACGCGTCGTCATTGCTTAGATCCCGCGCCGGTTCGCTCAGCAGCGGGAGGATCTCCGTCCACCAGGTCGCGATTTGCTGAAATGGGTTGCCCATATTTCCTCCCAACGATGAAACGATCGAAAGATTGCAAGACTGAAAAGACTGATAGTAAAAAAGCCCGGAATCCCCCCCCTACTTTGAATATCGAAATCGGAGGTAAAAAGACGACACGTGATCGCGAGTGAACGGTTCTTATTGCACCGCGGCAGCGGTGAAATTTTATCAGAAGCAGTGTCGGAGGCTTCGTAGGCGAGCCGCCTCACGGCGGCTAGCGGACGTTGATGGTGGAGGGTGCGAGATTCTTCTGTTCGAGAAAAAACCGGTAGCGAAGGACGGCGGTTCGGTTAAAGGCCAAGCGCGGCTCGGAACAGTACCACCCGATGAATTCGTCGATGGCATGACCGTAGGATTCTTGCGAACTGGCCGTTGCGAGCGAGTGAAGAACCGCATTCTTCGACTGCTCTAGGTCGGGTAGCCGAAGTATTGTTTTAGCCTTGGAGCGTTTCGATGTCTTCCGATGTGCCATACTGGCGGCCTCCCACGCCGCGGTCAGTATGGTCGTTCAGCTGGAGACTGATGGTCTCGAAGCGTCGAGGCACGTTTCTGGCCAGTCACATGTTCGTCCCTCTTTACAAGCCCGGTGGTTCATCCCCCTCGAAATGCGGGTCATATCCGCTAAAAAGGAGGCACTGCAGGCGCTCCGCATCTCGAAGAACGTCGCTTGGGACGCGCTTACGTTCCCCTTCGAGGCAATCGAGAAGTTCATTAACTGCACCCGCGACACTCCTATGAATCAGAGGACCGACCTTGTCAACTCGGCGTAGCGCTTGGTGACCGCCCAAAAAGCTCGAAACTGTTGCACGGGATATTTATGCCTGTCTGAGGAAAGGCGTTCCTGGAAATCGCCCCAGCATTGCATCGTCTCAGCAGCTAACCGATCCTTCTCTGGAGACGGCATGTTATCTGTTCTTCTTCCGGAGGCGCCAATCGAACATTCGAACATCGTATAGTGTATCCTTCCGCACCAGTCTGATGGGATGCCCGGCCGGAATCTGAGGGCGCGCTCTGCCGGTTGTGTTGGCGACCATGAGGAAGCGCCGAAGCGCTGCCAAAAGCCGAGAGGGCGAGACCACAATCCGCCGACCAGTCCGGTTGAGCGGTTGAGCCGAAGAATCATCGACTACACGACTACAAGCCCGTTTCTGGACCGCGTCAAAATTTGTTTCCAGTTGGACGACCACTCGAAAGCAAGGTGTTCCACGCTTCTCGACACCTCTACGGCAGCGGTGTTAGAAAACCTTAGAGAGGCTGGTTAGGGCAGCGATATTTGTTGCTCGCCTGACCTTAGTGGATAAGATCTTCCCTGCCACACCAGGACGCCGTGCAGGGCTTCGGGCAAGGTTACCGTAGCCTTGGTTCCCGCTTGTGTCCGCTCATACTTGACCGTGATCGTGCCACCGCGCGGGTAGGGCATTGAAGCCTCAGCCCACTGCAGGTCACCGAGAGCAGGCTCGATCTGCACCGTTTCAAAGCCTGGGGATGCCGGTCGAATGCCGGCGACAAGCGTGGGCAAATCGAATGCAGGGTGCGCGCTCCACGCATGTGTGTCGGAACGGGTGGGATCGTCGAATTCGGGGGTGGTGGTAAGTCCCTTCGCCAGCATTTCACGCCAGGGTTGCAGCAGTCCAACATACCGATCCGCCATGCCGGCATGCTCGAGTGCTCGCGCCATATAAAACTGATAAAAGAAGCTAGCTTTCACCAGCTTGGGAGAATCATCTTTCGCATGGAGTCTGGTGTCCAGAATTCGCTCCAGGACCGATTTCTGGTCTGCTGTGGGAATCACGTCCAACAGCACGGCAGCGATGTTTGCGTGCTGGCTGTAAGAGTCCTTTCTGGGATTGTCCGTCAGAAGGCCAAATCGTGGATCCCAGCACAGCTTGTAAACAGCATCTCGCGCTGCTCGTGCCTGGCGCCGGTAGCGTTGCGCCAGGACGGAATCCCCTAAGGCTTGCTCAAGGTCGGCGGCTGCTTCGAGCGCCGAAACCAGTTGCAGGGTCACGCTCGCGGAGCGGCCCTCTTCGTCTTCCGGGGGAAACTTCTCCACATCACGCACCCAATCGATGAAAACCCATCCGGGGATCGACGAAAGCATTCCATCTGGCCGCTGTTTTGCCAGAAACCACTCCAGGACTGCTCTCGTTCCAGGCAGTAGTTCCTCAACAAACTTCCGATCTGGACGATACATCCAGTAATCGTGGAGCATATTCACATACAGCATAGAAAACGGAGGGATGAACTGGGCGAGAGAGTCTGGATAACGGCTCTGGGTAATCCCTTCAGGAATTCGAGAGTCATCGAAGGCCTGAAGAGCCTGGCGTGCTAAACGATCGTCGCCACTGACCACATAAGAGATCAGCGCTTGTATGCGTGTGTCTCCGATGTACTGGAGTTGCTCCCAGTAGGCCGTATCCATGTAAGTCTCATGTGCATCGAGTCGGGCTGTGCGCCAGCAGATCTCGCGAATTCTGGCCAAATCCGGGTTACTCGCTGCAAATTTGCCGCGTTCTTCGAACGGGTAAGCTGTGTAGTAGGTGCGGAATCCGTCGAGCGTAAGCGACTCTGCCCCAGTAACAATCTTGAGCTCGACATAACGCCACGTACGCCACCACAGTGGTCGGAACGTTCTGTGCTCGCCTCCGTCCGGGAGATACTCGTCGGTCAAGCCCACAACTACGCGGTCGGCAATTTCGTTTCGGTTGCCACGTTCTTGCTTCGAATCATAGAGTGCTTCGGTGAATGCCATACGAACGACGGCATCCTTCCCACCGCTGACCTCCAGTTCCGGACACGCCGACAGCACCGTTGCGTGGTCAATCAGAATCGTCACCGAAGAATGTGCTGGTATTGTGACGGGCTTTGCAGGGAAATTCTTGGTGTCCTCCAGATTCGTGCGAACTACGCTGCCCGTGGGAACTTGTTTATACTCCATCGGCGGAAGCAGGTCAGGACTGAGCAGCCATTTCGTACCGGCATCCTCAAGGCGGAATCCGGGTATACTCCGTTGGGGATCAGGCGATTCTCGAATCGCACCAACTGCTCGGATCCAATGCGCGTTTGGGGACCACCCTGCTTCTTTCCAAGCCCAGTCATATTTGCTGCCGTCAATCCGTTCTCCCGGTCCAGCAGCCCAGTACTGGTGCATGGCTTCCGGCATGGGAGGGATGACGGTATGTCCAAGTTCCTCCTCCACTTCCCAGCTTGCGTCGGTGTTCACGATTCGTTCCGCGCTAGTGTCCCCCTCCAAAAGGAAAGCGAGGCGATCGGAAATCTGCGCGACCGGAGCGTAGATGCCGTACTGCCACACTGTGGCCGCGATCACATTGTCACCGCGACTGAGAAAGGGCGCGAGATCGACGGTTTCGTAGCGCCAACGAAACAAATTGCCGCGTGCAGGTCCTTCTCCAACGCGCTTGCCATTTACGAAGAGCGCGAAGCGGTTGTCCGCACTCAGGTGAACCACGAAGTGCTCCGGCGCGACTGGTAAGTTGATGACCTTGCGAAAGTGGAATACGCCAGGTTCGCGCAATGGGGCGGTGGGATGAGAAATCCACTCCGCTGACCATTTCATCCGGATGGTGGGTTCAGGGAAACTTTGGCAGACGGCTATATGCCCAGTGGCGAATGCAATCAGCAGAATCGAAGACATGTTAAGTGTCCGGTTGGTCACGTTTCATATCCTTATGCAGCCCGCTTCCTCACGTCGTTTGCTTTCGATGCTATCTTCCGGCGGAGACGCATCACAGAACTGGTGAGCTCCAGCCATGCAAGTACGCACCGCGACGGAAAATCGAGCGGCTAGCAGTTCCACGGACGTACGAGTGAGCGTATCACAAGGTTTAATGTCAATCCGCGAGGGGCGCCAAGGTGACAATGGAGAGTGTTCGCGATCTCTCCCGTTCTGACGTCCAAATCGGAAGTTAGCCGGGCTAGAAGTCCTAGTGTTGTATCAGAAGCGACCGCAGAGGAGGAATTGGGTAGCCTCATCACAGTCTGCGGCGGTCGCTTTTGATACAACGCCCTCGCATTGTGTTATAATGTAGCTACGTTGCTACATGGGAGCTACCGACGTGACGATTACCAAACTGTCGAGCCGAGAGTTCAATCAAGACACGAGCCGGGCGAAACGAGCGGCGAAACGGGGTCCGGTTTTTATCACGGATCGAGGGCGGCCCTCGCACGTACTGCTCACAGTCGAGGATTACCAGAGAATTACCGGCGGGCAGAAAAGCATTGCCGAACTGTTGGCGATGCCGGAAGCGGCTCGCATTGAATTTGAGCCGCCTCGCCTGAAAGGCCATTGGCACGAGCCCCTGGATTTGTCCTGATGTACCTCGTCGATACGAACGTAGTTTCGGAATTACGAAAAGCGAAGAACGCCCATCCGCGCGTCCGAGCATGGGCCGATGCCCTCCCCGCCGAAAGCCTCTACCTCTCGGTCATCTCGATTTTGGAACTCGAGATCGGCATTCTTCTCCTCGAGCGGCGCGACCGGAGACAGGGTGCGGTTCTCCGGGCTTGGATGGATGGGCACGTCTTGCCGACGTTTTCAGATCGCATTCTGGCGGTGGATACCCGAGTGGCCCAGCGCTGCGCGGCGCTCCATGTCCCGGATCCCCGTTCCGACCGAGACGCGCTCATAGCCGCCACGGCCCTGGTCCATGAGATGACGGTGGTGACCAGGAATGTGAGCCATTTTCAGCCCATCGGCATCCCCGTGTTCAACCCGTGGGAACATTGAGCAACGACCTTGCTCAAAGTCCGCACCTCTCTTCGCAAATCCCTGGGCGGTATCAATCTCAGAATATATTCTGGGGAAAATCCGAACCTGTTGGAGGGTTATGTGGATTATTACGCAGATTTCACCGACTACATTCTGAATAACGTTTGCCAAGCAACCTCCTGCAATTGAGGGCACAAATGCAAAAGGGGAAGAAACTAGCAGTAATTGTTGCCGTCCTTGGAGTCGTGGCGGGTGGCACTCGCCTCTCTGAAGATCTATTTCATACGCGACGATTGCGGTGGCAGTCTGGTTCGGGTCGCCTTAGCCGTCAGGCCGCCGCTTGTGTCATCGTTGAAAACATGCCCTGGCGTAGCGGTTCATACACTTCCCCGCTCACCCAGAGCCGGTGCAGCAACACCGCCAGCTTCCGGGCCACCGCCACTGCCGCTCTCTTCATTCGCATTCTTCCCGCCGCGCTCGCAGAGCCGCAGCCCATATCGTCGTAAGTCCGTGTCCGGTCCGAACGGCCCCAAGATATACTGCGCGCTCCCCACCAGCAGCTTGCGCACCATCGTGTCGCCGGTCTTGCTGATTCCTAATTGCGGCTGGCTCTCCCCGGAGTCTTCCTGCTTGGGCACTAATCCCAGATACGGCCCCACATCCCGACTCTTCACGAATCGTTCTGGATTCTCCAGGGTCAATACGTAGGCCAGCGCCGTGATCGGTCCTACCCCCTTCACCTGCCGCAATAACGCCGTATGCCCATACTTCTCGCGGCCCAACTTTTCAATCTTCTCGTCATATCCTTAGAATGCAATCACTCAGTGCCGCCGCCATACGCACCAAGGGCAGCAGCGCTTCGCGGATCTCGACGGGAACTGCCTCCTCTACCTTTTGTGCGAAGCTCGGGCTGGAACACTTGGGGAGCCGTGCGCCCATACTCTTTACCAGTCCTCGCGTGGCGTTGATCAGCTCGGTCCGCGCCGCCACCAACGCATCACGGGCTCGTAATACCACCAGGTCCTGCCGCACTTCCTTACTCCGGTGCCGCATCGGGTGCAACGATTGCGGATCCACTCGTCCCAACCGGGCCAACTTGTTGGCATCGATCCGATCATTCTTCCGCTTGCGACGCTTCGATCCTTCCATTAACCGCGGGTTGGCCACCAGCACTTCGTGCCCGCAACCGCAGATGACTTCCTGCACCCATGGAGAGTGTGTCCCCACCTCAAAAACCACTCGAGCCGCATTCAATGCCTGAAAGAATTCGGCAATGTCCCCCTGCGTCGTACGCAACTGTCCCTCCGCCAGCGTTTCCCCCTCCAGACCCAGAATGCAGTAGTGGCTCCATTGGTCGCCCAGATCCACACCCACCGTCAGACGATCGAGATTGGGGCGAAGCTCACCGCGCGGATGCTTTTCTCCGGCGCTCGTTGCTGCCACCTTTTTCGGATCCAGCTTCTCCTTCAGCTTTTCCACCAGCTCCGCCAGCACCTCCTTCGTATCCCGCCGCACTGGGCCTCGCGGCTTTGCCCGCTTCGATGTCGGTTCACTCTTCTTTCCAGAATTGTTATGCTTCTTCAAGGTCGATCTCCTTA
>Ga0182018_10001973_pt1 | contig 21776 bp, 15 predicted proteins | sample 812P2MmetaG_FD_120490 | JGI IMG/M metagenome (GOLD analysis project Ga0182018, IMG submission 120490) | Permafrost microbial communities from Stordalen Mire, Sweden - 812P2M metaG | ecosystem: Environmental > Terrestrial > Soil > Wetlands > Permafrost | place: Sweden: Stordalen | collected...
CAAGACTCGGCTGGCGAACTGGAGTCGTTTTGGCAGCATTGTAATTTGATGCCTATGACGAGCCAGAGGGGCGCGCCCCCAGCGGCTCCGCCCTACCAATCCGTGAGGATCCAAGAAAGTCGAATCTGAGCGCAGCTTTTTTCTAACAAACATAGAGCCCGCAGCCCACTTTGGAGCTAAGCTGGAGAGTCCTCACGCGAGGGAGCCATGGCAGACTTCATTGGAGCGATCGATCAAGGCACCACCAGCACGCGATTTCTGGTTTTCGACCGGGGCGGGCGCATCGTCGCCAGCGCCCAGAAAGAGCACCAGCAGATCTACCCGCAGCCCGGATGGGTGGAGCACGATCCCGAGGAAATCTGGTTCCGGACCCGCGAGGTCATCGCCGAGGCGATGGCGCAACGCGGGCTGAAGCCCGGCGACCTGGCGGCGCTGGGCATCACCAACCAACGCGAAACCACCGTCCTGTGGAATCGCACTACCGGCAAGCCCCTGGCCAACGCGCTAGTCTGGCAAGACACGCGGGTAGGGGACTATGTTTCCGAGTTTTCGCGCGAGGGCGGCCCGGACCGCTTCCGCGCCAAGACCGGATTGCCCCTGGCTACCTATTTCAGCGCGCTGAAAATCCGCTGGCTGCTGGAGCATATCCCTGGCGCGCGCCAGCAGGCCGACGTGGGCGAAGTTCTGTTCGGCAATATCGACACCTTCCTGCTATGGCATCTGACGGGCCTGCACCTCACCGACTGCACCAACGCCAGCCGCACGCAGTTGATGAACCTGCGGACTCTCGACTGGGACCCCGAACTGCTGAGCGCGTTCGCCATTCCGCGGCGGATTCTGCCGCAAATCCGGTCGAGCAGCGAAGTCTACGGAGCCGCCACGCTGGCAGCGGTGGAGGGCGTTCCGGTGGCCGGAATTCTGGGCGACCAACAAGCGGCGCTGGTGGGCCAGACCTGCTTCCAGGCGGGCGAGGCCAAGAACACTTACGGCACGGGTTGTTTCCTGCTGATGAACACGGGGCGCGACATCGTGCAGTCCAAACACGGCCTGCTCACCACGGTGGCGTTCCAACTGCAAGGGCAGCCGGCCCACTACGCGCTGGAGGGAAGCGTCGCCATCACCGGGGCGCTGGTGCAGTGGATCCGCGATAATTTCGGACTCATCGCCACCAGCCCGGAGATCGAATCGCTCGCCCGGCTGGTGGAAGACAACGGCGGAATTTACTTCGTCCCGGCCTTTTCGGGATTGTATGCGCCTTACTGGAAGCACAATGCCCGCGGGGTCATCGCGGGGCTGACGCGCTATTCCAATAAGAGTCACCTGGCGCGCGCGGTGTTGGAGGCCACGGCATTTCAGACGCGCGAAGTGGTGGAGGCCATGGAGAAGGATTCGGGCGTTCCTCTGGTGGTGCTGCGCACCGACGGCGGTATGGTGGGGAACGAACTGCTGATGCAGTTCCAGGCGGATATTCTGAACCGCACGGTGGTGCGTCCGGCGGTGAAAGAGACCACCGCGCTGGGAGCGGCTTACGCGGCCGGCCTGGCCACCGGCTTCTATGCGAGCGTGGACGACCTGCGCGCGCAATGGTCGGTGGACCAGACGTGGAAGCCGCAAATGGACGCGGCGCGGCGGGATAAAATGTACGGCTTCTGGAAGAAGGCAGTCACCCGGTCGTTCGACTGGTTGGAGGAATAAATGCCACACGGAGTTTTGGGAGAGTTTCTGGGGACGATGGTCTTGATCCTGCTGGGTAACGGCGTGGTGGCCGGGGTTCTGCTGCACAAATCCAAGGGCGAAGGCGCCGGATGGATTGCGATTACCACCGCGTGGGGCTTCGCGGTAATGGCCGGTGTATTCACCGCGATCGCCTGCGGGAGTGAAGGCCATCTGAACCCGGCGGTGACCCTGGGAGCTGCGGTCGTTTCCGGGGATTTCAGCAAGGTAGCCTGGTACATAGCGGCGCAGATGGCGGGAGCACTGGCGGGTGCGTGCCTGGTGTGGCTGCACTATTTGCCGCACTGGCGGGAGACGCCCGATGCCGATTTGAAGCGCGCCTGCTTCTGCACCTCCCCGGCGATCTTCAGTCCGCTGGCGAACCTGACGAGCGAGATCATCGGCACGTTCGTGCTGGTGTTGGTGGCCGACGCGATTTCCTCCAAAGGTGTGGGCGCAACCGGACCGGCGGCGGGATTGGGCCCCTACCTGGTGGGAAGCCTGGTTTGGGGCATCGGCCTGAGTCTGGGTGGGACCACGGGGTATGCCATCAATCCGGCTCGCGACCTGGGACCGCGCATCGCCCACGCGATTCTGCCGATTCCGAAGAAAGCAGGGTCGAACTGGGGATACGCCGCGATTCCGATTGCCGGGCCCTTACTCGGCGGTACCCTGGCTGGCCTGCTGGTTCGCGTGGTCCACTTTTAGCGTCGATGTGCGGCTCCGGGGACTTCCGAACGGCGGGCAAGCGCTCCTGCCAGAAGTGTTGAGTTCGTTAGCCGGGCGCTGCCGGCCGATCCTGGAAGGCATACTTGGTTCCGTTCCTCGCCGTTCGGGTTCACCGCATATGCAATCTTCGCTCCCGGGATCGTCACGCAGGGCGGCGGCCAGTCGAAGGCAGGGCATAATCCCGCGATCGGGCGACTCAGGCGTAGTGGTTCGACTATCCGAAAAACGGCGGTTGAAACGGAGCCTCATGAGCCTTTTTATTCAGCCGCAAGTGTTTGCAGAAACGGCAGTTGTCACCCAACGGGTGAATTGCGCGGCAGTTGAAAATCCAGATAGGTCTCGAACTTGCCGGCGGCATTGAGAATCAACCGCCGTTTTTGGGATTATGGAGAGGTGCGACCCCGCTGTGCGATGTTGGACTGAAGGCCGAAACCGCCGGCGCGCCTTTGTGCGCGACCGGAGGGAAGAGGGGAGACCGGCAAAGTGCCCGAGGTCACTTGACTCTGGCCGCAAGGTCACTGTACGCTTGGGCCACCGCATCCGACTGCCCTTTGTATGCCCGGGCGTCTCCGTACGGCAAGAACTTTGCGTATCGGGAATGCATTTGAACCATTGGATGAGCATGTTTGATGGGGCAAAAGTGTTGCTCGGCTCGCGCCGCGATTTCAGTAATCAGAGCGAGCAGTCCGTTGGCATAGGAGCAATAGATACATCCGACCTTCTCGATCGTGTTCAGATAGGCTAGCCGCCCCCGATCGAAAATCAAGTAGTCTTTCCTCCGGACCTTGGGAATGCCGTAGATCGGGAAGCAGACAAGCTGAAAGAGGGCAACCGAGGCGTCAAGCATCAAAAAAGGAAGCACACAAGCGTAAATGAGCGGTGACGATAATATTACCAGCCACTGCGTCTTGCGGAGATGTTTCCAACTGGACGTCTTGAACTGGCGGTGGTCGATCGGGGTTTCTGCCGAAGTAGAGATGGTTCCTTCGTTGGCGCAAGGTTTGCCGTCACCCGTCACCCGCTTGGACGGTCGTTTCTTCATACTCCGCTTGGGCAGGCACGAACAGGGCCAAACCCGGTAATTTGAACTTCATTTTCACTGCCGACCGTTTTAATTGCCGGCGCCTCCCTCACGGTTCTTGAGGAGGCCCTCGCCTGCCGCTCAGAGGAGCGATGAGTATGAACGTATCGACGATTACACAACCTCGGGCCCCCGGCTAACCCAAAGACAAGGGCCGCCCTTCGATGCCCTGGCGCGCATCAGCCCCGAAAGCCGTATGCAGAATCCGCCCCATCAAGTGCAGTCTTTGCTCTGCCAGCCCAGTCGCCAAGCCCGCATTCCACGGCAACCCGCCTGTGTCAACGTTTTTGCGTGAACGGTACGGCCCGTGCTCTAACATTCGTAAAGGCGAGCGGCCGGCGAAGCAACGGCAGGATAATCGGTGCAGGCTGCGACGCCATCGTCTAGCCCCACAAGGAGTCCATATGTTCGAAGCGGGTCGGCCTACGATGAAATCCAACGGTATGACAATTGCCGGTGTCCTCGCGATTGTGCTTGTGATTTTACTGTGTGGCACATGGTACTACACCCATACGTGAGCGGCCCGGCTGGCCGAGGGATGCGCCCTTGATATCCTTGAAGATATCCCATTGGATTGGCAAGCCGGGCGCCAAAGAGCTAAAATGGCCGGGTACGCGCGTCGATTGCCGGCTGGCTTGGTTCCAGCGTCGGGATGGTGTGTGCCGCCACGGCTGGATGGCCGTCTTGCACAACATTCGGTTGCGGGAATTTGGTGCTCGTCGCAATAGACGGGCTGGTTTTGCCGTCAACTAGGAAGGGAATTGATGTCCGACGAGAAGCGCGCACTGTTGGAGAAGCTGAAATTCGAATTGGCCTTCGTCGAGGATGGCGGATACGGTCGCTCGGTTCGTACACCACATAAGTCCACGTCTCCCTTCCAAGACTCGCTGACCTGCCTGAATTTCGGCGATCCGTCACGGGCTCATCCGTGCGCGGAATGCATTCTCATGCAGTACGTGCCCGAGTCGCGGAAAGGCGAAGAGGTCCCTTGTCACCATATTCCGCTGGATGGGGAGAGAACTATCGCCACTCTGGATGCCATCGAGGCGGAAGAGGTCCTCAAGCAGTGGCTTCACTGCGAAATCAAGAGGCTTGAGGGAGAAACCGTCGTTTAGAACCGATTGGGAAACATCCCGCTCTCTTAGTGTGCGCTTCCGGGGCGCATATCCGGTGTTATCGCTCCGCGCCCGCTCGTGCCGCCCCGCTTGAGACTGACTATACCTTGCCTTCCGGTGTTCGTCATCCTGCTGTCTCCGCGGGTGCGCTCGTATTGATGTGGATCTACTCGTATCCCTTCGGGGCGAGGGAATCGGTGTTGCCCGATCCGGCAGGAGCGTGATGTCCGTAACTCCCCACTCATAAGTAAAGACCGGAGGCGCGTCGGCGCGCGCATGAGAGAACGGCACGCGGTCCCTTGTGGGTTCGGCTGCCTCGACCGGAACGTTTGTCCCCGGATTCACCTTCCCCGAAGGCGAGATTTCGTTCGCCGGGGGCACTTTCAATCGGATTGAGATTTCATCGACAGCCGCCGGCTTCGCGGTTGACAATATCAACGTCACTCCCGCGTCGGCGCCGGTGCCGGGAACTTTTTCCCTTGCAGGCCGACCGTTTTGTGCGGGCTCCATTCGCATCGTGGCAGGTGCGCTTGGCTGGAAAGGCTCGAATTCCCCATGCAATAGCCGATGAGGGATATATGAACTGGGCGCGAGCCGGTGTCGCTGCGCCGGCCGGTGTGCTGCTCGCCTTGCTTGGCGGGTGCTCGCAGCAGCACATCGGTCCGGGCGGTCGAGTGAGTACGGCAGACCTCCTCGCCGGCAAGTTGCCGGTGGCGGCGAAAGTGTGCGTAACCGGCGTAGCTACGTACTTTGACTGGATGTCCGGAACCCTGGTGGTGCAGGACCAGACGAGCGCCATCAAGTTCGACAATCTGAGGACGCGAATGGATACCCACGGCCAGCGAATGCAGGTCTGCGGCGAGACGCGCGGCACCCAAAACGGTATGACGTTGGCCATGCCAAGTGTCACGGTATTGGAAAACGCCGAACTTCCGGGTGCGAGGCGAACGTCTGCCGGGGAGTGGTCCAAGGGCCGGACGGATTGGCTTTGGATTGCGGTGGAAGGGATGGCATACGCCGGCACCGTCGACCGGACGGGCCGCATGACTCTGCACATGGTAGTGGACGGCCGGCGCGTGCGCGTCACGATACTGGGGACCGAGGCCCACCCGTCGATTGCAAACCTGATCGGTGCCAGAGTCCGCGCGCGCGGCGTAGCGAGCCGGCCCCCGAGCCAGTCCGGGAACGAGGATCTCCTCCTACTGAGCCCGGATCAGAAGTTCGTGGCGGAGGCGTCGCCGCCGGCGCCGATTGCGTCGCTGCCCGTCGCCACCGTGGCGGACGCGATCCGGATGGCGGGTTCGCTGCCGAACCGGCGGATCCGGTTGCGGGGAAGCGTCATCGCCAGGGGCGCCGGCCAGGAGCAATGGTTCCGGGATTCCACCGGTGAACTACCTTTGACCGTGAAGGATTGGGTGCTCCAGGAGACCGACGACGCGGAGATCGCCGGATTCCCGGTGCGGGCGGGCACGGGCGCGACCGTATTGGAAGGGGCGTTATCCCTTCGTTCGGAGACGCCTGCCGAGCATGGCGTACTTTCCAGCGTTCGCCAGATTCACGCATTGTCGGCAACCGAAGCTTCGCGTTCGTTGGCCGTGAAACTCCAGGCCGTCGTGACCTATCGCGAGGAAAACGGAGTCACCTTCGTGGAGGATCGGACCGGCGGAATCTTCCTGTGGAGCAGCCATCGCGAGGATCGTTTCGAACCGGGAGACCTGGTGGAGATCACGGGCGTCACGGCTCGGGGCGACTTCGCCGCGGTCCTGAATAGCAGCCAGATCCGCAAACTGGGATCGGGCATCATGCCCCGTCCTCGGCCGGCGAGTTTGGATACGCTCTACACGGGCCGCGAGGATAGCAACTGGGTGCAAGCGGAGGGCACTGTATCGGCAGTTCAGCAGGGTGAGGATACGCTCGAACTCATGGTGGTGGAAGGGGTGCACACATTCGTAGTGTACCTGGCTAACGCGGGCCGCCTGGCCGGCCACCTGTTGGACGCCAGGGTACGTGTGGAAGGCGTTTGCGGCACGCGCTTCAATGAGCGGCGCCAGTTGATCGGCATCAAACTGTTCGTGCCGGGCTGGAAGTATGTGACCATCCTGAAGCCCGGGGCCGCCAGCACGGCCGACATTCCCGAAACCCGTATCTCCGCCCTCCTGCAATACTCGCCCGAAGAGCGGCATCGCGTCCGCGTCCGGGGCACTCTGACCGTGGTCAATGCCGACGGCACTGCATTTGTCGAAGACGCCACCGCCGGACTTCGGGTTCAGTCGATTCTGCCCGAGGACGTCCACCCGGGCGATGAAGTGGAGGCAGTCGGTCTGCCGGTTCCCGGCCCATTCTCCGCGATGTTGCAAAACGCCGTGGTACGGCGCATGGGACGCGCCGCGCCGCTCAGTCCTCCGGCCGCATCGGTCGAGGACGCTCTCGCCGGCACTTACGATTCCCAGTTGGTGCGCATGGAGGCGACGGTGGTGGACCGTCTCTCGACGCTCGTCGACCAGGTGCTGGTGATGCAGGCCGGAGACCTGTTGTTTAATGCACACCTGCCGTATCGGCGCAAGGCGATGGAATGGCCGAATAGCGGCGCCCTGCTCAGGTTGACGGGCGTAAGTTCGGTGCGCGTGGAAGACAAGCTCGTCCAGATCGTGCCGGTGGGTTTGGACTTGTACCTGCGTTCGGCGGACGACATCGCCGTGCTGCGCGACGCGCCGTGGCTGAACACCCGGCGGGCGTTGCAGGTGTCGGCGGCGATGGGCGCGCTGATGCTGTGCTGCGCGGCATGGATCCGTCTGCTGCGCAGGAGGGTGCGGCGGCAGACCAGCATCATCCGCGAGCAGTTGGGCGAAGAGGCGCGCCTGCGCGAAGCGGCCGAAGCCGCCAACCGCGCCAAAAGCGAATTCGTGGCCAACATGAGCCATGAAATCCGCACGCCCATGAATGGCGTAATGGGCATGACGGAACTGCTGCTCGGTACGGAAACCACGGACGAACAGCGCGACTATCTGAACATGGCGCGCAACTCGGCAGGCGCGCTGCTCACGGTAATCGACGACGTTCTGGATTTCTCCAAGATCGAGGCAGGCAAGCTCGATCTGGACCGCGTGGACTTCCCGTTGGCGGACGCGCTCGACCAGATCATGAAGACCTTCAGCCTGCACGCCGCGAAAACCGGCATCGAGCTGACGTGCGCGGTGGCGGATGGAATCCCCGAGATGGTGGTGGGCGATCCGGCGCGGCTCCGCCAGATCGTAAACAACCTGGTGGGGAATGCACTGAAGTTCACCGGGCGCGGAGAAATCGTGGTCACCGCGGACCTGGAAAGCCGCGAGGCGGACACGCTGCTGCTGCACTTTACGGTGCGCGACACGGGCATTGGCATCCCCCTAGAGAAGCACCAGAAGATCTTCGAAGCCTTCTCCCAGGCGGATGGCTCGACCACGCGCAAGTACGGAGGCACCGGCCTGGGGCTTACCATCTCGGTGCGGCTGGTGACTATGATGGGGGGCCGCATGTGGGTGGAGAGCGAGCCGGATCGCGGCAGTTGTTTCCACTTCACGGCGCTGCTGGGGGTGTCGAAACTGGCGTCCTCCGCCAAGCCCTCGTGCCCGCACGTACCGGAGGGCGCGCATTTCCTGGTGGTGGACGATAACGGGACCAACCGCCGTGTCCTGCGAGACATGCTCCGTAAGTATGGAGCGGAGGCGAAAGTGGCCGAAAGCGCGAAAGCCGCACTGGCCCTGATGCGGGAGCAGGCGGACGCCGGTACGCCGGTGACCCTGCTGGTCGCCGACGCTCACATGCCGGAGGCGGATGGATTCTGGCTGGCCGGGCAGGTGAAGGGGGATGGCAAGCTGGCTGGCGCCGCCATTGTGATGCTCACCTCCGCCGGGCGACGCGGCGACGCGGCGCGGTGCCGGGAGTCGGGCATCGCGGCGTACCTGACCAAGCCGGTTGGCCAATCGGAGCTGCGCGAAACGGTTTTCATGCTGCTCGATCGCAAGCCAGGGGAGATTCCGCCAGGCGGGGCGCTCGCGCGCCAGGCGATTGGCGGGAAGCCGGCGAAATCGAGCCTCAAAATCCTGGTGGTGGAAGACAATCCGGTGAACCAGAAAGTCGCGGCGCGGATGCTGGAACATCGCGGGCACAAAATCACCGTGGCAGGCAATGGGCGAGAGGCTCTGGCGGCGTTGCAAGCGGAGGCGTTCGACCTGGTGCTGATGGACATCCAGATGCCCGGGATGGACGGCTTTGAGGCGACGGCCGCGATCCGCGAGACCGAGCGCGACACGGGCAAACACCAGCCCATCATTGCGATGACGGCGCACGCGATGAAAGGGGACGAACAGCGCTGCCTGGACGCCGGAATGGATGGCTACCTCGCCAAACCGATTCGCGGCGCCGAGATCTCCGCGATGCTGGACGGCTTCCCGGGGAGCCTGGCGCGGGTGAAGCAGCCCATCTCCCCTCGCGAGAACCATATGGCGTTCGACCTGGAGCCCGCGGGTTAGCAGTCTTTTCGGCCGATCGCCCCCAGTATTTCCGCGCGGGGAAGGTCCTGATCCCGCGCTGCGCATCTACAGGAGCCCAATGTCACTTACTTTGCCTCCGGGCGACAATTCTGCACAAATTGTAGGGCGGGCAATCTTGCCCGCAGCCGCCTTTTAGGCGGCTTTTCGGGCCGTCGGCGAGTGTTCGTGCCCCGAGAGCGCCGGCTAAAAACCGGCTACAGCGAGGATTGGCTGCCCCACAGTTTATGCAGACATTTTACCCTCGGCAAAGTAAGTGGCATTGTCTACAGGAGCCTGCGTCGCGTAGCGCGGAGCATCGGCATCCCGCGGAACGTCCGGCTTGGCGCAGCGGAGTTCGAATTCCGTGGAGGATCGCGTCAATGTGCCGTCCACCGAGGCTCCCCGGCCGCCGAAGGAACCCCAATTGCTCTGGAACATGACGCGCCCTCCACCGGGAGTAGGCTGCGTCATATTCGATTGTTAGGTTACGCGCGATGAATCCTTTGAAACTGCCCCTCGCCCTCTCGCTTGCCTTGGCCGCCTCGATGCTTTCCGCCCAGACTGGCCAGATCGGCGGCCCCATGATTGGCTTCGTTTTCGACAATACCGCGGGCGCTCTCCGCCCGGTGCGGGGGATCCTCGGAGCCTCGATGCTGGGCGACCCGGTCGATACCGGCTTGGTTTTATCGTCCGCCGTGGTCGCTCCGCGCCAGGACACCGCCGCCGCCACGGCCACCGACGGCTCGTTCCACCTGTTGCGGCTGAACTCCGGCTCGTCCGCACCGCTACCATGCGCCGCCTGCCCGGCCACCACCCAGGCCGCCATCTTCAGTCCCTCGGGGACGGCGGTCGCTTTCTACTCCGCCGGCCGGGTGCGGGTGGTCACCGGTCTGCCGGACGCTCCCGCCGCCGGCGCCGGCTTTGATGTGGAACCGCTCTCCCGCGGTGCGGGCAACCGTCCCCAGACGCCGGACATCGCCCTCAGCGACGATGGAGCCTGGTTGCTCGCCGCCACCCGGAATTCGGTGGAACTGTTCGGCGCCAACGGTGGAATCCGGCCCTTGATGGATACCAAGCCCTATCCTCTGATCGCCTTCGCCGCCGGCAGCCACGACGCCGTGGTGGCCGATCCCGGAGGCGCCGGTCTGGTGCTCTTCCACGACGTTGCCGGGGCGTCCACGCAGCAGGTTTTGGCCCTCCCGGACGCCAGGCGCGGGCCCTCTGCCTTGGCCTTTTCGCCGGATGGTACCCGCATCCTGGTTGCCGTTCCTCTGGAACAATCGGTGGTGTCGATCGACGTTGCGTCCGGCAACCGCACCGTCACGACGTGCCATTGCACTGCGTCCGCGCTGGTATCGATGGGAAAGTTGTTCCGTCTGAATGAATCGGACGCCGGACCCCTTTGGCTAATGGATCCGGCGGCGTTGCCGGAGCCGCTGATCGTCTTCGTTCCAGCCCTCACGGCAAATTAGAGCTAACCTAAAGGGCTTTCCACTTGACTCAGGTGATAGCGCAGGCAGCGGCTTTGTGGGGCGGTCACTGTGGACTGCGGCGGACACCGCGTCCGCTCCCGGCGCGCCGGCCGCGAGCGAGCCCGCCCGCTCCACCGCGCTCCTCGGATGGGGGCGACCTGACTGAAGGGGATAGCCAGTTAAGTTAGAGTTAAAGCACCCATGCCCGCCGTTCCCGGTGGGCGGAGATTTTCCCCCGGCGGCATGTCGACGTGGCTGGCCGGCGGCGTTGCCATGATTGACGTCGGGTATCCGGAAACCTCGGTATTTACATGCCAGTCGCGGCGATGTTCAGGGGAACGTTGATTTCCTGAGTATTGGGGAACGGCACGGTTTTGTCTTCGAGGCCCAATTTTTTCATCTTATAGAGCAACGCCTTGTAGTCGATCTTCAGAAGATGGGCCGCCTGCTTACGGTTCCAGCGCGTGGCGTTGAGAGCGGCCAGGATGACGTCGGTTTCAGCCAGTTGCTTGGCCTTCGTAACCTGGGCGAGGATCGGCGAGGAATGGGTGTCCCGTGGATCCGTGGAGGTATGCGCAGGGCTCATCGTACGCACCACCTTCAGGCTGACCCTGGCCATGAGATCGCGGGCAACCAGCGCCGGATCGCGGAGAACGAGCAACTTGCGGACCACGTTTTCGAGCTCCCTGACATTGCCCGGCCAATGATAAGCCATCATCGCGTGTGTGAGATCGTCCGTAAGGGGCGGAAGAGGTACGGCTTGTCCGGAGTGTTTCCTCACCAGAAACTCTGCCAGGGGCAGGATATCTTTCGGGCGGTCCCGGAGCGGCGGGAGATGCAAATTGATCACGTTCAGGCGGTAATACAGGTCTTCTCGGAAAGTGCGCTCGGAAATAGCCATCTCCAAATCGCGGTGGGTTGCCGCCATGACTCGCACGTCGACCTTGATCGTCTCCTTTCCACCGATGCGCTGAAATTCGTGATCCTGAAGAACCTGGAGCAGCTTTGCCTGCAACCTTACGTCCATGTCGCCGATTTCATCCAGGAGGATGGTGCCCTGATCGGCGCGTTCGAACATCCCGGCCTTTTTTTGAAAAGCACCGGTGAAAGCGCCACGCTCATAACCGAACAACTCGCTCTCCACCAGTTCCGAGGGAAGCGCCACGCAGTTCAGCTTGAGGAACGGCTTGCCGGCGCGGGGCGATTGCATATGCAGTTCGCGGGCAATCACTTCCTTGCCGGTGCCCGTTTCGCCCTGGATCAGCACCGGTGCCTCCGACCAGCCAATCTGGCCGACCAACGCGTGGATTTCTTTCATGCGAGGATCCTCGCCGGCGAAAGCTCCGGTGACCGGCTCGGGATTTCGCGGCGGTCTGATACGGTCGGCAACTTGCGTTTCCAAGGCGCGGGAGATGGCTTTTCGCAGATCCTCGTGGGCGACTGGTTTACACAGGAAATCGGTGGCTCCGCTTTTCATGGCCGTCACCACGCTCAAGGTGGAGGAGGCGGCGGAGACCATGATTACGGGGACGCTCGGACCCATGCGGCGAATTTCTCGAAGCACGTCGATTCCGCCGCGGTTCGGCATCATGATGTCGAGAAGGACCGCGGCCACTTCCGTATTGGAGGACCGCAGGTAGGCAAGAGCTTCGTCGCCATCCTGGGCCAGTTCAACCGAATGGCCCATGCATTTGAGCGCCATTTCGAGATAGCCGCGAACCTCCATTTCGTCTTCAACCACCAGGATCGTCCGGCCCATTTTTGAAATCTGCATAGCGATGTTACGTCCTCCAATTCGCGCCAGATATAATTGTCTCTACTGGCTGTGTAGTTTCGTGCCGAAAAACCGGGAATACCAAGGAAAACATGGGACCAAAAGTCGTATTTTCGGCCCAGACACGCCCGCCGTGCTGCGCCATAATCATCCGGGTAATGGCCAAGCCCAAGCCGCCCCCGGAACGGTCGCGGCATCCGTCGAACGAGGTGTATTCTTCGAAGATGTCGTCCAGGTGCTCGACCGGAATCGGGGTGCCCGAGTCCTGGATGTCAACCCGGTAGGCGTTGGGCTCCACGCGATCTTCATGCCGCCGCTCGGCCGAGGGCGCCACCGACGACCGGCAGGTGCGCCGCTCCCAGAAGTAGCTATACCCGCGGATTTCGATGGCCCCGGCTTTCGGCGTGAATTTGCAGGCGTTGTCCAGAATGTTGATCAGGGCCTGCTCAATCTGGCCGGCTTCGAAATAAAGCTGGTATCCGCAGGGAGTCAAATCCACATTGATCCCTATCCGTTTCTCGTCCGCAAAGGGCATGGTTTCGTGCAATGCCTGGTCGAGGCACTCGCGAAGGTCGTTTGGCTCCAGGTTCGGAGCGACTTTTACCTGGCGGCCGACGCTCAACTCAAACATGGCCGCGGCCATTCGCGAGAGGCGGCGGGTACTGTTCTGCATGCGCCGGAGAACTTCCCTTTGAGGTTCGGTGAGGAGACCGAGGGGCTCTTCCAGGAGAAGTCCGCAATAGCCCCTGAGAGCGGTCAACGGAGCCCGGAAATCATGCACCGCACGGGCGAGAAACGTGGTCCGGTCCTGGTCGTACTCCTGAAGGCGCAGGTTGGTCTGAATCAAACATTGCAGGATGTCGTCCCGTTCGGCGCGGGACGGACCGGCCGCGGAGATGCGATCCTGATGAGCCGAGACCGCCAATCCCAGAGAGGACTGTAACGTGGTCCGGGTGACCGGTTTCAGGAGAATGTTGGCTTCGACCGGAGCGATGGCATTCTGAAACTCGGCGATGTCCTTCCGGTGGACCAGGAACAGATGCTTCGAGGTGTGCGAGTTGATCTGGACCGGGAGGAACATGCCCGGTTGGTAGTCCCAAAGGATAATGTCGGAGCCGAGTTCGACCGAATCCGATTTCGTGGCATTCAATGACGAGGGGTTTCCCGAGATTTCGCCCAAAATTTCCCGGCAGAGTCTCAGCAGTTCCCGATCTTCGGAAACCAGGCTAACGGCGATTTCAGCTTTCCCGGCGGCGACGCTCATAGGCTCCCAACAGCAATAAATTCAGGCTCGGTATGTCCAAAGTGTTATGACAATTTGGATAACGAACGGGACGATCCGAGACCACACGTCCAGGTGTCAAGAATAGCGCACGTGGACCAGAAGTCAAGCTACAATTCCGCTCGAATAGGACTAGAACCAAATTTGTTGGGGAAAAAGTACCAATTTCCGGCAAGAGCACGCTTACCGGGTTGAGAGGCCCGTGGATTTGGGTCGAATCTGTCAGTATTGTTACCGATTTCCGGCAGTTGCGCGATGGTAGTGAACGTGCTTTCGAGCGGGTGTTAACAAATTGTAATGGCGAAGCCCATGGAACGGTCTATGACGCGCGTCGAAATCAACAACGGTGCGGATTCCTTACGCAACCCGCACCCGGAGAGGCGACAGCGGGTCAGAACCAGTGTGCACTGGCCGGTGCTGCTGTTCCGAAGCCACAGCGCGGAGGCGGTGGAGAGCTTGACGCTGGACCTAAGCGTCGGCGGGTTCTACTGCCTATCCCCAACGGCGTTCGCCGCCGGGGAATCGCTCATGGGCCTCTTGAAAATGCCCACGCACGATCCCGGTGGAAGAGAAGCGGAGGGCCACCTGGAATGCCGCGTCCGGATAGTGCGAGTGGATACGGTTGGCGCGGACGGACAATTCGGCATTGCGTGCCGGATTGAAGACTACCGGTTTGCGCGCCCGTAATTTTACAAGTTAAACCCGCAACTTTTGGGTTTTACCCCAAATTTTACCATCAGAAGTTCATGGTGACACTGCCGGTGCGGTTGGTGAGCGTCACCGAAACCGGGATCACCTGGGTGGGATCGCCCTGAATGGTGAATGGCTGCGTGAAGACGAATTGCGAGCCGAACTGACTGTTAGCGGGGTCCACAAACCAGGTTCCAAAAAGGGTCGAGACGTCGACGGTAATGGAAGATGCCGAGGTCTGTAGAGTCTGGCCGGTGGCCGCCGAGAACGTAAACACGGCTTGCGTCACTTCCCTGGCCGTGGAGTAGCCCGTCACCACCACGCTGAGCGAGGTGCTGGTGACCGTCGTCGTAAGCTTGGTGATGACCGGCGCCGCGGCCGCGATTTGAGTGGTCATCGAGGGAGCCGGACTGGGCGTGATATCCACGCCGCCCGCCTTGAAACTCAAGGAAACCGTCAATGTCCCCGAGACGGTACCGGTTTGCAGCGCCAGCGGCACGCTGCTCACGGGCGCGGTAGCGCCGGCGGGCACGGTGAAGCTCGCGGTGGTTCCTCCCGACGCAAATTGGATGGTGCTGTCGGTGGGTCCGGAATTCGGAGAAAAGGTCAGAATTGCCGTGCCTAAGATGTCCACCGGGTACGCGCTACCGAGCGAAACGAGAAGCGGGTATTGTTGCGCGGGATTGGCCGTCGCCGGAAGGCCGGAGAAGGTAATCGCCGGAGCCGCCGGATAGCTCACACTGATGGTAAAGAGGTTCTTGACACTCGTCAAGGCGCTGTCGGTAACCGTGACCACCACCTGGAAGGATCCGGCGGCAGCCAGGATTCCGCTGACCGCGCCTGTCGTGCTCATGGTAAGGCCGGCGGGAAGACCGGTAGCGGACCAGGAGTAGGGGGGAACACCACCAATGGCCGCAAAGGTTTGCGAATAGGAAGCGTTGAGCGCGCCGGCTGGCAACTGGCTCGCGGTGGTAATGGTGAGGGCTGAAGGAGCAATCGTCAGGTTGAGGCTCTTGCTGGCAGTGTTGCCGGCGGAATCGGTCACCGTCACCGCGAGAGTGAACGTCCCTGGGGTGGTGGGCGTGCCGTTCAGTAGGATCCCCGTGGGGTTGAAGGTCAGGCCCGGAACGGGTGTGCTGGTGAGGGACCAGGTGTAGGGGGGAACGCCACCGGTCGCGCTGAGCGGCAGGGTTTGCGAATAAGCGACACCGACCGTTCCCGGCGCTAAGGAAGATACCGCGCTGAGCGTCAGCACCGGCGCGCTGACGGTGATCGAATAGGTCTGCTGCGCCGTGCTGTGGGAAGCGTCCGCGACCTGAATCGTAAAGGTGAAGGTTCCCGCTGCTTGTGGCGTGCCGGAGAGGACGCCGGTGGAGCTGTTGAGTGTCAGCCCTCCCGGTTGTTGGCCGGAGGCGATCGTCCAGGCATAAGGCTGTACCCCGTTGACAGCCGTGAAGGCCTGAACGTAGGCTTGCCCAACCGTACCCGGAAAGAGCGGCGACAGGGTGGTGATGCTCAAGGGAGGCGTAACGATCTGGAGCGAGAAGGTAGCGAAGGCGGTCTCCGCGATCACATCCACGGCTTGCACGGTAAAACTGGCCACCCCTGAGGTCGTCGGAGTGCCGGAGACCACGCCTACGCCGCTCAGCAAGAGACCCGCCGGCAGGCTGCCGGAGGAGAGGGAGAAGACGTAGGGGAACGTGCCGCCGGCAGTCGTCAGCGTCTGACTATACGCCAGGCCCACCGTACCGGTGGGGAGCGGACTGGTGGTGGTAATCGAGAATGTTTGGGCTGACAGAATGCCTGCCCATGACAAAGCGAGGCACAGATCTCGGATCGGGAGCGAACTGCGGCGCGTGAGGCCCAACATTGGCTAGTGACCTCCCACAATCGTGCCGTTACCGGGCGTGATGCCGATCGGAGTCGTGCCGGTAGAAATGGACGAGCTGGAAGAACTGGAGGAAGTGCCGCTCTTATGCGTCAAAAAGTAAGCCGCTCCGCCGGCGGCGGCGCCGCCCACAATCGCGAGAATGGCTATTAACTTTCCGTGGCCGCCGCTACTGCTACTACTGGGGGAAGGGGCTTTCGCGCCCGGAGGCAGCACGGATTCCAGGGTGATGATGGTACGCGCCGACAAGCCTTTATATGAAACCGAGACGTGAATTGGAATTTTGCCCGGATACTGATTCACGCGCAGTCCTTTCGCCGCGGCCTGACCGCTGTCGCCGGTCGGGACGATGAAGGTCTTCTCCCCATTGGCAAATTCTCCGGTGGCGCCTTCGGTCGGCAAGGTGAACACCACCGTAGCGCCCACCAGGGGTTTGTGGTTTTCGTCCTCCACCCGAATCAACGGCTCGGGATTCACGCGTTGACCAGTGCCGACAGCGCCTTCGCCTTCGACCACCACGATGTTCAATTGAGTGGGAATCGGGCCATCTTGTTTGGCAAAGACTTCAAGAGGAAGGGCAATCAGGAGGCAGAGCCCGGCCGCCAGCGGCTTAACTCCATGTCTAAAATGTGTTTTCATGCAAGCCTGTCATTACAATCATAATCCTCCATCTCGCTGGCCGGTCTTATTGCAATTTGTCCTCCGTGCGCTCTCCGGCGGTTCGGCTCAGCAGGCCGGGAGCCAATCCGAAGTCGCTCGACCTCCGGATTGGCACTTTTGCCGCCACGGAATTGCCGGCTGCCCACGTCCTAAGATTTTGCAAATAATCCCATGGAGTTTCCAGGCTCCCGATCTGGGTCGGCGGGAACTTGGATTTCGCGGGTCACGATGCGTGAAAGCGGCACTGGACGGCAAATCGGGTTGTTGGTCCCGAACGTGCTAAAGTCGTCTTCTGGTAGTTTGAATGAAAAAGAGAACCATACAGGAATCCATTCTCATCGTCGCGGTTCTGGCGCTAGGCTTATCGTTCGGCGTGGCGGCGCAGGGCATCGAGCCGCCTCAGGAACTCGTGCAGTACGTGAGAGACGCCAAGAAGGCGGGGATAAAAGAAGATCAGATTCAGAAAAACGCGCTTTCGGCGGGTTGGCCGGAAGGCATGGTGAAGGCCGTGTTGCAGGCGGCAGACGCGTCCTCGAAAGACAATAGTGGGGACAAAAGCGAGCCGTCCGCCGCCCGGACGGGTACGGATACCGCCGGTGTGCAAGCTTCTTTCGACGTTCCGGCCGGACCCGGCGCCGGCTCTCCGCAAGCCGGCAGTTCCCCGCCGTCCACGGGCGATGCCGCGCCGGGTGCTCCCACGCCAGGAACGCCCGCGCGGGAAGCCGGCAAGACGCCTGCCGCGGGCACTCTACCGGGCGCCGCCAAACCGGAGCCGGACCGGGGGGCCTCCGACGATTATCAAATCGGCGCGGGCGATGTGCTGCTGGTGAGTGTTTGGAAAGAGCCGGACGCCTCGGCGGCCGGCCTGGTAGTACGGAACGACGGCAAGATTACGATGCCGTTGCTCAGAGATGTGGTGGTGGCCGGATTGACTCTCCGCCAAGCGGAAAAGCTGATTACGGAACAGCTTTCCAAGTACCTCACAGCGCCGCCCGACGTGGTGGTCATGGCAACGGCCATCAACAGCCAAAAGATTTACATGATTGGCGCGGTAAAGCATGAAGGCCCGATGCAGCTCACCTTTCGCATGAACGTCTTGCAGGCCCTCAGCGAAGCCGGCGGACTAACGGACTATGCCAAGAAAAAGAAGATCTACGTGCTGCGCAATGAGGGAGGGCGTGAATTCCGGCTGCCCTTCGATTACACTGCCGTCTTGAAGGGCACGCATATGGAGTTGAACATCGTGCTAAGACCCGGGGACACGATCGTTGTTCCGCACTAGACCAACCCGCGGGAAATACCCGGGAACACCTGGCGCCGGCTAACTCGCTCCCAACGTGGCACGCAGATTGCTGTCGCGTCCGGGCAACATTGGCACTGGCCCGATCGGACTCTTGATGTCGAGAATCTTTCCAGCATATCCGTACATCGTGCTGCTGTCCGCACTCGCGGCCGCGGGCACTATCGAAGCGCAAGTGTCGTCCACCGCCTATCGCGCACTGGGGCAGCCGGACTTGCGGCAGAACGCCCTCAACGAGGCTCAGGGCGTCGAGCTGTACGGACCGGGAGGAATCGCCCTGGACACCCGGGGCGGGCAAACCCACATCTACATCGCGGACACGCAGAATTCCCGCATTCTCGCGTGGGCGGACACCGCCTCGTACCAAATCGGCGCGGCGCCGGCGCTCATTTTGGGACAGCCTGGCCCGCAATACACAAATCCGCTAGGCATCGGCGCCAAAGGCCTCACCGGGCCGTCCGGCCTGGCGGTGGATCCGACTACCGGCAATTTGTACGTAGCGGACACCAACGACAATCGGGTAGTCCGGTTTCCGGCTCCGTTTAGCAATCCAACCCGCGTGGAACCGGACACCGTCTACGGGCAGCCTGGCTTCTCGACGTTTACGGCGGCTGCCCCTTCCGCCAGTTCGCTGAACCAGCCGGACGCAGTAGCGGTGGATTCGACCGGCAATTTATGGGTGGCCGACTCGAACAACAATCGTGTTCTCAGATTCAATGCCACCACGTTGAACAATGTGACACCTCCGGCCGCGGACATGGTAATCGGACAAGCGAGTTTTGTGAGCGGCGTTGCGAACCCGGGCGGTCTCTCCGCGGCGGCGTTCAGCACGCCAACGGGGCTGTCCTTCGACGCTCAGAACAACCTGTTCGTGGCGGACTACAACAACACCCGAATTCTCAAGTTCGCAGCGCCGCTGAGCCCGTCTACTCCCAATCCCTCGGCCAGTGCCGTGTGGGGCCAGAGCAATTTCACCACTCGCGGAATTCCGCCGCAGGCCACCGCCAGCAGTTTGCAGGGGCCGACCTCGGTGGCGGTCGACGCGAGCGGAAACGTGTACGTGGCGGTCCCGCTGGACAATCGCGTTCTGGTATTCCCGTCGAGCGGTGGCGCCGCGAAGAGCGTTTACGGGCAGACCGACTTCGTCACCACCACCCCGAATACCGGGTCTTATCCCCTGGCGTCAGCCAGTTCTCTTTTCGCGCCGCAGAGCATCGCGATCGACGCCGGCGGGAACGTGTTGATCGCGGACACCAGCAACAATCGCGTGCTGGAATTCCCGGCCGGGGCGAAGGCGGCGACCTTGGTGTGGGGACAGACCGATTTTGTGTCCGACGGGCCCAACGAGATCAAACCGGTAAGCGTCGCCATCGGATACAGTATGGCAATCGATTATTCCTCGTCGCCCTACGCCCTTTATGTATCGGACTACAGGAACAATCGCGTACTGGTTTGGACGGACTCGGCGCACTTCGCCACGGGCGACCCGGCGAACCTGGTGATCGGGCAGCCGAACCTGCGGACGGGAGCGCCCAACGTAGACACGCAAGGATCCACAACCATTCCCTCGGCCACGGGGCTGTGGCAGCCGGCGGGGCTGGCGGTTACCGGCAACGGCACTTTGTACGTGGCGGATTCCGGCAACAATCGCGTGTTGCGGTTTCCTCGTTCGGCGATTAATCAGAGTGGGCGGATCACGCCCGATGCGGTGATCGGACAGTCGAACTTCGGCAGTTCCACATCCGCGCTGGTGAGCGCATCTTCGTTGAAGAATCCCGGCGGATTGGCCATCGGCCCGAACGGCGATCTGTTCGTGGCTGACGACGGCAACAATCGCGTGCTCGAGTTTCCGGCGGGAGCGGGCAATGCAGCGGTGGCGCTGCGGGTCTATGGCCAGCCAAGCATGAACAGCTCGCTGCGAAGTCCCCAACTCTCCGCGCAAACCATGGCAGGCCCACAAGGCCTTGCCGTGGACCAGGGTTCCAATCTGTATGTAGTGGATACGGGAGACAACCGGGTGCTCATTTTCCCGAATACGGAATCCGCGCCGATTGCCGGCATGGCGGCGACTTTTGTGATTGGACCGGCGAGTTTCGCCAGTTCCGCGGGGACGTTGAAGCAGCCGATAGACGTGGCGACCGACAGCAGCGGCAATATTTACGTTTCGGACGAATTAAACAACCGGGTACTGATCTATCCCTCGCTGGTTTTTCTCCCGGTAGCGGGCGGCACGGCGACCGGGGTGGTGGGGCAGCAGACCACCAGCGGCACGAAACCCAATTGGGACTCGCCGGACGGCCTCGGGACAGCCGATAGCCTGAACAGTCCTCTGGGAGTCTACATCGATCGGCAAGACACCCTCTACGTGGGCGACGCCGGCAACAGCCGCGTCCTGCAATTCCTCAAGCCGGCCGCAGTGGTGAATGCGGCGACATTCCAGGCCAACATCGCGGTAGCGCCGGGAAGCCTGGCTTCCTTGTTCGGAAATGGTTTCGCAAGCGGAACCACCACCATATCGGCTGCCACGTGGCCGACCGTCACGTTGGACCGGCAGGTTGTGATCAATGACCAGCTTGCCGCTCCCCTTTATTATTTTTCTTCGACCCAAGTGAATTTCCAGGTGCCTTCCAATGCGCCGCTTGGCACCGAACGCATTGCCGTGCGGCTGGCGGACACGGGGGAACTGGTGGCCGGCGGCACGCTCCAGGTGCAAGCGGCAGCTCCCGGAATCTTCGCGCAGAATCAAGCGGGCACGGGGCCGGGGTCGGTTCGCAATCAGGATGGCAGCTTGAACACCGCCTCGAATCCGGCTCCGGCTGGTTCGGTCGTCTCCATTTACGGAACCGGCCAGGGCCAGGTAAGCCCGGCGGTGCCGGATGGTACGGGAGCGCCGATATCCACGTTATCGAGCACCGTCGCGGTGCCCACCACCAACAGCCAAACCTGCGATACCAGTGCGAATTCGATGTGCGTGGCCTTTGGCAGCCAATTTGCTATCGTGCAGTTTTCGGGGCTGGCGCCCGGATTCATCGGACTCTGGCAGATCAACGTGTATGTTCCCACGGGTCTAGGGACCGGGGCGGTGACGGCGGACGTCTTTATCGACGGCTCGCCGAGCAATCGGGTGACGATCGCGGTGAAATAGGACAGCGATCCGCGGCTCTTGCCCTGTACGTTACGGGGGAAACATCGCTGCCGCGCTTCGCGCGTTTCCTTCCGTGTCGCCGTACTCGGCCTAGCCCTGGCCTAGCCCCGCACTCCGGTCCCCGCGGCAGTAGTTTCCGGCAACAAACGGCGTTTCACGGACCGGCGCCGGACGATGCGTCCGCCCAACTGAATAAACCTGCGCTCGACGAAATAGTAACTGAACGAGGCGGCCAGGAACGTCAGCAGAACATTGACCGGCAGTTGCTGAAACACTCTTGGCAGAAACGTCAGGCGAAGGGTGAGTTGCTGCCACAAATACAGGCTGTAAGACAACCGTCCGATCCACGCTAGCCATCGCGTTTCCAGGATACGGCTCAGCCAACTTCCGGGATCCGCAATCGTAATCAACGGCAA
>Ga0182018_10001975_pt1 | contig 21768 bp, 21 predicted proteins | sample 812P2MmetaG_FD_120490 | JGI IMG/M metagenome (GOLD analysis project Ga0182018, IMG submission 120490) | Permafrost microbial communities from Stordalen Mire, Sweden - 812P2M metaG | ecosystem: Environmental > Terrestrial > Soil > Wetlands > Permafrost | place: Sweden: Stordalen | collected...
CACGCTCGACCCCGCAACCACCGCCAGCAGCAGCCCGAACATCCCGTGGTAAAGCCCGACATACATGCAGAACAAAGTCAGCGCCAGCGCGGCGGCCGGAATCGGCAGCCCGCCATAGCGATGCATGGTGTCGAAGATCCAATAGCAGGTGCCGGCGAACCAGAGAATCCCGCACAGGTAGCCCAGCACGAAACCCTGCCACGGCGTGGCCGGCAGCAAACGCACCGCACCGTCCAGTTGCAGAGTTTCCGGAGCGCGCGTGCGTAACAGCGCCACCAGCAGCGGCGCGACCGCGACCCATGCCAGCCCATAGAGTCCCGGCAGTGGAAAGATCACAATCTGTAGGGCCGCCGACAACAGCGCCAGCCCCCACGCCCTTCGGTGGATTTTGAGCACCCTTCAGAATAGCAAACAGGGTTCGAGCCCCATGTCCTCCACAAATCCAGCGCCGAATTTCGCGCCAATCGGATAACATAACCTGATTATGAGTTTCAGCGTGCTTCTGATTAAGATCCTGGAATACATGTTTGTCGCGGGATGGGTCGGGTCCGCTCTAGTGCTCGTGCTGACCGGCGTCGAAGACGTCGGAACCTTACTGGACAAGGACGAAAACAGCCACTAAGGCTTCCGCTGCATGTCGTCAACATCAAACTCACCAACCGGCTCCAACCGGGTTCGCATTGTGGTTGCGACCTCGGTGATGCTCACCTTCATCTCCTACTGGCGAGCTGCCGCCGTCATTCTCAACGACCTCGGTTCGTCCGCCTTCTACGCCGGCGGCATCGCCGAACAGGCCATTGGCAAAAGCGCGCCCTGGTTTGTTCTGGGCGTGATGCTGTTCGCCTTCGCCGTTCGTGCCGTCTACGTCGAAAGCTGCTCCATGTTCGTCCGCGGCGGCGTCTATCGTGTCGTCAAGGAAGCTCTCGGCGGCACCCTCGCCAAGCTCAGCGTCTCGGCCCTGATGTTCGACTACATCCTCACCGGGCCGGTTTCCGGAGTTTCCGCCGGACAGTACATCGCCGGCCTGATCAACGACACCATCTCCATCGCCGACGCCCGCGGCTGGGTTCCCGCCGCCCTTCATCGCATGTTCCACGGCACTCCCCAGGTCGGCGTCAACGCCACCGCAGTCGTCTTCGCCGTGGCCGTCACGCTCTACTTCTGGTGGGAGAACATCAAGGGCATCGAGGAGTCCAGCGAAAAAGCTCTTTGGGTCATGCAGGTCACCACCGTCATGGTGGTCATGCTGCTCGGCTGGTCTCTGTTCACCCTGCTCAAGGTCGGCGGCCACCTGCCGCCGTTCCCCACCCTCGCCAACATCCACTACAGCAACGAAGCGCTCGGCTTCTGGAAGCACAGCAAGCTGCCGCACATGTTCGGCATCCTCGGACTCATCATCGGCTTCGGCCATTCCGTGCTCGCCATGAGCGGCGAAGAATCGCTCGCCCAAGTCTATCGCGAACTCGCGCACCCGAAACTGAAGAACCTGAAGCGCACCGCCATCGTCATCGGCGTTTACAGTTTCGTCTTCACCGGCCTTGTCTCTCTGCTCGCGGTCATGCTCATTCCTGACGATGTCCGCGTCAAGGTTTACAGCGACAACCTGATCGCCGGACTTGCCATGTACATGGTCGGCCCGCAGGTTGTGCGCCTGGCCTTCCGAGCCTTCGTGGTCGTCGTCGGATTCCTGATTCTCTCTGGCGCCGTAAACACCGCCATCGTCGGTTCGAACGGCGTTCTCAACCGCGTCTCCGAAGACGGAGTACTCGCCGACTGGTTCCGCCGTCCCCACAAGCGCTACGGCACCACCTACCGCATCATCAACCTCATCGTAGGACTTCAGCTCTTCACCATCATCGTCAGTTGGGGCAACATCTACACTCTCGGCGAAGCCTATGCCTTCGGTGTGGTCTGGAGCTTCGTCTTCAAAACCATCTCCATGCTGGTCCTGCGCTACCGCTACAAGGGGGTGCGCAACTGGAAGGTGCCTCCCAATCTTCATCTCTTTGGAGTCGAAATCCCCATCGGATTGGCCTCGGTCGGCATGGTTCTGCTCTCGACCGCGATCGTGAATCTCTTCACCAAATCCGTGGCGACCGTGAGCGGCCTGATTTTCTCCATCGTCTTCTTCGCTATTTTCACCTTCTCCGAAAGAGTGAACCGCCGCAAACACGCGGACAGTGCGGCGCACATGAAGGAGCAGTTCCAACTGCAGCAGGCCGAAAGCGTCGAGCGTGAAACCGTCGGCATCCGCGCCAACAACGTGCTCGTCCCCATCCGCGACTACAACACGCTGAACCACCTCAAGTGGGTGCTCGATCGCACCGACACGCGCGAGCAGGACGTGGTCGTGATGAGCGCCCGCATCAGTCAGTTCGGCACCGCCGCCTACGGTCTTTCCACCGAGCAGGTCTTCAGCGAGTACGAGCAGACCCTGTTCACCCGCGCCGTCTCCGTAGCCGAAAGTTTCGGCAAGAAGATCTCGCTCCTGGTGGTTCCGGCCCGCGATCCCTGGTCGGCCATCGCCCAGACCGCGCACAACCTCGAGTCCTCTGCCGTCGTCGCCGGCGTCTCCAGCAAAATGACGACCGCCGAGCAGGCATTTAATCTGGGCAGCGCCTGGGAAGCCATACCCGAACCGAAGCGCCAGTTCTTACTGCAGATCACTCATCCCGAAGGCATCGTCGATACCTTCCGTATCGGGCCCCACACTCCCACCATGAAGAACGAGGACGTCGTCCTGCTTCATAGCTTGTGGCTGAAGGTCACCCGTGAACCCGGGTTGGAAAACATACACCACCACGACATTCTGACCGAGGCCCTGACGCGTTTCGAAAAGGACTATGGCGCGAGCGCCCGCGAAGAGATTGTGAAGGAGTTACGCCTTCACGCCGATGCCGGCCCCATGCCGATTCGCCGCATCGCCGATCAGGTACCCACCGTTCAGATTCCAACCGTCCAGCCCGAACCGACTCGTTTCGATGGACCACCAAGCCCCAAGACCGGTTCCGAATAACACGGGTGCCCCATCCTAACGTCGCGCCCTTTGCGACGTTAGGGCGGGATTCCACGGTCGTATTAATCTTAGGATTTTGTCATCACACCCAGGTGGGTGCCCATCAAAAAGAAGTTTGTCATCCTGAGCGGAGCGAAGGACCTGCTGTTTGCCGGCGTACGCCACCCCATCATTTTATTTTCGGCGAATTGAGATCCGCGGCCTTCTGATCGTCCGCATGAATCACGTAATCCTCTTCCGAATAAAACGAGCGGTGTTCGTGGTCCATCTGCTTGGGCGTCATGGTGAACACGAAACCGTCTTTGTGGATACGGTAGCTCGCCGTGTAGTCGCCGCGATCGGTCGAGTGCGCCATGCGCTTGGTGAAGGATGCCGTCCCCGCCAGCTCTTCCAGCGAGTCCGTGTACTTGTCATGCCGTTTCTTGTATTCCCGCTCCGCCCGCAGCACCACCCGCATATAGCCGAGCGCCTGCGCCTCTGAGTCCGACCGTGCCGGATCGCCCGGAAACTTCGCCTGATACGTTCCCGACGGTTGCCCTGTCGTTTGTCCTGACGCCTGCGCCTGCCCCAAGCCAACCGCCCCGCCCAGCATGCCGACTGCCAGAACCCCTGCGTAATAGCGCTGCATCCGCCTTCCGTTCACGGCAAAACCCTCCTCTAACGCCCACTCCGGGGGTTACCCCCGTAATTTGCCACCATCACCAATCGTTTCAATTCTTCCCCACTTCAGGCAAGCTGGAACAGGATGCAATCCTAACAGGGAAACCTAATGAAAGCTGCCGTCGCCAGAAAGCCGCTTATACGTGTCGCCGTGGTGGAGAGCGATCCGCTGCGGTTTGTCGGATTCCGGGCCCTCTTTGATACCGAACCTGATTTGGAGTTGGTCTCCGCCTCACTCGCCGACCTCGGCCAGTTGCAGGCCATCGATCTGGTTCTTCTCGGCAATCGCGGCGGCCAGAATTTGTACGACATCATGGCCAGCATGAAAGCCGTGCGCCCCGACCTGCGCATCATCGTCACCGGCTCCGGCATGGACGACGAAAGCGTCCTCAAAGCGATCGCCGCTGGCGCCAAAGGCTATGTAGACGAGGCTGCCTCACCCGCCGAATTTATCCAGGCTCTCCGCATCGTGCATCAGGGTTCCGTGTGGGCTCCACGCCGCGTGCTCTCGACTTTCATCGAACGCGTAAGCGCATCCCCGGGCCGCATCTTCCCCGCTGGCCGAATTACTTTCACCGACCGCGAAAAAGAAGTTCTGGAGATGCTGGTAGCAGGCCGCTCCAACAAAGAAATCGGCTCAGCCCTGGGCATAGAAGAGCGCACCGTAAAAGCGCACGTAGCAAAACTAATGCGCAAAGTAGGAGTGCAGAATCGCATAGCGCTCTCGGTCCATGCCATCACGCATTCCCTGGTAACGGCAAAGTAGACGGGCGCCCCACTTCTAGCGCTTTTCAAGAAGTGGGTGCCCCATTCTAAATTTCGCGTTGTATGCGAAATTTAGAGTGGGATTCCACAGCCGCGCCGATCTTGGGATTTTTCCTCACACCCAGTCAGTGACCATCCATGCCATCAAGCATTCGCAGGCGGGTGGCCCATCCCTTGCGCGTTCTGTGCACAAGGGGTGAAATTCCACGGCGCAGCAAACGATTTTTGGATGGCGAGATTTTAGGTGCCGCGGATTTTGGGTGGCGCAGCGCTTCAGCGCTGCGATAAATCCTTCCTTCTGAACTTCGGCTTCAGCCGCTGAGGTCGCTCCAGCCTCGCGCCCCACTCGATGACAGTTAATTCTCAGTTAGTGATAACACCTGTTGCAACAGTTGACCTTCCGAATTGCGCGCGGCGCGCTTAGAAGATACAGTGAATTGTTCCCCACTGTTTCGGTACAACGAAGCAGCGAATCTAGATGCCTCCCAATAGGAAAGTCTTCGAGACAGCACGAACACGGAAGTTCAGGGAAAGTGAGTTAGGCCCGGAGGACGAGCGCACGATCAGTCACATCGAGGAATTTGGCTCCTCGGTTGTGAACGTTGCGCGGTCGGAGCACGGTCTTGGATGGTCGTACACGATCGGCATTGTTGATACCAGTAACAAGCCCGAATTTATCACGGTCGGTCTTCCGCCAGAAACCGCACACTTCGCACTCAACGAAGCCGCGAAGTTGTTGCGTGCCGGTGTTGATCTTACACAGGGCCGACACCGCGATCTGATAGGGCAGGTCGATTGCGAGTTCCGCCCCGTTGATCGAAAGTGGGTAAGGCATCTCATGAATTGGGCGCTCTGGTACTACAACGGCGACGACTTTCCCGTGCTGCAAGCGGTGTATCCGGACCTCGAGAATCGGTTTCCGGAAGACGAAGGGTTTGACAAAACGTTTGAGCAACCGCTAATGCAGCCCGAAGCTCCAATCACAAGGGCCGAGAATGATTTTTGGGCTTCAACTGATCCGAAAAGCAGTCTATTCGGCTGGAAATTCCCAGACCCTCCACACACGGGAGTCTATGTTTCCAAGACAGTCAACAGCGGGACTGAGCCGGTCACATTCGTTTCACACGACGCTGAAGATGCCGCGTGGCAATTCTTGGGCGACAGCATGTCCGACCCGGGCGGCGTCCTCTCCTGCTTTCACCACCCAATCGACCGCGACCCAAGCCTCGCTGAATTGGCCGACTTGCCTTTGGGTTGGCATGCTGAGCGCGGTAATGTCGGAGAACCGTGGATGCGAAGAAAGAGTCCGCCAGACGACGCTTCTCAATGAGCAATCTTTCAGATGTTCGGAAGTACTCCTAAGTAAATAGTCGGCAGTCCGGCAACCATTTCTCAGTTGGCGAGAAAATCCTGGGATTTTTCATCACACCCGGCCAGTGACCACCATCACAGACACATAAACTCACTGCTGCGAAAATAGTCTCCTGATGGGACCGTGCTTCGAAGCCGCCCCAAAACCATCTTCAGCGCTCTTTGACAACCGAAGACACCCACATCAAGGGTAACTCCTTATTCCGCAATATTTTCGATATAAGTCCTTAAGATTCAAAGACCAAGTCCAAAAACTCCCGCTAACCCCATGATTCCAGATTAGGGGGGAGGGGGGGGTACTAACCAGTAAACACCCCGGCGGCGCACCCCTCCGAATAGCAAGCCGGCCCGTCGCAAGAACCCATCGGAGAGCGTCCAATCCAACTACCCTCCCGTTACCAAAGGACAGTGACCCTGGTAATCTTGTCCGTTTTTCGCACCTGTCCCATACTCGTCTCACCTACCACAGAACCTGGGAGACGGGGCTGGAAACGGAGATTAGGGTCGCCGATTTCAGCCCCGCATTTTTTTGTCTGAACCCTGACTCACCCTGATCACTCCCCGGTATCCCCCGTTCTCCAGCCCGCATCAAATAGAATCAAAGATATAAAATCAAGATACAAGATTCCATATCCGATCTCCCCAGGTGAGGCATGATGCGACGTTCCCTCGTTCCGCTGCTGCTCGTTTGTTTCCTGACATTTTTCCTCACAACGATTCTCTCCGCCGACGAAGACACCAAGGCTGCGGAGGCCACCAAAGCTTCCGGACGTGTCGAGGCTGCCGGAACCGTGCTCGACGAAATCCAATCCGCCCCCGACCAGCGCATCCCTGAAGAAGTCCTGGCATCGGCCGACTGCGTGGCCGTGGTTCCGTCGCTGCTTAACGGAGGCTTCGTCTTCGGTGCACGCTACGGCAAAGGCGTTGCCAGTTGCCGCACCGAAAAAGGCTGGAGCGCGCCCGCTTTCTTCACCATCGGCGGCGGCAGTTTCGGTCTCCAGATCGGCGGCCAGGCCACCGATCTCATCATGCTGATCATGAACAAGCGCGGCATGGATAATCTGCTCTCCAGCAAGTTCAAGCTGGGCGCTGACGCCAGCGCAGCCGCCGGTCCCATCGGACGCCACGCTTCCGGCGAAACCGACTGGAAAATGCGAGCCGAAGTTCTGACATACTCACGTTCCCGCGGCCTCTTCGCCGGCCTCGAACTCTCCGGCGCGGTCATCACGCAGGACAAGGACAGCACCCGCGAATTTTACGGCCGCATGGTGCCCTTCAGGACGTCTCTCAAAGGAGAAGTTGAAGTTCCCAAGGACGCTTATCCCTTCTTGAGCACGCTCGCCAAGTGGGCGCAAGAGGCGGCAAAGTAGTGAAGCGCCCCAGTTCTCAGTTTCCGGTTCACAGTTCTCAGTTCTTGATTCAGTCGCAGAGAACTGTGGACTGAGAACTACCACCGTGCGAGAACGCCTTGAGTACGCTCTAGTCTGGCCCTGCGTAAAGATCCTGGGATTGCTTCCCCGTCCCGTGGCGCGCGCCATTGGGATCGCACTCGGCTTAGCCGTCTATGCCATTCATGGGCGCCTGCGTCGCGTAGGCCTGCGTAACCTGGCTTTGGTCTTCCCGGAAATGTCGAAGCGCGACCGTCGCCGGCTGCTTCGCGGCGAGTTCATATCCCTCGGACGCCAGCTCGCCGAATTCTGCCTCTTTCCCCGTTACACGCGCGAGAATGTCTCTCGCGTAGTCGTCTATGAAGGCTTTGAAAACTTCGAGCGCGCCTACGCACGCGGCAAAGGCGTTCTGTTTCTCACCGCACACCTCGGAGCCTGGGAACTCTCGGCTTTCGCGCACTCGCTGCAAGGTCACCCTCTGTCGATCGTCATGCGCTCCCTCGACAATCCCTACGTCGACGCCCTTCTCCAGCGCTACCGCACCATGCACGGCAACCGCACCGTGGACAAAGATGATTTTGTCCGCGGGTTGCTCGCCGCCATGCGCGCCGGCGAAACCGTCGGTATCCTCATGGATACCAACATGACGCCGCCGCAAGGAGTGTTCGTGGATTTCTTCGGCATCCCCGCCTGCACCGCCAGCGGCCTCGCGCGTATTGCCTTCCGCACCGAGGCCGCTGTCGTCCCCGGCTTTACCGTTTGGGATGCAAAACTGCGCAAATACATCCTGCGCTTCGATCCCGCCGTCGAGTTAATCCGTACCAGCGATAATGAAGCTGACATCGTCGCCAACACCGCAAAATTCACTCGAGTCATCGAAGACATCATCCGCCGCTATCCCGACCAATGGCTATGGGTGCACCGCCGCTGGAAGACGCGCCCCGAAGGCCAGCCGCCGCTGTATTGAGGGTGCCCGCGTAGGAGCGGACGCATTCGTCCGCTCCAGCCGAGCAAAGCTCGGCAGCCGCTGCGTGCTGCAACGGAGCCGCGTTGTACACACAAGCCCCGGAAAGCGACAATAGACAACCATGAAGCAAACCCTGCGCGATCTCGCCGAGAAGCTCGGCTGCCGACTTCTCGGAGAGGGCTCCATCACCGTGACCACCGTCTCCAGCCTGCAATCTGCCACAAACCGCAGCCTCGTCTTCGCGGAAGACGCCCATAATCTTAACCTCGCTCTCGGCTCGTCAGCCGGCGCCGTCATAGCAGGAGAATTCGCGGCTGCAGACGCCAGCGCAACCGCCGCCAAGCCCATCCTTATTTCCAACCAGCCGCGCCTGACCTTTGCACGAGTTGCGAAACTGCTGCGCGACCGCGACCCCGCCCCTGATCGCGCCATTCATCCCACCGCCGTCATTTTCGATTCCGCCAAGGTTGGAAAGAATTCCTCCATTGGCCCGCGCGCAGTTCTCGGCAACCGCGTCAAAGTCGGCAATACAACGACCATCGGCGCCGGTGTGGTCATCGGCGACGACGCGGTAATCGGAAGCGATTGCCGCATCGATGCCAATGTCACCATCTACCCGGGCACGACTCTCGGCGACCGCGTCATCGTGCAGTCGGGCGCTGTCCTCGGCAGTGAGGGCTTCGGCTACGTGCGCGATTCAGAAACCGGCCGCTACGAGCAATCTCCCCAAATCGGACGCCTGGTCATCGAAGACGATGTCGAAATCGGCGCCAACTCCACCATCGACCGAGGAGCGCTAGACGAAACCAGAATCCGCCAAGGCGCAAAGATCGACAATTTAGTACACATAGGCCACAACTGCCAGATCGGCGAGAACGTAATCATCGCCGCGCAAACCGGCCTCTCCGGCAGCGTAACCATCGAAGACAATGTAGTCATGGGAGGACAAGTCGGCATAGGCGATCACGCAAGAGTCGAAGCGGGAGCCATGCTAGGAGGCCAATGCGGCATCCTGCCCAAGAAAATATTGCGCGGAAAAGGTGTCGTATTCTGGGGAACGCCGGCGAAGCCGGTAAGAGAGTACCTTAAAGAGCTGGCATTCCTATCACGGTCAGCAAGAAAAGAACGCGAACCGTGAGAATTATATGTTTCTGTAGAGACGCGGCTCGCCGCGTCTAAGCAGCGCCACACAAGTTACGAAGCGCTGAGAGCTGACAGCTGAGAGCTTCCCTTCCATGCCCATCGTAGTCATCGGCGGACACACCCGCAGCGTCGGCAAGACCAGCGTAGTCGCCGGTCTGATCGCCGCCCTGCCCGCCTTCCACTGGACCGCTCTCAAAATCACGCAATACGGACACGGCGTCTGCTCCGCCAACGGCGAAGCCTGCGACTGTGCCACCGCCGACCATTCCTTTGCTGTATCAGAAGAAAAAGACCGCTCCGGCGAGTCCGACACTTCGCGCTTTCTGGTCGCCGGAGCCGATCACTCCTGGTGGGTCCGCACCCAGCAAGGGCATCTCGCTGAGGCCATGCCCCGCATCCGCAAGATTCTTGCCGCGACGCAAAACGCCATCATCGAATCGAACAGCATCCTGCGCTTCATGAAACCGGATCTCTACCTAACCGTGCTCGATCCGCAGACCGCGGATTTCAAGGCCTCCGCCCAAACTTTTCTCGACCGAGCCGACGCCGTCCTGCTGCACTCCGTCGCGAACTCCGAAGGCCTGGCCTGGCAACGAGTCTCGCTGAAACCGGTGATCGGCCGCCCGACCTTTACGATCCAACCGCCAAATTACGTCACACCAGAAGTCGTAGAGTTCGTGCGCGCGCGCTTAACTGATTCCGGAATAAGTCGCCGCTGAGGGCGTGGCTTTCGCTCAGAAACGACTCTTACCGCAAGGTGTTAAGCCCTCGTAAAGTTTTTCTCGCCGTCCTCGGCGTCTCGGCGGTGAAACAGCCCTACCCCGTATACATCCCAATCACCCGCTCAATCGCGCGCCGACATACCGCGCAAAACTTGTCATGTCGCGTGAACATAATGCAATCCACCTCAGGACGGTAATACCCCTTGGCTGCATAGTTCGCGCCTTCGAACGCCCCGACCTTGCCCGCGTACTTCTCCGATCCGAGCATCTCATCTTCTTTCGCTCGTTCTTTGCGAAAGAGCTCGTCCATCTCCGCCTCGGGCTTTCCGGCCGCTCGCAGCTCTCTCCGCTGGCGCTGGATGTCGCGCTCAAAGCCATCGAACTCCTCTTTACTCCACGGAGTCGGCACGGGCGTGCCTGCAGTTACCAGATCCTTCCACTTCAAGTTCGCCGGATCAAACAACGCGGTCACATTCGGCTCCCACGGGTCCGTCTTCTTCTCCGGTGGCAGGTACGCTACATCCGATGTGTAGTATTCATCTGCCAGCGCGGCGAAGTGGTGGCCAAACTCGTGTACACCCACATATCCAGCCCACTTATTGTCAATCGCCACGGTCGCATACTGATTGAAAATTCCCCCGCCGCCGTATGTCTCCCCGTTCACCAGAATTTCAATGAACTCGTACGGCGCGAACGACGCCACATCTCGCAGCGTGCGGTTCTCGGTGGTCAGCACATAGCGTTCGGAGCCGAACGCGTCATACGCCGCGCCCACCGGCGACCGCCGGTAGATTCCAGTCGAAGGCCGCGATACACCCGATTCCTCCGCTGCCGGACACAGTCCCCACACATTGAAATCTTGCCGGTGTTCGCGAAACGGCGATGTCGAGAACAGCGCCTCCATGTATCGCTGCGCGTCTCGTTCAAACTTCGGACGCTCCGCCGCCGTATAACCATCGCCCAGCAGCAGCAAATCCACCTTGGTCGCCGGATCGCCCATCTTCTGCAATTTCATCAGCGCCCCCGGCGATGGTGGACGCGACCGGTCCACGAACTTGTCCCTGGGATCGACGACTGTCTTCCATACCTCGCGAAAGCCGCTCTCCTCGCGCTCTTTCAACGACACTTCCACCGGCGCCTCAGGACTCGGAAAGCGCAGCGACTCCGAAAATGTCCGATTCCCATGCAGCGCCTCTTCCGTCGTCTTCCATTCGCCAAACACGGAGTTGAATCCGCGCGAGTACACCAGCTTTCCGCTGCCCTGCTCGCGCACCTCAAACAAATAGTTGCCCAGCTGACTTTCATCGACAGACTTGTTCAGATTTCCCGGCCACTCCAGCGGCTCGAGCACCACTCGATCCAGGCTGAACCATTCCTCATGAGAATTTCCGGTGTGATAATAATCCACGCGCAGGGTGCGCGGCGCACCATAACTGAAGACGGATAACAGAAAGAAGGCAAGTATGACGAGCGCTTGTTTCATGCCCGGAATTGTAGCTTATGAGTCCGATTTGATCGCAACCGCCTTGTCGTTTTCAAAGCTGATCACCAATGGCTTTCCAGCATTCGCGAAATGCAGAGTTCTCGATCCATAATCGCCCGAACCCTCCGCACTACCCATTCCAATCGCGAAGCTGACCTGTAACTCGCTCATACCCGTTTGCACTTCATGCGTGTCAATCTTCTGCCAGACATCCGCGGGCCAGTGCTTGTAAAGATCGTGCGGATCTTCCATGAAGAACATATCGTCGGCGCGAAGTTTGAACTCGCTGCCCTTTTCCGCTCCGATCGGAACCGCGTAGCTCTTGCCCTCCAGTGAAAAGCACGCCATCAATTGCTTAACACCCGGCGCCTGCGCCGCAACATCGGTGACTACGTCCTGAATCGCAAGCTTCTGCAAAGGCGCCAGCGTCCCCGCCTCCCGCGCGAAATCTGTCTTGTGCCTCTGCAAGTCATACGGATAATACGTCAGTTGATAACCATACTTCACCCACACCGGTTGCGCGGTCAACTGCTCCCGCAAAGACTTCAGATCGTAGGCATGCAGTTTCTTTGGCGTAACGTAGTAGTCCGCATTCAGGGTTCTTTCCTGCTTCGGCTTTGTGTCTTCCTTCATCGCATCGTGCCGCTCATACACGATGTAGGCCGCACGTCCGCCCGCAAGGACGATGGCGACGACCAGGAAGACCTGCAGCTTTTTCCGAAACTCCGAATCCATAGCCATAATCGCGTGGGGACGGCCCCCTCAACCCGCGGATTCCCTATAGAATACGAACATGCCCATCGCCCAGGACGACGTTCTGAACGCGCTCAAGCAATGCTACGATCCCGAAATCCCCGTCAACATCGTCGATCTCGGACTGATTTATGAAATCCGCTTCGACGACCTACCCGAAGGCCAGCAGGACGTCACCGTCGATATGACGCTTACCGCTCAGGGTTGCCCCGAGCACGTCAACATCAGCGCCCAGGTCAAGTCGCGCGTCGAACAACTTCCCGGCGTCCGCAACGCCAACGTCAACGTAGTCTGGGAACCCGCGTGGACTCCTGAGCGCCTGAGCCCCGAAGCCCGTAAACAACTGGGAATTGAGTAGAGACGGGGCTTGCCCCGTCTCCCCGGCGACGCTCAATACTCGCCCAGTTCCTCAAACGCCCGCGCCGCGCGCTTTTCCGCCAGCTCCTCGATCTTGCTGCCGATCTTCATCGCCAGATCCAGAAACCGCGTTCCCTGCCGTACGTACGACGGCAGCTCCTCACGAATCTTCTCAAATTCATCTGGGTATTCGGACGCGAGCACCGCCAATCCCAATCCTCCCACCAGCACCGCCGCCGGACGTCTCCCCTTCAGCAGTAACATGGTTGCCCCTCCCGCCGCCCCCACAATCACCACACGTTTCCAGTTTTCCATTTCGTCTCCTGACCGAGACTGCTTTCCGCTAGCAGGATTCTACACAACGTTCCACACCAGCGTTCCATGCTTTATACTTCCGCCGACCGTCGAACCACGCCCCAATCGGCTCACCCTATGATGCGATTTCGAACCCTTCCGTTCCTCGCCGTGCCCCTTGTCGTCGCAGTTTTTAGTGCCGGCGCTTCCGCCTTCGCCACGGATGTACGGATTAACGCGAAGCCACGGGCCCGCGATCTGGGTGTCCCCTTCGACGGCACTCCCGGCGCTTACAATGCCATCACCGACGTCCGCGGCGTTGAAGTAGGACACACCACGCTCATCTCCGGCAGCGGCAAGCTCAAGGTCGGCGAAGGTCCGGTCCGCACCGGTGTCACCGCCATCCACCCGCGTGGAAAGAACGCGAACGACTCCGTGTTCGGCGCCTGGTTCACGCTCAATGGCAACGGCGAGATGACCGGCACCACCTGGCTCGAAGACTCCGGCTTCCTTAACGGCCCCATCATGATCACCAATACGCATAGCGTCGGCGTGGTTCGAGACGCCGTCATCGCCTGGAAAGTGAAGCGAGGCGAGCCCGACATGGAAGGCTACTGGTGGTCCTTGCCCGTGGTCGCCGAAACCTGGGACGGCTATCTTAACGACATTAACGGATTTCACGTCAAACCCGAGGACGCTTTCCACGCGCTCGATTCCGCGCACGGCGGCCCCGTCGAAGAAGGCAACGTCGGCGGCGGAACCGGCATGATCTGCAACGAATTTAAAGGAGGGATCGGAACATCCTCACGCGTGCTCGATGCCAAAGCCGGCGGCTACACCGTCGGCGTGCTGGTGCAATGCAACTACGGACGCCGCGATCAACTCCGCATCGCCGGAGTTCCCGTAGGCAAGGAGATTCCCGAGCACCCCGCCTATGGCGAAGACACGGGATCAATTATTATCGTGGTCGCGACCGACGCCCCTCTGATTCCAACCCAACTGAAGCGCATGGCGCGCCGCGCGTCTCTCGGCCTCGGCCGCGACGGCAGTTACTCCGGCGACGGCTCCGGCGACATCTTCGTCGCCTTCTCCACCGCCAATCCGGGAGCCGCGTCTCCCAAGGGAGTCCACGACCTCAAAATGCTGCCCAACGACAGCCTCGATCCACTGTTTCTCGCCACCGTCCAGGCCACCGAAGAGGCAGTCGTCAACGCCATGATCGCCGCTGAAACCATGACCGGTATCGACGGCCATACCGCCATAGCCCTGCCCCACGACCGTCTGCGCCAGGTCCTGAAGAAGTACAACCGCCTGGCAGAATGACTGGAAAGTAACCTAAGAAGTTACCCTGGAAAGTGACCCTGAAAACTTGTAGAGACGCGGCTTGCCGCGTCTCGGTTCATCCGGGATTAGACGCGGGCTGTCTTCGAGCGCGCTCCGTGCGCTCTCGACTACGCAAGCCTCTAGCCACAGTTACCTTCGCCGCCCCACCAATGCTTGTTTGCTTCCGCTTGCCGAGGACCTACAATTCAGGTAGTGAAATCCTATCGAATCCAGCGCATCAAGAGCGGCATGAAGTTTACCTGCACGCACTGCAGCCACAGCGTCAGCACCCTCGAATTCGACGCCAAGGCGGGCAACCTCCGCACCCAGGCTGCAACTGCGATCAATGCTCATGCCACTCAGGCGCACCGCGAACCGATGATCGTTTCCCCGTCCGACAGTCAGCAGCGCACCTGGCGCTAGAACGCTGATAGTCACCGCGGACCACCGGCGACCACCGCCGGCGCGTTTGAATTCCTCAAACCTGAAGGCCAAATCGAGTCAGCATTTCGCGCCGCCCAAAACTTGTAACTCCCAGAGCCCTGCTGTCGAGATCCTGCACCACCCATTTTCTTTTTAGCGCGATTCTCAGAAGAGCCGCGCCCAGCGCGCCTCCAACATGAGGCCGCCGCTCACTCCAATCCAGACATGCGCACGCGAACCGGCGACGCAGCATCCGAATTGCGCCCAGGTCAACGCCCAACGCCTCAAAGCCCCTGGTTCCCTCCGGAGTAAGATCATAAGCGCCGTCGCTGCCCTTCGCGCCCATGCTCTTCACACCTATCGACAGCCACCCCAGCGCCCTGAAGCGGTCGTGGAGCGACACACCGACCGCGCCCGCCATGTGATCGTAGCAGGTTCTTGCGGCCCGCAGTCGGTGCGGCGTGCTGGGCACAAACTTGCCGCGATAGCCACCGGCAAGCACGCTCAACCCTTCCAATATGCCGGCCACATCGGGTCCGTCCAGGCTGTAGAAGCGGTGTTTTCCCTGGACGAGCACTCTTACAAGGTGTGCCGTCTTCAGCCGCTGCAGGTGCACGCTCGCGGTCGACGGACTCACCTCAGCCACCACCGACAATTCGGTGCTGGTGCGTGCATGGCCATCCATCAGGCAGTAGAGCATGCGGGCTCGCGCCGGCTCTCCGATGGCTGCCGCAATTCTCGAGACGGCCGCCTCAGGATGGACTTCGACATTCATACTTTCATCATAGACGAATCGTTCATGTCGATCAATCGGCACACTGCCAGGTGAGCATCCCGAGGCAGCTTGCGGAAAAACTCAATATTGCACTTGATTTTGGGTGGTGTTGCACTTGATTTTGGGTGATGTTGCACTTGATTTTGGGTGGCCCAGCGCTTCAGCGCTGCGGTAATTGCACTATTTTAAATAAGGCTTTAGCCGCTGAGGGCCTCGCTTTTGCTCAGAAACGACTGTTTCCGCAGCTTGCAAGGCTCCCAACCGCCAACCAGGAGAACATCCATGACGATAACTTGCATCATCCGTTACCAGATCGACCCCTTCCAGCGCGACGCTTTCGAGAAGTATGCCGACAATTGGGGCCGCATCATTCCTCGTTGCGGCGGCCATCTGATCGGATATTTTCTTCCTCACGAAGGCACGAACAACGTTGCGTGGGGTTTGATCGCCTTCGATACCCTCGCCTCTTATGAAGCCTACCGGAGACGCTTGAAATCAGATCCGGAAGCTTGTGAGAATTTCGCCATGGCCCAGACCAAACGCCTTATACTCGCCGAAGAAAGAAACTTCGTGGAAGTAGTCGATGGAACGTTCAACCTCCCCTCGACACTCCCCGCGTCGTCGTAACCGCTCATGATGACACAGGCTCAAAAGGGACTCGCCTTTCGTGCGCTTCATACCCGCGACCATGCCTTCATCATTCCCAATCCATGGGACGTCGGCACCGCTCGACTGCTGTCATACCTGGGCTTCGATGCGCTGGCCACCACCAGCGCCGGCTATGCCTTCTCGGTCGGACAGCAGGACAACACCATCGGCCGCCCCGAGATGATGGCGCACGTGTCCGCGATCGTGTCAGCCACCGACCTGCCCGTCAGCGCCGATCTCGAGAATGGCTTTGGAGACTCTCCCCAAATCGTCGCCGAAACAATCAGGCTTGCGGCGGCTGCGGGACTTGCGGGCTGCTCCATCGAAGATATGTCTCGGCAGCGTCTCATCTACAAGTTCGAGCACGCGGTCGAGCGGGTCCGGGCAGCGGCAGAGGCTGCGCGCTCCTTGTCCTTCGCATTTACTCTGACGGCGCGCGCCGAGAACTACCTGGCAGGCCATCCCGATCTCGGCGACACGATCAAACGACTGCAGGCCTATCAGGAGGCTGGCGCTGACGTTCTCTATGCCCCCGGCCTTAGCACTAAAGACGACATTGTTGCAGTGGTTAAGTCTGTGGACCGCCCGGTCAACGTCGTGATGGGACTGCAGGGCGTTCAACTGTCTCTAGCCGAACTTTCAGCGATTGGAGTCAAGCGCGTGAGCGTAGGCGGCGCTCTCTCTCGCGCCGCCCTCGGAGCTTTTCTCCGCGCCGCGCGCGAGATGAAAGAACGCGGCACCTTTACCTTCGCAGAGCAGGCAGTAAGCTATCGCGAGATCAGCGCCATCTTCGGCGATATAGCCCATACCGTCAAAAACTAGAGGAATTGTAGGGTGGGTGGCCCATTCTAAATTTCGCGTTCTTTGCGAAATTTAGAGTGGGTGTGCGCACACACATAGGCCAAGAACCGCAACCTACTCTTTCACCGCCTTGTCCGTAATCTCCAGCCCCTTGTCGATAATCGCGAACGCCTCGCGCAGCTGGTCTTCGTTGATGCAAAGCGGAGGATTAGTGAAGAAGGTATTCCAGCGAACTATTGTATAGAGCCCGTTTTCCCGGAAGAACTTTCCCAGCGCCGCCATTTCGTCGGACGTGCCATTAAACGGCGCCATAGGCTGCCGTGTATTCCGGTCGCGGATCAGTTCGACAATGCCAAACAGCCCGATCGAACGCACCGCGCCGACCGACCGATGTTTCGCCTGTAACTCGGCGCCTAGACTCTTCATGATCGCGCCCATCTTCCGGGAATTCTCAATCAGATTGTCTTCCTCATAAACCCGAATGGTTGCGAGCGCTGTCGCGCATCCCACCGGATGACTATTGTAAGTAAGTCCTCCGTAGAACACTTTATCGTCAAAGTACTTCGCAATATGTCGCCGCATGCCGACCGCACCCAGCGGAACGTAACTCGAAGTAAGTCCCTTGGCCATGCACAACAGGTCGGGAACAACCTTCCAATGATTGATGGCAAACCACTCACCGGTGCGGCCAAAGCCCGACATCACTTCGTCGGCGATCATCAGAATCTCGTACTTGTCGCAAAGTTCGCGGACGCCTTCGATATATCCATCCGGCGGCACAAGGATGCCGTTCGTTCCGGGTACGATCTCCAGAATGAACGCGGCAATCGTCTGCGAACCCTCCAGTTGAATCGTTTCTTCAATCATGGCCAGCGAAGCTTCCGCCGACTCCCATCCCCGTTCGATGCCGTGATACGGATCGAGCACACGCACCACACCCGGAATGCCGGGCTCAGCGGCCCATCGCCGAGGATCGCCCGTAAGGCTCATGGCCCCGGCCGTCGCACCGTGATACGAGCGATAGCGCGCGATGATCTTATGGCGTCCGGTGAAAAAACGCGCGATCTTGATGGCGTTTTCGTTGGCCTCTGCGCCGCCGTTTGTAAAAAAGAACGTGTCAATATCGCCCGGCGTAATCTCCGCCAGCTTTGCCCCCAGCCGCGCCCGGGGCTCCGTCGCCATAAACGGATTGGCATATGCCAGCACCGATGCCTGCTCGGTAATCGCCTGGATGACGCGCTCATCGCCGTGCCCGATGTTCACAGACATCAACTGACTGTTGAAATCGGTGAAACGCTTCCCTTCCGGCGTCCAGAAATAAATGCCCTTGGCGCGCGCAACAGGAATGGGGTCGAGCTTCGACTGCGCCGACCACTCAAACAGCGTATGTTTCTTCGTAAGATCGACGATTTCTTTGCCGGTCATAGCCGGAACCGTAGTTGCTGTAGTCATAAGAAGTTTCCTGACTCACTGAGAACTTTCCGCCGAGTCATGCTCGACCTGTTGACATCGCCCGCCCATGCGGCTTTTGACCTAACTCTCCCGTAGAGACGCGGCTTGCCGCGTCTCAGCCGGCTTCGGCGTGCCGGCCTCGGCAACATGCGCCAGCGCGGCTTCGAGCACGTCCAGCGCCTCGTCCATCTGCGCGTCGGTGATGACCAACGGCATGAGCAGCCGAATCACGTTGCCGTAGGATCCCGCAGTGATCAGCACCAGCCCGTGTTCGTAGCAATATTGTGCCACTTGCGCGGTCTCCGCGTCAGCCGGCTGGCGCGTTGTCTTTGAGCGGACAAGTTCCAGTGCGTGCATGGCGCCCACTCCGCGGACATCGCCAACCAGTTCCCACTGCGCCTGCCACTTCACTGCGCGCTTGCGGAAACGTTCGCCCAGCACGTTGGCGCGCGCGCAGAGATTTTCATTCTCGATGGTGTCGAGCACGGCCAGCGCAGCTTCGCAGGCTGCGGGATTGCCCCCGAACGTGCCGCCGAGTTGGCCGACGCCGGCAGCATCCATAATTTCGGCGCGTCCCGTGACCGCTGCCAGCGGCAAACCGCCGGAAAGAGATTTGGCCATGGTGACGAGATCAGGTTCGAATCCCAGCCGATCGCAGGCAAACATCGCCCCAGTGCGCGCGAATCCCGTCTGTACTTCGTCTGCGATCAGCAGAATCCCGTGTCTGCGGCAGATCGCACTGAGCGTTGGATAGAACTCCGCGGGTGGGGTGACGAATCCGCCCTCGCCCAGGATAGGTTCGACGATCACTGCTGCCACGGATTCCGCCGCCACGACTCGCTTGAACGTGTCTTCAATGTGCCGCGCACAGAATACATCGCATGACGGATACGTCAGCGAATACGAACAACGGTAGCAATACGCGTACGGAATGCGGTACACGTCGCCTGGGAATGGCTCGAATCCCGCCTTGTACGGATGCGTCTTACTGGTCGCAGCCATCGCCATGTAAGTGCGGCCGTGGAAGGCGTCTTCGAAGCAGATAATCGCCGGCCGCTTGGTGTAACTGCGCGCGATCTTGATGGCGTTCTCGACCGCTTCGGCGCCCGAGTTCACGAGCAGCGTTTTCTTCACTCCCTTGCCGGGCGCAAGTGCGTTCAGCTTCTCACAGACCGCGATGTAACTTTCGTAGGGCAGCACGTTGAAGCTGGTGTGCAGGAAGCGATCCAGTTGGCGGCGCACAGCGTCAACCACGGCCGGTGCGCGATGTCCGGCGTTAAGGCAGCCGATGCCGCCGGCAAAATCAATCAGGCGGTTACCGTCAACATCTTCGATCACCGCTCCTTCCGCTTTGGCGACAAAGACTGGCGTGGCATGATAAGCCGCCCGCACCACCGCAGCATTGCGCCGCGTCATGAGCGCTAGCGAGCGCGGCCCGGGAATGGTAGTGCGCAGTTGAATGGTTGACATAAGTATAAGTCACGAATTCAAGTTTTTATTTGCGCAATGAACTCGACCTCCAAATAAACATCTTACTGGCAACTGACCACTGGCCACTGACAACTGGCCTTCAGTACCACCCTATCGGCGCTTCATTCAAATTGATATATACCTGCTTGGTTTCAAGATATTCTTCTATGCCCCACGGTCCGAGTTCGCGGCCAAAGCCCGACTGCTTGTATCCGCCCCACGGCGCTTCCACATAAGTCGGTTGCATATGATTCACCCACACAATGCCTACGCGCAACGCCTTCACCGCTCGCATGGCTTTGAAAATGTCGCGGGTCCAGACAGCGGCGGCCAGCCCGTAAGGCGTGTCGTTCGCGATCTTCAGGGCATCTTTTTCGTCGTCGAACGGAATTACCGTCGCGACCGGGCCGAAGATTTCTTCCCGCGCGATGCGTGCGTTGTTATCGACATTGTAAAAAATAGTCGGCTGCACGTAGTACCCCTTGGCGAATTTCTCGGCGCGTCCTCCGCCGGCGGCTACCTTGGCTTCTTTCTTCCCAATCTCGAGATAGGAGCAAACGCGGTCGTATTGATCCTTCGACACCAACGCCCCCATCTTAGTTTCGCGTTCGAGTGGCGGACCTATCTTGATCTTCTTGGCTTTCTCGGCCATGGCCTCCACAAACTTATTGTAAATCGACTTCTGCACCAGGATGCGGCTGCCAGCCGAGCAGACTTCCCCCTGATTGATGAAGACACCGAACAGCGCTCCATCGATAGCGGCCTCGAAGTCGGCATCAGCAAAAAAGATGTTTGGCGACTTGCCGCCGAGTTCGAGCGTCACGCGCTTCACTGTGTCGGCCGCTTCTTTCACGATGATCTTGCCGACCGCAGCCGAGCCGGTAAATGCGATCTTGTTCACGTCCGGATGTTTCACCAGCGGAGAACCGCAACTCTCGCCGAATCCCGTGATCACGTTGACCACACCTTTCGGCAATCCGACTTCGTCGAACCACTTCGCGAGCTCAAGCGCGGTGAGCGGAGTCTGCTCCGCAGGCTTGAGCACACAGGTACACCCGGCCGCCAGCGCTGGAGCCAGTTTCCATGCCGCCATCATCAGCGGATAATTCCACGGAATGATCTGCCCGGCAACGCCCATCGGCTCCTTCAGCGAGAGGCTCATCGCGTTGTCGGGAACCGGATTTACATAACCAACCACCTTCGTTGCCAGACCGCCGTAATATTCAAAACATGTCGCCACATCCGTGATGTCGAACTCAGCCTCCACAATCGGCTTGCCCGAGTTACGACATTCAAGTTCGGCAAGCATGGGCAGGTTCTGACGCACCTTGTCGGCGAGGCGAAAGAGGACGCGTCCGCGCTCCTGCGCCGTGGTGGTGGCCCACGGACCTTCTTCAAATGCAGTCTTGGCCGCGGCAACCGCACGATCCACATCGTCGGCGTCCGCCTCGGGAACTCGTGCGATCACTTCTTCAGTAGAAGGGTCGTACACGGGAAACGTTTTTGCTGACTTACTTGCGACCCATTCGCCATTAATCAGCATCGAATAACTCTTGACGTCGGTTGTAACACCACCGGGCATAACCCCTCCTCCAGATTCCGTTAGAATCAGATTGTCAATCCGCCGCGCACCATATTAGAACCGGGCGGCCTGCGGCCCCTTCAATCGCCCGTACACAAAAAAGAAAAACGCGGCCAGCACGAGAAAAAACAAAGTGAAGCCGAACATTTTCGCTTCATACCTCCAGACCGAGGTTATCTGTTTCGCGGGAAAGAATGCCAGCACGATTCCCAGCGCCGTAGTCACAAACCCGCAAAATCCAGAAACAATCAGCGTACCGCGGCTGTAGCGCGCGCCGGCCAGGTCGCCATCGAAAGCAAACTTAAGAAGCGCCGCAAACACATACAAGAACGGCACCAGTTGCAGAACCACGGCCAATGAAAGCATGGTCTGGAA
>Ga0182018_10001976_pt1 | contig 21767 bp, 26 predicted proteins | sample 812P2MmetaG_FD_120490 | JGI IMG/M metagenome (GOLD analysis project Ga0182018, IMG submission 120490) | Permafrost microbial communities from Stordalen Mire, Sweden - 812P2M metaG | ecosystem: Environmental > Terrestrial > Soil > Wetlands > Permafrost | place: Sweden: Stordalen | collected...
ATTTCTTTTCCAAGGCGTGGCAGTTGGGGCATTCTTGACTGGTGTATTTTGCGTCTACCTTTATCAATTGTCGCCCAGCGTATTCTGCTTTGTACGACAACATATTGAGGAAGGAAGACCATCTGACATCATGGACTGCTTTGGCAAGCCCCGCCCTAAAGGCGAGGTTTTACGGCCCCACGGATAATTCCGCCGCTTTGTAAAGCCCGGCGGGCGGCTGAATCGAATCCCCCCTCTGCTACATCAAATTCCCCTCGGAGGATACGTTATGACCAAGCTCCCAAGTAAAGGTGACAACCTTGACAGTGCAAAGGTGTCGGCCTACACTATGGAGTTTTTAGACAGCCCCAAAAAGCTCACAGAGGGGCAGGACTCCCATATGGACAAGAAAAGGCTGGAATACTACAAGAAGAAGTTGATGACGCGGCGCGAAGAGCTGATGAAAACCATCGCGCGCACCGAAGAAGAAGGGCGGCAGGCGGACGACGATCCGACGGTGGACCTCGCGGACAAGGCGGCCAACTCGTACACCAAAGAGTTTCTCTTTGGCATGACGAACACCGACCGCACTATTCTGAACATGATCGACGAGGCGCTGAAGCGCATCAAGGCCAACGAATACGGGCTATGCGCGAACTGCCAAGAAGAAATGCAACAGAAGCGGCTGGAGGCGGTGCCCTGGGCGAAGAACTGCATCAACTGCCAGGAAAAGATCGAGCAGGGATTGCTGTAGGCGCAAGGTCGCGGGGCGGCCTGCCTCGCGGTTTCCTTTTCAAAATGCTGGGACGACGTCGGAGGCTCTTTTCGGAGCTTTGGAGGTTGAGATTGTCTTGCGGCATCCTCGTCGGATACCGTCAGAATGATTGGCGTGAGTTGCGGCACGTCCCTTCGTGCCTCAGGATAAACGGAAGCCGTGCCCTGACGGAAAACCTTGAAAACCGGCCCGGGTGATGACTTCTGCGTAAATATTTAGAGTTATGCCGGGTATGAAGGAAAGTTGATTCGCGCCGTCGGCGTGCCCTGATTCGAGCGGATCGAGCCGCTGGCGGCCTGGTTTGCGAAACAGCTACCAACCGTCGCGAAACGCGCAGGTCTAACCGCGGACGTAGTGGTTCAGGTGCCTCTGCGCCGCCAGAGAGAAACGAGCGCGGGTGTAACCAGACCGATTTTAGCGCCGGGCGATACCGCGCGGTCCTGTTGGTGCGCACCAAACCCCAGGCCCGACAGGCACATACTGAGCCTGTCGGAACGGCGGGAATCGATGCGTGGCGCTTTTGCCACACGGCCGGGCGGCCAAGTTGACAATTTACGCGTCTTACTGGTAGATAATGTAATGACGACAGGGGCGACCCTGGACGCGTGCGCGACCGCGCTGCGGCAGGCTTGAGCCAAGTCGGTGATTGGGCTAACGGTGGCCCGATACGGTGACACCGCATAAAAGGTTCCGACGGGTCGCAGTGAGTTGTAGTACCCTTAAGGGAGCGCGATGAGCGCACGACGGCCAGAACCGGTCGAATCCCGGGGGCGTCCTACCCCCCAAGCATCCGGAGCGGCTGTGCCCGGCTCCGAGGGTCCCGCAGGCAGTAGAATCCACAATTCACTTCCGTTGCGACGGGCGTCGCTGATGCAGGAACCCGTGTTGGTTCTGAACGCGACGTATGAGCCTATCAATGTCACGGCGGTGCGGCGGGCTATGGTGTTGATGCTGAAGGGCGTGGCTCAGGCGGAGGAGCTGCACAACGCCGAGGTGCATTCTTCGGCGCACGCTCACCGGGTTCCGTCAGTGATTCGCTTATTGGCCTACCGGCATATTCCCCAGCAGAGCCGGGCGCTTTCCCGAAAGAATATCCTGCTGCGCGACCGGAACACCTGCCAGTTCTGCCTGCGCGTGTTTCCCGGCTCCGAGCTTACATTGGACCATGTCGTACCCCGTTCGAGGGGAGGGCGTTCCTCGTGGGAAAACCTGGTGGCGTGCTGCTATAGCTGCAACAACAGCAAGGGAGATCGCACGCCGGAAGAGGCGGGTTTCAAATTGGCGCGACGGCCGCGCCCGTTCACGCTGCATACCTCCCGGCAGCTGATGCGCTTAATTGGCCACCGCGATGAACGGTGGCGTAAGTACCTGTTTTATTAGCAATTTTGTGGACGACAAGAAGCTAAGAAAAGATTTAGGTGAAAAAGGAAACCTTTTTCGCCGGGATGCATCTATAATAGTAACTAACCACTTCGAGGACACACCCCGGGAAGCAGTTAAGGCCAAAACCTTAGCTGCTTCTCTCCTTTTAGGGCCGATTTTTCCGCGATAGCGATTCCGAATAATTTTCGAAGGAAACCAGCCATGACATCGTGCGTTCGCGCTGCCGCCAGAGACTACTACGCGCTTTCTTTCTTGCGATTCTCGGGGAAGCTTTGCAGCGCGGTCTCTTCGTCGTGAAATTCCTGAAAGACCCGGTAGAGTTGCGTGATTTTGAGAATTTCCTCGACCTTGGGAGTGAGTCCCACGACTTTCATCTCGCCACCCTGCTTGATCACGCTCATGTAGCAGTTCACGAGCTCGCCCACGCCGGAGCTGTCGAGGTACAGCAATCCATCCACGTTGAGGACGATTTTTTTCCGCCCTTGCTTCATGAGACCACCGACGGTGTCGCGGAGGGCGCCGCTGGCGAAGGAAGTTAACTGCCCGGTGAGGTCCACGATGGAGACTTCGCCCGTACGGCGGATGATGGCCGAAAAGTTCACGTTACCCTCTGAGAGTAGGGACGAGGGCATTGTACCTCTCTCGCGTGTTTCGCAAGTATAAAAATTGTCAATTTTGAAAGAACACGAGCGGGCGCCGAACAGCGATGTCGGGAAGCTCTGGCGCAGCGGATCGTTACTGCCGCATGACAACGCGCAAGCGATATCCTGGCGGGATCTAGAACTGGAGCCCGCTGATGCGCACGGTGGGCAGTTGCATGTTCCAGGACGCGGGAATGTGCTCGAAGGAGACTTCGAAACCGCGATGTTCGCCTGGAGCTGCTGCCGGAGCGACCGGCGTCAATACCGCACGAGATTCCCGCAGGGCGATCTGATTCATATCGTCCGAAAACTCGATGGTAACTTCCACGCCTCGCAGCGCGCGATCACCTCCATTGACGAGTTCCCCGGTTAGCGTGGTGATCTCTTGATGCAGGAAATTTTCAGCGCGGCTGAGAGCGATGTTTTCGATGCGCATCCTGGTTGCGTAGGCCTGCTCGGCGGCGCCAAAAACAAAATGCGTCCCGGGAGGCGCGGACCCGGGCGGCGATTGCCGGCCGGGCAAAAAGTAAAGCGCTCCGACAATGACGAGCACGGCCACGGCCGCCAGGATGAGCGCAAAGTTAAATCGACCGCGGTCCGGCTGCGAAGGTTCGGGAATCTCGATTTGAGGCGCCTCGTGCATCAACTCACCACGGAAGTTTCGCACGTTTCGCGATGCGCAGGGTAAGTTGCCGAGATTACGCGTTCCAGTTCAGCGACCCACCACCAGCCGCTGGACCAAAGGTTCGGGCAGCCGGGAGGCGCGCATGCGAGCTTGCACCTCGGAAATATCGTACGGAACGCGCCAGAATTCAACGACCTGATTCTCGAGGTCGGCGATGGCAAAGCCGGCGCGCGGATCACCATCGCGGGGTTGGCCGATCGAACCCGGATTGAGCAAATACCGCCGCTTCGGTTCGATACGCAAAGGAGCGAACGACTCCGAAGCGCGGGGATGAATGTTGAGCACTTCCAGGTGTGAGTTTTGATTTTCGTAAGAAAATCCGCCCTGGTGATGCGTGTGGCCAAAAAAGGTAACCGCGGCGGTGGAATCGAGGAGTCCCTCGAGCGCTTGCGCGGGCGTAAATACATATTCGTCTTCATCTTGAAACGCGCCGTGCACCAGAACCACACCGTCTGTTTCCAAAGGGCCGGAAGGAAGTTCGGAAATCCATTTCAGATTTTCGGGAGAAAGTTGAGAACGCGTCCAATCGACAGCGGCCTTCGCAACTGGATTGAAGTCGTCTGTCTCCATTAAATCGGTGGCGGCCTTGTCATGATTTCCGCGAATCGTTTTCGCGCCGAGTTCGCGAATCCTGGACGTGACTTCGTTCGGGTCGGGACCATAGCCGACAACATCGCCCAGGCAGGCAATATGATCCCAACGGTCCTTGGCTGTTTCCAGGGCCGCGTTGAGTGCCGTCGAATTAGCGTGAATATCGCTAAGAACGAGAATTCGCATCCGGTATGTCCAAAAAGAGTAACTGAGTATAGATGAACACACGCGCGGATGCACGGCGGGATTGCAAGCGGTTACAAAAACGACCAGATACTGAGAAACGCGCGGCCAAATTGTCTCCCGAAGTTCTAATTTCTATGAAAATTTGAGCAAAAAACGTCACTGCGTTCCAGAAGCGCACACTGCGAGTGACACATAAATGACAACCTGCGGCAAAAATCTCATCCGAGCCACGAAACAAATGCACGGTGCGCTTCGTCTATACCAGTGCAGCCGGAAGCAGGGCTGCTGTAGGTCAGTCAGAGAACTTCAAGAAAAACCCCGCGGTGGCAGCCGCGGGGCCAGTGACACGCATTCTTTCCGGCCGTTAGTCCAGGAAGAGAAAGTGTCGTTCGGGGAAATTTACTCGTCCCGGTGCCCGCGTGTCAACTCTGTCTGTCCTGCTGCAGGTGGTCTGCGGCTGACTCGATTTAGAGCGAAAGGAATTGACACGCATGAAATCCCAATCATTTCTTCGGAGCATGACACTGCTTGCGGTTATCGCTTTGGCGGTACCCGTTTTCGCAAAGCCGATCAGCAAGACAATCAGCATTCCATCGGCTGCAAAAGTAGGCAAGGCCGATCTGCAAGCGGGTGAATATCGTTTGCTGATCGACGGCAACAAAGCCACTGTACAAAAGGGCAAGCAGGTCGTCGCCGAAAGCGAAGGCCGCTGGGAAGATCGCGAGACCAAGTCCATGTACGACGCGGTCCTCCTGGGCGACAATGGCCAAGTCACGGAAGTGCGCTTCTCGGGTCAAAAGCGCGTTTTCGTCCTCAGCGAGTAACGAAAAGTTTTTTCCAGCCACGCGAGAAGGAGGCTGCATGGTTCCGCAGCCTCCTTGCTCATTCGAGTAGAACAGACGTTTGCACCTGTGCCGGGCATCCCGCCAGGATTTCATCGAATCAACATACAATCCCCGTAACTATAAAAGCGATAACCCGCCCCGACCGCATGGTTGTAAGCAGCAAGCACCCGATCACGCCCCGCAAATGCGCAAACCAGCGCTAGCAGCGTAGAACGCGGCAGGTGAAAATTTGTCAGCAGCATGTTCACTACCCGGAAACGAAATCCAGGAAAAATAAACAAGCGGGCTTCCGCCTTGCCTGCCAGAACAAGTCGAGACGAGCTTGATTCCGATGCCCGCAGCGCCGCAGCTTCCAATGCGCGGACAACGGTCGTGCCAATAGCAAGAATAGGCCGGCCCGCGGCTCGCGCGCTTTGAATGCGTTCCGCGGTCTCGTCCGGGATTTCATACCATTCCGCGTGCATGGCGTGGGCTTCCAGGGTTTCGGCATGAATCGGTTGGAACGTACCCAGGCCGACGTCCAGGGTGAGTTCGCAGATCTCCGCGCCGCGCCCGCGTATCCGTGCAAGGATTTCCGGCGTGAAGTGCAAGCCAGCGGTGGGAGCGGCAATCGCGCCGGGACGTTTCGCGTAGACCGTCTGGTAGCGATCGCGGTCGATGGCTTGGTCGGCGCGATCGATGTACGGCGGCAGTGGAATGTGACCTAGGCGATCGATATGTTCGCCGACGGAATGCGCATCGTTGGAAGCCAATTGCAGTGTCCTGATGCCTAATTCGCCGTGCGCAATAATCTCCGCTTCCAATTCGCCTTGCCCGAATAATATGCGCTCGCCTTTCGGCAATTTGCGACCGGGACGCACCAACGCCTCCCAGGTTTCCGGCGCGAACTGGCGGGTGAGCAGAACCTCAATTCTGCCGGTGAGGTGCTCGGACCTGGTCGCTTTCGATGGCGGCTGGGAGTGCAATCCGGCGCGGCGGCCGAATAGACGCGCGGGAATCACTCTTGTGTTGTTGAGAACCAAAAGCTCGTCGCCGCGCAGGAGGGCCGGAAGTTCCGAAAAAAGATGGTCTCCCGCTTCGCCGGTGTCCCATCTCAAGGCAAGAAGCCGCGACGCATCCCGTTTGTCCGGAGGGCGCTGTGCAATTTGCTCCGAGGGGAGGTGGTAATCGAGCTCATCAAGACGCATCCCGCGCAGTTTAGCAGCAATCCCCAACACCAGAATCTACAGAAGCAGGACGCTAGTCACAGGGAACTTCTTGGCTCCGGCCGGGATTCGCAAGCTTGTACGGAATTAACCTGTTTATTCACAATCACATAGAACCAAAATGTCCGCTGGTAAATTGTACTTGACAAAGACGCACTAAGATTTTATCATTACGTCGTAGTCAGATACTACAAGAGAGAGGTTGCAGGACAATGAGAACGCTTACATCTTTTCGCGGCACATCCACTTTGCAGGATCAGATCAACCGCTTGTTTAACGACACTTTCGAGCACGCCGGGCAGGAATCCAACCTGACGGCTTGGGCGCCGGCAGTGGACATCTATGAGAACGAACATGAGCTGGTCGTGAAAGCTGATCTGCCGGATGTCGATCCCAAGGATCTGGACATTCGCGTGGAGAACAACATTCTGAGCATTCGCGGGGAGCGCAAGTTTGCGAAGAAGGTCAACGAGGACAATTATCTGCGTGTCGAGCGCGCGTATGGCTCGTTCAGCCGCAGCTTCTCGCTGGCCAACACCGTGAATGCGGATGGCATCAAGGCCGATTATCAAAACGGCGTGTTGACGTTGAACATTCCGAAGCGCGAGGAAGCCAAGCCGAAGCAGATCAAGGTGAACGTCGGGACATCGGCGGTCGCGGCTGCCGCGGCAGGTGCGAAGTAAGCTGGCAGAGATAGCCAGTAAGAGTTAGATTGTTGTGAAGCGAGCGGGGCTGGCGAGTTGCCAGCCCCGTTTCCTCAAGAAAAGGATTTTTAAGGAAAGAAGTCATGTTGCGATTTGAAAAAATGACGGTCAAAGCGCAAGAGGCGGTGCAAAGCGCGCAAGAAGTAGCTGCCCGCCACGAAAACCAGGAGATCCAGCCGGTGCATTTACTGGCTGCGCTGGTGGCGCAGCCGGATGGCGTGGTGTCGCCGCTGCTGGCGCGGTTGGGGATCCGCAGTGAATCGCTGTCGCAGGACCTGGATCGCGAGATTGGCCGGCTGCCGAAAGTCACCGGCTTCGCGCAGCAAAACATGAGCCGCGCGCTGAACGATGTTCTGGAGCGCGCTTTCAAGGAAGCGGAAAATTTCAAGGACGAGTACGTCTCGACCGAGCACATGTTCCTGGCCATTGCGGGACAAGATCGCGATCCCGCCGGGCAATTGCTGAAGCGCCAGGGCGCCTCGCACGAAGCCATTCTGCAGGCGCTGACCGGCTTGCGTGGAAGCCAGCGGGTCACCACGCAGAATCCCGAAGCGACCTATGCGGCGCTGGAAAAGTATGCGCGCGATCTTACCGAACTGGCGCGTCGATCGAAACTTGATCCAGTGATCGGGCGCGACGAAGAGATTCGCCGCGTGATGCAAATTCTGGCGCGACGCACCAAGAACAATCCGGTATTGATTGGTGAGCCCGGCGTCGGGAAAACCGCGATTGTCGAGGGATTGGCGCAAAGAATTATTTCCGGCGATGTTCCGGACGTGTTGAAGACGAAAAAGCTTGTGGCGCTGGATTTGGCTGCCTTGGTGGCCGGGGCAAAGTTTCGCGGGGAATTTGAGGAGCGTCTGAAAGCGGTGCTGAAGGAGATCACCGAGGCAGAAGGGCAAATCATTCTGTTCATCGACGAACTGCACACGCTGGTGGGCGCGGGCGCTGCGGAAGGATCGATGGACGCCTCGAACATTCTGAAGCCCGCTCTGGCTCGCGGTGAATTGCGCGCGATCGGCGCCACAACACTGAACGAATACAAGAAATACATCGAGAAGGATCCCGCCCTGGAACGCAGGTTTCAGCCGGTTCTGGTCAGCGAGCCTTCCGTGGAAGACACCATCTCGATTTTGCGCGGCTTGAAAGAGCGTTACGAAGTGCACCACGGCGTGCGCATCAAGGACGCGGCGATTCTGGCAGCGGCCAGGCTGTCGCACCGCTACATTTCCGACCGGTTTCTTCCGGACAAAGCCATCGACTTGATCGACGAGGCTGCGGCGAGCCTTCGCATGCAGATCGATTCACTGCCGGAGGAGATCGACGAGATCGAGCGGCGCATCATGCAGCTGGAGATCGAGCGCCAGGCGTTGCTGAAGGAGAAGGACCCGCACTCGAAAGAGCGGCGGCAACAGATCGAAAAGGAACTCGCGAAACTCCGCGAAGATTCCAGCGGACGCAAAGCGCGGTGGCAAGCCGAGAAAGATGCCATCGGCAAAATCCGCAAATTGAAAGAGCAGATCGAGCAGCTGCACGCCGAAGAGCAAAGATACGAACGTTCCGGCGAACTCGCGAAGGTTGCGGAGATTCGCTACGGCCGCATCGCTGCCGCAGAGCGCGATCTGAAACAAGCGCAAGAGCGTTTCGCCGCGGTGCAGAAAAATGCGCCGATGCTGAAGGAAGAGGTCGACGAGGAAGACATCGCAAAGCTGGTCAGCAAGTGGACGGGCATTCCGGTAGGCCGCCTGCTCGAAGGCGAAGCGCAGAAGCTGGTGCACATGGAAGAGCGGCTGCGGCAGCGCGTGGTCGGCCAGGAAGATGGGCTCGAGCGGGTGGCCAACGCCGTGCGGCGAAGTCGCGCCGGCTTGTCGGATACCAAACGCCCCATCGGGTCGTTCATTTTTCTGGGACCCACGGGCGTCGGTAAAACCGAGCTGGCGCGAGCGCTCGCGGAGTTTCTGTTCGACGATGAGAAGCTGATGATTCGCATCGACATGTCGGAATACATGGAGAAGCACAGCGTGTCTCGGCTGATCGGCGCGCCACCAGGCTATGTTGGCTACGAAGAGGGCGGCCAATTGACCGAGCAGGTGCGGCGGCATCCGTACTCCGTGGTTCTATTCGACGAAATCGAGAAGGCCAACCCAGATGTGTTCAACGTGCTGTTGCAGATCCTGGAAGACGGACGATTGACCGATGGCAAAGGCCGGACCGTGGATTTTCGCAATACCGTATTGGTAATGACGAGCAACGTTGGTTCGACCGCAATTTTTGAGTTGTCGAAGACCGATCCGGAGCGCGCTCGCAAGGAAGCGCTTAACGCGTTGCGCGCTGCTTTCCGGCCGGAGTTCATCAATCGCATCGATGAAATCGTGATCTTCAACCCGCTTGGCAAGGAGCATCTCGAGCGCATCGTCGACTTGCTGCTGCGCGGCGTGGAAAACCTGCTCGCGGAGCGCCAGATCACGCTGGAGCTCACAACCGCGGCGAAAGAACTGCTGGTTAGCGAAGGCTACGATCCGGCCTTTGGCGCGCGGCCGCTGCGGCGGACGATCCAGAGAATGATTCAGGATCCGCTGGCAATGCAGATCCTCGAAGGAAAGGTTCTGCCGGGCGATCAAGTTCGCGTGGATCGCGATGGACAGAAAGACGCGATGCGATTTGAGCGCGTCAAGAAAGCAAAGCCAGCTGCGGCGGCGGTAACGCCGTAAGCGAGCCAAGCTCAGAACGACAGTGGGCGGTACGCGAATGGAAATGCGGTGATCTATGAAAATTTTGCGGACGGGTATTTTATTGATTTTGCTAAGCGTGCTGCTGGTGGTCGCGGGCGACGCCCTTGCGGGCCCGACGGGCATGAGGATTGCCCTGGCGTTCGCGGTGGTAATGAACGCCGTATCCTATTTTTTCTCGGACAGGATTGCGCTCAAGACCAGTGGAGCGCAGCCAGTAACGCGAGAGCAACTGCCGCGCCTGTACGCGGTGATGGAGCGCTTGGCGGCAAAGGCCAATTTGCCAGTGCCAAAACTGTACGTCATTCCCGAAGAAGCGCCCAATGCATTTGCGACCGGCCGAAATCCTCGGCACGCCTCGGTGGCCGTCACGCAGGGCCTGCTCGAGATCATGAATGATGACGAGTTGGAAGGAGTGATCGCGCACGAGCTTTCCCACGTGCGCAACTACGACATCCTGACCACCTCCATTGCCGCAACGATCGCAGGGGCGATTACCTATCTGGCTCATATGGCTCAGTGGGGAATGATCTTTGGTGGCTACGAGCGCGAGGATGATCGAGAGGGAGGCGGCGCCTTCGCCGCGATTGCCATGATGATTCTGGCCCCTTTTGCCGCGCTGATGCTGCAATTGTTCCTTTCGAGAACGCGCGAGTATTCCGCAGACGAAACCGGGGCTCGTATGGTTGGACAGCAATACGGGCTGATCAGCGCCTTGCAAAAACTGGGGGCCTACAACCAGCGCATCCCGACGACTGCCCTGGCCCCGACGACTGCGGCCCTGTGCATCGTTAAACCGTTGCTGAGCGGGGAGGGGCTGGCCTCGCTGTTCAGTACTCACCCCCCGCTCGAGGCTCGAATCGCGGCTCTCCGCCAGATGAACATCGTGCCGCAGCGTTAAAGGATTTGAACTTCAACATTTGCAAAATCTTGCCCGGTCCATGTGTAAAGATTCCAATGCGGTTTCGGGTCGGCCATCCCTTGTTTTTGTATCCCTTGCTCAAGTCGCTGAATCGAAAGCTATTAAATACCTGTACGTTTGGGCAGCCCTTTGGTAGACCAAGTGCACCGATAATCGGTGCCAGGGGAGCAACACCAAGGACGTCCAGAGACGGGGACCTATGAGCTGTAAAGACACCATCCATTTGATTTGTTGGTATTTAGAACGAAAATTGTCGCCATCGGTTGAAAGCGAGATTGAACGCCACCTTGGCGAGTGCCGCGATTGTCACCTTGTTTTTGACGCTGCCAACACCACGTTGGACCGCTATTTCGGACCCGCACGAATTCCCGAAGCGGATACCGCGCGAACTGCGGCTTAACGTCAGGCGACTTAATCGACTTTGAATCAGTACTTTGAGGCTGCACAGAGAACCTGTGCAGCCTCTTTTCCTTTTCTAAGCGGTTCCTGAAGCGGCTCAGGGAGTGTAAGGTCTTTTTCCAGCAAAAATTACCGTACCTGCCGGAGGGCGGTAATCTTTACGGGTACTAGTACGTATAAGCATAGCTCCATTTTTGGCTCCGTTTCGCCGCAACCTTCTTCAAGGATTGGAATTATCGCTTCTCAACCGGACATAGGGTGTTTGGTGTACGAGGTGCTCCTTCCAATGCGCACAGCGGCTGACGCAAAGGAGATAGAGTTCATGAGCGAATTCCAAGAACCGGTTTATCACACGAATGCGGGGGCGCCGCGCTGGGTAGGGTTGGCGGTTGCGGCATTGGGCGCAGTTTCGCTGATCGGGTTGGGGGTTGGCGTGAGCGCGCTTAATCGCGCAAACGGCATCGAGCAAGCCACGCAAGCTTCGGTGAAGCAGTCCACCGATGCCCTGGCGGAGCGCCTAGCCAAGGACGACGAAATCAACCAGCAGTTGCAGAGCGACTTGAAGGTGGTTACCGACAAGCTGAATCTGACCGAGACCCAGTTGGTGGCAGCGCGTAAACAGACCAAGGCCACATCGGTGGCGGTGGACAAAAAGTTGACCGGCCTTGAGAGTTCCGTGAATACGCAGCTGGCCACGAAGGCCAATGCCGATGACGTGAACAAGCTGAACGGCGATGTCACGGGGGTGAAGAGCGACCTGGACGCCACCAAGGACAGCATTCAGATGGCCCGCAGCGAAATGGGCACACTGATCGCGCGTAACCACGACGAAATCGACCAGCTTCGCCGCATGGGGCAGCGCGATTATTTCGAGTTCACCGTTTCGCGCAAAGGCGGCGCGGAACGAGTGGGATCGATCATGGTGGAGCTGAAGGATACCAACACCAAGAAGAACCAGTACACGATCAACGTGCTGGCGGATGATAAGAGCTTTGAAAAAAAGAATCGCTCGGTGAACGAGCCGATCTTTTTCTATACCGGCGGAAGCCACGCGGCGCTGGAACTGGTCGTGAACAAGGTATCGAAGACTACGGCCTCCGGCTATTTGAGCGTTCCGAAGGCGGCGGGTGCAACCTCGGCCAGCGCTTCGACGCCCGCACAGTAACGGCAACGTTTTTCAACACTTGAGAGAGCAGCACCCAGGGAGGGTTCCAGAGACCCTCCCTTTGTTTTTCATTTGCCGCATGTTTATTGGTGATTTCCAAGTTTTATGCCCGTCTTATGCCCAACCGGTGGTACACCTGGGCATAGAGGGCAACCATGCAGAAGGACTCGATTAGGATCAGCGGCAAGTGGTGGTACTTCAAGGTCCGCGAGAACGTCATCGAGAATGGCCAGAGCGTTCGCAAGCCGATGTACCACAAGCGGCCCCGGTAGCCCAATACCGCCCCTCCTCGAATGGCGAACCGCCCCCCGCCGTCCGCGCTATGGCAGACGAGAAGCTTGCGCCGATCAACGCTGGCAAACGCGAAGGCCTCTCTGCAGATTCCCTCAAGTCCTACCTCGAATCCTACTTGCAAGCTGGGGTTGGCGGTGATGGCCGTCCCGTTCGCAAGGTTACGCTCAAATCGTACCGCAGAGACTACCAGGTGATCGCGGACCTGATACCCGACATCCAACTTCGGAACGTCCGCACCCCCGATATCAATCGGCTGTTCAAAGCACTCATAGCCAAGGACGGCGACGAGGTTCGCGCTACGTCCGCATACCGCAACGTCCGCAACTTTCTATCCGGTGCTTTCCGCGCTGCCCAACGGCGCGGGGATGGCGACTTTGGCCTTCGCTAGCTCGCGTCGAAAATGTTCTGCTCATACGCGGCATTGATTCGCGATTTCAGATAGTAAAACGCAAGGTGGCAGACCTTCTCCACCTCGCTTAGCGCCGCCAGAATCGCGTTAGTAGTACGCGAGATAGCCGATAAAGAAAATTGCATCGCTTGATCCTCGCCACGCTTTTTCAAATATGCGCCATAGTAGGCTGCAATGTCTGAACCGGCTATGGTCAAAAGGCTCGCGATGGCCGGGTCCATTCTTCACCTCGGTATGCACACGTGGGCGGATTGCCCTTCAGTGCGCAGATTCTATACTGAAGTGAGAATCCCTCCATATTGCCCAACACACTCGACGAAGCCTCAAAAGTCCGCCGCGTTCCTACTTCCTCCGATCCCCTCCACCCAGGCGAGTATGTTTTCATTGAAAAGCGGCCGCCGCTCGTTAGGGAATTCGTCTCAGAAACTAAATGTGGAGCTAGAAAGCCAATGTCGTACAGCCTGAAACTTCTGAAAACAAAGCGCCCAAACTCTCGAGAACGGTGGCCGATTATTACAATAGGAATTAAGCAGCTTTCTTCTTCGCCTGCTTCCTAACATCTTCTTCGCCGCTTTGATAATCGCCGCTCGACCAGAAGCGAACAAAGCACTAAATAGGAACAAATATCCGCACGATTGTAGCCGCAAGGCCAATCGTCTCGCTGCTGTGTATTAGGCACCAGGGAAACCAATGACGCTCGAAGGGCTTTTGACATTTATTGGTGTCGTCGTGGCGGCTTGGGCGATTGCACGCCCTGTCCAGCGCCGTTCTCTGAGATTGTTTGTGCCTGCGTGGTGTTTACCCCTCGCGATCGGCTCATCCATAGCTTTGATTATCTGTAGGGATGCTCCCTTTGGCGTGCGGCCCCCGTTTGGGTGGCCCCTTTACGAGGTGATGTTTGGGCTGACTTACGAGTGCATTTGCAGTTCCTGTCGTAGCCGCACTTTGGAGTTGGGCCGCTTGGAGCAGGGCGAAACTGAGTAAAGGAAAACTTCAGCGTATCGACGTCGTCTTTCAAGCTGCACTGCGAGAGCGTGAGTTTGACGAAGTAGAGAGAATCCTTCGGAAAAATCATCGCAATCTTGAGAGGATGCCGTCGCAAGGCGTCCTCCGTTTTATTTCATACATCGATGGTCGCCTCGTTAGTTGATTCACATTCTCTTGTCCACCTGGAACTACTAGCGAACATCAAGTTTCTCGAATCTCTGGAGAACCGCTTTGGCGCCGTAGACGTGGTCGTTCGAGAGTTGTTGCACTCGGAGGTGTCGCCTTTGCGGTCGGCGGTGGTATCGAGATACGGGGGCCTGGAGCACCTTGTCTATTCTGAAGCCGAAAAGGCGTTAATGGACAAGACCTTTCTAAACCCCCAGTGGTACGTTGTGGCTAGCGCTCACTACCCACTGGTCATATCGGCTGTAGAAGTATTGCGAAGCGGCAAGCTTGATTTTCGGTACAACGAAATTGGCCGAGACTACGAAGCGAGTCAAGGGATCAGCCCCGCTCTCATTGCCCAGTTTATCTTGCCTCGAAGACTGAGGTGATCGCCATCGAGGCGGCTATCAAAGGTCAGGCGAGGGACGACTTTTACGTGACGGACCTCTGGGATATATTTCGTTCCGTTCAAGAGCGGTCCAAGTACAAAGAGAGCGTTTGGCGAGACCCCCGAAGCAACAGAGAGTTTCCTACTCCCTTTGCCTATTTGTTGTATGAAATCACGGCAGATCTCCGCGACCTGTCGTCCACGGCGGTACGGGAAGCGGCTTCCAAGCCTGAACTTCTCGAGACCGAGAAATACGGTCGTCCCGGTAGAGATTTGGTGTTGACTTGGTCCCTCTGTATTTCGAGCATCGCTGACTCCGGCGACCAAGTGAGCCCAGAGTTTCGCCACGATGCAATTCGTCAGTACTTGTTGTTCGTGCTTGCCCTTGGTTGGCAACCGAATGAGGTTTCCCCCGGTTTGGGCAACGATGACTGTGACTTTGACGAATGGCGTGATTTATTCTTGCGGGAGCTAAAGGCTCGTTTCAGGTCGCCCAACGACGTCGAGAGGGAGGCACTTAAAAATGCTTTTGAATCACTAGATCGGGGCAAATATTTCGTCTTGGAAGGTTACGACTGGCTCGAGAACGAACTATTTCGGTAACAGGTAGTGTCTCTCGCTGACTATGCCGCCATCCTGTTTTCCCGCTTCCTAACCTTCGCCCACCTCTTCTTCGCTGCCCTCACAATCGCCGCCCTGCCAGCAGCCGACAATACGCGCTTCTTCACGCCGACTACTTCACGCTCCGCAGAGGAGCCCAATGCTTTGGCAGCCGCGCAGCGCCCGAAACTTTCTCATGGGGAATAGCATCGAACTGGCAGATGGTACCAGCCTACGAAACAGATGAGCGTCCGCCTTGTCCCACGGCAGAAAAACTGGCGGCGATGAATATTCCTTCTTCCTTTTGAGCTGTTTGGTGTGCAATTTCTGGAGAAATCGATGTCTTTTACGCTAAATCGATTCACGCAAGTGACGGGGATTTCGAAACGTACTCCGCAGCTCGTTTCGCTGGTTATCGCCTTAAACCTGGCCTTTTTCATCGGCGTGCCCGCGTTTGCTCAGGAAGCGGAATCCTCGCCCGACAAAAGATTGCAGAATGCATCTCTCTCGTTCCGCGAGGTGATGCATGAGCCTGATAAGGGTATTCCGCTGGATCTCTTCGATAAATCGCGATGTATCGTGATTATCCCGGGCGTCAAGAAGGGCGCATTTATCGTCGGTGGCAAATACGGCCGAGGCTTTGTCTCCTGTCGGCGGAACGGCACGGGTCGCTTCGGAACGCCGGCTGCAATTCGAATAGAGGGCGGAAGCTACGGTCTGCAAATAGGCGGTTCTTCCACAGACGTATTCATGCTCATCATGAACGAAGGCGGAATGAAAAAGCTGTTGTCGGATAAGTTCACCATTGGAGGCGAAGCGGAGGCTGCAGCCGGTCCAGTAGGTCGCGATACGAGCGCCAACACGGATATCTTGCTGCACGCGGAAATTCTATCTTGGTCACGTTCGCGAGGTCTTTTTGCGGGTCTTTCCCTGGAAGGTTCTACGCTCCGCCCGGACGAGAGCGAAGACACCAAGTTGTATGGAGAAAAAGTAACGAATGAGCAAATTCTCCAAGGAGATCTCAAAACTCCGAATGGGGCGCGGGCGTTGGTGGCAGAACTCAACCGCTACAGGAACGGTGGAACCAATGGCGACGTGGCCGCTTCTTTGCGCGATAAGGGGCGGATCACACTCTCGAACGTGCACTTCGCAACGGGTAAGGCTGACATCACGCCGGACTCGGAAGCCTCGCTAAACGACGCCGTCGCTGCGCTGAAAGAACACGCCGATTGGAATATTCGGGTCGAAGGCTTTACCGACAATGTCGGGCCGCAAGCCGCTAATCTCAAGTTGTCCAGCGATCGTGCCGATGCCGTCATGAACTGGCTGGCCGAGCATGGCATCGATCGCGGCCGCTTGAGCTCCAAAGGGTATGGCGAGTCCCGACCAACCGCGAGCAACTCCACAGAGGAAGGTCGTGCGAAGAATCGTCGCGTTCAACTCGTTCGTGTGTAGCTCGACGATCCGCGACGCGGCTCTTAGCGGCGGCCATGTCTATTTCAGACCAGCCCGCTCCATCATCTTGGCATCGTTCGAATTCCTGATAAGCGCTGAGAGGCTCAACAGGAGGTCGATGTTTCCGCTACTGCCCCGGCAGCTTATCTTCGAGATCGCTTGCCAGCTTACTTACATCGGTCGCGTCGCTGAAACCCTTTAGCTCTTGTTTGGCGGATTCGACGTCAATGCCCAAGCGCTGGCAGATCTTGTGCTGCATCTGGAGCACATCCGTAAGTTCTTGTTCCGCGAGCATGCCAACCTGGAGGTCGAGGTGAGAGCGTTTCTCCGCTTGACGTGCCATTCGATTTTGACTGACGAGAACAAAGATTGTCAGCACAACGCTTTCCGAGGAGATGACTAGCGCCAAAATTCCCAATGGAAATGGATCAAAGGCTTTTACGCCGGGAATGAGGCGAAGATTGATCGCGGCCCACGCGAGCACAAGAAGGAATTGTAAGAGGACGAACGCAGTGCTACCAATAAATTTGGTGATTGCATCGCTCGCTCGTTCAGTAAGAGTGCGGCGCAGCAGCGCTTCGTGCTCCAGTTTGGCGATCGCATCGATGTTAAGTTGAGCTGGATTGACAGAGTCGTTGCCGGTTATGTTAGTCATTCGCATTCCTAGGATTCGAACGCCGGGCAGGGGATAATCAGCTGGTACAGCACGAGCCTTTTCTATCCCGTCACATTTTGTCGGGTGAGCGTGATCGTTGGGACGGGCGCTAGGTTCTGACAACGCGAGCCCGGCTCGTGCACTAAGACCACTTCCGGCACAACTCATCGGGCGCTGGCAGACGTTTTGGTATTGGAATCAGCCATGAGCTCGGCTGTACACCGACACAAGAGACGAGCGGCTTCGATAGTGCTCGTCTTCCTTATAGTTCCGCTTCACGTCCAACAGCATCCCCCCTGGAAAAGACCCGTCCCCTCATGAGCTAGGATTTCGTAGGCGGTATTTTCTTCGGTCGGTCCTATCTATCGTCTAAGATGTGGTCAATCTCTTCAACGATTTTGCTCAGCTTATTCGTATCTTCCACAACCCAGCGCTTCTGTTTCAGCCAAATCGAGTCGCTCGTGAGATCGAGTAAGCCTGCCGGGAACTTTGTCGGGAGGTCGTGCATCGAAGCTTCCAGAGGATGACCGCTATGAGCGTCGCCAAAAGGTCTTTTTTTATCGCGGCTACGGGGTCCGTCGCACTGATGTTCGGAATTGCAGGATGCAATAAAAATGCCGCCCCGGACAACAGCGCCCAGAGTCAATCAGCGCCGGCGCAAACTGATCAGGCCCAGACGGATCAGACGCAGAATCCGCAAGCTGCTGCCAACCTGGCCCCTGCTAGCGCGACCCAAGCGAGCAATACCAATGAGCAACAGGACCAGAGCTATTCCAATGATGATTCCAATGGCGACTACGATACCGATGACGAAGGCGGGAGCTATGGCCAGCCGGTGCTCCAGGCCCAGCAGCCCCCACCACAACTACCGGAATACACTCAACCGGACTGCCCTGGGGACGGCTATCTGTGGACGCCCGGATATTGGAGCTACTCGGGTGCGGGCTACTACTGGGTGCCAGGCGCATGGGCGCGGCCACCTGAAGTGGGCTATCTGTGGACGCCTGGATACTGGGGATACGCGGGCGGCACGTATCGTTTCATCTACGGCTTTTGGGCCGCGCATATTGGCTACTATGGCGGAATTAACTATGGAAATGGCTATACAGGCGTTGGCTATCAGGGCGGGTATTGGAGCGGCGATCGTTTCAATTACAACCGTTCGGTCAACAATGTGACCATTACTAACGTTCAGGTTTACAATCGCACGGTCACGAATACGGTCATCAACAACGTCACGGTTAACAATACTACTAACCGCGCCAGCTACGCTGGGCCCGGAGGGGTTACGCGCCGTCCTTTGCCGGCGGAACTTGCTGCAAGACGCGAGCAGCGCATTCCCCCGATGACAACGCAGATACAACAACAGCAAGTGGCCGCACAAAACCGTCAGCAATTTGCTGCCGTCAATCACGGGCGTCCGGCCATTGTTGTGGCTACCAAGCCGGTCCCGCAAGGGAAACCGATCGCTGCCGTGATTCCTGCCCGTGCTGCCCCGGCTGCACGACCTCCGGCAAGCGGGCAACCCTCTCGTGCCCAACCTGTGCCGGCTCGAGCGGCCGCTCCTGCACCTGCAAAGCCCGCCGAGCGGCCTACTGGAAAGCCGGCCGAGAGACCTGCTGCGCCCACGCGAACACCAACTCAACCTGCAGCTAGGCCAGCGCCGTCTGCGAATCCCGCCCCTGAGCCAGAGCGCCGCGCTCAGCCGGCGCCCGCTGCGCGACCGCAATCCGCTCAGCCCAAGTCGGCCCCCAAGCCGGAGGCCAACTCGAAACCGGAAGCCAAGCCAGCTCCGAAGCCACAAGCCAAGCCGGCCAACCCGCCGGCTGAGAAGCGTCCGACGCCCGAGCCTCAACGCAAGACGCCTCCTCCACCCGAGAAGAAGGAACCACCAAGCGATAAGCCATAGGACAGGCGGTTTCTGGTTTGGACATGAGATTGCCAAGGCGACCGAAGAGTGTTCAGACGCTGAATGGAATCGAATTTGCGATGCGTTGAAGGTCAGTTTGTTTAAAATCGCGGGGGATGCTCCAAAATTCTTCTATTCCAAACTTAAAATACATGTCCAGATTTTAGTGGATTACTTGTCGACCGCGAACTCGCTGCCAATTCTCGGTACCGACCGTTGGTCTGAATATTCCACAACCATGAGACGAGAGATCGCGGAGATAGACCGTTAGAGCCCGCCCGGGCTCGCCGCCTATTTTCCTTCGGCGAAGCACCTTCATAGATTTCCGAAACGTTTAGGTTCAGCTTCTCATGGATGGAAATTGAATTCGAGTACGGTGGTCGTTTCAGTGTTACTGGCATCGTATCTCCAGTTGTTCAGCGCGTCTAGGGATGCATTCACGAACAACGGCGACCCGCCAACGACTTTGGCATCCTTAATATGCCCATCCGGCGCAATGGTGACTAACACTTTGACGGTGCCGCAATCATTCCCTTTAGGCCACTTAGATACCGGGCTAGAGGTAATTTTGCCTAAATCCATGTAATTCCTTGAAAAAACCAGGCAAGAAGTGCGTTTGCATAGAGTTTCGTTTTACCCGCATTTTCTATGCCCAAATATATGCCCAAAGCACCTAATTTCGGCTAATTTAACCTCTAAGGCGTCTGTAAACTATTGAAACCAACTGACGCGTTTCCAGTGCAGGGTATCCAGAGACCCTCCTTTTTTCTTTTGCATGCCATCTCGCCCGAAGGAAAAGAGCGTAGGATTAGGACCTAAGCGGGTTGGCAGATCTCTTGGCGAAGCGTGTGCGGAGCCAGTACCGATCCGCAGCGTGCAGGTTGACCTCGAAGGAGATGCAAGTCATGAAAATGCGATTTTTGATTGCAATGGCGTTCGGACTCTTCGTCGCCGTGATGGCCAAAGCGGCCGACAACAGCTGGACGGGTTACATCGCCGACAGCAAGTGCGGCGCCAAAGCTGCGAACGACAGTGCGCGCCAGTGCACCATCAAGTGCGTAAAAGAAGGCGCGAAGTATGTGTTCGTGAATGACGGCGACAAGAAGGTGTACACCGTGGCTGATCAAGACCAGGATAAAGTTGCCGAACATGCCGGCCACCATGTGACCGTGAAAGGCACGATCGACGGCGATACTTTGAAACTGAGCAGCATTGATATGGCGCCGGCGAAGGGCAACTAGTTCAACCTTCCGTCGATTTCCGACAGGCGGGGCTTCGGCCTCGCCTGTTTTGCTTTTGCGCCGCAGCTAAATTCCGCTACGATGTTGGCCTGCCTATGACAACACTTCTCCTACATACTGCTCGAGCACTTATACCCGCCAGCGAAATTCAGGATGCGGCAATTCTGATCCGCGACGGGGTGATTGAGGCGATCGGCCCGCGAGAGGGCATGAGTCTCCCGCTGGGAGCCGAGGAACTCCAGGCCGCGCAGCACACCGCGATTCCTGGATTCGTGGACGTACATATTCACGGCGCCGGCGGCCACGACGTGATGGAAGGCACCGACGAGGCGTTGGCGGGAGTTGCGCGTACCCTCGCGAGGCACGGAACGACCTCGTTCCTGGCGACCACGGTGACCGCGAGCCCCGACGATATCTGCCGGAGCGTGGAAGGTATTGCGCGCTATATGAGCGTGCAGTACGAAACCGACCAAGCGCGCGCGGAGGTTCTAGGGGTTCACTTCGAGGGACCATTTATCAGCTCGGCGCGCCGCGGCGTACACCCGAAGGAATGGGTCCAGCTGCCTTCGGCGGAACTTCTGGAAAGGTTCTTACGAGCAGCGTCCGGGAGCGCGCGCATTCTCACCATTGCTCCCGAACTTCTGGGCGCGGTGCCGTGCATCGAAGCGGCGCGCAAGGCCGGGTTGGTCGTGGCCATGGGTCACACCGATGCCACGTATGAACAGGCGCGCGCGGCGATCGCACGAGGAGTGCATCACGCGGTGCATGTGTATAACGCGATGAGGCCATTCTCGCATCGCGACAGCGGCGTGATCGGCGCGGTGCTTACGACCCCGGATGTGACCGCGGAACTCATTGCTGACGGAGTGCACGTCGAAGAAGCGGCGATGCGGATCCTCTTGCAGGCCAAGGGCGCGGGTTGCGTGATTCTGGTCAGCGACGGCATCTCCGCGACAGGCATGCCCGATGGAAAATACACCCTGGGCAAGTTTGAAGTGACGGTTTCCGACGGCGTGTGCCGCAACACCGAGGGAAAGCTCGCGGGCAGCACGCTTACTTTGGACCGGGCGTTGCGCAACGTCGTGGGTATGGGTTTCCCACTGTCGGACGCGGTGCGCATGCTCACGTCGAATCCAGCGAAGTTACTGGGACTGGAGTTCAAAAAAGGCGCGTTGCGCGTGGGTGCCGACGCGGACATCGTTCTGCTGGACCGGGATCTGCAAGTGACGAACGTCTGGGCTCGCGGCATGGCGCTGAACTGATTGTCTCCGCACTAACAATCCCAAGAATCGAACTGAGCATTTGCTTGCGGGTGATCCGCGGCGCCGAATCGTACCTTTTTCACAAGTATTGATTCCACGGGAGTTGAAGGCCTTTGTTTCGAGATAGTTTCCTACGGTATTGGTTCCGCGGGAGTTGGGCAACGAAGTGTACCAGGGAATTTGAAACCCAAGC
>Ga0182018_10001977_pt1 | contig 21761 bp, 20 predicted proteins | sample 812P2MmetaG_FD_120490 | JGI IMG/M metagenome (GOLD analysis project Ga0182018, IMG submission 120490) | Permafrost microbial communities from Stordalen Mire, Sweden - 812P2M metaG | ecosystem: Environmental > Terrestrial > Soil > Wetlands > Permafrost | place: Sweden: Stordalen | collected...
ACCCGGAGACCACCGGGCGTCTCGGTGGCCCGCCGGGACTTCCGGGCCACCTCCAACACACGCTCGACGGCATCGAGAGGAGGGGGATAGGGCCCGTCGCCGGTGAGCCAGGCCCGCACGCTCCGGCGGGCCACCGCCGGGGGCGCCCCGGTCAGGGCGGCGGCGTCCTCGGGATCGACCAGGGATGCCACCGCGTCGAGGAGATCGGCGTCACCGGCCAAGGCGACGGCCTGGCGGGCCAGCACCGGCACCATGTCACGCCCGGCGATCGCACTGCACAGGGGCAGCAGCTCGTGCCGCACGCGGTTGCGCACGAACCGCGGATCGTCGTTGCTCGGGTCGTGGACCGGCGTGAAGCCGAGCTGCCCGCACAGGGCCACCGTCTCGGCGCGCCGGAGCGCCAGCAGCGGGCGCGCCGGTCCGGGTCGCATGGCCGCCAGTCCGTGGACACCCGAGCCGCGCAACAGATTGGTGAGGACGGTCTCGGCCTGGTCGTCCGCGGTGTGCCCGGTGGCGGCACCGGGGCCGAGCGCCTGGCGCCGCGCCTGGCGGGCCCGGGCCTCGAGATTGGGGCCGTCGCCCACCACTACCCGCTCCGACCGGAACGACGCACCCAGCCGGCGGGCCACATCGGCCACCACGTCGGCCTCGCCGGTCGAGCCCGGTCGCAGGCCGTGGTCGACGTGCACGGCGGTCACCTGGCACCCCGACGCCACCGCCAGGGCGAGAAGGGACAGGGAATCGGCTCCGCCCGAAACCCCGCACACCAGGTCGGAGCCCGGTTCGGGGAACGTGCACCGGCTGAGCAGGCCAACGGTCGGGGACACCCCCGCCGGATCAGCCGGAGAGCGCGGGCGTGGTGCCGACACGGGAGATCCACTCCGAGGGATTCCGGATCTCGACCAACGAGGGCAACCACTCCGGGCCCCGCCAGACCCGGTCGAGCAACTCGGTGCCACCGGAGTCCTCCACGGCGGCGATGAACCGCTCTCCCTCTTCGTACTGGCGGAGCTTGGCCTCGATCCCGATCAGTTGCTGCAGCAGCCGGGCCGGCCCCCGAGTCTGCTTGCGACGCTGGCGGAGCACCTCGCTGAACCGCCCGGCGCTGGGGATGGCGGCGGCGCCGGCCCGGTCCATGGTCACATCGCCGTGGCCTTCCAGCAGGCTCATCAACGCCTGGATCCGGTGCAGACCCTCCAACTGCTCGGGGGTAGCGACCAGGCCGAGGGCACCGTTGTCCCGCAGGGGGTTGCGCCCGGCCCGGATCTCCTCGGTCATCCGGCGGAGGGCTTCGGCAAAGCGCGAGGGATCGGGCTCGAGTGAGCCGATCCCCTCCTCGACCAGCGAGACGAAGTAGTCCCGCATCCAGGGGATGGCGGTGAACTGGCAGCGGTGGGTCACCTCGTGGAGGGCCAGCCACAAGCGGAACTCCCGGGGCTCGAAGCCGTGGAGCTGTTCGAGCGCCACCACGTTGGGGCCGACGAAGTAGACCAGGTCCTGATCTTCGACCGCCTCCTCGGTGAGCAGGAGGTCGTACTGGCCGAGGACCCTGGTCGAGAGCCAGCCCAGCACCAGTCCCATCTGGGTGCCGGTGGCCGCCCGACCAGCCGCGGCCAGCGGCCCGGCCAGACGCTCGGTGACCCGGTTGGAGGCCACCATGCGGGCGGGGTCCAACTTGTCCAGATGGGGGCCGACCAGGCGCTGGAAGCTGGAGACGTTGGCATGCACCCAGCCGGCGCGGTCGGTGACCCGGGCCCGGGCCGGGCCGGAGGACGATCGCAGTCCGGTGGACGCGGCCACCAACTCCTCGGCCTGGGCGGTCAGCTCCTCGAAGTCACGCTGGAGGAGATCGGGCCGGTAAGGGGCGGGCAATCGGCTGCGGCTCCCAACCCAGTCGGCCACTCGCTCGGCGGTGTCCCAGGCCACTGCGCCGGTGCTGCCCGTCGCCCCTCCGGATTCGCTCACGCCGACCAGTGTAGGTACCTGGGCACCGTGGGGCGCACTCGGTGCCCGCCGTGGCCCCCGGGTCGATCCGGCGCGGTGGGCTAGTTGCTCTGGCGGGTGTGCTCGGCGCGCAGGGCCTCGGCGACCCGCTCGATGAGGGCGTCGGGCACATGGTCCTTGCACCGGTTGGCGATGACCTTGCGCAGCTCGGTCTCGAACCCGTAGGCGCCCACGCAGGGACCGCACAGATCGAGGTGACGGGTGATCTCGATCCTCCGCTGCTCGGTCAGCTCACCGTCGAGGTAGACGTAGAGACGCTCGATGGTCTCGTCACAACCGACAAAGCCGGCCGGGCCCTCGTCGTGACCCGTTGGAACGGCCGGATTGCCCGGTGCTTCCGAATCTCCCACGTCTGGCGTTCTCCCTACCTGGCCTCGTCGGTCGCCCCTACGAGGCCCCGTGTCCTTCCACGATCGACCAACGCCTTCTGCAGTGCTTTTCTTCCGCGGTGGATCCGGCTCATCACCGTTCCGATCGGCACATCGGTGATCTCGGCGATCTCCTTGTAGGAGAACCCCTCGACGTCGGCCAGCAACACGGCCATCCGGAAGGCCTCGGGGAGTGCTTCGATGGCGGCCTTCACATCGGCGTCGGTGAACCGGTCGAGGGCCTCGTCCTCGGCGCTGCGCCCGAGTCCCGCGCTCTGTTCGCTCGACAGGTGCCGGTAGAGATAGAGGTCCTCGACGTCCTCTACGTCGGCGATCTCCGGCCGCCGCTTCTTCGCCCGGTAGGTGTTGATGTAGGTGTTGGTCAGGATCCGATAGAGCCAGGCCTTCAAGTTGGTCCCCAGTTCGAAGCTGGCGAACGCCCGGTAGGCCTTCAGGTAGGTCTCCTGCACCAGGTCCTCGGCGTCGGCGGTGTTGCGGGTCATCCGCAGGGCGGCCGTGTAGAGGGCAGGCATGTACTCCATCGCGAGATCGGAGAACACCGCCTGATCTGCCATGGATTCACCCTACACAGCGGCTGCGACACCGTCGCCGCGGGCACGCCCGGAATGCGCTAATTGTCCTTCACCGCCAGGTCGATGGAGTCCACCTTGACCCGGTGGTCGTTCTCGCACCGCAGTTCGGCGTGGACCGCCCGGCCGCAGTCGCGATGGCGCAGCTCGACCCGGGAGGATTGCACCCACCGGTCCCCCCACTGCATCAACGCGGCCAGCACCGGGAAGAACTCGGTCCCCTTGTCGGTCAGCCAGTACTCCATCCGGGTGCGCTGGCCCTCGTCCCGATAGGGCTGGCGCACCAGCAGCCCGTCGTCGACCAGCTGGCGGAGCCGGGCGGCGGCGACCGGCTGGCTGATGCCCACCCGCTCGGCGAAGTCGTCGAACCGGGTGGTGCCGTAGAAGGCCTCGCGCAGGAGCAGGAACGCCGATCGCGCCCCGACGACGTCGATGGCCCCGGCGATCGGGCAGGTGGTGGCCTGCCATCCCCGCCGGGGGTCGAGGATCCCGGTCATCCCAATGGTCGGAGCGCTCATGCCCTCACTGTAGCTGACTTGTGCATTGCTTATCTAGCTCCTGCGGTACTGACTATGGTAGAGCTAAGTCAGTCGTCGACCTCCGCCGCCCCCGACCGATCCGGGCCATCCCGGGCGACACCACCTGGTCAGGTCCTCGCCATCGTCTGCGCCGGGGTGATCCTGGCCAGCCTGGACCTGTTCATCGTCAATGTCGCCCTTCCGGACATCGCCCGCGACTTCGGCACCACCGACGTGGCCGAGCTCTCGTGGGTGCTGAACGGCTACGCCATCGTCTACGCCTCTCTGCTGGTCTTCTTCGGGCGACTGGCTGATCGGCACCGACGCGACCGCGGATTTCTGGTGGGGGTGGCCGTCTTCACCGTGGCCTCGGCGGCATGCGCGGCCTCCACCAGCGTGGGCATGCTGGTGGCCTTCCGGCTGGTCCAGGCGGCCGGCGCGGCGCTGCTCACGCCGACCTCCCTCGGCCTGGTCCTGGCCTCCTACCCACCCGAGTGCCGCAGCGGCGCGGTGCGCACCTGGACGGCGATCGGAGGAGTGTCGGCCGCCCTCGGACCGGTGATCGGGGGCCTGCTGGTCGCCGCCAGCTGGCGGTGGGTGTTCCTGGTCAACGTACCCGTCGGCCTGGTCGCACTGGTGGTGGGGTGGCGCCGGCTGCCCCACGTCCCCGGGCACCCGGTCCGCCGACCCGACGCCGCCGGGGCGACCCTGGTCACCGTGGGCGTGGCCCTGCTCACCTTCGGGCTGGTGAAGGGAGGAGCCTGGGGATGGGGGTCGCCCACCACCCTCGGGGTGCTGGCCCTCGCCGCCGTGCTGGTGGGCCTCTTCGTCTGGCACTGCGCCCGGGCCGACAACCCGCTCATCGACCCCGGACTGTTCCGGGTGCGCACCTTCTCGGGGGCCTCGCTGGTGGCCGCCACGTTCTCGGCGTCGTTCGGCGCCATGTTGCTGTCGATCGTGCTGTGGGAACAGGACGCGTGGGGGTGGTCGGCCCTGAAGGCGGGACTGGCCATCGCGCCCGGTCCCTTGATGGTTCCCCTGTTCTCGTTTCTGGTGGCCGGCCGGCTCATCGCCCGACTCGGCGCCGGCGTGGTCGTCACCATCGGCTCGGTCGCTTTCGCCACCGGCGTGGGGTGGTGGGCCCTCTGCGTCGGGCTGCAGCCCGACTATGCGGGCGCCATCCTGGGCGGGATGATCCTCACCGGTATAGGGGTGGGGCTCACCCTGCCCACCCTAATGGCCACCGCGGCGTCGTCCCTACCCCCGTCCTCCTTCGCCACCGGCTCGGCGGTGGTGAACATGATCCGCCAGATCGGCTTGGCCATCGGGGTGACCGTGCTGCTGGCGGTGCTCGCCGTGCCCGCGACCTCCCTCGAGCGTCTGGCCGCCTTCCGGCGGGGATGGTGGGTGGGTGACTGCCGCCATCTCCCTGATCGGCGTGGTCCCCGCCCTGGTGCTGCTCCGGGCCCGGTCGTCCCCCACCCGCTCGTGAGCTCAGGTCGACGACTTGGCCGGAGGCCTCCAGAAGGTGAGGAGGAGGCCGGCGCTGCCGCCGAGGCCCCCCACCGCAGCGATCACCAGACCTTTCCACCCCCACAGCGTGGTCAGCCCGGCCGCCTTGTCGAGGCTCCACCCCCCCGGGCCTACGGTGGCCAGCAGGAAGCCGGACATGGTCAGCACCATCACGTACTCCCACCCCTCGCCGGGCCGGAAGATGAAGAACCCGTTGGTACGGTGATTGGTGATCCAGGCGACCACCATGACGCCGACCACACCGGCCCCACCGACCGAGGTCAGCAGCCCCAGCACCAGCAGCGCGCCGGCGCCGATCTCGGTAATGCTCGCCGTCCACGCGTGGAACCACCCCGGCTTCATGCCCAAACTCTCGAACCACCGGCCCGTCCCGGCGATCTTGCCGCCACCGAAGATGTGATTGATGCCGTGGGCGAGGAAGACGGCCCCGATGGCTACCCGGAATACCAGCAGGGCGAGGTCGACGGCGTGGACGTTGGCCATTTCGAGGTCTCCATATTCTCCGTAGGAATTTCTCAGTGGGGGGTCAACAAGTCACACCAGGATGGCCTGGCGGACCGGCGATGACGGCGCTTCAGTCGGATGCTGGCAGGGCCTTGGTCTGTTTGATGGCGAGCTCCGCTCCGTCGAGGGACAGGGTTCCCGCGCCGGGCTTGGTGCAGAGCACCTCGATGGTGTCGTCGGGGTCGGTGTAGCGCTTTCCGAGCAGGGTGCTCCCCTCGTCGCCCGGATCGATGGACGCGTCCCCGGCGGCCGGGTCGCCCAGGGCGACCAGGGTCGAGCCGCCACAGGTCAGGTGATGATCCCCGGACCCCTTGATGACCACGATCTCGGTGTCACTCACCTGGCTCTGCAATCGCAATCCCGGCTTGAGATCCACGTCCGCTACCCCCTTCAATGGCTCCGAGCACCCGCCCGAGCCTGCCTCAGTGTGTCAGTTCGGCTGCCCCGGGGTGCGACCATGGTCGACCGGACCGGTGGCGATCATCTGATCACGCACCACACGGCGCAGCACCTTGCCGGTGGCGGTGGTGGGAAGCTCGTCGAGCACCACGATCCGACCCGGTGTCTTGAGGGATCCCAGGTGGTGCCGCACCCAGTCGATGAGCTCGTCGCTGAGCTCCTCGCTGAGCCCGTCGGGAGCCGGCTCGCCCAGCGGCGGCGCCAGCACCACGGCGGCGGCGACCGACTCGCCCCACTCGGGGTCGGGGATGCCCACGATGGCCGCGGCCTGCACGGCGTCGTGCCGCAGGAGGGTGTCCTCGATCTCCGTGGGGGAGAGGTTCTCTCCGCCCCTGATGATCACGTCGTCGGCCCTGCCCTCGACGTAGAGGTACCCGGACTCGTCGACGAGCCCCACGTCGCCGGTAGCCAACCAGCCGGCGCCGTCAACCGACGGCTCGGTGTCCAGGTACTGACCGCTGACCTGGGGACCCCGCACCCGGATCAACCCCCTCGTCCCGGCGGGCAGGTCGGCGCCGGATTCGTCGACGATGGCCACCTCCACCCCCGGCAACGGTCGGCCCACCGACTCCAGCCGGCGGCGGATCTCCGGGGCCCCGCTCACCTGGGCCTGTCGGTGCTCCTCGGGACCGAGGACGGCGATCGTCGATGACGTCTCGGTGAGCCCGTAGGCATTGACGAACTGGACGTCGGGGAACAGATCGAGGGCCCGCTCGAGGATGGGGGCGGCCAGGCGGGCACCGCCGTAGGAGATCGACCGCAGGGTCGGAACTCCGAGGCCGGGGTCGGACTCCAGGCAGTGGACGATCCGGGCCAGCATGGTCGGCACCAAAAAAGCGTGGGTGGCACCGTGGTCCCGAGCCAACGCCAGCCATCCCTCCGGCGAGAAGCCGGCCAGGGGCAGCAGCCGGCGGCCCGAGTAGACCGAGGTGAGGACGGCGGCCACCCCGGCGATGTGGAAGGGCGGCGCCGCCAGCATGAGCGCCTCGTCGTCACCGGAGCCGGCGAACTCGACCGTCTCCATCACATAGGAGAGGAGGTTGTCGTGTGACAGGAGCGCTGCTTTCGGGGATCCCGACGACCCACTGGTGAACAGGATCACCGCGGCGCGCTCGGGCTCGTCCGGGTAGGCGACGGCGCCCGTGGACCCGTCACCGGCGGGGCCGACGGTCTGCCACCACTCCGACGTGGAGACCACCGACGGGCGATCCAACAGGGAGGAGAGCTCGGAGGAGGCGACCGTGTGGGGGAGGTCAAGCCGATCGATCTGGGGCCGGAGAGCCTCGACCGGCAGGCGAAAGTTGAGGGGCGCGTAGGTGGCCCCGGCCCAGGCGGCCCCGAACAGCGCGGTGGGCACCGCCCGTGAGGAGACGTCGGCGAATGCCAGCGTGGCCGCCCCCCGGCCCGCCACCTCGGAGGCGGCGGTGCGGGCCAGCTGGCGGAGTTCGCCGTAGGTCAGCGATCCCTGGCTGTCGGTCAGCGCGGCACGCTCCCCGAACGAGTCGGCGATGAGGTCCAGCAGCATGGCGATGTTCACCGGCGGTGTCCCTGGTCAGTATGTGCGCTGGGCGATGGTCCCGCCCCATCGCCGTGATCGGTCCGATGGATGATCCACGCTGACCCCTCCCGGCGTCAAAAGACGCTCGTCCGGAAGCGATGTCCGGTCAGGCCTCGACCTCGTCGACCAGGCCCCATTGCAGCGCGGTGTGGGCATCGATCTCGGGCAGGGAGATGCGGGCCGATGGCGCCGCCACCACCCGGTGGGCGAAGGCGGCCAGCTCGATTCCGGAGCCGACCGTCGATCCGTGGATGCGGACGGTCGTCGGGAACCAGCTCGCCGGGACCGTGGTGGTCGAGCTGTCGGCAAGGGATACCGGCATCGGCATCCCCGAAGAAGCTCTGGAGCACCTGTTCGATGCCTTCACCCAGGCCGAGCTCCACCTCCGCCGCTACGGCGGAACAGGGCTCGGGTTGGCCATCTCGGGACAGCTGGTCGAGCTGATGGGCGGCAGGCTGACCGCGGTCAGCGAAGTGGGTACCGGCAGCGCCTTCAGCGCGGTCATCCCCTTCGTCATCGAGGACCCCGTCACGGCCACAGGCGATATCGCCGAGTTAGCTGGCAGACGGGTCCTGATCGTCGATGACAACGCCACCAGCCGTCATGTGCTCCACGACATGGTCGGCGGTTGGGGCTGCACGACCACCGATGCCGACGGGGCTGACCGGGCCCTCGACCTCCTGCGTGATGCCCAGCACCCGTTCGATGCCGTCATCCTCGACCTGAACATGCCCCGGGTCGACGGCTACGGCCTCATCCGGATGATGCGGGACGATCCGGGCGTTCCCAACACGCCGATCGTCATGCTCACCAGCTCGGACCACCGTGGTGGCGGAGAGCGCACCCGGCAAGCGTCCATCGTGGCCAACCTGACCAAGGCGGTCCGGTCGGCGTAGCTCCGGGGTGCAATGGTCGACGCCTTCGTGCGTGGCCGGGAGATCTCGACGGGCCCAACCGCCGCACCGGTGCCCCAGACCGTCGGGACGGGTGGACCAGGAGGTGCGGGGTTACCCACCGGCTCGAAGGCCGAACGGCGCCACAAGCCCCGGGAGGCGGCCGGCCAGGACACCACGGTGCTCCTGTTGGAAGACAACATCATCAACCAGAAGGTTTCACCGCCATGCTGCGGAGCCTCGGCTACGCCGTCGACGTGGGCCACCAACGGGCTCGAGGCCCTGGACGCCATGGACCGGGTCCCCTACCCGGTCGTCTTCATGGACCGCCAGATGCCGCTCATGGATGGTTACCAGGCCACCATTCAACTACGGGAACGGGAGGGGTCGGCCAACCACACCCATGTGGTGGCGGTCACAGCTTCGGCGATGGAAGCCGACCGCATCCGATGTTTCGAAGCCGGCATGGACGACTACCTGACCAACCCGTTCTACGTCGAGGACCTGGCGGCCACAATGGAAGAGTGGCGGCGCCACGAACTGGCCTCGGGGCATACCGGCTGACTGGCCTGGCGTCGGCCTCTCAGCTGCCCATCCCCACCACCGGCTGGTTGAGGTGGGTACCACCCTCCGAGCCCGAGTAGAGGGCGTCCCCGTTGGTGAAGATGCCGCCGTCACTGGCCACCAGCCAGTAGCCCTTGCCGTCAGGTGTGGATGCCATGCCCACGATGGGGGCGTTGAGGTGCTGGCCGCCCTCCGAGCCGTAGAAGAGGGCGTCGCCGAAGGTGAAGATGCCACCGTCACTGGCCACCAGCCAGTAGCCCGCTCCGTCGGCCGTGGCGGCCATGCCCACGATGGGCTGGTTGAGGTGCTGGCCGCCCTTCGACCCGTAGTAGGCGGCGTCACCGAAGGTGAAGATGCCGCCGTCACTGGCCACCAGCCAGTAGCCGTTGCCGTCATGGGTCGGGGCCATGCCCACGATGGGGGCGTTGAGGTGCTGGCCGCCCTCCGACCCGTAGTAGGCGGCGTCACCGAAGGCGAAGATGCCGCCGTCACTGGCCACCTCCCAGTAGCCCAAGTTGTCGGAGGTGGGGGCCATGCCCACGATGGGGGCGTTGAGGTGCTGGCCGCCCTCTGACCCGTAGTAGGCGGCGTCACCGAAGGCGAAGATGCCGCCGTCACTGGCCACCTCCCAGTAGCCCAAGTTGTCGGACGTGGGGGCCATGCCCACGATGGGGGCGTTGAGGTGGGCACCACCCTGGGAGCCGTAGAACAGGGCGTTCCCGAAGGAGAAGATGCCACCGTCTTTGGCCACCTCCCGGTACTTGTTGCCGGTGGCCGGAGCTGTCGGATAGGTGTACTGGTCGGCAGCCGAGGTGGTCGATGTTCCGGCGAAGTCGGTCACCGTCACGTCCACGGTGCCGGCGCCGGCCGGTGCCACCGCGGTCATCACATACGGGCTCACGTAGGTCACCGAGGTGGCCGGCGTCGAGCCGAAGGCAACCTGGGACCCGGGAAGGAACATCGAGCCGTGGATGGTCACGGTGGTTCCGCCGGCCACGGGGCCGGTGGTGGGTGTGACCGACGAGACCGTGGGGGCCTGGGCGATGGCCACAGCGGTGTCGGGGCCGAGCCCGGTCGCCCCGCCGGAGATCGTGTCCACCGGCGTGGGGCTGCCCGAGGAGGCAAGCTGGCTCTGGCTGAACTCGACCAGGCTGGAATTGAAGTTGGTGGCCCACAGGTTGTGGTTGGCATCGAAGGCGATTCCCGTGGATCCGTCGAGGCTTCCACCGGAGACGGTGACCGTCGGTGTCGGGCTGCCATTAGTGGCCAACTGGGCCGGGGTGAACTCGACCAACGTCGCCTGGCCGAAGTTGGTGACCCACAGGTCGCCGGCGGAATCGAAGGCGATGCCCCACGGCTCGTTCAAGCTGTGCGAACCGTTGGACGAGATGATCACCGCCGGGGTCGGGCTCCCGCCCGCCGCCAGCTGGGCCGGGGTGAACTCGGCGACGGTGCTACTCCCATAGTTGGTGACCCACAGGTCACCGGAGGCATCGAAGGCACCGAAGATGGGGCCAGCGGCGTAGTGCACGACCACGACCGGTGTCGGGCTTCCTGTGGTGGCGATCTGACTCGGTGTTAATTCGGCAATCGTGTTGTTGGCATTGCCGATAACCCAGAGATCTCCGGATGGGTCGAACACCACTCCCTCCAGCCCTGAGACTCCGGTGGGGGTAAGTGTCACCGCCGGCGTCGGCGAGCCGGTGACCTGTTGACTGGGCGTGAACTTCTCGATGGCGGCCGAACTGGCGCTGGTGACCCACAGATTCCCGGACGCGTCGAACGTCTCTTGGTAAGGACTGTGGAGGCTCGGCGGCGTGACCGTGGCGGATGGGGTGGCGTTGCCAGTGGCGGACAGAGGGAAGGCCAGGAGGGGGTTGTCCGCATTGGCCACGACGATGGTGGGGGTGAGGTCGGTGACCGCACCGGCTGGGGTCGGCGCGGACGCTGCCACCGTCAGGACCAACGTGGCCAGGCCGAGCAGTGCGGCCACCGCCATGGCCAGGACCGAGCGAGCGCCTCGTGATGATCGTGGCGACGGCTGACGATCTGACACGATCTGCGCCCGGCTGATCGGGGTTTTCTCATTTCGACACATGGTCGCACCGCCTCTCATCGTGGCTTTAGGCCGCCAAGCCAGGCACACGGCCGCACCCGCAGACCGCCATTGCAGTGGCGGTCATTGATGATGGCACCTGTGAGGGCACGAACCGCGGATCCTGCTCCTGACGTCAGGTGCCCACCCCACCACCGGCTGGTTGAGGTGGGTACCACCCTCCGAGCCCGAGTAGAGGGCGTCTCCGTTGGTGATGATCCCGCCGTCACCGGCCACCGGCCAGTAGCCCGCCGCATCACCGTGATCGGTCGGATGGATGATCCACGCTGACCCCTCCCGGCGTCAAAAGACGCTCGTCCCGGAGCGATGCGAGGTCAGGCCTCCACCTCGTCTACCAGGCCCCACGCCAGCGCGGTGTCGGCATCGATGGAGGGGAGGCCGAGGGCCAGGAGCATGGTGGCGTGCCGGCCGATCCGTCTGGGCAGGCTGACCGTCCCGCCCGCCCCCGGGATGAGGCCGAGGTGGACCTCGGGCAGGAAGATGCGGGCCGATGGCGCCGCCACCACCCGGTGGGCGAAGGCGGCGAGCTCGATTCCGGAACCGACCGTCGATCCGTGGATGCGGATGGTCGTCCTGTCCGCCACCTCGGCCAGGGCCCGACCGCAATTTCGCTGCAAGCGAACCAGGTGCGCGGTGACCGGGTCCGGTCGCGATCCGAACTCGTCGAGGTTGCCCCCGCTGCAGAAGGAGTCCCCCGCCCCGTCGAGCACCACCGAGGTGATCGAGGGATCGAGGGAGGCGACGCGGAGGGTGGCCAGCAGTTCGTCTCGCATGGCTGCATCGAAGGCGTTGAGGACGTCGGGACGGTTGAGGGTGATCGACAGTTCGTCGTCGCGCCGGGTGACGAGGACCTCGGGTCCGGGCGCCGGCGTTCGCCGACGAGGACGAGGTGGTTGGTGGCGCCGCCATGCCGCGAACTCCGGCCCTCCCTGGAGGAGCCCATAGGCGGTCGACTCGGCCACCAGGCCCTCGGGGATCGACCGGTCCTCGCCGTTGCGCAACAGGACGGCCAGCGTGGTGGCGGCCAACGGGACTGCCTGCACGGTGGACGCGATCGACTCCAGCGGTCGTAGGTCGGCACCGAGGACCACGTCCGCCCACGCCGGCCTCTGACGCTCCGGGTCGGCCACCGCCCCCACCACCACCGCGGGAAGGGTGCGGAGGTTCTGCATCGAGGCTGCGTCGAGCGTGTCCGGGACGCGGTCGCCGTCGACGAAGACCACCCGGCTGCCCGAGTCGGCTACCCGCTCGTAGGCTTCGCCGGAGTGGAGGATCCCGGCGAACTCCTCACCGGAGAGCCGCACGGGTTCCATTGCCGAACGATGGTACCGACCTATGGGCGCCGACGTAGGGTGCCGGCGACCGGGAGGAGGGGACGATGGCTGCAGGAGATGGCGGTCCGATCGACCCAGCGGGGGCGTGGGCGGCCTCGGGGTTGATGTCCCTGTCGGGTCGATCCGACGGCAAGGGGTCGGGGGCGCCGGCCGCCCTGGTCGCCGGTGTGCACCGCTTCGCCGCCGACATCGCCCACTCTTCGGCCCTGGTCGGGCAAGAGGTCCTCGTGGACCCGCTGGCCCTGATGGCCGAGCGGGCCGCGGTGAGCGGACTCACCAGGGGCGGGCTGGTGAGCTGTGGCCGCTCGACGCGCCTGATGCGGAGCCGGAACGGGTGGGTGGCGACCACCATGGCCCGCCCCGAGGATTGGGCGCTGCTTCCCGCCCTGCTCGAGCGCCCCTCCTCGTCCATCGCCTCCGGGGACTGGGCCGCCCTGGAGACGGGGGTGGAAGACCTCGACGGCGAGGAGCTACGGGACCGGTCGGCCCTCCTCGGCTTGGCCCTGGCCGTGCTCGGCGAACGGCGGGCCGAGACCAGAAGCCGGCCCGGACAGCGCGATGCCGTCCATGGGATCCGTCGTCGGCGGGTCGGTTCGGCGCCGCCCGTGGTGTCTGGTGCCGAGCTCGTGGTGGCCGACCTCTCGGCGCTGTGGGCCGGGCCGCTGGCGGCCAGATTGCTCGGGGAGTGTGGTGCCCGGGTCATCAAGGTCGAGTCGAGGAGCCGGCCGGACGGGGCCCGCCGCGGCCTACCCGGGTTCTACCGGCTTCTCAACAGCGAAAAGGCGTCGGTAGCTCTTGACTTCGATGCCGCCGAAGGTCGCCGAAGGCTCGCACAGCTGGTGTCGCGGGCCGACGTGGTGATCACCGCCTGTCGTCCGCGGGCCCTCGAACAGCTCGGGCTGGATCCCGACGCCATCACCGGCGGCGAGCGACCGAAGGCCTGGCTGATGATCACCGGGTACGGCACGGTCGGCTCATCTGCCACCCGCGTGGCCTTCGGCGACGACGCCGCCGTCGCCGGAGGACTGGTCGGCTGGGACGGCCACACCCCGTGCTTCTGCGGCGATGCCATCGCCGATCCCCTGACCGGCCTCGGTGCCGCCGCGGCCGTCCTGGGCGCCCTGGTCAGTGAGGGCGCCTGGGTTATCGAGGCATCCATGGCCGACATCGCCGGAGGGCTGGTCGCCACCTGACCCGGATGCCGATTGGTGGCCAGCGCGGCATCCCCTGCGACCTGCACTTCGTTGGCGCCTATGGCGGCCGCTACCCGCCCTCCTTCGACGGTGCGGAAGCCGCCCCGTGCGGCGTACGATCGGATAGTTCTGTACTCTTCGCCAAGGGTGTGTGAACAGGGGCACGTGAACAGGGAGGTCCGTAATGGAGATCAATGAGATGGTCATGGTCAGCGTCGATGACCATGTGGTGGAACCGCCGAATCTGTTCGACGGTCGTCTGCCGGCCAAGTACGTGGACCTGGCCCCGCAATTCATCACCAACGAGGACGGCACCAACGCCTGGCTCTACGAGGGGAACGTGCTGGCCAACGTGGCCCTCAACGCGGTGGCCGGTCGCCCTCCCGAGGAGTACGGCCTCGAGCCCACCTCCTTCGAGCAGCTGCGTCCGGGCTGCTACGACATCGACGAGCGGGTGAAGGACATGAACGCCAACGGCGTCCTCGGATCGCTGTGCTTCCCGTCCTTTCCCCAGTTCTGCGGCCAGCTCTTCGCCCGCACCAAGGACAAGGACCTGGCTCTGGCCCTGGTCCAGGCGTACAACGACTGGCACATCGATGAGTGGTGCGGCAGCTACCCGGGCCGGTTCATCCCCTGCCCGCTGCCGGCCATCTGGGATCCCCAGGTGCTGGCGGCCGAGGTCAGGCGGACGGCGGCCAAGGGGGCCCACGCGGTGACCTTCTCGGAGAACCCGTCGAAACTGGGATGGCCGAGTGTCCACTCCGACTACTGGGACCCTTTCTGGCAGGCCTGCAGCGAAGAGGCGGTAGTGGTGTGCATGCACATCGGCTCGTCCTCCGACATCGTCATCACCTCGGCCGACGCCCCCATCGACTGCCTGATCACCCTGACCCCGATGAACATCGTGCAGGCCGCGGCCGACCTGGTGTGGTCGCCGGTGCTGCGCAAGTTCCCCGACCTCAAGGTGGCGCTCTCCGAGGGCGGCATCGGCTGGGTGCCCTACTTCCTCGAGCGGGTGGACTACAACTACGACCGCCACCACCTCTGGACCGGGCAGGACTTCGGCGATCAGCTCCCCAGCGAGGTGTTCAACCAGCACATCCTGACCTGCTTCATCGACGACCGCTTCGGCGTGGCCAGCCGCGGCTACCTGGACATGGACAACGTGATGTGGGAGTGCGACTACCCCCACTCCGACTCCACCTGGCCCACCGCGCCGGAGAAGCTCAGCGAGAGCCTGGGTGGACTCTCCGACCACGACATCGACCGGATCACCCACCTCAACGCCATGCGCCACTTCCATTTCGACCCGTTCACCACCCTCGGGGGCAGGGAGTTGTGCACAGTCGGGGCCCTGCGCGGACAGGCCGTCGGACACGACGTGTCCATCCAGTCGCGGAACCTGGACAGCATCGAAAAGAAGGGGACCCGCTCGGTCGACCTCCTCTCCATCGCCTCACGGGACTGAACCGGCCGCCACACCGGACGGCAGGACCGTCACTGCTTCGCCCACCGATCGATCCGATCCCACGACCAAGAGGTGCAACACCATGGCCAATTCACTCTCCGGTTTCCGCGTGCTCGAAGTGGCGGCGTGGACCTTCGTCCCCGCCGCCGGCGCCGTACTGGCTGACTGGGGCGCCGACGTGATCAAGGTCGAGAACCCCGAGGGCGGCGACCCCCAGCGCGGCCTCATCTCCATGGGCCTGATCCCCGGTGGCCCGGGCGCCGTCAACTACATCATCGAGCAGCCCAACCGCGGCAAGCGCAGCATCGGCCTCGACATCAGCACCGACGGCGGTCGGGACCTCCTCTACAAGCTGGCCGAGACGTCCGACGTGTTCCTCACCAGCTTCCTGCCCTCCACCCGCCAGCGGTTGCAGATCGACGTCGAGCACATTCGGGCGGTGAACCCCAACATCGTGTACGCCCGCGGCACCGGCCAGGGCCCGTACGGCCCCGACCGGGGGAAGGGTGGCTACGACGGGGCCACCTATTGGGCCCGTGGCGGGGTGGCCAACGCGCTGACACCGGCCGACAGCGAGTTCCCCATCGGTGGCCGGCCCGCATTCGGGGACCTGGCCGGGGGGATGGCCATCGCCGGCGGCATCGCCGCCGGGCTGCTGCAGCGGGCCACCACCGGTGAGGCACCGGTGGTCGACGTGTCCCTGCTGGGACTGGCCATGTGGATGCTCTCCCCCGACATCGTGGCCTCCGGGCTCTACGGCGGCGATCCGATGCCCAAGTTCAACCGGAGCTCGTCGCCGAACCCGCTGGTGGGCAACTACCAGACCAAAGACGGCCGCTTCATCACCCTGATGATGCTCCAGTCAGACCGTTTCTGGCCCGACTTCTGCGAGCACATCGGGCGTCCCGACCTCATCGAGGACCCCCGCTTCATCGACGGCGCCGCCCGCTACACCAATGGCAAGGAGTGCGTGGCGGTGATCGACGAGGTCTTCAAATCGAAGACCTTCGCCGAGTGGAAAGAGGCACTGGCCACACTGTCGGGAGTGTGGGCGCCGGGCCAGATGGCCAGCGAGCTGGTGGACGACCCCCAGGTCGGGGCCAACGGCTACCTGTCACGGGTGGACCGGGCCGACGGCAAGTCCTACGACCTGGTGGCCAACCCGGTCCAGATGAACCAGACCGCCGATCAGCTGACCGCGGCGCCCGAGCACGGCCAGCACACCGAGGAGATCCTGCTCGAGCTGGGCCTCGACTGGGACCAGATCGTGGCCCACAAGGAGGCGGGCGCCATCCTCTGAGCGAGGCCCGACCCACGCCCCAACAGGAGGGCCCGCAACCGTGCCGGCCGAGGTGTGACGTGGGACGAGGTGAGCGCGGCTACTTGGGCGGGAACCGGAGCGCTCCGTCGAGGCGGATGTTCTCCCCGTTGAGGTAGGGGTTCGACACGATGCTCTCGACCAGCATGGCGAACTCGTCGGGCTCGCCCATGCGCCTCGGGAAGACGATGCTCTCGACCAGTTTGGCCTTCATCTCCTCGGGGGCGCTCTGCATCAGGGGGGTGCCCATGGTGCCCGGAGCGATGGCGCAGACCCGGATGCCCACCGGAGCCAGGTCCCTGGCCAGAGGCAGGCTCATCCCCAGGATGGCGGCCTTGGAGGCGCCATAGGCCACCTGCCCGGTCTGGCCCTCGTAGCCGGCGATCGACGCGGTGTTGACGACCACGCCCCGCTGCCCGTTCTCGTCGGGTTGGTTGGTGGCCATGCGGGCGGCGCACAGCCGGGTGACGTTGAACGTGCCCATCGTGTTCAACTCGACGGTGGCTCGAAAGGCGGCCATGTCCAGGGGTGCGTTGTCCCGCGAGAGGGTGCGCCCTCCCCTACCGCCTCCGGCCACGTTCACCACGACGGCAAGCGGCGCCAGACCGATGGCGGCATCGATGGCGGCCCCCACATCGTGGTCGTTGTTCACGTCCCCACCCACGGCCGCACCGGTGCCCACCTCGGTGACCAGTTCGGTCCCCGCATCGAGGGCTCGGTCGAACACCACCACTCGGAGGCCGAGCCCGGTCAGCCGACGGACCGTCGCCGCCCCCAGGCCTCCGGCACCACCGGTGACGATGGCCGATTGCTCATTCCACTTCATGGTTCCTCCGAGGCGAGCTGGGGGTGGGGCCGGGATCAACGGACGGTAGCCGATGGCCCCGGCCGTCGGGTGGGTGGGTGGCCCGCGCTAGTCGGAGGCAGGGGCCGTCGGGACTCGCTGGTCGTCGCGGCCGGGATGGGCATCGATCAGGACGCCGGCCACCACCGCGGCCAGTACCAGCGACCCGGCGGCCCAGGCACTGGCCACCGCATACCCGTGCACGGTGGCCGAGGTGACCGCGGCGGCACTCCGGGAGTGCGAGGCCAGGTAGGCGGCGCTGGCGGTGGCCGCGATGGTGTTGAGCAAGGCGATGCCGATGGAGGCGCCGATCTGCTGGGAGGTGTTGGTGGTGGCCGAGGTGATGCCGACATCACGCGGCTCGGCGTGATTGGTGGCCGTACTGATGCATGGCACCAGCGCCAGGCCGAGCCCGAGTCCCAACAGGAGCTCGGTGGGCAGGAGGTGAGTGACATAGGAGGCGTCTGGCGTCAGCCGGGTGAGCAGCGCCACGCCGAGCGCAGCGATGAGCAGCCCGGGGATGACCAGCGCCCGGGTGGGCATGCGGGACATCAGCCGACTGGCCAACTGGGTGGCGGTCAACCCGTTCACCGCCAGCAGGGGGAGAAAGGCGATCCCCGTCTTGAAGGGAGAGTAGCGATCGGCGTTCTGCAGCAGGTAGGTGAGCGAGAGGAAGGTCCCGAACATGGCCAGCACGGCGAGGATGATGGTGAGGAAGGAGCCGGCCCGGTTGCGGTCGGCCAGGATGCGCATGGGCAGGAGCGGGCTGGCGACCCGGGTCTGCACCAGCACGAAGATCGAGAGCAACGCCACGGCGGCGAGGAGGGGGACGACGACCCGGGGCGAGCTCCATCCGGTGGCGGCCGCCTCGCCCAGCCCGTAGACGAGGGCCACCAGCCCGCCGCACCCGAGGACTGCCCCGGGGATGTCCAGCCGGACTCCAGACTGGCCGGAACGCTTGGGGAGCAGGGTGACCGCCCCGAAGGTGACGATTGCGGCGATGGGCAGGTTGACGTACAGGCACCAGCGCCAATCGGCGTACTGGGTCAAGAGCCCGCCGAGTATGAGCCCGAACGCCCCACCCCCGACAGCGATGGCGACGTAGGTGCCGAAGGCCCGCCCGCGCTCACGCGGGTCGGTGAATGTAGTGGAGAGGATGGAGAGCACCGACGGGGCCAGCAGTGCGCCGAATGCACCTTGGAGGGCACGGGCAGCGATCAACATCCCGGTGGTCTGGGCCGCGCCACCGACCGCCGAGGCGGCCGCGAAGCCGACGACACCGATGATCAGGGTCCGCCTGGGCCCGATCAGGTCGCCGATCCTGCCCCCGAGCAGCAGCAGGCCCCCGAATCCCAAGGTGTAGGCGGTCACCACCCACTGGCGGTCCGCGTTGGAGAACTGAAGTGACCGCTGGATGGACGGCAGGGCGATGATCACGATCGTCGAATCGAGCACCACCATGAGCTGGGCGCCGCCGATGACGAACAAGATCCACAGATGGGAACGAGTCGTCGCTGGCTCCGCCACGATCAGTGCCTGCTCCGTCTGCACCCCGGTCATCGACCCGCCTCCACCGTCCGGCGGGAGCCGCCCACGCTGGTGCCCGACGCTGGGATCACCCATCGCGCCGGCGCTCCGGGATCGCCGCTCACTGCCGTCTTCGTTCCGTCGTCACCCCTCACGAGTCGGCAACGTCCCTTGCCGTGGCACCGGCCAGGAGGCCCAGGCCGATGCCGAGCATCCATACGTCCTTGCTCACCGGGGTGCCCGCCTGCGTGGGCCAGATGCTGCCGGGCTTGCGAAATGCCGGGGTGCGGGCGTACATGGCCAGCAACGAACCGGAGAAGCCGGTCAGCGCGGTCCCGGCAACCGCGCCGGAGACGAACGGGGACAGTAGCAGGGCCCCGGTTGCCACCTCGCTGGCCGCCAGCAGGCGCAGGAACCGCTCGGGTGGGATCGAGCGGAGGAAGGGGAAGGCGTTGGCCGCCATGCCGTGGACGGCTTCGGCCTGCTCGACCGACCCGTTCCATTTGTCCAGCCCGGCATGGAGGATGAAGGCACCGGTGGCGAGGCGGCCGGGGATGTCGCGTCGGGCAAGGCGAATTCGCATGTTGGTCCTTGGGAGAGCCGGATCAGAAGCCGGGGAACGTTCGGCGGAGGGCCTCGAGGACCGAGGTATCACCCTCCAGGGTCGGGGTGTGGCGGGGATCGAGACGGCCATAGACGAGGCGGATGAGCGATTCGGCGGGGAGCGCCAACGCCTGGTCGGGGCTATCGGTTGGGTTGGACGCGACGTTACCCACCGACCGCAGTTCCGCGTTCTCACCGTCCGCCACCAGCAGGAATCGGCGCTCCGGCTGGTCGGTATCGATCTGCACCCGCAGGGCCTCACCGGAGGTTCGTCCGGCCCGGGCCACCAATGGTCCGAGGGTGTCGACGAGCAGCTCGGTTGCATCGGCGGCAACCGTGGCGTCCGCCTCCTGGGTCACCACCACGTCCCAGGTGTGGACGGCGTGCTCGCCGAGTCGCATCCGAAGGACGTCCGTCAGCGTCTGGTCCCCACCGAACATCGACAGATGCCAGCGCTGGCGCTCCTTCTCGTCGAGCGCCTCGATCTGGTCGAGGAAGACGTTGTCGGCTACCAGTGCGTCCGATGCCTGGTCCTCGGGCGACTTGGTGTTCCAACGTTCCCACAGCGGCTCGAACTCGGCCACGCCGGGGGCCGGCGCCTCCTGCAGCCCGGCCGACACGAACAGGCCGAAGATCTCTGCGCCCGATCCGAGGTGGGAGAGCACTTGGGCGATCGACCATTCCGAGGCGTAGGAGGGCCCGGTCACCTGGCCGGCGTTCAATCCGCCGACGACTGCGGCCAGTCGCTGATGCGAGGCGACCAGTGCGGCGAGCCAGTCGTCGAGGATGTCGAGCATGAGTTTCTCCTTCATTGTCGGGATGAACGGGGCCTGCGGGTGACCCGGACCAGGGCCCGCAGGACCTGGCGGTGGGTCGGAGCGGCCGGGAGCGGCGACTGCCCCTCGGCGCGGAGGCCGTCGATGGTGATCCCGAGCACCCGCCGCCAGGCGTCGGGGGCGACCCCGAAGGTGGTGGCCACGATGCCGGCGTTGGCCAACAGGAGCAGGGAGACGTCGTCGACGGTCACGTCTCGTCGCAGCGTGCCCTGCTCCTGGGCCCGGCCCATGAGCTCCCGCACGCCTTCGTAGGCCTGCCGCCGAGGCCCCTCGAGCCGCCGGGAGGAGGGGAAGCTCCTGGTCAGCAAGTCGTTCACCCCCCGGTCGTCCGCCTGCATGGCGCACGCCGTGGTCAGATAGCTCACGAACCCCTTCCACGGGTCGGGGTTGGCCAGCGCTCCCCTGACCGCCACCAGGTACGCCTCCATCCGATCGGCCATGCACGCCTCGACCAGCTCGTCGCGGCTGGGAAACCGCCGGTAGAGGGTGGCCGCGCCCACCCCGGCCTCCTTGGCGATGGTGTCCATGGCCACATCCAACCCCGCCGTGGCGAAGGCCCGACGGGCAGTATCAACGATCTGGTCACGGTTGCGAGCCGCATCTTGTCGAAGCGCCTGCGGCCGTGGCATAGCCAAGCGGGGGTCGGCCACCACCACAACCTATCGCTAAGTGGAAGGTCGTCTCCACTTCTGTCACAGCGCATGTCGAAAACCTGCAAGGGTGATGCGTGTGGGTCCCATGGAGGAGGAAGTACGGGGTGATCCCTACCACCTGGAACGCTTCATCGTCGCGCAGAGCAGCGGCGACACCTACCGGCATGCCCTCCGCGAGCTGCGCGGCGGTCGCAAGACCACCCACTGGATGTGGTTCGTGTTCCCACAGGTCTCCGGGCTGGGAAGAAGTCAGCGGTCGAGGACCTATGCCGTCTCGTCCCTCGAAGAGGCGAAGGCCTTTCTGCAGCACACCATGCTCGGGCCGCGGCTCATCGAATGCACGAGCACGCTGCTCGAGGTGGAGAATCGGAGCGCAGCCGAGATCTTCGGCCCTGTCGATGCGCGGAAGTTGCAGTCGTCCATGACCCTGTTCATGCGAGCGGCACCCGACGTCCCCCTCTTCGGGCAAGTGCTCGATCGCTACTTCAACGGCAGTCCGGACCCCGCCACCGACCAGCGACTCGGGAGGGGCCCGGACGGCGACCGTGGCGAGGCAGGTGGCGTTGCCGTCCCGCCGCCGACCTGAGCCAGGCGACCGGCCCTACGAGGAGATGCCGGTGATCGGGGCGGCCAGGTGCAGACCGGCGAGCGAACCCAGGTAGACGGCGTCGCCGTAGGCGAACACGCCGCCGGCGGAGGAGACCAGCCAGTAGCCGGCGCCCTGGGGGGAGGTCAGCATCCCGACAACCGGGCTCTGACTGGCGATCCCCTGGCCCGGCGGTGACCCGTAGAAGTCGGCGTCACCGAAGGTGAAGATGCCGCCGTCGGAGGCCACTTCCCAGTACCCGTGCCCGTCGGGGGTGGCGGCAATGCCCACC
>Ga0182018_10001978_pt1 | contig 21760 bp, 20 predicted proteins | sample 812P2MmetaG_FD_120490 | JGI IMG/M metagenome (GOLD analysis project Ga0182018, IMG submission 120490) | Permafrost microbial communities from Stordalen Mire, Sweden - 812P2M metaG | ecosystem: Environmental > Terrestrial > Soil > Wetlands > Permafrost | place: Sweden: Stordalen | collected...
GTGCCGGGGGGCGAAGTCCGCCGGGGGACTGACGGTGGGGATCCTGCCCGGCACGGACCCTTCGGCTGCCAACGAGTGGGTCGATGTGGTCCTCGCCACCGGCCTCGGCGAGGCGCGCAATGCCCTGGTCGTGGGCGCGGCCGCCGCCGTTATCGCCATCGGCGGGGAGTACGGCACGCTCTCAGAGATAGCGCTTGCTCTACGCGCCGGGACTCCGGTCGTCGGTCTGGGCACGTGGGACCTCACGCGTCCCGACCGCCAGCTGGACCGGGGGATTCAGGTGGTGGCCCAGCCACGCCAGGCGGTGACGACGGCGCTGTCCCTGGCTTCTGCCCGGGGCGGCGCACCCAAGGGGCCTGCCTGATCACCGGATTCTGCGGCGCGCGGGGAGCGCCCCGCACGGATGCAGGGTCAGGACGCCTTTCGACGCGGGGTCTTGGTCGCGGGCTGGGGCGTTGCCTTCTTCGCGCTTGCGGCCGCCTTCTTGGGTGGTGCCGACTTCGCAGCCGCAATCCGTTTGGCGGGCTTGGCCTGGCGGTCGACCTTGGGCGCCGCCGTCGAGGACTTGGGCCGCCCGCTCGATGCGGCGATGCTCGCATTGAGCGCTTCCATGAGGTCGATCACCTTGTTGGCCGGCGCAGCCGCGTGCGTCACGATCTTCTTGCCCTTGCTCTTCTGCTCGATGAGGGCTTCGACCTTTTCCCGGTGGGTGTCCCGGTACCGGGAGGGATCCCACGATCCCTCCATCGATTCGATCAGCATCTCGGCCATCTTGATCTCGCGCTCCGTCGGGTCTTCCACCTCCCCGAGGTTCGGGAGTTCCCTTGTCGGGGACCGGACCTCATCGGGGAAGAACATCGTCTCGAGTGCCAGCACGTCACCCTGGGGGCGGACCGCAACCAGGTATTCCTTGTTGCGCATGACCATGGTGGCGATGCCCACCTTGTGCGACTCGGCCATGGCCTTGCGCAACAGGCCGTAGGCGCGTCCGGCGGAGTCCCCTTCGGGGGCGAGGTAGTAGGTGGCGCGGAAATAGACGGGGTCGATCTCGTCGAGGGAGACGAAATCGGTGATCTCGAGATAGCGGGAGCGCTCGGGTTCGGCCGCGGTGAGCTCATCATCGCTGAGGATCACGAACTCGCCGCCACCGAGATCAACGCCCTTGACGATGTTGGCCGTCTCGACCTCCTGACCCGTGCGCTCGTTGACTTTCTTGTAACGGATGCGGTCCGACGTGCCCGCCTCGAACTGGTTGAAATGGATGCCTTTGTCCTGTGTGGCGGGGTACACGCCCACGGGTACATTGACCAGTCCGAAGTTCAAGGAGCCCTTCCAGATTGCTCGTGCCATCCCTATAGCTTTACCCAGGTCAGGGGTGATCCACCACCGTGTCACACCCCCTCGCCACACTGGGGGCGTGATGCACCAGCCGGCAGACATCGATCTGGCCTTCGCCGACCTTGTCCTCCGGGGCCTGGCGGACTTCGATGTCGTCGCCGGCGATGGCGAGGATCTATGCCTTGAACTGGCACTTTCCATCTGGATGCGCCGCTGTGGCACCGATCTGGCTGCCGCCAGGGCAACGGTCGTCGCCCTCCCGCCGATGGTCGCCGAAGCGGGCGGCCTGGAGCCCCGGACCGAGCCGGCCCAGCTCGTCGGAAGGTCGCCCAAAGACGATGTGGTCACTATCTCGCACAATTTGGGGAACGTGCTGGCCCGGGCCTCCTGGTCGGCCGGGTGCTCCACCGAGGCCGTCATCGATCGGGTCCTCGACCGCCTGGCCCGTGTCGCGCCGGCCGGATCGTCCCGGGCGGCCGGCTGAATTCACGCGGCCGCAGCCCGCGCGCGACGCGCTGTTGACTACCCTGCTTTTCCATAGCGGCCGCGGCGGCCCGCCCCTTCGAGCGGCTGATGTCAAGAAGGGAGACAGGCGATGCCTGCCGGGACGAAGGACGACCCTTGGATGCTCACGACGCCACCGGGGACGTCGGAGTACTCCATGTACAAGGACGAGGACGCCGATCCCCCAGCCCTCGTGTGCCAGGTGGGCTCCACGACCCTCAGGTATCACCTTCGCGCCATAGACGATTTGCATGCGTGGTTGATCGAGAGAGGGGACTGGGTCCCCTTGGGTGCGGCCGATGAGAAGAAGGACGCGTCGGCGGGCACCGTCGAGGAATGGGGGCGATCGGCCGACAACCCCGTCGGTGGATGGTACGGATTGCGCAAGGGCTATCGGGGCCGTTTCGGGATGTACCTCCCGCCGTTGCTCGAAGCGCTCGGGCTCGCCGAGTTGACCCACGATCCCCGCAACAATTCGATGCGCGCCATCTAGGGGGTCACGGACCCTCGCGGGACAACCCAACTAGCGCAGGTGATCTCCGAAGAAGGCGAGCGTCCGGGTCCATGCATCGGCAGCCGACTCGGCGTGGAAGCTGGCCGACCCGTCGCGCATGAAGCCATGATCGGCGTCGGGGTAGACGATGGTGTCGGGGTGGTGGGCCGCCACCCGCTCGATCTCGGCTGGCGTGATGTAGGGGTCCTGCCCACCGAAGAACAGGAGGGTGGGGCACCGCGGCGTGCTGAGCTCGTCGGCGATGCCACTCCCGTAGAAGCCGACCGCCGCCGCGAAGCCCTCGCCGTGCACGGCCGTGTGCCAGGTGTAGCGGCCGCCCATGCAGAATCCGGTCACTCCGATCCGCGCCGCCCCCAGTCCGCCCAGGGTGTCGGCCGCCGCTTCCACGTCGGCCAGGACCTGCTCCGGCCGAAGCGCGCCGATCAGGGTGGCGAAGTCGGCCGCCTCGGTTCCCCCGTTTCGGAAGAAGAGATCGGGGGCGATCGCCGCAAATCCCTCGCCGGCCAGGCGTTGGCACAGGCGCAGCAACTGGGGGCTGATGCCCCCGCCCTCGTGGATCACGACCACTCCGGGCCAAGGGCTGCTGCTTTGCGGGACGGCAAGGAAATACGGCAGTTCAATGGGGGGCATATCGGTGATTGTGGCAGATCCGGCCCGGCTGCTCCGCCCGCGCGTCAATGGTGAAGAATCTGGGTGGTGCTGTCGATCGCGGCGTCTTCCGTTCGTCGTACTGAGTGAGAAGCCCAAGAGGGCTGCGAAAGAGAGGAGCACATCATGGCCGAGTATCTCTTCCTGATTTACGGGGACGAGTCTGCGCTGGGCAATGCCGCCGGCGAGGAAACGAACATGATCATGAAGGGCCACCAGGAATTCGGTGAGCGCAATGCCGCCGCACTCCGGGGCGGCAATGCCTTGCAGCCCACCGCCACGGCGACGTCGCTGCGCCCAGACTCGGGCGATGGCTTCACCGTGACCGATGGGGCGTTCGCCGAGACCAAGGAGGCCCTGGGCGGGTACTACCTGGTGGAAGCCCCCGACCTCGACGCGGCCTTGGCCATGGCCAAGCAGGTGCCCATGCCATCAGGCGGGGTCGAAGTCCGGCCGATCAGGACCTTCGACTGAGCGACGTCCCCCGCCCTGAGCGCGCCTCTGTCGAGGCCGCGGTCGCTGACGCGCACCGTCGCGAATGGGCCTTCGTGCTCGCCGCGACGGTGCGGGTCACGGGCGACATCGATGTGGCGGAGGAGTGCGTCCAGGACGCCTATGCCCGCGCCCTGGCCAGCTGGTCCAGTGACGGCATCCCGGCCAGACCGGGCGCATGGTTGACGACGGTGGCCCGCCGCCGTGCCGTCGACGTCATGCGGCGAGTCTCCACGCACGGCCGGGCCCTCCCCCTCCGCGTCGAGCCTGTGACGGCTCCCGGCCCGGAGGACCGGGAGCCCCCCGAGATCATCGACGACCGGCTGCGCCTCATCTTCACGTGCTGTCACCCGGCCATCAGCACCGACGCGCAGGTCGCGTTGACGCTGCGCCTGCTCTGCGGGCTCACGACCGCCGAGGTGGCGCGGGCTTTCTTGGTGAGCGAGGCCACCATGGCGGCCCGGATCACCCGAGCCAAGAAGAAGATCTCCGCTGCTCGCATCCCCTTCCGCGTGCCGCCCGTCGAAGACCTCCCCGCTCGTATCGGTGCCGTGCTCACGGTGCTCCACCTGCTCTTTTCGACCGGACACACCGCTCCCGCCGGCGCCGATCTGATCCGACGGGACCTGGTGGAACGTTCCCTCGACCTGGCCCGGGTCCTCCGGGCTCTGCTGCCCGGCGATGCCGACGTCGCCGGCCTGCTGGCGCTCATCCTGCTCACCGACGCCCGGCGCGCCGCTCGGCTGGGAGATGCCGGCCAACTGGTGTTGTTGTCCGACCAGGATCGCTCTTGCTGGGACCAAGACGCCATCAAGGAGGGCATCTCCCTGTTGGGAGTTGCCCTGCAGCGCCGGCCTCCCGGCCGTTTCGCCCTCATGGCGGCCATCGCCGCGGTGCACGCCCAGGCCCCCTCGTGGGATGCCACCGACTGGCGCGAGATCCTCGGGCTCTACGACATCTTGGTGGAGATATGGCCGTCTCCCGTCGTCGCTCTCAACCGCGCCGTGGCGGTCGGCCTCGCTGGCGGACCGGCGGCCGGGCTCGCGGCGCTCGACGCGTTGGGGACGGAGCCGCTCCTTGCCACGTACAGCTATCACGCGTCGGCGCGGGCCGACTTCCTGCGGAAGTTGGGCCGGACGGGGGAGGCCCGCGCCGCCTACGAAGAAGCACTGCTGTTGAGCGAGAACGAAATAGAGAGGGGGTTCCTGGCTGACCGCCTGCATGAGATGGAGGCCCAACATCGTGCGGGAGGCGATGGCACGAACCCAGGTCCCTCCCAGCCACGCGCCGGGCGCGACGCCTGACACCATGCATGGTGCGACAGGGCGCCAGGCACCACTGGCAAAATTTATGAATTTTATGTCGAAGTCTGACGTGGTTCTCGGTGCGTTCCCAGTCCTGACCCAGAGGAATTGTCCATCCTGTGATGAATGAATCGTGCGCGTGACGAAAGCAACAACATTTGGCTGGTGCGCCACGGTGAGAGCACGTGGAATGTGCGCGGGCTCATCCAAGGACAGGCCGACGGCCCGGTACTGACGGCACAGGGCCACCGGCAATCTGCCGAGCTCGTCGAGCGCTTCCGTTCTCGTCGTGTCGAAGCGCTCTACGCCAGTGATCTCGTCCGCGCCCAGCAAACCGCGGCCTATGTCGGTTCGCTTCTTGCCCTCCCGGTCCGATGCGATGCAGCGTTACGCGAACGGTGCTTCGGCGCCTATGAGGGACTCCCATTGCAGGCGCTCGAGCCCGAGGCGTCCGGCATCGTTGGCATGCAGATCGTCGACCCCTCGGCGCGTCCTCCCGGTGGCGAGTCGCTCACGGACGTACGGCGGCGGGTGGCGGGGTTCGTGCAACGGCTGGCGGGCCAGCGGCACACGGGCGACGTCGTCGTGGTCACCCACGGCGGGACCATGCGGGTCGTGCGCGCGTACTGCACGGGTACGCCCCTGCGCAACGCCGCCTGGGACCCGGTCCCCAATGGCACCGTCTGGCCCCTGCACCCACCGGAGCCCGCTGTCGTCGTCCCCCATCCCCCGAGCGCACGGAGGGTCATATGCGTCCCACAGCCCTAGAGCTTCCAGACCGAGCAAGCAAGCCCAGGTCGTCCGGGCTGACAATGATGGTGGACGGCGGATTGCCCACCCGGCACTTTCGCGATGTCGTGCAGAGTGGCGCGGAGTTCCTCGACTTCGTGAAGTTCGGATGGGGCACCGCGTTGGTGACGAAGGATCTCGCCCAGAAGATAGCGGTACTGCAGGAAAGCGGGGTGAACTTCTACTTCGGCGGCACGTTGTTCGAGAAGTTCGTGCTGCAGGATCGGCTCGATGACTTCCGTGCGCTGTGCCACGAGCACTCCTGTCACTTCGTGGAGGTGTCCAACGGCACGATCGATCTGACGAATTCTGAGAAGGCCGGCTACATCCGGAAGCTCTCCGGCGAGTTCGACGTCATCTCCGAGGTGGGATTCAAGGATGCGGAGCGCTCCGAGAACCTGCCACCGAGTCGGTGGATCGAATGCATTCAAGAAGATCTTGACGCCGGAGCCTCGCTCGTGACCCTGGAGTCGAGGGAGAGCGGCCGCTCGGGTATCTGCCGTCCCAACGGCGAGCTCCGATTCGGGCTCATCGAGGAGCTGTTGGCGAGCGGCCTCCGGCACGAAGGCCTGCTCTTCGAAGCGCCCTCGACCGAGCTCCAGTGCTATTTCGTGAAACGGGTCGGACCCGATGTCAACTTGGGCAATGTGGCGGCCTCCGCCGTACTCGGGCTCGAGACCATCCGTCTCGGACTCCGGTCCGACACGTTGTGCTGCTTCGAGAGCGGGGCTGCGTGAGGGAAGGAAGGGATGTCTTCCACCTCGCCATACCGGCATATGACCTGGCCGAGACCGAGCACTTCTACGTCGGCCGGCTCGGCTGCAAGCTGGCTCGGCGCTATCCGGATCGCATCACCCTCGACTTCTTCGGGGATCAGGTCGTCTGCCATCTGAGCGAGCCTGGCGCAGGTGTCGCGGGCGGCCTTTCTCTCTATCCACGGCACTTCGGCATCACGTTCCGCGCAGCGGCGGACTTCGATGCCGTGCACCACCTCTGCGTCGAGCGCAAGATCGAGATGTTCCGCGAGCTCAGCACCAGATTCGAAGGAATGGTCGAGGTGCACCGCACCTTCGTGCTGCGCGACCCGTCGGACAATCTGGTCGAGTTCAAGCACTATGCCGATCCCCGGATGATGTACTGACATGGCAGCACTCACTCTGGCCCCGGCACTCTCCGGCACTGCGCCATGCCTTCCCGCAGTGGCCACTCTGGCCGACATCATCGGCGCGCGGTGCGCCAGCCAGGGGTCCAGGCCGTATCTCGAGCATGCCCGCAGTGGCCGCGTCGTGTCCTTCGGCGAGCTCTCCTGGGCGGTCGAGCTCTGGACGGCCGTGCTGGACCGCGCAGGCGTCGCGCCTGGGTCCACCGTGGCCCTCTCGATCAGTGATCCCCTTGACTTTTCGATTGCCTTTCTCGGGACCATCGCGGCCGGGCGCTGGGTCGCGCCGCTGAATCCGGCCCAGCCCGCTCACGGGGCGGCTGGGTTGGAGGCTGCCGCCGCACGGGTGCACGCCGTGATGGTGTTCGCCGACGCGCCGGTGCCCGCGGGGGTCGACCTCGACTGGGTGCACATGCGCGCGGGTGCGTTTCTCGGGGCCCCCTCGAACCCTGCACACACAAGGCCGGCGCGGAGGGGAGACGCGGGTGGGGCGGTGCTGGCCTCGTCGGGCACGAGCGGCCCTCCCAAGGTGATCCGACTCGGAGAGGACCAGTTGTTGCACACGGCGCGCGGTGTCGCCGCCCACCATCGGCTCACCCGGAGCGACCGCGGGTTCTGCCCGCTGCCGCTCTTCCACATCAACGCCGAGGTCGTGGGGTTGCTCGCCTCGCTCGTCGCCGGGTCATGCCTGGTCCTCGACGACCGCTTCCACCGCACGCGCTTTTGGGGCGTGATGACAGAGCGGCGGATCACCTGGATCAACGCCGTCCCGGCGATCATCTCGCGGCTGGCCGATCCCCGTGGGGAGGAGATGCCACCGGGCATCCGCTTCATCCGCTCGGCGTCGGCCCCCTTGGCGGTGGCGACGGCTGCCCGCTTCGAGGCCACGACCGGCATACCCGTGGTGGAGACATACGGCATGACGGAGGCAGCCAGCCAGATTACGACCAATCCGGTGGACGGCGGGCGCAAGCTGGGCTCGGTCGGGCTCCCCGTCGGGGTCGAATTGCGCATCGTCGCCGACGAGACGGCCATGCCGGAAGAGTCGGCGCCAGGCTGCCCCCACGGCACCGGTCACGTCGAGATTCGGGGACCGTCGGTCATCACGGCTTATGGCGGTGATGACCACCGGGAATGTATCGACTCCGACGGCTGGCTACGGACGGGAGACCTCGGGCATCTCGACGACGACGGCTACCTCTACCTCGACGCCCGGGCCGACGATGTGATCAACCGTGGCGGTGAGAAGGTCTTCCCCCGCGAGATCGAGGAGGTGGCCCTGCTCGATCCCGATGTGGCTGCCATCGCGGTGGTCGCTGCCCTTGATCCCGAGTTGGGTGCGGTGCCCGTGGCGTTCCTCGTGGTGCACGGCATCGCCGACGACACCGATCGACCCAGGGTCTCCCGCGTGACCCGCCGGGTCCGGGACCACCTCGAGGTGTCGCTCGTCCGGAGCAAGCGGCCTGCCTCCCTGATGGTGGTACGCGCGCTGCCGGCGGGGGCCACCGGCAAGGTGGCGCGGCGCGCCCTGCGTGCCGGCGACGTGCCGGTCATCTTTCGGCTCGACTGCCGATGAGCACGCCCGCAGCCGCGTTCGCAGCAGCCGAGCCCGGGCCCGGCACCCGCCAGCGGCTCCATCACATCGACGCCATGCGGCCGGTCAAGCAGGTCGGCGTCGTCTCGACCCACACGCTGATTGCCTTCGCGCCGGCGGCGGCCGGCGGCGTCGGTGCCGCCCTCCAGCTCCTGCACGCGACGCGTGAGGCTTTTCTCTTCGTGTCGGCGTGCATGATCACCTACAGCTTTCGCCACGTCTTGCGGGTGGAGCTCGCATCGTTCTGGCGCCGCCGCTTCATGATGGTCGGGGTGCCGTATCTGTGCTGGACGGCCATCTACTTCTGCCTCACCTGGCGGACCACCACGGGCTCGGTCTCCGCGCGACTCCTCCACTTGGGCTATCTCACGGCCACCGGGTACTACCAGCTGTATTTCCTGGTGGTCCTGCTCGAGTTCTATGCCGTCTTCCCCCTCCTCATGGCGCTGTTGCGGCGGACCGCCGGCCATCACGGGGCGCTCCTCGCGGCGAGCGGGGCGCTCCAGGTGCTGCTCGTCTCGCTCATACACTGGGGCGCGCTCCCGCGCTCGATGCAGGGGTTCTGGGCTACCCGCGAGGTCACCTCGTACCAGTTCTACCTCGTCGCCGGGATGGTGGTGGCCCTGCATCTCGATGAGGTGCACCAGTGGCTCTGTGCGCATGTGCGCCTGGTGGTCGGGTTCACCTTGGCGACAGCGGGGATCGCCGAGGGGTGGTACTTCCTTTCCGCCGACCATGTGGTCTCGTGGTTGGGCTCCAGCTCCGATCCCTTCCAACCGGTGGTGATCCCGTTCAACATCGGCGCCATCGCCTCCATTTATCTCGTCGGGGTGTGGCTCGTCGGCCCCAATCGCTCCGCAACGACCCGCGCCCTGACGCAGACCGGTTCGGACGACTCCTACGGTGTGTATCTGGCCCAGTTGGTGTTCATCACGGCCTTGACGTGGGTCGGCTGGGAGCACCTCAGTGCGTTCGTGCCGTGGCCGGTCCTCAGCATCTGCACCGTCGCGCTCGTCTTCGTAGCCTGTGTGGCCCTTACCGAGCTGCTGGCCCGGACGCCGCTGGCAAAGCCCCTTACCGGACGATCACGTGTGCCGCAGGGGCCGGGGCTGCGTCGCACCACCGCCGTGGTCGGCGCGGATCCCCTCGGGGGAAAACAGATGGTCCCGTCCGGACGCCTCTGAGCGGATACTCAAGACCCGATGGCGTCGCCCACGGCGTCAGCGATGGCCTCGCCGATGACCCGATAGCCCGCATCGTTGGGGTGCTTGTTGGGACCGAGGGGTGCGGGTGCGCATTCCCAGGTCAGCGCACAGGTGCGCGCCACGTCCAGCGGGACGGTCCCGAAGCCGGGCACCGACGTCGGCTGCGTGTTCGTCATGTCGAATGCCGCGGGGATGTCGGCGACAGGGATCCCCGCGGCGCCATAGGCGGCACGCAACGCGTCGTTGAGCCTGAGGATTACGGCCAGGGACTGCGCGGCGAACATTCGCCCTGCTGGCCCGTCGAGGGCGGAGGCCAGGTAGGGGTCGTAGTGGGTGAGCCCAATCATCAGCGTCCCCGGTGCGGCGGTTTCTTTGAGCAGGGTCAGTATCTGGGGGAGCTGCACCCCGACGTCCCGCAGGGCGCGCGCCACGCAGGTCTCGTCGATCGTCGCGTGCCTGAGGCAGCGCACCACGTCGTTGAAGCCGAGATCAACCGTTATCAGCACCGTCGACGGGTGCTGGTGGAGAAAGGACAGCGCTGCTCCAAGTTGTGAAGCCTGCGGGTAGGTGCAGTGATCCGTTCCGGTGCGCATGGTCGCTGTGGTCTCACCGGGACATCCGAGGTCCACCAACCGCAGGTCATGCCAGCGAGAGCGTTCGGCGTCGAGCAGATCGTTCGCGTAGCCCGAGAGCGTGCGCTCCCCGTGGGGATCGGCGGCGGTGGGTTGGAAGCCGACCGATGCGGACCCTCCGAGGGCGAGGTAGTAGGGGGAGTCCTGGTCCACCGCGCCGAGGGGCGGTGCGGCGCCGGCGACGCCGCCGAGCAGCCCGGCCGCCCCCGCGCAGAGTGCAACTGTGCCCACCCGCATGACGGCCCGCCGCCACCGCGACTGCCCTGACTCCACTTCCCCTCCCAGCTCATCGGGGGAACGGCGTCCCCGGCCCGTCCTACGTCCAGGGCGGGACGTTACCTGCGCCATGGTCCGCGGCGTCCGCGCCCGGCGGCGTGGCGCGCCGGTGCCCCAGGCTGGGTCACACTGGTTGGCATGGCAGCTCAGTTCATTTACACCATGCGCGACCTCCGCCGGTTCTACCCACCCGATCGTGAGGTGCTGCGGGGCATTAACCTCTCGTTCTACCCGGGGGCCAAGATCGGGGTCATCGGCTCGAACGGATCGGGCAAGTCGTCCCTGCTGCGGATCATGGCGGGAGAGGACGACGGCTTCACCGGCGAGGCCCGTCTCACACCCGAGTTCACGGTGGGCTTCCTGGCCCAGGAGCCCACACTGGACCCCACCAAGGACGTGGCCGGCAACGTGGCGGACGGCGTCGGGCCGGCCAAAGGTCTCCTCGACCGCTACAACGAGGTGTGCGCCGCTTTCGCCGAGCCCGACGCCGACTTCGACGCATTGCTGGCCGAGCAGGCCGACCTGCAGACGAAGATCGATGCTGCCGGGGTATGGGACCTCGAGCGCACCATCGAGATCGCCATGGATGCGCTGCGGCTGCCACCTGGTGACGCCGATGTGACGACGCTTTCGGGCGGCGAGCAGCGCCGGGTGGCGCTGTGCCGCCTCTTGCTCTCGAGGCCCGACCTGCTCCTGCTCGACGAGCCCACCAACCATCTCGACGCCGAGTCCGTGGCGTGGCTGGAGCGCACCTTGCAGGACTACCCCGGCACCGTGGTGGCCGTCACCCACGATCGCTATTTCTTGGACAACGTGGCCGGCTGGATCCTCGAGTTGGACCGGGGGGCAGGCATTCCGTGGCAGGGGAATTACTCGTCGTGGTTGGAGCAGAAGCAGGCCCGCTTGGCGGGAGAGGAGAAGTCGGACCGGTCCCGCCAGCAGGCGCTGGCCCGAGAGCTCGAATGGATCCGGATGTCGCCGCGGGCACGGCAGAGCAAGGGGAAGGCCCGCATCACCGCCTACAACGAACTGGCGTCCGAGGCGGAGGCAGCCGAGCGGCGGGCCGACAAGGTCGAGATCACCATTCCGCCCGGGCCGCGCCTGGGCGACCGGGTGGTCGTGGTCGAAGGATTGGTCAAGGGCTTCGGTGACCGCCTGTTGATCGACGGGTTGTCGTTCCTGCTTCCTCCCGGCGGGATCGTGGGGGTGATCGGCCCGAACGGCGCCGGCAAGACGACGCTGTTCAAGATGATGGTGGGGGAGGACAAGCCCGACGCGGGGGACCTCGAGGTGGGCGCCTCCGTGGTCCTCGCCTACGTCGACCAGTCACGCGACAGCCTGGCGCCCGACGCCACGGTCTTCGACGAGATCACCGGTGGGGTCGAGCGGATCGTCGTGGGGAGCCGAGAGATCCACGGGCGTGCCTACGTGGCCAGCTTCGGGTTCAAGGGAAGCGATCAGCAGAAGAAGGTCGGTGAGCTCTCGGGTGGCGAGCGCAACCGGGTGCAGCTGGCCAAGATCCTCAAGAGCGGGGGCAACGTCCTGCTACTCGACGAGCCGACCAACGACCTCGACGTGGACACCCTGCGCGCGCTCGAGGATGCCCTGCTGGGCTTCCCGGGTTGTGTCGTGGTGATCAGCCACGACCGCTGGTTCCTCGACCGGATTTCGACGCATGTCCTCGCCTTCGAGGGTGACTCCGAGGTCCGCTGGTGGGAGGGGAACTTCACCGACTACGAAGCCGATCGCAAGAAGCGCCTCGGCCTCGACGCCGACCAGCCCCACCGCCTCCGCTACAAGCCCTTGGTGCGCGACTGACCCGTGCGCCACAACTGGCGGCGCCGGTCCATCACCGAACGGCGTGGCCAGTGCACCTCGGTGGCCCAGCCCACGCGCTCGAACACCCGGATGACCTCGGCCGAGATGTCGACCTGTCCCGGGTCGACGCCATGGCGGGCCGAGCGGGGGAAGGCGTGATGTGCGTTGTGCCAGGCGTCACCGAAGCTGAGTAGGGCCAACGGCGCGAAGTTGGTGCTGCGGTCCCTGTCGCCGAAGGGTTGCTTCCCGAAAGTGTGGCAGAGCGAGTTGGTGCTCCACGTGACGTGGTGCAAGAGCGCGACCCGCACCACTCCACCCCACAGCCCGGCGAGAAGGGCGCCCCACACCGTCTTGGTGACGATGAAGCCGATGGCGGATGGGATGAGGAAGGAGAGCACGGTCCACCACACCGCGGTGCGGGAGATGAACGCCACGTCGGGGTCGTCCACCAGATCCTTGCTCCAGCGCGCCGCGTTGACCTCGTTGGCGACGAAGAGCCAGCCGGCGTGGGCGTGCCACAGCCCCCGGAGCTGATTGCCCAGGCCCGGACCGTCGGGGACCGGCGAATGGGGGTCCCCCGCCTGGTCCGTGAAGGCGTGGTGGCGGCGGTGCTGGGACACCCAACTGGTCACGGAGCCCTCTATGCCCATCGTCCCGGCGATGGCCAGGGTCACCTTCAGCCATCGGGCAGGGACGAAAGAGCGGTGGCTGAAAAGGCGGTGGAAGCCGAGGCTGAGCCCGAGGCCGGTGAAGACGTACATGCCGGCGGCCAGCCCAAGGTCGAGCCAGCCGATGCCGTGATTCCAGAAGATCGCCACGGCGAAAACCACGGCGACCAGAGGGAGGACGACCAGGAGGGCAGCGCTGACCAGTTGCACCTTGGTGGCCCGGAGCGTCGGGACGGCAGGTGCGACCGGCATGACGTCTGGGGCCACAATGGTCACTCGAGCTCCGATCGATGAACATCACATCAATTGGGGAGATCGGAAATGTCATCCGGCCCAACGTCGCCAGCATAGCTCTCCCGTCCGGCGGCGCAGAGTCGGGGGCGCGTTCTGTTCTCCCTGTTCGCAGACGGCGCGGCGCCTGTGCAAAGCTTCCGTCCGCCACGCGACGACGAGCGCGAGAAGGGGGCGAGGATGCGCAGCAAGGTCGCGGGAGCACGGGTCCCTGTCATCGCGGCTCGGCGGGTGCTGACCACCCCGACGACGTCATGAGCACCGTGGCATTGCACGACGGTAAACGCCTGTGGGAGGAGGAGGGCTGGTGCATCCTGCACGGGCTCCTTCCCGCGGACGAGGTGCGGCTGGCGCAGGAAGCGTTGCCCGACCTCTTCCCGACGGCCGAGGAGTTCGCGGAGGACCGCGACCCGGCCCGCAATCTGCCGTTCCGCGTCGATTCGCACTCGGTGCTGCCGGCGTTCCCTTTCGAGAGCGGCGTACTCAATCGCATGGTCCTGCACGACAAGGTGATCGACCTGGCCCAGGAGTTTCTGGGGTTGACGAACATCCGCCTCTACCAGGGCATGGTGAGCGCGAAGTACTCCGACGGCGCGCTCGACGACGAACAGCTCCTGCACGTCGACTACGGCAATCACACCTTGGTGGTGCCGCGGCCCGACCTGGGCTACCAGCACCTCGAGCTCTTCATCTACCTGAGTGACGTGACCGCAGAGACTGCGGCGACGCGGATGGTGTCGCGCCGCCTGACCACGGGCGTCCCGACCGAGAGGACGTATCTCAGCCTCACGGAGTACCCGGATCTCTACGCGGCCGAGGTGCCTGCCTCGGGCCCGGCCGGCTCCATACTGGCCTACCGGCCCGACGTGTACCACCGGGGGGTGCGCATGACGGCCCCCGGCGCGGCCCGCTTCATGCTGCACGTCTCGTACAAGCCCGTCGCGACCGATTGGCTCGGGTCCCAGGCCTGGCCCGGAGCGGCCGAGGGCCTGGCCTGGCACCGGTTCATGCAGGAGACCAACGTGCGCCAGCTCACCATGCTCGGCTTCCCCGAGCCGGGTCACCCGTACTGGAACGAGCAGACCCTGCGCGGCGTCTCGGCGCGCTACCCCCTCCTCGACATGGCACCGTGGCGCGCCGCGTCCTCCGGCGCCGGCCCGTCTTGAGCGGCGTGGCGGGCACGGAGAGCCCGACGGCCGAGCCCTGGTGGAAGGCCGGGGTCCTGTACCAGGTCTACCCCCGCTCCTTCGCCGACTCCGACGCCGACGGCGTGGGCGACCTGCCCGGGGTCATCGCACATCTCGACCACCTCGAATGGCTCGGCGTCGACGGCATCTGGTTGTCGCCGGTGACGCGCTCACCCAACGCCGACTGGGGCTACGACGTGTCGGACTTCACCTCCATTGCGCCCGAGCTCGGGACCCTCGACGACCTCGACCGCCTCATCGCGCAGGCGCGCCGCCGTGGGATCCGTGTGCTCATGGACCTGGTCCCCAACCACACCAGTGATCAGCATCCGTGGTTCTTGGACGCGCGTTCTGCGCGCACCGCGGCCAAGCGCGACTGGTACGTCTGGGCTGATCCCAAAGAGGACGGCTCGCCGCCGAACAACTGGGTCAGCAGCTTCGGCGGGCCCGCCTGGACGCCCGACCCCGGGTCCGGGCAGTCCTACCTGCACAATCACCTCTCCGTCCAGCCCGACCTCAACTGGTGGAACGAGGAGGTGCGCCAGGTCTTCGACGGGATCATGCGCTTCTGGTGGGACCGGGGGTTGGCGGGTTTCCGGATCGATGTGTGCAACGTCATCATCAAAGATGCCGAGCTGCGCGACAACCCGCCGGCCACCGAGGAAGACGATCTCGAGGCTCAGCTCTTCGGGCAACGATCGGTGTACAACGCCAACCGGCCCGAGGTGCACGAGGTCATCCGGCGCTGGCGCACGTTGGCCGAGGAGTACGACGCACCCCGCGTCCTCATCGGGGAGACCCCGGTCCCTGTCGGCGAGCTGGCGGCGTACTACGGCGACGGCCGCGACGAGCTCCACCTGTCCTTCAACTTCCCGTTCATCAGCGCGCCGCTCGAGCCGGCCGCCATGCGGTCGATCGTCGAGGAGACCGAGGTGGCCTTGCCCGCGGGCGCCTGGCCCGCCTGGACCGGCTCGAACCACGACATGTTCCGCTTGGCCACGCGCTGGGCGGAAGGTGACCCCCGCAAGGTGCGAGTCGCCCTGATGCTCCTGCTGAGCCTGCGCGGCACCCCTGTCCTGTACCAGGGCGACGAGATCGGCCTGGCCAACACGGAGCTGGCCCACGAGGACATGCGCGATCCCCTCGGCGTCCGCTACTGGCCTTACTACGCGGGGCGCGACGCCGGCCGCACCCCGATGCCCTGGCGGGACGCGCCTGGGGGCGGTTTCACCGAGCCGGGGGTGCGCCCGTGGCTCCCCCTGGGTGACGTCCACGCCTGCAACGTCGAAAGCCAGCGGTCCGATCCGCACTCCACGCTCACCTTGGTGCGCGCCCTGATCGCCCTGCGACGTCAGGAGGCGGACCTCGCCGTCGGGGCGTACCGCACCCTCCCCGCGCCCGAGGGCGTCTGGGCTTTCGCCCGGGGTGATCGCCACATTGTGGTGCTCAACATGGCCGACCGGGGGGCGACCGTGCCCGGGATCGAGGGGACCGTGCGTATCAGCACCGAAGCCGCCCGCGCCGGGGAGCCCGTGACCGGGACGCTGGAGCTCCGGGCGTGGGAGGGCCTCATAGGGGCAACGAGGAGCGCGCCGACCACAGCGCGCTGACGTCGACGAACGGCGCGGTGCAGGGCGGGCCATCCGCCGCCCAGATCCGGGGGCGTACCGCCGGGTCGTCGCCACAGAGGATGATGCACGACGAGCGGGTCCCGTAGTCCTCGAGGTGCACGCAGTTGGACGAGGATTTGGGGCCGCTTTCCGCATGGGCCGAGAGATCGGGCGCGTGATCGGCCAGCACATGTCGGAGCGCACTGACCGTGCCCTCCGCGTCCAAGTTGGTGCCCAGGGAGCCGGCGACACGCTCGGCCTTGGTGGAGGGCGCCCCGAGGGGCCGGTTCTCCAGGACGTGGAGCCCCGGTGCCAGCGCGACGGCCCGGGGGTCGACCAGGCCGGTGAAGTCGATGAAGAACAGCGCATCGCGATCGCCGGCGAGGAGCCACGACCCGTTGTAGCTCGACGGCTCGTGGCGGGAAAGGAACGCGTCGACTGCGCTGCGGGCGTTGGTGTAGGACGCGAGAGCCAGCGGGAGCTCCCCCCGGGTCCGGCGGGTCGGGTCGCGGGCTTCGCCGAGTGGTTGGTTGGTCAACCCGGCGAACACACCGTGCTCGTTGACCGCCAGCCAGGTGCCGCCCGACTGCTCGTCGCGCCCGCCCAGCACCACAGGGTTGCCGGCGCGCAGCACGGTCATGGGGACGGCGGGGCGGTGCAAGAACTCGTCGCGATTGGCTCCGATCAGCAGCGGTGCACCGGGGACGACCCGAAAGGCCACCGCGAGCAGGCACATGCCGCCACACTACAGACGGCCCCGGCCACCAAAGCCGCTAAAGCCGCCGAAGCCGTCGGGCCGATCAGGCCGCCATCAACTCGGAAGCTGCCGTCTCGGGGGTGCGCGGCGGGGCGGACGCGACGGGCTTGGGACGACCGGGGAGGGCGAAGCGGAAGATCTTGGCCACGACGGAGCCGAACTGTCGCGACAGTCGGCCCGTGTTGTAGGGGATCCCGTAGCGCTCGCAGATGTCGCGCACCTGGGGGGCGATCTGTCCGTAGCGGCGCGCCGGGATGTCGGGGAACAGGTGGTGCTCAATCTGGTAGCTCAGGTTCCCGCACATGATGTGGAAGAGCCGCCCGCCCTTTATGTTGGCCGAACCGAGCATCTGGCGGAAGTACCAGTGACCTTTGGACTCGCCTTCGCACTCCTCCTCGGTGAATTCGGCCGTCCCGCGGGGAAAGTGCCCGCAGAAGATGATCATGAACGCCCACAGGTTACGGATGAGGTTGGCCAGCGCGTCGGCCAGCAGCGTGGAGAGGAAGAGGGGGCCGGTGAAGGCAGGCCACATGATGTAATCACGGAAGGCGAGCGTGCCCGACTTGCGCAGCCCGTTCTTCAGTGAAAGCTTCGCCTCGGCCCACGTCTTCTTGCCCTCTTTCACCTGGCCGAAGTCGACGTCGTGCAACATGATGCCGTGGTCGAATATGACGGCCAAGCCGAGCGCGTAGAGCGGGTTGCCCAGGTTGGCCGGCGACCACGGGGTCTCCGCGCTGACACGGATGACGCCGTACCCGAGGTCCCGATCCTTCTTGGTGATGTTGGTGAAGGTGTGATGGAGGTAGTTGTGGTAGTGCTGCCATCCTTTGGCGGGGCACGACGAGTCCCACTCGAAATCGGTGGAGGAAAGGGCCGGGTCGTTCGTCCAGTCGTACTGGCCGTGGAGGACGTTGTGCCCGATCTCCATGTTGTCGAGGATCTTCGACAGCGACAGCGCGGCCACGCCGGCCAGCCAGAAGGGCGGCAGGAAGCCCAAGAAGAGCGATGCCCGCCCGCCCACCTCGGACCATCGCTGCACGCGGATCAGCCGGCGGATGTACCGGACGTCCTCGCCGCCGAGCTGGGCCGCAATGTCGCCGCGCAGGCTTTCGAACTCGCGCGCCAGCGCATCGAGCTTGGCCGGGGTGAGACCGTGGGCTTCGGCAACGGTGGTCATCGTCATTCCTCTTCGCGCACGGTCCGGCTACAGATCGATCTCGACGTCGCCCACGGGCACGCTCACGCAGATGCGGATGTTCACGTCGGGCCCGTTGGTGAGATCGCCGGTGACGGCATCTCGCACGACCCCCGCGCAGAGCCGGCGGGTGCAGGTGTGGCAGATGCCCATACGGCAACCGCTGAGGGGGGCCAGCCCCGCCGCCTCGGCCTGGATGAGCAACGGCCTGCCGTCGCTGGCCACGCCGATCTCGCTGGCGCCGAAGCGCACCGTGCCGTCCACGTTCCCGGCCTCGGCGGTGAATTGGGCGAGGGTGAAGGCTTCGGTGTGGAGGTGATCGTCGCGGCCCACCCGGGCGAAGAGTTCCCGCGCTGAGTCCATCAAGGGTGCGGGGCCGCAGACGAAGGCTTCGGCCTCGGCCCATCCGGGTTCGGTCGCCTCGAGGTGCGCCGCGGTGAGGAAGCCGTCGAGGTCGCCCCTCCCCGGTTCTTCGGTGAACACCCGCACCAGCCGGACGTTGGCGGCCGTGGCGGCCAAGGCCTCGAGCTCGTCGCGGTAGAGCATGTCGGCCTCGCGGAGTGCGTAATGCAAGAACGTCACCGGGTTCGTCCAGTCGCGCGCGCAGCGGGTGCGCAGCATCGACATGACCGGGGTGATGCCGCTCCCTCCGCTGATGAGCAGCAGGCGGGGCGGCTCGCACTCGGGGAGGGTGAACGCGCCCTGCGCCGCGCTGAGGCCCACCGTCTGGCCCATACGGGCCGCCTGGCGCAGGTGCTGGCTGACGCGGCCCTCGGGATGGGCGGTGACCGACAGCTCAATCAACCTTCCAGGGCCGACTGCAGCATTGGCCATGGAGTAGCAGCGGGTGTGGCGCACGCCGTCGATCTCCACGCTGAGTTGGGTGTACTGGCCGGCCTGGAACCCGGCCCAGTTCCCGTTGGGGCGCAGGGTGAGGGTCACGCTGCGCGGCGTGCTCCGCTCCACGCGCACCACCTTGGCCCGGATCTCGTTGGATGACCACGAGGGGCGTACGAGCTCGACGTATCGATCCACCCCGTAGGGGGTTGCCGCGGCATTGAACACGCGGAGGGCCTGGCGCAGCAGGCGCGCCGGCAACGGCCGTCGTGCGGGCAGGACGCCAGTTGCCATGGCACACCGTAGCCCGGGAGCCTGGGCGTATCCGCGGAAAGCGGCCCGGAGCGGCCGCGCCGTGCCTGGTGACGCGGCACAATTGGGGGATGAACACCAACCGCTGGATGGAGGGTGACGTTCCCCGCGGGGCGCTGTACGACCGTCGCTTCGACGAGTTCGCCGCCCAGGGTATGGACATGCACGGGGAGGTGGCACTGGTCGAGTCGTACCGCCCCGCCTCCGTACTCGACGCCGGATGCGGCACGGGGCGCGTGGCGATCGAGCTGAGCCGTCGCGGCTACGACGTGGTGGGCACCGACGTCGATCCGCGCATGCTCGAGGTGGCCCGCCAGAAGGCCCCGCAGCTCGCGTGGGTGGACGGGGACCTGGCCGATCCGGCGCTGGCGTTCGATCGTTGCTTCGATGTCGTGGTGATGGCGGGGAACGTCCTCATCTTCGTGGCACCGGGCACCGAGGGCGCAGTGGTGGCCAACATGGCCGCGCACCTGGCATCCGGAGGGCGCCTTGTCAGCGGGTACTCGCTGCGGCCGGGGGGCTTCACCGTCGCGGCACACGACGACGTGGCAGGCCGGGCCGGCCTCGTCCTCGAGGACCGCTGGTCCACCTGGGACCGCCAGCCCTTCACTCCGAGAAGCGACTATGCCGTGTCGGTGCACCGGCGCGGCAGCTGACGGCGCGGCACTCAGCCGGCGACCGGGTAGCTCCTCTCCCGCAGCCCCGGGATGCACAGCTCGTCACGTAGCCGGGCGACCTCGGCGCGCGCCCGCGCGATGTTGGCCTGGCGGACGTGGGCGTAGCCACGGATGTCCTCGGCTGTCCGCACCAGCGCCTCGACAGTGCCGGCGGTGGCGGGAGTGAGTAGAGCCAAGGCGTCCGCCACCCAGTCCCGGTACTCGCGCAACAGCCGCCGCTCGGCCCGCCGTTCCGCCGACCAACCGAAGACGTCGAGGGGCGTGCCGCGCAGGTGGCGCGCCGCGCGCAGCCCGAGGAACGCCGGGCGGGCGGTGCGGACCAGCTTGATCTTGCGGCGCAACCCGAGGCGGGCCAGCAGGGGGGGCCGGAGCAGGTAGACGCGTCGGGCTCCCGGGAAGGCCCGGGCGAAGGCCTCCTGTTCCTCGGCGAGCAAGTGCAGCCGCGCCACCTCGTACTCGTCCTTCACCGCGGTCAGGGCGTGGAGGCCCCGGGCGAACGCCAGGGTGACAGGGAGAGCGGGGTCGCCGGTCGCCTGGCGCTCTCTCGCGGCCACCTGGCGTACCTCGTGGAGGTAGGCCCGGGCCACCCGCGCGCTCTGGAACGCCGTCAGCTCGGCCGCTCGGACCCCGACCGCCCGGGCCAGCGGGTCGGGCCAGTCGGGGTCGGGCTCGAGGCCGGCCGCGGGCAGCGCGTGCACCTCGGGTGGTGCCGGGCCCGGCGGCGCCAGCGCGGCGGAGACCGCGGTGGGCGAGGCGACGGCGGCGCGCCCCCACGCCAGGGCGGCCTGGCTGGCCGGGACATCGACCCCGTTGAGGCGGACCGCCTCGTCGAGCTCCCCCGCACCGAAGGGGAGGAGGCCGGCCTGGAAGGCGGCGCCGACCAGAACCAGGTTTGCCGCCAGGTGGTCGCCCGTCAGCTGCTCGGCGATGGCCTGCGCGTCGATGCACACCATCTCGCCGGGGCGTGTGGCGCGGGAGATGCGCGCCCGCAGTCCCGCCGAGAGGGGGTACGCGGTGCCCTGCCGGCGGAGCATGGAGGCCGTGGGCACTTCTGCGATGTTGAGCACGGCCACCGTGCGCTCGGGGGAGGCCGCCGACAGTGCGTCGTCCCCGGACGCCCCGAGGAGATCGAAGCCCAAGAGAAGATCGGCGCCCCCGCGGCTGGCGTGCACGTCGCCTTCGATGGGGGTGGCCGACAGGCGGACGTCGGAGGTGACGGGGCCGTTCTTCTGTGCCAACCCCGTCTGGTCGATTCCCGCCGCGTGCAGGCCGGCGAGGTGCCCCGCCATCTGGATGATGCGCGACGCGGTGACCACTCCGGTGCCCCCGATGCCCGGCATCCGGATCACCGTCTCGCCATCCCACGGACGCGCCACTGGATCGGGCAGGGCGTCGGGTGCGGGCGGGTACGCGGCCGCCGGCGCCACGCGCCCGCGTCCGTGCCGGGCGATGACGAAGGACGGGCACTCCCCTTTGACGCACGTCATGTCGAGATTGCAGCTGCCCTGGTGCACCGACATCTTCGTGCCGAACTCGGTGTCGACGTGGACGAGGGACATGCAGGTGGCCTGCTCCGCGCAGTCGCCGCATCCCTCGCAGACCCGCTGGTTGATCCACACGGACTCCGTCAGCGCCGGGCGCTGGCCCCGGTTGCGCAGCCGGCGTTCCTCCGCCGCGCAGGGGTCGTGGTGGATGAGGGCGGTGACCCCATCGGTGCGCGCCAGCTCGCGCTGGACGCGTGCCGTCTCGTCCCGGTGCACGATCGTGGCGATGGGATGCAGGTCGGCGAAGGCCAACTCGTCTGGATCGGGCGTGGTGATGACGACCTTCTTCACCCCTTCCATCGCCAGCCAGTGGGTCAGCGCCGGCACGCCGACCCGTCCCACCGGCGTCTGGCCGCCGGTCATGGCGACCGCGTCGTTGTAGAGGATCTTGTAGGTCATGGTCACCCCA